>ERZ1740067.67-NODE-67-length-79869-cov-17.929411_pt1 | contig 79869 bp, 61 predicted proteins | sample MGYA00581736_ERZ1740067 | MGnify/ENA primary metagenome ERZ1740067 (study PRJEB43018, sample SAMN04849236) | marine metagenome | isolation source: floating plastic debris | place: Pacific Ocean | collected 2008-08-27 | study: EMG produced TPA metagenomics assembly...
GCCATTGCTCAAAGTCTTAGACTGTTGTCCTAAGTCACTCCGTCGCCGCTATAGATGGGCAGGCGATAGGACATGGGCGGTGAGGAGTCGATGACATATGTGGGCTTGCATCGGGGAAAGGGCGATCGCCGTCCTAACCCAATGAAAGAGTGTGGCAAAATGATTGGGATTTTTGGGCGCTGAAAAATTCCACCGTTCCAGAAATTTTTTACGCCGATCACTTTTAATACCCAGCGTTAGGGTTCGCAAAATCTATGCCCCGCCGTAACGATATCCAAAAGATTCTCCTGCTTGGCTCCGGTCCCATCATCATCGGACAAGCTTGTGAGTTTGATTATTCCGGTACCCAGGCGTGTAAGGCGTTGCGGGCTGAAGGGTACGAAGTGGTGTTGGTAAACTCCAACCCGGCGACAATTATGACGGACCCGGATACGGCGGATCGCACCTATATTGAGCCCCTAACGCCCGAAACCGTCGAAAAGATTATTGAAAAGGAGCGTCCTGATGCCCTGTTGCCCACCATGGGGGGACAAACGGCGCTAAATATTGCCGTGGCCCTGGCGAAAAATGGGGCGTTGGCAAAGTATGGGGTAGAGCTGATTGGGGCGAAGTTGCCGGCGATCGAGATGGCGGAGGATCGTAAGCTCTTTAAAGAGGCCATGGAGCGCATTGGCGTGGGCGTGTGCCCTTCAGGATTGGCAAATTCGCTGGAGGAGGCGCGGGAAATTGCCAAGGAAATCGGCACTTATCCGCTGATTATTCGCCCAGCATTTACCATGGGCGGCACCGGCGGCGGCATTGCCTACAACCAAAAGGAATTTGAAGAAATTTCCATGTCGGGTATTGACGCCAGCCCGGTGGACCAAATTTTGATCGAGAAGTCCCTGTTGGGGTGGAAAGAATATGAGTTGGAGGTGATGCGGGATCTCGCCGACAATGTGGTGATTATTTGCTCTATTGAAAACTTCGATCCCATGGGGGTTCACACCGGCGACTCCATTACCGTTGCCCCTGCCCAGACCTTGACGGACAAGGAATACCAGCGGCTGAGGGATGCGTCCATCAAAATTATTCGCGAAATCGGCGTAGAAACGGGGGGATCTAATATTCAGTTCTCGGTGAATCCCGACACCGGCGACATGATTGTGATTGAGATGAATCCGCGCGTGTCCCGCAGCTCGGCTTTGGCGTCGAAGGCCACCGGATTCCCCATTGCTAAGTTTGCGGCGAAGCTGGCGGTGGGCTATACCCTGGACGAAATTTCCAACGATATTACCCAAAAAACACCGGCGTCCTTTGAGCCCACCATTGATTACGTGGTGACGAAAATTCCTCGGTTTGCCTTTGAAAAGTTTCCCAATAGCTCCAGCACCTTGACGACCCAAATGAAGTCGGTGGGTGAAGCGATGGCGATCGGGCGTACGTTCCAGGAGTCGTTCCAAAAGGCGCTGCGATCGCTCGAAACCGGCAGAGCGGGCTGGGGCTGCGACAAATCCGAAACCTTGCCTAGCCTGAGCCAAATCCGCGCCGGCTTACGTACCCCCAGCCCAGATCGCGTCTTTACCCTGCGCCACGCGTTGAAAATGGGCATGGCGGTGGAAGAAATTTATGAGCTGACGGCGATCGACCCGTGGTTCCTGCACCAGCTATCGGCGCTGGTGGAAACGGAGAATTTCCTGAAGGTGACGCCGCTGAATAAGCTGGATGCGACCAAGATGATGGCGGTGAAGCAACAGGGGTTTAGCGATCGCCAAATCGCCTACGCCACCAAAACCGACGAGGACGAGGTACGGGCCTACCGCAAATCCCTAGACGTGATTCCTGTTTATAAAACCGTGGACACTTGCGCCGCCGAATTTGAAGCCTATACGCCCTACTACTATTCCGCCTACGAAACGGGAGCCATGCGGGTCACCGGCGACGGGGTGGAAATGGTGCCGCCGGAGTCGGAGCGGCTGCCGTCCGATAAGCCTAAGGTGATGATTTTGGGGGGCGGTCCTAATCGCATTGGACAGGGCATTGAGTTTGACTATTGCTGCTGTCACGCGTCCTTTGCCATGCAGGACAACGGCTACGAAACCATTATGGTGAACTCCAACCCGGAAACCGTTTCCACCGATTACGACACCAGCGATCGCCTATACTTCGAGCCGCTCACCAAGGAAGACGTGCTCAATATCATCGAAGCGGAGCAGCCCCGGGGAGTGGTGGTGCAGTTTGGGGGACAGACGCCGCTGAAGCTGGCAGTACCTTTACAAGAGGCGCTGGCTGCCAATGAGAACCTGCCCACGGAAATTTGGGGCACCAGTCCCGACTCCATCGATGCGGCGGAAGATCGGGAGCGGTTTGAGAAAATCCTGCGGGAGTTGGATATTAAGCAGCCCCCCAACGGCATTGCCCGCAGCAACAGTGAAGCGGTGAAAATTGCCCAGAAAATTAGCTATCCGGTGGTGGTGCGCCCCAGCTATGTGTTAGGCGGTCGAGCCATGGAAATTGTGTATTCCGACTCGGAGCTGGATCGGTATATGACCTACGCGGTACAGGTGGAGCCGGACCATCCTATTTTGATTGATAAGTATTTGGTCAATGCCGTCGAGGTGGATGTGGATGCGATCGCCGACAAAGATGGCAACGTCACCATCGGCGGCATCATGGAGCACATTGAACAGGCGGGAATCCACTCCGGCGACTCAGCGTGTTCCTTGCCTCCCTTCTCCCTAACGGAATCTGCCCTAACCACCATTCGCCAGTGGACGATCGCCCTAGCAAAAGCGCTGAACGTCGTCGGCTTAATGAACATTCAGTTTGCCGTAGTCACCGACCCCGACACCCAAACGCCCCAAGTTTATATTTTGGAAGCCAATCCCCGCGCCTCCCGCACCGTACCTTTCGTGTCTAAGGCGATCGGGGTGCCCCTGGCGAAAATGGCGGTGCGGGTGATGTCCGGTCAGGGTTTGCCGGAGCTGGACTATATGGAGGAAAGAATTCCCGACCATATTGCCCTGAAAGAAGCGGTGCTGCCCTTCAACAAATTTGCTGGCACTGACACCTTGCTGGGGCCCGAAATGCGATCCACCGGCGAGGTTATGGGCATTGACTCTAACTTTGGCACTGCCTTCGCCAAGGCAGAGCTGGGAGCCGGTCAGGAGCTACCCCTAGAAGGCACCGTATTTGTGTCCATGAACGATCGCGACAAAGCAGCCGTCATTCCCGTAGTCAAAGAATTTCTAGATTTAGGGTTCCGGGTCATTGCTACGGCGGGCACCTGGCGATCGCTCCATCAAGCGGGACTCGACCAGGTGGAAACAGTACTCAAAGTGCACGAGGGACGTCCCCATATTGTGGACGCGATCGTAAACGATCAAGTACAGCTCATTATCAACACCCCCGTGGGCGAAGTGGCCCAGTATGACGACCAACAAATTCGTCGTACCGCCCTTGACTACAAAGTGCCCACGGTGACTACCATTGCCGGCGCTAAGGCAACGGTGGCTGCCATTCGGGCCCTACGTTCAGAAGACTTTACCGTTAAGGCAATCCAAGATTTTATCTAAAGCGCGTCATTGACTATGACCAGTTCGTTTATGACCAGTTCGTCAATGAACAGAACAGTCGGCGATCGCCCAGCGTAGTTGTTCGCCAAGCGTTGGCAAAGGTGCGGCTTTAGCTTTTGTCCAGCAGCCAAGAATATCCTAACTGGTCATAACTGCCAAAAGCTTTACGCCGCGGGGAGTCTACGCCCTTCCAACACAACACAACACGAAGAACTAAGCCTCTCAAAGCTATTGGTTTTGAGGGGCTTAGCCTTGAATAACTGCCCTGAGAAGTTTGGATTCTACAGGTCATATTTCGAGTGACTTTTAAGCTTTTTCGGAAAAACCGTGTAATCATATACCGTTTTTTTAATCGTTGACGAAAAATATACGCGATCGCGAATTTGCGAATGTAAATATCGAAATGTGGAATTAAGCAGCAGCTTTGAGTTGTCGCAACTACCCACCTCTTCACTCCCAGCTTTTAAAGATTAAAAGCAATAACTCAACGCAGTTGAGACTGCTTCAAAACAACACCGTCATTTTAGGATTCGAGATATGCCCCGCAAGTTTGAGCTTCCTTCTGTTGATGCCGACGTAGCCAGCACTTTCTCCGAAGTCTGGGACTCAGGAAAGGTTACCAATCGCAACCGCCAGGAAATCAAGTCTGCACTGCTATGCGGCGGTTTAACCCACGATGACCATATGGCCATTGATCGTATGGTGCATGCCGTAAAGCGCGGCTGGCTTAGCCTCGACTAGGGGATGTGCTTAGTTAAATGCCAAATCCAATGGCGGCGAGGGTCACGGCCCTATGTTTTCAGCTCAAAAGAACGTGTACTCCCCACGACGTAAAGCTTCTGGCGTTTAACTGAGCACACGCCATAGGTCAAATACAGCATTCCAGTAATTCCTCTCACCTCACCGGAATCTGGAATGCGGTTCGGGCATTGGGTCGAGAAAATTCCGTCAAAACATTCACTGAAATTTTCTGAGCTATGGGGCGATCGCTAAATTTGCCCCATGGCTTTTAGCTTCCTAGAACGTGTTGCCAACGATAAAAGCTTTGCTTAGTTGAATTTCAAACTTTCAGAGCTCAGCAAAATCCCAAGCATCCTCACCTCAAAGCTCTCTCACCAGGGGTAAAGTGCGTTTGGGGCTTGCGGCTCCATGTTACCTTTGCTTTTCTTCACTTCACAGCAATGGGAATTTCAGCCCCTAGTTTTCGCAGCGGATCACATCACTAGCTGTGGTTGCTTGTGGATCGTGCCTCAAAGCGTTCCGCCAACAAATTGAACCTTACCACCTTATTCACTTTTCCCACCCACTCCTCAGACAAAGATGACCCCAGCTTTCTACATCTATACCGAAAGATATAAGCACTATAGAGTCGTATTTGAGACAATTGCAAAGAGTGATTAGAGAAGTCTTTTAAGCATCTTAGAACCAGCTATTAAATCTAGCTGTTGAATCGTTAACGGTTACCAAGGTTCAACTAGATTTAATTAGCAATTACTCAACAGCTAACGCACTTAGCAGCTGAAGTCGTCTCTAGTATTCCAGGAGTTTTAAACATATGGCCATGCTGTTTGATCTGGTCTCTAATAATATTGATCTATCTGACATTTACTCAGAAGTTTGGGCATCTAGAAGAGTAACAAATGATAGTCGTGAAGTAATTAGATCTGCTTTATTAAGCGGTGACTTAACTAGTGAGGACTGTAAGGCAATTGATCGTATGGTTCATGCGATTAGACGGGGCTGGCTTGATATTGACTAGAGTCAATGGACCTCCTGCATGAATCCTCGCCCTTACCCTAAATCCCCTCCCTGGGGAGAGAAACTTCAGACAAGTCCGTTTTTCCTTATTCCTGCTCCCCTTCTCTTTAGTGAGAAGCATGTCCTGGGCATAGTTGCAGGGGGGCTGGAGGACGAGGGCTGCCAATACTTCTTAAGGGTCTAATGACCCAGCTCAATTAAACTGATTAGGCTTGGATTCTTTACGGTCCCCCAAAGCACATATATTTAGTTTTTGGTTGTGACAGGCATTACACAACGAATTGTATTGTCACCCTTCTATGTGTGATGTTCGGCTTGGGGTAATGCTTTTTGCTTTTTCAAGCTTCTGCTTATCTCATTGTGCCTTCTCAGCGGTTTTCACACTGATTGAAAAGCCGCGGAAGCAAGTTAGAGACTCAAAAAACACTTCGCACCAATTGGAATATGGACCATGTATGAGCCGTTTGAAAAGCACCACCTCAACACTGACGTAATCAATACTGGCGTAATCAATGTTTTCTTAGAAGCTCAGGAGCTTGGAAAGCTTTCCTTTCAAAATCGCCAAAAAATTCAGTCAGAGTTACTATACGGCAGCTTGACTGAGCAAGATTACATAGCCATTAATCGAATAGTGCATGCTGTCAGACACGGCTGGCTGGAATTAGATTAGGGCGTGTCATCTTTGAATCGCGCAATTAAGCTAAATTCCCGCTATTGGCTTTGCCTGGTTTTCGCAAACGATGGCCCTCAGCGATCGCTGACTATTCCAACAATTCAAGGGCCAACCATAAATGGTGGCAGCCCCGAGTCTTTTTACGCAGGACGATGCTTTGGTTTATTCAATAGCTGATCAACACAACAGGTGAGGCGTCCTTCTCGCGCATTCTTCACTTTTTAACCAGTCTTCCAATCAAACAGCACTTCAAGTTGACTGGACAATCTTGCGGTATTTTGCACGGATAGCTTCCCGAGATAAAGATACGGTGCTATCGCTGACAGGCGCAGAATCTGAAGTGATCGCCGGAATAATTTCATCGGCGATCGGCACCAGCAAATGAAACTCGCTACCACACTCTCGACCTTCAGATTCCGCCCAAACTCGACCGCCCAGCCCCTTCATAATCTGTCGGCAAATGGCAAGCCCTAAACCGGTACCACCTACGGTGCGTCGCAACGATCCTTCCGCCTGGTAAAACCGGTCAAACACCGCCTCTAGCTGATTTTCTTCAATACCGCGTCCCGTATCGGCGATCGTGATTTGCAGGTTATTGTCATCAACCTCGTAAGCCGTAACCACAATTTTGCCGTCATTGGGCGTAAATTTACAGGCATTATCTAATAGTTTAGATAGCACTTCCACCAGCCACTCTCCGTCAGATTCAATGGGGCTTAGGTGGGCTGGAATCTTGAGAATAATCGCCGGACGCACCGAAGCATCCAACCGAGTATAAATACCACTCAGGGCTAAATCCACACACTCTTGCACGGAAAGGGGTTCTAAATTCCACGGCACTCGCCCACTTTCCAGGCGCGATAGGGTCAAAAAGTCTTGCACCAGATACCGCATTCGATCCGCGTCATCTAGCGCCGTTTCTAACATTATCTGGCGCAATTCCTGGGCCATATCCGGCTCGCTTGCCAAGCTTTCTAAACACACCCGAATCGTGGACAAAGGCGTTCGCAACTCATGTCCTGTAATCGCAATTAAGTTGCTTCGGGTTTGATTCAGCACCTCTAGCTGTTCACTGAAATTCTCTAGGTCTGCGTAGGCTTGGGCCTGCAACAACGCTCCCCCCAACTGAACCGCCACTGCCTCCACTAGGCTGACCTCATCCTGGGACCAGGTATGGGTAAAGCTGCCGCAGTGATGCAGTTCAATAACTCCCAAAAATTTATCTCGATAGCGCACCGGCACCAGCAGCCAAGAGGTGATATTCCACTGTTGCGCCACCTGTTGCGCCAGATTATCAGCGGGCTCCAAAAGCCGCTCATCACAGGCAGTATCCGCGATCGCCACAGCGGTCACATCGTCCTGGGCGATCGCCTGAAACAGAGGATTATCCTTCAACATCCATGAATTTCCCGCCAGAGCCGGCACATTTGCCGCCAGCGCTTCATGGACAATCTCCGTGGTCTCATCGCCTACTTGACAACGGTACACAAGGCAACGGCAAACTCGGAGTGCTTTGCTCAGTTCCTTGGTGGCGATCACCAACACCTCATCGGGATTTAAGGATTGGCGAATGGTGGACGAAATGGAATTAATCAGCCGTTCCCGCCGTTCCTTATTGGCAATATTTTGATACGCCTTTGTCAGCTTGTTCTGCCCCGTTTGCAAATAGGTCATTAGCCGCTGGGCAAAAGGCTCCGGGTCACGGTGGCTAAAGGGCTTAGCAACGGATTCGGGAATGGCAGTAATTAGGGGGGTGAGGCGCTCCTTCAGATCGGGGCGATAGTGAATAATGCGCTCCAGCAAAATTAGCGCCGATTGACAGGTGATCTTGCGATCAAAGGTCCAAATCCCCTCAAAGCGGCGGGTGCGACTTTCAATGGGCGACTCAGTCAAAGCCGACTTCTTACCCGTGGCGGCAGTTTCACTCGTTTCCCGCCGCTCAGCACAGATTAAACAGGCAGCATAGTTGTCGCCCAAAATCACCAGGTGCCACTCGTTGGCTAGCGCATCATCCGGCGTAAAAGGGATCGCTTCGTGGTTGCTGGGGCTGGCGATTAAATCTGTTTCTGGCGATGCCAGCACAAAAACGTGGGGCGATTTCCGTCCAATGCGCTCGTAGCGTTTTGCTTCCTGACGATAAAATCGCTCTTTCTGAAAGCAGGCAACAACAATGGGTTGCTCATCCTCCGCCCCGGAAAGCACCAAATCTTCCATGGCGTGGGACAGGGCGGTGAGGGAATTTTTGAAATAAATCTGCGATCGCAATCCAGGAAACTCAGCCAACACATCCCCTAAAACGGAATTGGGAAGGGCGGCTGATGACATACCTTTCCGGGGCGACACATCGATTTGAGCTAGTTCAGAACCCACGGACGCTTATAACTCCCAACGGTCTTACTTAGGGCTTCCTAGACTGCCTATTGATAAGCCTTTAGTTCAGCTTTCAACAGCCTTCTAAAAACACGATGGCGTGGACTTTCTTGTACACGTTTTTATGGCTAGAAACGCGCTGAGAGCCACGCTATATCCCACTTAACTTACCAAGCCTAGCAGGTGTTCGGGGATTGGGGATCAGGCGGAAAGGAGATGTTACAGGGAAGATCCTTCGGCGAGAATTTTTGTCACTTTGGGCAAATTTTTATCAACGAATCAGCCAGTAAATGGTCAATCCCACAGCTTCACTGAAGAGCGTGAATCAACCGTTGATTTTCCGAGAGGGTACGCACGGCAATGCGGAAATAGTTGTCCCCCAGCTCCGGAAAGGTGGAGCAATTACGGATGGCAATGCGATCGCCCATCAATAGCGTTTGTTGAATCTCCGCCGCCATTGCACTTTTTACCAGCAAATAATTTGCTGCACCTGGATACACGGTCATGCCTGGCAGTTTACTAATCCCATCTTGCAGTTGCCCTCGCGCCGTCGGCAGCCATTGCCAAGTTTGCCGGGCAAAATCGCGATCGCCCAGGGCTGCTATCCCCGCCACTTCCGCCAGGGCATTAACACACCAGGGATCTCGCCATTGCTGCCATCGTTTAAGGCGGTCTGGATGGGCGATCGCATACCCCAGCCGCAGCCCTGGAATGCTGTAGAACTTGGTGAGCGATCGCACGATTACCAACGAGGGATACTCCGCCACCTGGTCAATCAAACTTTGCTGCTGATCTGGCGGCAAAAAATCTATAAATGCTTCATCGATCGCAACCAAATCCAGCGCCTCAGCAGTTTCGGCAAGCTGCCCACGGATAGCATCCGCAGACCAGAGACGACCGGTGGGGTTGTGGGGATTATTCAGCAGCAGGGCGCTGTGGGGTTGGGGTGATCGCGCCCAGGGTAGGTCAAAGTTATCCGGCTCCAGCGATAGGGGAATGGTTGTGATTGGGATATTGAGTGCTTTTAATGCCCGTTCGTAATCGGCGAAAGCGGGCACCGGTAGGTACACCGTGGCTAGATCGCTGCAATCTCGCGCAATCCAGGTGAAGAGTTCAGCTGCGCCGTTGCCGGGAAATATCCAATCCGGGTCGATATTGTGGTGTTGGGCGATCACTTCCCGCAGGCGTCTGTAGCTGGGGTCGGGATAGGCGGTTAAAGCCTGCTGACTTTCGATGGCGTTTCGCAGGGCATCAAGGACGGACTGGGGTGGTCCCAGAGGATTGATGCTGGCGGAGAAGTCGAGGATTTCATCGGGGGCACATTGGGCGATCGCCGCTGCCCAACGCAAATTTCCCCCGTGGGTGGGTATGGCAGCCGTCATAACCGTCGAGCCCTAGGAATCGCCCTCAGCCTTTCCCGTGCGCCGCCCCAGCTCATAGATGCCGCAGGACATCACCGCAATAATGCCAACGCTGACGGTCCAGCCAGTGCCTAAACTCCAGGCAATAAACCAGTTCGCGCCAATGCCTGCCAAGAAGAAGGGGAAAATGCTAAAAATTGACGCGTAAAAGGCGTTTTGGGCTTCGCGGTTTGTTCGGGTGCGCTCGAATTCTTCCTCGGTGGCGTAGAGCGATCGCTCAGCAAAATCAAACCAGCGGATAATTTGGTCCATCATCCAGTCGCCCACGGGAGATAAGCCCAGGTACAGCGCCAGTGACCAAAGGCAAACTCCAGCGATCGCCTCGCCGCTGACTTCCACAATAAAGGGCACCCAGTTCGGCAACGGCACCAAAAATCCAATTATATCCAGCGACCTAGCCAGCTCAAAACTACTCAAAACTACAAACCCCTCAACACTCTCCACTAGGCTACCGCTTTAATCCAAAACGGTGTGTGTCAATTGATCATGTTCACCGCCGGGATAGCGAACCGGAGTGATTAACTTGGTTAGCGCTGCTAGAAACGGAACCGCCCATGCAACTCATTGACTGGATTGTTGTACTGCTCTACCTGCTGGCATCCTTGGGCATTGGGCTTTGGTTATCCCGCAAGGCGTCGAACAGTTTGGAAGACTTTTTTGTGTCCGGGCGATCGCTCCCCTGGTGGCTATCGGGCACCAGCATGGCGGCCACCACCTTTTCCATTGATACGCCGTTGTACGTAGCTGGAGTGGTGGCGACGCGGGGCATTGTGGGCAACTGGGAATGGTGGAGCTTTGCCGTTGCCCACCTGATTATGGTGTACGTATTTGCACGGCTGTGGCGGCGATCAGAGGTGGTGACCGACGCGGAGCTGACGGAGCTGCGCTATGGCGGCAAAATGGCCGCGATATTGCGGGCGGTTAAAGCATTTCTGCTGGCGGTTCCCACCAACTGCATTGGTATTGGCTACGCCATGTTGGCCATGGTGAAGGTGGTGGATGCTCTAAATCTTTGGCAAAGCGTGGGCGTTGAACCGGCGGACAATTTAAAAGTGTTTAGCGTGGTGGGCGTCAGCTTATTTGTGCTAATTTACACCGGATTCTCCGGGTTATGGGGGGTGGTGGCGACGGATTTTATTCAGTTTTTCCTCGCCCTGTTTGGTGCAATTGTGGTGGCATGGTTTGCGATCACCGAAGTGGGCGGAATCCCTGAACTGCTGACCCAAGTGCAGGCAATTGGCACCCAAGACACCCTGGCATTTTTGCCGCTGCAATGGAATAACGGTCCTTTTACGATTCCTCAATGGAGTGACGCAGCGGGCATTACGGCGGGCACCTTTGGCGCTTACGTGTTGCTGCAATGGTGGAGTTTTCGCCGCAGCGATGGGGGCGGAGAATTTATTCAGCGTTTGCTGGCTGCCAAGTCGGAAGCGGAGGCGGAAAAAGCGGCGTGGTGGTTCAATATCCTGCACTACGGCATCCGCACCTGGCCGTGGATTTTGGTGGCGCTTGCAGCAATGGTTTTGTACCCCAACCTGGAAGATCCTGAACTGGGCTACCCCACCCTAATGCTCGACTTCCTGCCCCCTGCGGTGCTCGGCTTGGTGGTCGCTTCCCTAATCGCCGCCTTTATGAGCACCGTCTCCACCTCCATCAACTGGGGCGCGTCATATTTAACCAACGACCTCTATCGGCGCTTTATTTCCCCCAACGCTAGCCAATCGGAGCTGGTGTGGGTGGGGCGGGGTATGTCGCTGCTGGTGACGGTGTTGGGGGCGATCGCCGCCTTTTTTACCGAAGATATTGCCACCGTTTTTCGGCTAGTGATTGCGATCGGTACCGGTCCTGGCGCGGTGCTAATCCTGCGCTGGTTCTGGTGGCGCGTCAACGCAGCCACAGAGCTAGCCGCCATGGTCGCCGGTTCCATGATCGGCTTTGCCACCAGCGTGGTGCCCATTTTAAAAATCGACGACTTCGGGCTGCGGCTTCTGGTCACCACCGGACTATCGGCGCTGATTTGGGGAACCACCCTACTGCTCACCCCTCCCGAATCAGACGAAACCCTGGACCGCTTCTACGCCAAGGTTCGCCCCGGCGGTCCCGGCTGGTCTCGCCAGCGTCAGCGCACCAGCATCGTCCCCGCCCAATCCCTTAAGCTCGATCTTCAGCGAGTGGCCGCTAGCCTATTTGTCCTATTCGGCAGCATGTTTGCCCTCGGGGGATTTTTACTGCTCAAAGGAATAACAGGATTTGTTGCATTGGCGATCGCAGTTATCGCTTTTCAGTGGCTACGAACCCTAAGTCGTCGCGCCCATTAGCAACCTTCAAGTCAAAGCTTTTCTCATTAAATTGACGAAAGTCTACATTGATTCTCAGTAAAACCGACGGATAGACAGGCTTAACCGAAAATCGTTGAAAGCCTTAAAATCCCAGCTATCCCTTGTTATTTTCTATATTCACCAGCTATTCATTTTGCCCTGAAGCAGGCGTAACATTAATCACGCGCCCACTCGTACTTTTATGCCCTCTACCCCCAAGGACCATTAAAATAGATCCAGCTAGCGCAGAAAAAATAATTAAACAACTTCCATGTTGTTTAACAAGTTTTGTGTTATTAATAAACACCGTAACGTTTTGTCGTGACCTGTGCGGATCAACAGACAAGTAAGGATAAAAGCAGTTCGTTTAGACAAGCCTGCAGCCGTAAGGAAGTCTAGTCTAGGGCTGGAATGTCCGAACTATAGAAATAGTTTGAACTACATCTTTGCTGCTGGGGCGCTAACACGCCTGCGATTCCTAATGAGCGATAGTTACAGTTCACCAATATCAATGGTTAGCTCTGGTGTCGAATGTGACATCGTTTCGCCTCCCAGAGTTCCTAACCCACAACAGTAATGACTTTATCTACATCTCGTGAGCTTGCTCGCGCTGAAGAACTTGAAAAATCTTTGGCTGCGACGACCGAATCGCGTGTCACAGACGAGGATATGCGCCAGGCGGTGCGTACCCTATTAATTGGCTTAGGTGAAGATCCGGACCGCGAAGGGCTGGTTGGAACCCCCAATCGTGTGGTCAAGGCACTTCAGCATTTGACCTCCGGCTACAACCAATCTCTGGAAAAGTTGCTGAACAAAGCAATTTTCCACGAAGATTCGAACGAGATGGTGCTGGTGAGGGATATCGATCTATTCAGCTCTTGCGAACACCACATCTTGCCAATTATTGGCCGAGCCCATGTGGCCTACATTCCCAATGGCAAGGTTATTGGTTTGTCCAAAATCGCTCGAATCTGTGAGATGTACGCTCGTCGCTTGCAAGTTCAAGAACGTTTGACGTCTCAAATTGCTGATGCGCTGCAAGAGGTTCTACAGCCTCAGGGAGTCGCAGTGGTGGTTGAGGCGACTCACATGTGCATGGTGATGCGCGGTGTGCAAAAACCTGGTTCCTGGACCACGACCACAGCAATGCGGGGTGAGTTTACGACCAATCAGGACATCCGAAACGAGTACATGGGAATGATTCGCCACCAAGCGAGCTTCCACTAGAAGAGTACTTAGTTGGACTCTAAAACGCAGAAGCGCAATGGCTTTTCTACGTTTTAGACAGTGAAGATCTAAATAAACCTCGCTTGACACGGTTTTCAGGAGCAATGCCGGTTGAGCGAGGTTTTATTTAGGAGATATGAAATAATGTTGGCAATCTTTGCGCCGTAATTATTCTTGGCGTAGTCGATATTCCGCTGTGGTTGAGTGCTAGCTGCAAATGTAAAAGCAGCGCCGGCTTTGCACCAGGTTTTGCACCAGGTTTTGTATTGCGTAACCCCACCACACACAGCGTTGCTTAAAAGTGATTTTTGTTTGACCATTGGGCTCCCAGTACAAGCAGTCTGAATTGAGAGCCAGCCCTTCTATCCCCTCTTCTCACATGACCGTGCGATTTTCCTCCCGCCACCCCCAACGTATTATTTTTGCTGCCTGCCTAAGCCTAATTCCCGCCACTTTCACCCCAGCGATCGCCGCAGAGCCAGCAGATTCGGGGGCATCGAATATCGAGGTTCAAGCGGTGCCTGCTGATGGGGTGTTAGTGGGTCAGGAAAAGACGAACCAGGTTATCTACGTAGATAGCCGTGCGGGCAGCGATAGCAATATAGGCACCTTTGGTACACCGGTTCGCACCATTACCCAGGCGATCGCCAATGTGCGTCCGGGGATGGTTATTCAGCTAGCGCCAGGCACCTACAGCGCGGAGACAGGGGAGCAGTTTCCCTTGGAAATTCCCCAGGGAGTGACCTTGCGAGGCAGCGAAACTAGCCGGGGACAGGGGGTTGAAATTGTTGGCGGCGGGCGGTTTCTAAGTCGTACCCAAGCGGGGCAATCGGTGGCGATCGTCCTGGGGCAGGGTGCCCAGGCAAAAGGAATTACCGTATCTAATCCCAACACCCGCGGCACTGGCATTTGGGTGGAAGGGGTAGCAGCGACGGTGACATCGTCCACCCTGTCCGGCAGCCATCGAGAGGGGCTGTTTATGGCAGGCAATGCCGATGTAACGGTGCAGAACAGTATTTTTTACCAAAATGGCGGCAACGGCATTGCCGTTACCAAAGGCTCGCGCGGTTTAATTTCTGGCAATGTGTTTGAATCCACCGGCTACGGTATTGCCATCGGCGATCGCGCCCGCCCCACTCTGCAAAATAACCGCATCATCAATAACCGTGACGGCGTAATTATCAACGGCTTTGCCCAGCCAATTTTGCGCGGCAACACCATTGAAAATAACCAAAACGACGGCGTGGTGGTCATTGGCGACGCGGTGCCCGACTTAGGCTCGGCAGGCAGTCCCGGAGGCAATCAAATCCAGGGCAATGGGCGCAATGCGGTCTTTAACGCCACCCGCAATCAAATTCAATTTCCGTTTTACGGCAACACCATTGACGGTCCTGCGCCGGAACAGGTGGCATCCAGCTCTGCCCCTGCCCCCTTTGAAAGTTCCGTGCCGGCTTCAGCCCCCCAAGGTTCTTCCCCCGGTGACATCATTCCGGTGGTAGAAACAGTACCGGCGCAAGACAGTACGGTGCAAGACAGTGGCAATGATGCAGCAGATAACGGCGGCTGGATTCAGTAATGACCGCGTTGCTCCCAGCGGAGTGGCGGCGTTTAATAGCCGAGACTTTACGTCTGCTCTTCCGCTGGTTCTAGGGTGATTTGCGATCGCCGTGCCACAAAGTCGGGACCACGGGAGGTGCCCAAGCGAGTTGCGCCTGCCAACAATAAAGCAGCCGCTTCATAGGGATTATGGATGCCGCCAGCAGCTTTAATGCCAATACGATCGCGCCCCAGCTCCTTCAGCATTCGCACCTGGTCAACGGTAACGCCCCCCTGCCAGCCAGTGTGAGTTTTAAGGAAAGAGACACCGGCATCCAGGGCAATTTCTACGGCGAGCTGAATCTCGTCAGGATCCAACAAATTCATTTCTAAAATCGCTTTAACGCCGCCCTCTGCCGCCTCACAGATTTCTCCCAGCTCTCGATAAATGGTGTCACTTTGTCCCATCTTTAGCTGCCCTAGGTTAATCATCACGTCCAATTCCCGGGCACCGTTGGCGATCGCCTCCTGAGCCTCAAAAATTTTTGCAGCGGAGGTGGTGGCACCGCTGGGAAATCCTATGACCGCGCACACTTGGGGAGACTTGCCCTGGAGTAGCGTCGCCGCCTTTTGAACATGCCAGGGCATAATGCACACCGTGGCAAAGCCGTACCGTTCCGCCTGCCCACACCACATTTCCAAATGCTCCTCTGTGGCCGCTGGGTGCAACATGGCGTGCTCAATGGCGGAGGCAATATCTACCTGTTCCAAATCAATTTGAATCGAATCGTCTGAGCTGTAATCAGCGAAAGAAGGATCTGTCACGGCTGTGGTTTCAAAGATAAAAGAAAGGAAGAGGTCAAGGTACTTTAAATACCTAAATTAAATGCCTAAATAAGCGCCTAAAGGCGAAAAGCTTTATGCAGTGATGAGTACATCAATCGCCCCACAAGAATCGCCCCACAAAAATCACAGCCAGCTAGGGGCTGTTCTCAGTCAAACTCCAAACCCAATCATAACGAGGATTACAGCCAGCCTGTTTGATTTGAGAGGGGGTGTACTCCCCACTGTGTAGAGCTTCTGGCGCCTAGCTGAGCACATGCCCTAGAAGTTCAGTAGCGCTTGAGTTGCTGATACTTGGATTGCGGGCGCTTGAATTACGGGCACTTGAATTACGGGCACTTGGGGCATAAGCGTTTGGATCGTAGCTTTAATTAATGACGCCCCTTAAGGTACCGAAAACAGGATTACACTGAATCGCTGAAAACATGCAACAACATTGCAGGCAAGTCAGGGGAAATTGCGCCGCCTGCGGCGTAGTTATCAACGTCAGTTCAACGAAAAGCCACCGTTACCAAGGGGGGGATCCTCTGAGGCTTGAGCCGGTAGCGGGGAGTCTTGATAACGGGGCGTAAGGTAAGGATCCCCCCTCAGTCCTCCCTTGATAAGGGGGAAAGTAGAGTTGAGCTAATTTTGTGACAGCGAGCTGACGTTATCAGCTCCGCGTTGGAGCAATCAGATTGGCGACAGAAGGTTCACAGCATATGAAGGCAGCTAAATTCTTAGTTTATGCGGCGGGGCTTTTTTTTGTCCTTTACGGAGTCGCTTTCGCACTGTTCCCAGTGACACTGTCTGTGTGGGTAACCGGCGGGAGCCCAAGCACCTCGTCCGGGGTCATTGATCTCAGAGCTACCTATGGAGGCATGTCCGTTGCTGTGGGAGCCATCCTCCTGATCCTTGGGTTTCATGGGGAGTGGATTTCACTGGGATTGTGGGCGATCGCCATTGTTCTTTTGGCGATGGCTGCCACCCGAATATTGGGAATTATTTTAGACGGATCGCCAAACCTAGTTATGTATATTTACCTCGCCGCCGAGTTGCTTTTTGCCAGTCTCGCTTTGTATCTGAGAAGCCACGCTCAGGATGGCAACGCAACCTAGAAAACGCAAAGCCCTTAGCCCCTAGCGTAGATAATTCAAGATACCGATGGCGATCGCCCGAGCCATCCGCGATCGCCATCGTGGATCCCGCAACCAAACGGAATCTTGATTGCCGGTGACAAATCCCACCTCCACCAAGCTAGCGGGCATACGGGTACGACGAATAACAAAAAATCTGGCTCGCTTCACCCCGCGATCGCGCTGTTCAGGAAAGGTGCGGCGAATGCTTTGGTGGATGGACTGGGCCAGGGCGTTATTGGAAAAATAATAGGTCTCAACACCATTAACGTCGGGGCGGCTCAGGCTGATAGCGTTGGCGTGAATGCTCACAAAGGCAGCAGCATTGGTGCGGTTAGCCAACGCCGTGCGCCCCTGGAGGGAAATAAAGCGATCATCGCTACGGGTCATCACCACCGACACCCCCTGCTGTTGCAGCAAACTTGCCACCTGGCGAGAAATATCGAGCACAACGCCTTTTTCTTGCAGCCCGCCAATGCCGATCGCCCCCGGATCGCGCCCGCCGTGTCCAGGGTCAATAATGACCAACCGCTGCCCTTGAACCGTTGGCAGTTCCCCTGGAGGAAAACCACCGGGCTGGGGACGGGGACGGCGCACGGTACCGGGGACCGGGGTAATAACGACGGTGTTGTTGCGGTCCGTCTGAATATTAAAGTCAGTGCTGTTGGGCACTAAGTTCAGGGTGAGGCGCACACGATTGCGATCCACCTGGGACAAAATTGCCCGGGCTACCCCCAGGCGGTTTACCAGCCGATCAGCGGTGCCACGGAAGCTGGCGTTGGTAAGTTCAATAATTAGCTGACGCCCGCCGATGCCGTCATAAGTTTGCACCCGGGGCGTGCCGCCGGAGGTTTGCAAACGCAGAGCATCACTATCCACAGAAAAATTGGTGACCGTAACGTCCGCCGAGGATCCTTCTGCCCCCGGTACGCCCCGCTGACGGTTACGCTCCATCACCTCCGCCAAGGCGCCCGGCACCCAGCGCTCCTGCCCTTGGGACCGTCGAGGGGGAGTGGTGCGAATGGGAGGCAGTTGGCGCGGCGGGGAGGAGCGCGGCGGCAAAGGACGGGGACGGGGTCGAGCTGCGATCGCCGTGGGCAACCCTTGAATAGTCCAGCGATTCCCCCCTAAATGCTGCACCCGCACCTGGTCCGAGCTGAGTTGCTCGTTGGGAGCCAGCTCCACCACCAGCCGCGTTATCCCAGGCTCCACCTGTCCCACCCGCACAGAACGCACCGACCCCTGGAACAATCGCTCGGCGGTGCTTTGGGTCCAATTAATCCCCGGCAGATCAATGACCAAGCGCCGGGGATTGTTAATAATTCGCGCCTGGGGCTGAACCGGCTCGTCCGTGACAAAGGTTAGCTGTCCTCGGCTGCCGTCAAAATTCCAGCGCACTAGCCGGTCAGCGCGGGCGGGCAAGGCGATCGCTAAACTACCCAAAACGGCGATCGCCGTAGCCGCATAGGGAAAACGAAGGCACAACGCCGAAATCTTAGGGACCATGGACGGAGACAAAAAGCAATAAACAGGCGATCAGCACCAGTTCGAAACGAGCCCCATTAACAAGGGGGTTAGGGAGATCCTCAGCAGCGATAGCTCGCGGCAAGATATTGATTCTGTGAGGGCGGGAGATGGTGAGGATCCCCCTCAGTCCCTCCCTATTAAGGGAAGTCGGAGCTGATCGTAGGATTGGTGGAACTTTGCCCAAACCCCTACGACTTTACACCACCCGGTAGGACAGGCGTAGGGATACCCACTGGCGCAAGTTTAGCAGCGGGCGATCGCCTCCGTCCCCATTGGGTAAGCCAAAAGCACAGGTGGCTGCCAGGTCGCTAATGGCGGCTCGCGCCAACGCCACAGGGTTTTCCAACGGCACCATCCCGGCTCCCCCCCCTGGACGTTTAACCATTTCCCATTGCTCCCGCACCTGCGTCCAAGGATGCTGACTTACCAGCACATAGCTATTGACCGTGGTTTGCTGACTGGGCAATATCCATGGCGAGTCTTTAAATAGGGTTTGAACGGTGCCCGGCTCCAAGCTCCAGCTTTGACTAGGCACATAGCCAAAAGCGCCCCCCATGGCGTCAAAGGCAAACACTAGTGGGTACAAAGGGCGATCACACTCACTCGTAATATCGATACGAAGCGGCGCACCGACAGGCAACGTGGGCACCGTTAAACTGTGGGGACCGCTGCCGTCTTTTTGGGACTTTTTTAAGGTTTCCTGGGCAGGAGTCTTCGATATTTTTATTTTTCTTGCGGGTGTTCTACCGGCAGTTGTTTGCCCGGCGATCGCTGCGGCGCCATTAAAGGGAGGCGTTCCGGCGGCAAAAGGATAGCGAGCAGGCAACGGATCAGCGCCGTCGATAACCACGCGAGTCTGCAAGGGAATGGCACTTTGGTAGCAGTTATCCGTTAGATGCAGCCACTTTTCCGCCAGACGCGATTTAAGGGGCAAAGCCATCCGCTGCACCGCCACTTTTACCGCCTCATCCCCAGAAATCAGCGTCGACGGAATTACGGAGCCGTCCACGGAAAATAGCCCGTAGCGATTGGAGTAGGAGGCCCCTTCTTCGGTGCTTCCTGGCAGTGGTCCCTCCCGATGGCGACCAAAGGCAATATCAGCGGGGGCCTGGGCATCGGCGGCAATTTCCACATTGGCAACCCCCGTTAAGGCGCTAATGGCGTCTACCCGCTCAATGCGCTCCAGACCGTTGTCCACCGCCACAACCACCGACAGGCTTGCGGGCATCAACCGCCCACACTCGCGAAACTGCTGCCCTTCCACCAGAGCACTATCGGGACCTTTTACCACCGGCACCAGGTTTCCTTTCAGTCCTTGGCGATCGCGCAGTAACCAGAGTTTCTCCACGCCATCGCCGTCAGCGACATTATTCTCTGGATCCGCGTTGCCATCTTGCGGGTCTTTTTTAGTCAGGGTGCCGCTGAAAAATGAGGTCCCGGACATTCCCTTTCCATCAGGGGCGATCGCCTCAAACACCGACCCGCTGCTGGTGTAATAAAGCATCAGCGGATCCAGCCCCGCCAATTGCACCCGAGGGGTATCACCACCATTGCCGATCACCGAGCCCGCCGCCTCCGTGGGAATTGCCGTGGGCACCAAGGGAAAGTCCCCCGTACTCTGCTGGCTTCCCGACGGACCAGACGAATCAAAAGGAACCCGCCCCAACACTGACGGAATTTCGCGATCGCCCACCGTTAAACTAGCGTGGGCCAACGTGGGTCCCAAATCAATTTGCGTTGTTCGTGGCGGCACCAGTTGCCAAAACCCTTGCACCAACTGATAGGTAAGGGCACCCGCCCACACCTTTCCCCAGGGCAGTTCCACCGCATCGCCCCCTAACCCGGCCTCCACCACCACCCCTTGAGGCCACTGCTTCCATGGCAGGGGGCGTCCTAAATTTTGCCCCTGGTAAATTTCCTCTAACGCACCGTCACAGGGCGCCAATCGCGATCGCCCCCGCCCAATCCCTGGCGTTAACACTCCACCGCCGCCCCCATAGCTAGCATCAATCACCGCGATCGCCCGACGACTGCCTACCGAATTGAGGGATCGCAACACCTCCGCCACCGGTAAATCCTGAAAACGCTCCGTCGGTGATCCGGGCATCTGCCCATCCGCCGGTACCAACGCCCGCGCCCTTTCCGTAGAGTCACCCTGCCCCCACTGCCACTCGGTGCCGCAGCCGCTGAAATGGAACACCGCCGTATCTTGGGGGGATAACGAGCCAAAGGTTTGGGCGATCGCCTCCTGAATTTCCTCCCGCGTCGCTCCACTGTCGGTCAAGGTGACGATGTCCCCCGGCGCAAACCCAAATCGAGAAATTAACGTGTCCCGCACCAGCTCCACGTCGGTCAAGCAGCCCTTTAGCGGTGCCCCCCCTTCAACGGTCCAGTCCAGAGTGCCCTTGGGATACCGATTAATCCCCACCAGCACCGCTCGCTTTCGTCCAGATGATGCCGCTAATGCCTGCCCTGTTTTCAGAGTTGCCGTGTCTAAGTTTTCAGTGGTTGATCTGGCGGTGGGTATATCGGCGATCGCTCCTCCCCAAAGTCCTGCCAGGGCAGCGCCCCCGAGTTTCAATACCTCTCGCCTGGTCCACGCCATCGTGACTTGCCACCGTGCTAGTGAAGAACTAAAAGAAGAACCTAAAACCGTGCAAAAAATTGCAGAAGCTTACCGTTTGCCTAACCGTTGAGTGCGTTGGCAATTGCCACGGTCAACAAAACTGCCGTGATTAGCACACAGGACATTAGCCTTATCAAAAATCCGGCTTTTAACGCCAACAAAGCCCCGACGATGCTATCTCCATCGTAATCGCTGGGGGGAAGCCTGTGATACCCCCAGGCAGACTTTTTCAGGGGGCTAGCCCACCAAAGTCGATCCATGGTTTGCCCACCGCCTCGCAGCCGCAGCCAGAGATTTCCACTGTACCTAGACGGAAAGCGCCTGTCACCCGTATGGCGTTGAAAAATATTAAGTTAAAAGTATGGAGCTGGAGGGAATCGAACCCATCGTCCGCCCTGGGTATTGATACGCCACTCATTCACAGGTTTAGCCTTTTTAGTCCGCAAGGCGGGAACTGTTCCTTATCCCGAACAGTAGGATTCTTGAGTTAAAGGCTTAGCTAATTATCGAACCCAAGAACTATAATCAGCGCATCCGTTGGGTTTTACCCGGTGACTTTAACGGAGTCCGTCAACGAGTGCTCGGACCTATAAGAGGTGTTTTTAAGCTACGGCAGCAGCCTTACGAGCGAAAGGAACGATGTTGTTCGCATTTACTTTGTTTTGAGCCATTGATTTCCGAGAGTTAGCTCGCTCTCGACCTGTATCACAACGTAGTTTTCGCCAACACGTCGAAACCATTACAGCCCCGTGTGATTTGTACCCAACATACTAACGCACTTTTTACGGCGCTGAAACCCGTGAGGCCCAAACCCCTGACGATTTCTAAGAGAATTAACGCCAGTAAGAGCATCAGCGCCAGGGGGAAATCGCCAGGGCAATCCAGCCAACGATAAAGGCGGTGCCGCCCAAAGGGGCGATCGCCCCTAATATTTTGATGCCGCTGAGGGCTAGCCCGTATAGGCTGCCGGAAAATAGCGCAATGCCGAGGCAGTAGCTCCAGCCGGAAATGGCGAGGGGGGTAGAAATTTCGTCGGTGCCCTGCTGTAGTGCCAGAAGGGCCACCAGAGCGATCGCCACCGCGTGAATCAGCTGATAGCGGGTGGCGGTTTCAAAAATAGCTAAGGCGCGATTGTCCAGCTGTGCTTTCAGGGCGTGGACTCCAAAGGCTCCCAGGGCTACCCCCAAGGCACCAAACAGTCCCGCCAAGGTTAAAAATAATTTTGCCATTAGGAATTGTATGGATTTTTGGAGTCGGGAAAGGAACGCCCCGGGGGTAAGTTAGGCGGCAAATCGCCGATGGGAAATTGATAGTAAATTTCGCCGCGATCACCCACTCGAAACGACGCATTAAACTGCCCCGCCGCCTCGTCTAAAAACTCCCGCGCTTCCTCCGCCGGCAGCCGCGTTTCCATGGCAAAGCGCATTAGCGTTAGCTCGCCATTGTTACTTTCCAACAGGCGAAAAAACGTCTCTTGCACCTGATTTATTGTTGTCGTTTCGGTATTAATGCGCGCCTTTTTCTGTTCTTTGCTGAGGCCGCGATAAATAAAAAATCCCCACACCAGCGGCGGCAAGCCCAGCATCATACAGCCGGCAAAAGTGCTCACTGGATCATCTTCCGTTGAGTCAAAAGGGACCGTAACACCTGCAATGGTAAACACCAGCCCCCAGGTAACTAGAACTCCCGCAGCAATTTGCTTAAACAGGCGCATAATAGAGTCTTTTCGAATCGATAAAGAACTAAAAGCCAGTGCGCCTCAAAAACCTAGAGGTCACAACCTTTGTTTATTCTTTTCACACTAACCTAGGCGGCTTCAGCTTTTTCTTCCCCTGTCGCCTCAGCTTTAACAAATTCCATTAGGCGGGAGAAGTAGAAGCGGGTGGCGGTAAATTCACTGCGCGCCACTTCCCAACCCAGCTTGTTTAAAATTGCTACCACTTCCTTTTCCCGGTGCAAATAGGCGCGGGTGGCTTTGCTGGGACCGGGGAAAAATTCGCCGATACGCTTGAGGGTGGCATAAAAACAGGTTTTTGGCGCAAAGCTCAAAATTAGCCGGGAGTCAGCACGGTTGGCTAAATGGGTTAGCATCGCTTCCATTTCTTCATCGGGGTAGTGAATCAACACATCCAAACAAATGACGCTATCGTAATTGCCCTCAATAGCTTCCAAATCCCGCGTTTCAAAGGTGGGCTGCTTATCTAGCTCTAGCGCCTCTGCACGAGCGATCGCCTCCCCTACCATTTTCTCTGAAATATCGCTGGCATATACGGTCACTCCCTGTTGGGCCAAGGGAATAGCCAACGCGCCTACCCCACAGCCAGCGTCACACACGGAGCGATCGCCAAAGCTTTTACCCGACTCCCCCTTTGCCTCTTCGGCAGCTTTTTTATCCGCTTCAAACCAATCCACCACCAAATCAATGGTGCGTTGGTGACCGGTGCGAATATCCCGCTGCACTTTGTTGATATCGTCGCCCTCCCCATAAATGCGCCGCCACCGGTCAAAGCCAGTGCTGTTGAAATAGTCGCGAACAACGGTTTTATCGTTGCTGTCCTGGGCGTTATTTGGGGAATTATCTTGAGACTCTTCCTTGGACTCAGGGGCGGGGGCAGTTGTGCTCACGGGGACTCGCTAAAAAAGGTGGTGGGAAACAAACAGCGGACAAAAGGTGGTGGGAAACAAACAGCGGACAAAAGGTGGCTCGTTTGTCGTCACATATTTTAACCGCGTCGTATCAATATCTTGCGCCAGTTTGCAATTCCGTAAAAATTATTTGGGGGCAAACTAACCTTTGCTGACAATGCCAGACCACTGCACGGTTTTGGTGCCGTCGCGGCGATAGGAGAAGAATCTGTCAGGCTCGCTATGGGTGCAGTGGGGGGCGATCGCCAACTGCTCCGGCTCCAGTCCCAACGCCAAAAGCTGCAAAAGATTCACATGGCGCACATCCAACCGAGCTTTTCCCGGCTCCGGGTCCGGCTGCACCGGCGTTAACCCCGCCCGCTGATCCGGCGAACCCTTTAACGTAGCCACAAGCTGATCCGCCACCTCTTGGTTCACCTGATACACCGCGCCGCTGATGGCCGGTCCCAGGGCAACGCGCAGGGTTTCCAGCTTTGCTCCCTGGTCAATTAGGCGCTCAATGGCTTTGGGCACAATTTTTTGCGCCGTTCCCCGCCAGCCCGCGTGCACTGCCGATACCATCCCGGTGGTCAAGTCTCCAATCAGCGCCGGGGTACAGTCTGCGGTACACACCCACGCCCCTTGATTGACGTCCTCCGCCAGTACGCCGTCCGCTGGGGGATAAATGGACTCGGGGGCGGGAGCCGCGTTGGCTATTTCGGTGGGGGTTAGGATGCGATCGCCGTGTACCTGTTTAACCCGCAGCACCGTGGCATTTTTCCCTAAAGCAGCAGTTAATTCCGCAGGGGCTTTTGGTAAAAATTTCCGCGTAAAAAAGCCGTGGCACCAGGGAGACAACAGGTCGCAAGTCAAATAATCCAACCCCTCCCATGATATCCAGGTCCAACGGGCCCCTTGGAAGGTGGTTAGCTTTGACGATTCTGCGAAAGAAGGAGTTGTCATCGCCTGATTCCACGGCTTTTGATGCTTGTTAGTGCGGGCACTTCAGTGGAGTACCCCACCTAAGCTTATTTCAGCACTAGCTTATTTCAGCACTTCCACACGCACTCGACCGATACCCATGCTGCGCAGGCCGATTTGGCCAGCAGCGGCGGAGGACAGGTCAATGATGCGACCGCGAATAAAGGGGCCGCGATCATTAATGCGCACGATGGTGGATTGCCCGTTGGATAGGTTCACCACCCGCACCCGCGTGCCAAACGGCAAATGCCGGTGGGCAGCGGTCATGGCGTTTTGGTTGTAGCGCTCACCGCTGGCAGTGCGACGACCGTGGAAATAGCCGCCGTACCAGGAGGCAATACCAAGCTGAGTGGACTGCACCGTGCCGCCAGCCACTGCCTCAGGGGCGGGAGCCGGAGCCGCGATCGCCACTGCCGGATTGGTCAGCGATCGCGAGCTAGTGTACTCAATGGGCTCAGCGCCGTAAACCAAGCGCCGTAGCCGGTTGGTAGTTTGCACTAGGTCGGAGTTTAAATCGGGGCTGGGCTGCACCGCCGTGGTTTGCTCATCCAAAGCCACGAGGGGGCGATCGCCCGCCGTGATCCAATATTGCTCGTCCTCGCTATCCCACTCCAAACGAATATCCGAAGCCGTTTCCGTTTGGATAAGCTGACCGTGCAAATTCTCTAGCTTCTGAGCCACAAGCTGGGCCCGCTCTAAGGGTGTGGTTACCAGCTCAGCGTTAGCATCGTCGGCACGGGTCACAGACTCGGCGGCAGAATCTTCACCCGCTGGCTCGTCACCCAAGAAAGTCAAGACTGGAATATCACGCACGTAAAGGGTGACCGCGTCCTGATCGTCAATTTCGTGGGCGTAAACCTTAGTAATAACTGAGGCAGAGGTGGGCACACCGGTGCTGGCTTGAGTAGTGGAAGCCACATTGCCGTCCAGCGCTTGGGATGGAGAGGGAAGGCTGGCAGACTCGGAAGGGGTAATGCTCGGCTGCCATTGGGCAACGCGAATTGCTGATGATCCTTCGGAAGCACGATTCAATACTTGACTCTGGGCAGGGGCGATCGCCAATAAACTTAAAGCGGCAGTTGCAGTGGCCCAAGGTCGAAGCAGCTTAAACGAACTCATATGTCTAGGGGGTAAACAGCAAGTGCATCGGATGGATTTCTCCCCCGTAACGTTTCACCAGCGGTAAATCACCAACGTGAATCACCAGAGGCAAAAGAGGTTTACGCGGCACCCCTTCCAATCAGCGGTCGATCACCGACAACGAAAGGGCGTGCATCCAACGAAGAATGGCCATGGGCGGCGAGGGTCCTGTGAACCGACTTCACCAGCGGCAATTGCTCCGTGAGAGCGCTTTACTGACTTTCCAACAGAGGCTCAAAACCTTCAAACTTCCGTTGGACAAAGTCGCAGCAGCGTTTCCTGCACAACAAACGCGAAACAGAAGTTAACAATCATTGAAGCCACAAAAGGCTATCACAGTTACCTGGAAATGCAAGCCACCTGTCCGGAGCGTTAGACATAACGGGGCATTGCTCCCCACCCAGATCCCGGCATCCAAAAACGTAAATCCCCCGAGTTACGGGCAAAGGGTCGCCTAAAGTCCCCACCCCTTCTGACGTTTGCGGCGATCGCACCCCTGCGTCTTTTCCCTGGCCGATGGGTCAAAATCGTTCCCCGACTTTAATTATTTTTTAATACTTAGGCGAGTGAGTACCACTGCCGGTAAGCAATCAAAATAATTTGATTGTTAATTCGAAGGCGCCCCACCCAGAAGATAAAATGGTCGGCGGCTAAAGAACGTAAGGAGGGCAAGCCGGTGGACTATCGCGAAGCTGGAGTGGATGTGGAAGCGGGGCGGGCGTTTGTGGACCGAATTCGCGATCGCGTTCAGCGCACTTTCCGACCGGAGGTTCTGGGGGGACTAGGGGGATTTGGGGGCTGTTTTGAAATTCCAGCGGGCTATACCCAGCCGGTATTGGTGTCAGGCACCGACGGCGTTGGCACCAAGCTAAAGCTGGCCCACGCCACGGGAATCCACAACACCGTGGGCATTGACCTGGTGGCCATGTGCGTTAACGATGTGCTGACATCGGGGGCGGAGCCGCTGTTTTTCTTGGATTACGTGGCCACGGGCAAGCTGGAGCCAGAAGATTTAGCCAATGTGGTGGATGGGATTGCGGCCGGATGTGAAGCGTCGGGCTGTGCTCTGTTGGGGGGGGAAACGGCGGAGATGCCGGGTTTTTATGGGGCGGGGGAATATGATCTGGCGGGATTTTGCGTGGGCATTGTGGAAAAGTCAAAAATTTTAGATGGGTCACAGGTGAGCGTGGGGGATGTGGCGATCGCCCTGCCTAGCTCAGGCATCCATAGCAACGGCTTTAGTTTGGTGCGCAAAATTGTGGCAGATGCGGGGCTCGCCTGGGGTGATTCCATTGACTCCTTAGGAAAAGCCACGTTAGGACAGGTGATGCTGACGCCCACGCATCTATATGTAAAGCCAATTTTGGCGCTGCTGAAATCAGCCGTTGACATCCACAGCATGGCCCACGTAACCGGGGGGGGCTTACCGGAGAATTTGCCCCGGTGTTTGCAGGACGGACAGGGATTTAAAATTCAAACCCAAAGTTGGCAGCCTTTGCCGGTATTTAACTGGCTGGAAAGCACGGGTAAAGTAGAACGCCTAGAAATGTTCAATACCTTTAATATGGGCGTTGGTTTTGTGGTGGTGGTTCCGGCGGATTCGGCGGACAAAGCGATGAAGATTTTGCGGCAGCAGAATACCAAGCCCTGGATTATTGGCGAAGTGGTGGCAGGGAACCGCACGGTAGCGCTGGCTTAGGGGCGCACTAATGCCTCGCCACCCCATGGGCATCGCTTTAACTATGAACCCGAGGATGGTGATGCAAGGTAGATAAAATTTCGCTTTCTACGGTTGCCAGTTCATCCAGGCGTTGCTCAGCCGTCTCCGCATCAAATTCCCGCTTTGCCAATACCCAGTAGGCGCCATAGTGACGTGCCTCCGACGCCATTAACCCCCGATAGAAGGCTGCAAGTTTGGGATCCGGGCAGTGCTGCCCCAACAGCCCCAGCCGCTCATGGCTGCGAGCCTCAATTAATCCCGCCACTAGCAGGCTATCCAAAAAGCGGTGGGGATCCTGACGGCGAATCAGCGATCGCAAACGTCCCCCATAGGGAGGAGCCTTGGGAGCCCGAAGCTTCACTCCTCGCTTCCGCAGCCATCGATTTACCTGTTCAAAATGCTCCAGTTCCTCCTGGGCGATCGCCGTCAGCGCCTTCACCAACATCGGTTTCGCTGGATATTGGGACATAATTTGAATCGCCACCGCCGCCGCCTTCCGCTCACACTGGGCATGGTCCAGCAAAATCTCGTCCATGTGGGCGATCGCCTGGTCCACCCAAGCCTGGGACGTGGCTGACTTGAGAAAGCGAATTTTGGGAAATTCGTTATCCGCCAGCATTCCCTCTGCCAACGGGGCATCGATGGGTGTTTCCCCGGGGGAAACAACGGAGTTGGCGTTATTCGTACCGGTGTGAACTGCGGCCATGGGTTAACGCAATAAGCTCAAAATACATTGATAGTTCAGTACGATAGACCGCCCCTTAAGCGGCAGTCACCGTAGAAAAAGACTGCGAAAAGTCCCCTAGAGGACAACTAAGAAATATCTCAATCCGGTGGGAAAGCGAGAAGCCAGCGGTTATCAAGAGGAAGCAGCAATCTATCCTATCCCCATTAATTATGCCTGTATCCTTTATCATCACGGTCGTCATTACCGCCATTAGCCTGCTTATTATGAGCAAGCTGCCCCTGGGCATTCAAATTGACTCTCCCCTAAAAGCTCTGATTTCTGGATTTGTTATCGGGGTGTTTAACGCGATCGCCCAGCTGGTGCCCGGTTGGCTCACCCTTCCCTTCAAGGTTCTCACCCTAGGGCTATTTTCCTTTATTGTCAGCGTAATTATTTTTGGATTGTCTGCCTGGCTAATCAAAGGATTCCGCCTAAAGTGGGGCATTTGGAGCGCAATTTTAGGGGCAGCACTGCTCGCATTCCTAAACTCAGTTTTAGAGTATGTTCTGACAACAATTCTAAAGCTTGGCTAGGCTACATCAGCCCTAAGCCAGTTAGCCTCAATGTTAGCTAATCAATTTAGCTAATCAATAAAAATCAAATTGTATAGAAGCCGAGTCGAGTCAACGGACGCCAGGAACACTACTTGTGGGTAAGCCGTAAAACGCCATCCCACTGTTCCCCAAGTCCCTCTCGCTCGGCTTCTTCTAATCGGTCCAAGTAATACAGCGCACAACTATCGCCAGGATTAATATCTAACACTTCAGAAAAGCCCTGGCGAGAGTCTGCTAGCCGACCTTCGCAGTAGTCCCTAACCGCTTTTTCAAACGCGTCGCAGGTGGCAACCTTTAAATCAAATTCACTGGGACCATCCCCATCAAACACCTCATATAGCCCAGTTACATTTCGCTTTCCTTTAACGATCGCTGAGCCCAAAAACCGTAGATGAAACGGATGATCAGAGCCTAACCAATTAACGGTTTCTTCCGATACCAAGAGGGACGCGCCATAAACTTTCGTTAGTCCTTCTAAACGAGCTGCTAAGTTGACGTTGTCGGATAGGGCATCCCCCTGCATTCGGTCTTTTTCGCCAATAATTCCCATCATAATTGGACCGCAGTGGATAGCGATTCCAATGCGGATAATGGCGTCTCCCCTGGAGAAATTACCGTTGCCATTTTCGCCGTTACTGACACCACTATTTAATTCGTCATGGGTGGCGTTGCTTTGCTCGAGAACAGCTTTGCGACGGCGCTCTCTGACGGCTTTTAATTTGGCGATCGCCGCACTGATGGCATCCTGGGGACCATTGGGAAATACAGTCATCACGCCGTCTCCTAAGTACTTCATAATAATGCCGCCGTGACCGCGCAAAATCGGACTAACCAGCTGTAAATAGCGATTGATAAACTCAAACCCTTCCCGCGATGTCATGCCCTCCGCCATGCTGGTAAAACCGCGAATATCGCTAAACATAATCGCCATTTCTCGGTCCACATGATCCCCTAGCTTGACGTCCAAAATACTTTCCTTGTCTAGGAATTCTAAATAGGCGTGGGGGACAAATCTTTGGTAAGCCGAACTGATTTTTGAAAGATGAATATGGGTGTTAATTCGCATTAACAACTCATCTTTAATAAAGGGCTTTGTTAAATAATCATTGGCTCCACATTTAAAGCCCATAATTAAGTCGTCTAGACGATCCTTTGCGGTCAGCATAATTACCGGAAGCTGAGCCGCCAGGCGAGTTTCTCGGATTTTTTTACAGACGTCATAGCCCGATAGGTTAGGCATCATAATATCCAGCAACACCAGGTCAATAGGCTGGGCCAAAGTGTTTAAGACCTTTAGGGCTTCTTGACCACTGGCGGCAACGGTCACTGAATACCCCTCAAAGCTCAGGAAATTCTCCAGTACCCGCAAGTTCACCGGCTCGTCGTCGACGATTAAAATCTTGCCCTGGTGGCGACCATTGCTGGTGGGTTCAGAAGCCAGAGCGGGCAAGGATGTGGCGGGAGCAGGGGGGGCGATCGCCGATCCGTGGCGACGACGACGGAGCAGGCGCTTACTATCTAGCCCCGCAGCGGGACTGTCGGCAATGGGCAACGTGACGGTAAATGTGGACCCTTGTCCCAATGTGGAGCTTACGGCGATACTGCCCGAGTGCAAATCCACCAGTTGTTTAGTTACCGCCAGCCCCAGACCAGCACCGCCGTGACGACGGGAAGTGGACCCGTCTCCCTGCTCAAAGGACTCAAAGATTCGCTCGAGGTTTTTCTGGGCAATGCCCGGTCCCGTGTCCGACACGGCAATGGCGATCGCCTTCGTTGCCCCCCTGCCCTGGGTTACCGCTTTGGCCTTGACCTGCACCTTCCCCTTTTCCGTAAATTTAATGGCGTTGCCGATCAAGTTGTACAAAATTTGCTGAATTCGATCCTCGTCCCCCAATAGTGGAGGCAGCCCCATCGGACTATCATGAGTAACCGTAATCAGGCGATCGCCCACAAGCACCTGGGTCACCGCCAACACCGCATCAATACAGCCTTTAACATCCACTGCCTTTAGCTCCAGCTCCAGGCGACCGTTTTTAAGCTGGGCAAAATCCAAAATATCGTCCACCAAATTGGCTAGCCGCCGCCCGCTGTCAGCAATTAGGCGCAGATTCTCCTCCTGGGGCTTATGCATCGGTCCGGCGGTGCCTTGGATCAGAGCCTCCGATAGTCCCACAATGCCGTGAATGGGGGTCCGCAGCTCATGGGAAGTATTAGCCAGAAACTCGTCTTTAAGCTCATCCAGGCGTTTTAACTCCTGATTTTTCTCCTCCAGGGTCACCGCATATTTACGCAAATCATCGCGCGATCGCTCCAAAGCATTCCACAGGCTAATAAACATGGCGGAGCCCGTGGACATGTTCCACACCAGCAACGGCGACACCGCCGGAATGGACCAGCCGCTATTAAAACTCAAGTAGGACACCGCCAAAATACTGGCGCTTCCCAGCAACATCACCCCGATTCCTTTGGAAATGCGCTGACGGTAGGTGCCATAAATAGCGCCGCCAATGCCCCACGCCAAAATCCACGCCAGCACCGCGCTTTTTACCGGAGCCTGCTGCATCACCCGTCCATCCAAGGCAGCGCTCACAATTTGGCTGGCGATATTGGCATGAATTACCACCCCGGGCATCAGGGGACGGCTGGGCAACAGGGCGCTGTTGTAGGGGGTTTGAAACTCGTCATTGGTGCTGGGGGCAATGGGACCAATCAACACAATGCGATCGCGGAACAATCCCTCCGGCACCCGTCCAGCCACCACATCCGCCAAGGAAATATGCAAAAAGCTGTCCAAGGTGCCGCGATAGTTAAGAAAAATTTGATAGCCGCCACTATCCGGCATGTAATCCCCCACCTTGGGAGTAACGGGGCGAAACAGAGCCTGCCCGATTTTCAGGACCTGCTCCTTCGGGTCTATCACCCCCAATTCCAGCCCCTGATCTTCCAAATATTTCAACGCCAGCCGGGAGGCCAACCCCTCGCGATATACCCCATCGCTGCGAAAGATGCCCACAATACCGCGGCGCACTCGACCATCTAAATCCTGTACCGAATCGTTGGAGGTCACCCGGTCCACCCGGTCCAAGGTGGGCGGTGGCGCCACTGGCTGTCCCCCTACTTTTTCGATGCCGTAAAGGTTTTCCGTCTTCTCAAATAGCTCAACAAGTTCCGCATTTCCCGGCTCCACGGGCAAGTCACGGTATAGATCCAATCCAATGGAGTGGGGATCTTGGGCGTCAATGGCGCGAATAACTTTGGTCAGAAACTCATCTGACGCCGGCCACTGACCAGCTAGCTGAATATCAGACTCGTCAATGGTGACAATAACAATGCGATCATCCTTAGGCTCGGGGATCCGCCACCGCACATAGGTATCCCTAAGGGCCCATTCCAAAAAGGCAAAGCCTCCGGAAAGGCTGCCAAGGATACCGACGGAGGACACGAGGGCTCCAATGATTAACCCACGTTGCCAAGGTTGAATCCGCTTAAAAGGTAGGGTCATGGGCAGTGTCTCAAAGCGCTCGCAGGACAATGCTGCAGGTAGCGCCCAGCTCAATCATGTAATGGCAATTGCACACCCTAAGTATGGTCTACTTTTGATCCCCTTTCCGCCCTGGTTTTTAACAATCTGATGCCTGAAAAGCCTGAGTCATCTTGGGTGCGCTGGGAGCTTTCCAAAAGAATCAGCTTCAAAAGCTGAAGTAGAAATCACTGGCGTGGCAATTGACGTTAGAAAATCAACGTTAAAGCCAGAGGGACTGAGTCTTCGAAAAGTCCCAGCCCCTGTAATTTGTTCCTAGTCTGAACCGTTTTGCCAAGGCAAGTGTCGCCTGCTTTAATTTTGCGATGTTGGCGTTGCAGGGCTTTTGGCTGAGTTTAGTTTTCAACCATGGCATCAACGGGCAGCAAGGGCGCCGACGCCACATCTCCCAAGCCCACTTGCACCAGCAAATCAGACCATTCTTCCGCAAGTTCAGCGTTATCGGGATTCAGTCGTCGAGCGTTGGCTAGCACCTGGAGGGTGTCGGTCCAAAGCCCTGCTTCGGCCAAGTCAACGGCTTGCTCTAGGGCGATCGCCGGAGTCAGCCCCTCCAAGGTGGCGTCATCTAAACTAGCCACGCCAATGGCAGCGTTATCCCCTACACGAGATATTAGAGTACGCAGCACAGGGGTGTCGGGAGCTAACTGCTCTTCCGGTGCCAGGAACACCACTTGCCACAGATAATCCCGCCCTACTTCTAAATCGGGGGCGTCGCTAGGCAGAGACACTTCTACAATGCCGTTGTCCTCGGTCAAATTAACCTGGGTTTGGTGGTGATAGTCACCGTCCAAATCCTGGATGCTAACGAAGGCGCGATCAGCGCCCGTCTCCGGCAGGTACAGCATTAACGATGGGCGGCTGTTGCGGGTTTGGGTGTAGCTACCCGGGGGCAACAACGCCAAGGCGTCATCGCTTACAGACTCGCGACTGCCGGTGCCCACGGTGGTGGTAGGTGCCGGAGCATTGGGGGGAGCAAATCGGACACGACCACGGCTGCCAGAACCCACGGTGGTGGTAGGCGCTGGGGCATTGGGGGGAGCAAATCGAACGCGACCACGACTGCCAGAACCCACGGTGGTGCGGGGGCGAGCGTTATCTGGCGGAATAAAGCGGACGCGGCTGGATTTCGCTGCCACCGATAGGGATTCTGATAGATCCCAGCTCAATGATTGAGTGTTGCCTGTTTCAACGCTGCTTTTCTCGACGCTGCTTTTTTCGACGTTGCCTTTTCCAACAGCAGGGGCTTCGGGAGCGGCGATCGCCTGAGGTGCCATTAACCCAACGCTCAAAACAGAGACGAACAAAGCGCTAAGGGAAAACTGCGATCGCCGGGAAGCCTTAACTAACCGCCCACGGGATACCGTAATTGGAGTGCGTTGGGGGAGTGTAAATAAACGAATCATGGTCGAGAAGGTGCGGTTGGAAGGAAACGAAGAACAGATAGTGCCTGCATAGAATACTTCGTAAAGATGCAGGATGCAGCAAAATTACTGACACATCGAAAGATAGAACTTAAACCTTACCCTTGTTTTAATTTTAACAGTTGCGAGGCTTATCGCCACTTAAGTAATGGGGTGGAACGGTTGAAAATCTGTGGGATCTTGAGTTTTTAAGGATAATTAATCCGCACTTAATATGAGTCTTACTTAAGAATCCCCCTGGGGCTTGGATTTCAGCGATTAGGAATCAATAAACCCTCGCAAACATCAAGAAATATGAGGGAATGACGCCTGGCTGGGTTGGCATAACAAACGTTACATTTTTATTGCGCAGCGGATTTCGTTTTTTATTTTGACTTTTATGTTCAGCTTTTTGGCTTGGCTTTTTGACTTGGCTTTTTACTCAGCTTCTGTGCTGTTTTTTGATCGCGTATTCTTGACTGCGTAAGTGCGTGTGTAGATGCCTTGAGTTCTCCTGTTCCCTTTGTACTATTGCCAGTTGCCAATAAGCACAAAAGCAGACCAGTAATAAGGGTGGCTGTATTGTTCGCTATTCAGAAGTTTTATCTGGGCTTGGCGCAGGGCTTCTGCTTTTCCAGATCCGGGGCGATCGCTGCCCACCGCGAGTTTTTTATAAAACTCTGTCATCAGGGCGGCGGTGGATTCGTCGTTGACGGACCACAAACTGGCTACGGTGCTGCGGGCTCCGGAGCGTAACGCAAAGCCCGCTAATCCCAACGTGGCCCGGTCGTCCCCCTTAGCAGTTTGACAGGCACTCATCACCAGCAGGTCAATGGGGGATAGCACTCCCACCTGACGCTTACGAAATAGCTTATCGAAATCCTGAATATACAGGCGATCGCTCCAGGCCAATAAATAGGTTTCCTCGGGGGATGAGCTAAATTGCCCGTGGGTTGCCAGGTGAACAATGGGGAAGGATTTATTGTCTAGCTGGTTGAGAAACTCCCCGGAAGTGAAAGATTGATCCATCAAAATACGAGAGTCAAAATCCTGGGCAATGTTATCCACTTCCTGGGTTACTCCCGGCAAAGCATTAAATCCCTGGCGAGCTTCGCTTAACCCCGCAATGAAAATTTTGGACTTGGCGCGGCGGCGGGCGGGGGGCAATAGCTGTAGACCAGGGCTAATGGCAAATTGGTAGCGCTCCACCAGGTAGCGATCGCCGTCATAGATGGCACCAACGGGTACTTTCCGCAGAGGACCGTCGGGCACCATTACCAAGGTTTCAATGCCGGCGGCGTCTAGGTCCGACTGAATGGGGGTAATCAACCAGTCGTAAATGGTTTTGCCCAGGTTCTGCTGCCGCTCTACCAAATAGGCCGGATTGAGGGACGAATAAAATTCCTCCAGGACCGCGTTGATTTGGTCCAGGTTGGCGTTCACTCGGAAGTGGCGCAGGGGGCGATCGCCAATGGCCACAATCATATCCAGGCTGTCATCCACAAAAATGGGGTACAGCACCGCCGCTTTCGGGTCAAGGGATTCAATGGATTCAGGGCGGGCCGTTAAGCACGAGTCCCCAAAGAAATTATCCAGCTCTGCCACCTGTAAAGCTTCGATAACATTGCGCGCCTGGGCAATTTCCTCAGTGGTGGCTCCCGGCTGCAGCAGCAGGCTAATTAGCTGGCGATAGGCGGGTTCCACGCTTTCTCGAAAGTCAAACTGCACGTCGGTGCCGATGGCCACCAAATCCTGGCGCAAGTATTGAAAAGACTGAATCGCCTGACCGTAGGCGCCGATGGCACCGTCTTGATCCCCTTGGGCACCTCGCACAGTACCAATTTGCAGGGCGGCACGGGCAGCAATATCGTCGGCGCCCAAGGACTGGGCGATCGCCAAGGATCGTTCCGCCAGCTTTTGGGATCCGGTCAATTTATTGTGGTCCTGGTACAGCCGGCTCAGGTGATAGAGCCCAAAGGCTTCAGCACGGGGGCTACCGAGAGTTTGGGCTAGCTGCACTGTTTCTCCCAAAAATAGGGATAGATCCTTCGCCTCGTCCCGCTGAGTTTGCTTTGTTTGCGTCCTGGACAAGCGCAGCCAGCTATCGGCCAAATTGATGCGCCCGTAAAGGCTGTCGTGGGTCAGGGGCAGCGCTTCCAGCTCCGCCGCCAGGGGATCAATTTTTTTCGCCGCCGTGGGAGATTCCACCTCAATCAGCGTTTGTAGCTCATTGAGTTGACCGCGCAGGGCGATCGCCGGGGTGGCGGCAATATCAATGGCTTCGCCGTAGTATTCCAAAGCAAAATCGTTCGCCCGTTCCCGCCGCGCCAAATGTCCCAAATCAATCCAGGCGGCGGCAGTATCGTCCGGGGAATTAATGATTTCAGCCACATCACGACTCTTTTGAAGAGCGAAATAAGCCTGGGCTGGATCCCCCACAATTTGAAACGCCTCTCCTAATCCCCGCAGGGCGATCGCCTTGATTTGGCTGGCAGGCTGATCCTTCAAGGACAAAATGGCATCTTCCAACAGTTCCTGCCCTTTATGATGATGCCCCAACGCCTGAAGGGCCCGCGCCCGAGCCACCACACTACCAATGGCTCCGGTGGTATCGGCGATAGTTTGATAGGCTCCTTCCGCCAGCTGCCAAGTGTCCGCCGCCTGCTCCAACTGCCCCATGCCGTACAGCAAATGCCCGCGATGATTGAGAGCCTGGGCTTTAAGCCCCATCAAAGGCTTAAAAGGCTTAGTTTCATTGCCAGCGGTCATCGCCGAATCCAGTCGAGTCAGCACCATTTGGTTCAGCTCTTCAGCGTCGGTCAATCGCCCCAAATTTTGCCAGGTCAACGTTAGGTAATTCGCCGCCTGAATTTCCCCAATGAAATTATCGGCAGTGCTATAACGCTGTTGAGCCGCCTCCCACAGTTGAGCCGCCTGGGCTAGGTAACCCAGCTCGTAGCGCTCCTGTCCCTGGCGTAGCAATAGGTCGGGAGAACTGTTGGCCGCGATCGCCACGGACGGCAGGTTGTCAGCGGGAGTATCTGCTGCTTGGCTTAGTTCCCCAGCGCCCAGAACGATAGCGGCGATCGCCCCCACCGCCACCAACACGCCATAGATCGAAGCTTTGACTGTTTTCCGCTTGTTTTTGAACAACCGTTTCCAGCGATTCAAACGACTTAGAAATCGCTTTAAGGTAGATCGCTTTAAGGAGGCAATAAGACGGTAGAAGGCGCGGGAAGTCATGGAGCAAAGGAAGAAGGTGAGGAACGGGGTGGCTAGGGGGGATTATTTCGCGGTTTTCTTGACGACTACGTTTAGCCGCTAACTTTGCAGCTAGATCTTTTTGTAGCTAATTGCAGCTAAATCCTAAAGCGAGGGCGTGGCGCTAAGTTGCTGACAGTTGGGCGTGGCCAGGGCAACCTCCTGAGCATTGTCCAGAAACACATCGCCATTATGGTTGCGATGCCATCCCGAGGCTTCCACTAGCCTGGCTTCTTTTTCCGTCGCCCTGGGTGAGTTGCTGAATACGGGGGCATTAGCGGGTCCATGGCTAAGAACACTCTCGTTAGCGCCACCTCGTTGACGAGGGGCCACCCGCGCTGTGGCTAGGGTACCCGTATGGTCCCGCCAATCTACCCAACCGGAGCGATCGCGCAACGCCACCGTAGGATCCGTCGGCAGCCCGCCTCGCCCCACGGCGACAAATTCACTGCCCAAAGCGGCACAGTGGTTAGTAATTTGCTGGGTGGGGTCCACCACGGTCATGGGTAGTTCCACTAGTCCTGCATCCGTATCTAGTTCAGGGGGCGTGATGCTCACCTGTCCCTGGAAGTCTGCCCCCAGTTCCGACGTGGCGGTGATATCGCTGGTGGGGGTGAGGCGATCGCGGAAAGTCAACCCAAACAATCCCTGGGTCACGATGGATACTTGACCACCGGCTCCATTGACGGCATTAGCGGTGACATCGCTGTTCCCAAAGGCAGCCACCAGGTCAGCGTCCAGGAAAATATTGCCCCCGGTGGAGGTGCCGCTGGCGTTGGTGGTGATTTGGCTGCCGTCCCGTAGTTCCAGCAAGTTGGTTTGGATATTGACGTTGCCGCCGCTGCCGGTGGAGGGATCCGCCGTAATGCGCGAACCGTTTTCCAGCACTACCCGGTTCGCTCGCACCACCAAATCCCCCGCCTGGGACTGACCCAAGGAGTTATCTAGCGCCTCATTACTGACCGCTAATTCGCTACCGTCGCTGAGGCGCAGGGTGTCCACATTGATGGTCACATCTCCCGCGTTGCCCAGCCCCTCCCGCAGGGTACTTAAATCGCTAATGCCGACGATAAAGGCGGACCCTTCCAACACGCTGTTCACGCTGGCGTCGGAGCGAATGCCGCTGGGGAACGGCACGCCGCCCCGCTGGGTGCCGGGCGATCGCCCCACCAGCTCTAGGGAATCGGCGTTAATGGTCACTTCCCCCGCATTGCCCGAATTAAGGGTGGACGAAAAAATTACGCCGCCGTCCGCCAGCACCACTCGCCCTGCATTAACCTCCACATTGCCCGCCGGACCGGAACCTTGGGTGCGGGTATTCAAATTGGTTAGCTCGGTGCGGCTGCCTCGCAACTCCAGCAGCTCCGGCGCTTCCACCACCACCGCGCCGCCCGCGCCCTCTCCAAACACCACCGCCACCGCCAGCCCCCCATCCAACAGGCGCACCACCGGAGCCCGCATTAGCACCAAGCCGCCGGTGCCGGTGGAATCAGGGTAGGAATTACTGGACAGTCCGCTGGCAAAGGAACCATCGGAGGTGGCACCGATAAATTCAATAGATTCCGTCGCCAAAATACGCAAATCGCCGCCGTCGCCTCCCGCAAAGGTGGACGCAAAAAGACCGCCGCCGTTGATGCCGATAATGCGCCGGGCCCGCGCCGTAATATCCCCCGCCCGCCCGGAGCCAAAGGTGTCCGCAAACACCTCCGCTCCGTCCAACAGCAGGGTGTCAGCAATATTTAAATCCACCAGCCCCCCATTGCCGCCGCCAGAAGGCGCCACGGAGAGAAAGGCGCTAGTGGCCATGGTGAGATTGTTGGCGGTGACGGAAATATCGCCGGAGTCGCCGGTGTTAAAGCCCATGGCAAAAAAGCCGCTGCCCAACAAGGACGGGTTTTGCACCGACATGGCAAATAGCTCGGTGAGGGCGTCTTGAAGGGGACGGGCTCCGGTGATGAAAATCTCGTTGCCGGTGATATTAATACTGCCGGCGTTGCCGCTGCTAAAGCTAACGCTGGACACAAAGGAACCGTCCACCAAGTTGATATTGGCTACGTCCACGTCTACGCCACGCCCATTTTGAGATCCCAGGGTGTCCGCCAGGATGATGGAGCGATCGCCCATAAAATACGAATCGCCAAAAATCTGCACCGCCCCGCCGCCGGGACCACTTACATCAATTACGGTCCCCCGCTCCAACCGAATGGCACCTTCCCCCGTTGCACCGGTCACCGTGCCCACGCGCCAGCCCAGATCCGTGGGCACCAGGGAAACGTTGGCGTCTGCCCCCACCGCCGCCAAAACGCTTTGGCCGCCGGGGGTGGTTAGGTAAGCTCCGTCTAACTCGAGCGATCGCCCCACCAGCGCCAGGGTATGTCCTGGATTAACGGACAATCCCCCTTCCGGCGTCGGCACGATATTTCGACTCACCGCCGCCCCCGCCGCCATTTCCGGCACCGGCAATGGGTCACTGCCCACCGCGCGAATGCCCCCGGATCGGCTCCCCCACTGCAGTCCCATGGGCACCGTCGCCGTTAACAACGGCGCGGACGCTTCACCGCCCATGCCCCAAATGGTGCCATCGGCAAAGGTAATTCGCTCCGCCGTGGTGGCAAAGAAAGAACCGCCAATATCTAGGCGAGCATTGGGACCAAAGAGCACCCCATTGGGATTGAGCAAAAATAAGTCGGCGCTGCCCCCCGCCCGCAGGGTGCCGTCAATGTTGGAGGGTAAATCACCCGTTACGCGGGAAAAAATTCGGTCTACGCCGCCGTGTTGAAACACCGCCGTTTGTCCCGTAGGCACCGAAAATTGTTCAAAGCTGTGGAATAAATTGCCGCCATTTTCCACACCGCCGGTAATATCCACCAAGTCCCCCTGGGACTGCACCACGCTGGGGGTTGGCAGGGTACGATCCGGCACAATTTGCCCTTGGGCTGGCAGCCAAAACCCAGCGCCTGCTCCGAAGAGAACGGCTCCACAACCAATTTGCCCAAGTCGTCCTAGGCTGGAGAATTTAAATAGGCTGGAAAATTTGAAATCGAGAAATGCTGATGCGATCACCCGAGGAGGCTGAAAGGGGAGTGCGCACATGGAGGTTACCAGGGGAGTGACAGGCTCGCTGTTTCTTAAAATTAGCTCAACACAAGTTAATCAACCTAATTCGTCGACCTAACAAGTTAAACAGCGATAATGGGTCCCTGATGTGCTTTTACTGACCTTTCATCAAAAATCAGGACAGCAATTCATTCTATAACGTTTTAAATAACACATAAATCTACGTACAAACAAGCGTGCCATCCACAGCGATGTCCAGTGTATTAAGGCACCTGCTGAGCCATAAAACTGGGGGTCAAATGGCACCGTCACTGGGAGAAAACCGTTGGAGAGGTCATTAAAAATGCAGGTGGGGATTGTGGGATTGGGGTCCATTGGCGGATCCCTGGGCTATGACCTGCGGGAACGTCAGTGCCGAGTGATTGGGGTCAGCCGCAAACAAGCCACCTGCAATCGCGCCGTGGAGTTGGGAATTGCGGATAAGGCAAGCTGCAATTTTGACGGGCTAAAATCCGCAGAGCTAGTTATCCTTTGCACGCCCATCGGCAAGTTGGAGGCGATCGCCCGGCAGGTGATTCCCCATTTAAACCCTGACGCGGTGCTAACGGATGTGGGGTCGGTAAAAGGTCCCATCGTGGACGCCATTGAGCCCCTGTGGAAAAATTTTGTGGGCGGACATCCCATGGCGGGTACTCACCAGTCGGGTGTGGAAGCGGCCCAGCAATCGCTTTTTGTGGATCGCCCTTACGTGATTACGCCGACCGCAAAAACCCAGCCAGGGGCGATCGCCAAACTCGACCAGCTCATTACCCTGATCCAGGCAAGGCGCTACGAGTGCGGACCGGCCATTCACGATCAGGCGGTGGCGCGCATTTCCCACGGGCCGGTGATAATCAGCGCTGCGCTGGTGTCCACGGCGATCGCCCAGCACAATCCAGAGGAGGCCGCGGTGGTCAAGCTAGCCAAGCAGCTTGCCAGCTCTGGCTTTCGCGACACCAGTCGGGTGGGGGGCGGCAATCCGGAGCTAGGGCTGATGATGGCCCAATACAACAAGGATGCGATGGTGCAGTGTTTGCAGCAGTATCGCCGGGAACTGGACGGGGCGATCGCCGCCATTGAGTCGGACAATTGGGACGCGCTGAACCAGTGGCTCATTAAAACCCAAACTGCCCGCCCCGATTTTGTGGATTGACCTAGGGAATGGACCTAGGGATAGTTTTTTTGCGCACGTTGCCCCTTGTGTAACGGCGGGGACCTTGGGACAATTGGCGACGGCTGTGGCGATCGCTACAATTGATTGCTCTAACTATTGTTCTGAGTTTCGAACAGGGATATAAGTCAAAACCTATGGGGATAACGCACCGGGGGACGCAAACGGGTGGCAATTGAACTGCGGAGTTACGTTTTTTTAGATCGATTGCAGCCCCAGCACGCGGCCTATATCGGTACCGTGGCGATCGGTTTCTTGCCGCTGCCGGGGGATAGCTCCCTGTGGATTGAGGTATCGCCAGGAATCCAAATTAACCGCATCACTGATGTGGCGCTGAAATCAACGGCGGTGCGCCCTGGCGTACAGTTTGTGGAGCGCTTGTACGGCTTGCTGGAAATTCACTCCACTCGCCAGGGGGAAACTTTGACGGCGGGTCAGGCAATTTTAGAGGCCCTGGGAGTTCGAGAGGGGGATCGCCTGCGTCCCCGGGTTATTTCCAGCCAAATTATTCGCAATATCGACGCCCACCAAGCTCAGTTGATTAACCGCAACAGCCGAGGCAATATGCTGCTGGCGGGGCAAACGTTGTATGTATTCGAGGTGGAGCCGGCAGCCTATGCGGCTCTGGCAGCCAACGAAGCGGAAAAAGCGGCGCTTATTAATATTCTCCATATCACCGCTGTCGGCAGCTTTGGGCGGATGTATCTGGGGGGCGAAGAGCGGGATATTTTGGCCGCTGCCCGCGCGGTAATTGACGTAATAGAGCACGTTAGCGGTCGCGAACGCATAGACTTGCGCAAGGAGTAGGGTCGGAAAGTCTGGGCAAAAAACTAAACAGAGAAATCTGGGCAGAAAAAACCGGACAACCAAAAAATTCAGACTCACAGAAATTTAAGTAAGAACGAGGAGAGATAGTACAGCGGTGGCAGATGCGGTTCACATCATGCACTTGCAGCGGGGAGCAAACCTGTGGCAACGGTGGCGGCGGGAGAATCCTGAGCTATCGCCCGATTTGGCTGGCTTGGATTTATCCGGGATAAGGCTGGGCGATCGCCCCATGAACCACTGCCAACTGCACCGGGGCAACCTGCGCCAACTGCACGCTCCCACCAGCGACTGGACCGGCACCCATGCCCTGGACAGCACCTGGGATGGGGCAAATTTGGAGCTGGCGACCCTGTATCAAATGGCAGCAGTGGGCAGCGAGTGGCGTGGAGCAAATTTACGCGGTGTCGATGCGCGGGAAGTGAACTGGTCAGCGGCGGATTTTCGCAACGCTACGTTAAGTCAGGCGAATTTATCACGGGCAATTTTAAATCGCGCGAGCTTTTCCGGCGCGATCGCCCATGGAATTTTATTGATAGGTGCGATCGCCGACCGAGCAAACTTTTCCGACGGCAGCTTTTTAAAGGCGGCCGCCCAGGGACTGCAATGTCGCAACGGTCGCGGCCATCGCCTGCGGTTGGGGAGCGCGGACTGTAGCGAGTCTGATTGGAGCAGATCCGAGCTAGTGGATCTACACGCCCCCTGGAGTCGCTGGGGTAACGCCAACTTGTCCCACGCCAATTTAAAGAACGCTAACTTTCGCGGCGCAAAGTTATGGCGGGTGAATTTCACTGGCGCAAATTTAACGGGCGCTTGCCTACGGGGCGCAGACCTGCGGGGCGCCAATTTAGAGGGGGCAATTTTAAGCCCGGGGGCTTTGGATACGGCGATTCCCCCTCAAGACTTTTTGAAGTGTTAATTTCTATTTAACTTATATATTGAAATTTTTAATCAGCGAGTGATTGCGAATCCTCCAGATTTTCGGCACAGTCAAGTTTGTCATATAAGACAATTCAGCAAAATGTCCCTCGCCTAGCCGGTGCGGGATTTTTTTTGCGATTTTTGTGGATTTTGAGTTAGGCGATCGCCCCCGCAGCCTTAAGCCGTATCCTAAACACGCAGGGACCCACGTAAAAATCCCTTAAGACAACCATCAAACCCCCTACGTCACGCCTCATTCAGCTCCTATGAAACGCCGCCAAATTCTGGGCAACCTTGCCCTCAGCGCCTCTGCTGCCACCGTCGCCGCCTGCACCAACGGGGCAGAACCGGCCAGCTCCACCGGCGAAAGCAGCAGCCTTCCCAATGTGGAATGGCGCATGGCAACGAGTTGGCCCAAGTCTTTGGAAACCATCTTTGGTGGTGCTCAGGAAGTGTGCGATCGCGTGGCAGCCATGACCGGCGGCAAATTCCAAATCACCCCCTACGCCGCGGGGGAAATTGTCGGCGGGCTAGAAGTATTCGACGCCGTACAAAACGGCAGCGTGGAATGTGGTCACACCTCTGGCTACTACTACACCGGCAAAAACCGCGCCCTCGCCTTCAGCACCTCCGTCCCCTTTGGCTTAACCGCCCAGCAGCAAAACGCCTGGCTTTATCAGGGGGGCGGGCTGGAACTAATGAACGAGGTGTATGCCAACTTCAATATGCTGGTGTTTCCCGCAGGCAACACGGGCGCTCAAATGGGGGGCTGGTATAAAAACGAAATCCAAAGCCTGTCGGACTTACAGGGGCTAAAAATGCGGCTGCCGGGCATTGGCGGCGACGTGATGAGCGGGCTGGGGGTCAACGTACAGGTACTCCCCGGCGGAGAAGTGTATTTGGCGTTGGAGCGGGGCACCATTGACGCCGCCGAGTGGGTGGGACCCGCCGACGATGAAAAGCTGGGGCTACAGAACGCCGCCAAGTTTTATTACTATCCTGGCTGGTGGGAGCCCGGCGCGACGCTTGATGCCCAGGTAAACAAAGGGGCATGGGATCAGTTGCCGACGGAGTATCAGGAAATTTTCCGCACCGCCACCTACCAAGCCAACGCTAATATGCTGGCAAAGTACGAGTCCCTAAATCGAGAAGCCCTGAAACGGCTAATCGATGGCGGCACCCAACTCAAAGCCTATTCTCCGGAAATTTTAAAGGCGGCCCAGAAAGGTTCAACGGACTTACTCAATCAATTCGCCAGCCAGGACGCCACTTTTAAAAAGGTGTTTGACCAGTGGAGTGCATTTAAAGACCAAGTGTCCACCTGGAACGCCATCAACGAACTTAGCTACGAATCCTTCGTTGCCCCACCTTCGTAAGTGCACTGTTCTTAGGGTAGTTAGAGCGTGTCATCAATCGAGTGCCAGGACCCTCACACAGTGGGGAGTCCACACCCTTCCACAACAAAGAACATTAGGGGGTGAAACCTTCGTGACGACAGCCCCTAATTGCTGGTGGAGGCTAAGGTGGGCGATCACTCCCCTCCATCGTCGCTATTACCCGAAACCGCTTCAGCCTCGTCCTGCTCGTCATCTAACTCGTCTTCTTTGCGATAAACCGCCAGGTCGAACCAAAAAATCGTGCCTACGCCCTCTTCGCTGGTGAGATTCACCTGACTTTGGTGCTTCTCCATAATATTGCGCACAATGGACAGCCCCAAGCCGGTGCCTTCTAGGGTATGCACCCGATTTTCCACCCGGAAAAACCGATCAAAAATCGCCGTCTGGTCGTCCTTACTAATACCCAGTCCCGTGTCAGCAATTTCAATCCGCACCAGCTCTAGCCCAGACATTTCCTCCTCAGAATCCGCCGACTCCACCTTGCCTGCCACCGTACCGTTATGGTCGCGAGCTTCATGCACATCACAGGCGGGCCATAGGGTGGGATGGGCGTTTGGATGGGTGGGGTGGTAGGCGCGGATAGTTACTTTGCCCCCCTTTTCGGTGAATTTCAGGGCGTTGCCCACCAAGTTGGCAAACACCTGTAGCAACAAGTCATAGTTTCCTCGGACCGCCGGCAGGCTAGCATCCACCTCCTGGGTTAGCGTAATCCCCCGATCGCGGGCATTGAGCTGGCAGGTGCGCAACGTTTGCTCAATGGGGGCAGCGATATCGATTCCATCAAAGGCATAGCGTCGATTGGACTCCAACCGGGACAAATCCAACACATCGTTTACCAGCCGAGTGAGGCGATCCGTTTCATTGTTCGCCGTGGCCAAAAATTCCCGCTGCTGTTCCTTGCTCAAGTCGTCCCCATACTCATGCAGGGTTTCAATAAACGACTTGATATTAAACAGGGGCGTGCGCAGTTCGTGGGAGACGTTACTAATAAATTGGCTTTTTGCCTCGTTTAGCTCCACTTCCCGGGTAATGTCTTGCACCGTAATGGCGATCGCCTTCACGTTTTCGCTGTAGCGTACCGGCGGTCCCGGCGGCTGCTCGTCCAGTTCGGGGTACAAGGACAGGGGCAAAGGCAACAGGCGATCGCCATCCCCAGCTCCATTTAGCTCAATATCGCCAAACAACCGCTGAGCCATCACCGTACTCAGCAAAATCCGCACTGTTCGCTTCACCGGATCTGTCATGGTGATGCGAAACTCTTCCGCCGTGGTTTCCCCCTCCGCTAGCTGAAATAGCGGGCGCGTCAGCTTGACCTGGATTTCCGGCGGCAAATGGTAAAGCACACTTTTACCGATAATGTCGTCCTCTTCCCACCCTAAAATCCGCTTCGCCGTGGGATTCGCTAGCACCACCACCAGGTTGGGCGCCAGCAACACCGCCCCATCGGCGATCGTGGACACCAGCGTTTCCAGCTTGGCCTTATTAGCCGTCAACTCTTCAATATTTTGTTCTTCGTAGCGCTCCAACCGCTCCGCCATATCGTTGAAATTGACAATCAACTCCCCCAGCTCGCCGCCGAAGGGCAAATTAACCCGCTGCTGAAAATTTCCCGTGGCAATATTTTTAACCCCCACCAGCAGCTCCTTAATGGGCTTGGTGATAGTCAGCGCGTTAAACACCGCCCCCAAAATCACCATCACCCAAATGGACACAAATACGGCGATCGTCACATCGCGGGTCAAGCTGGAAGACGCCACCACCGTGGGATTGGGATTGGTGCCCACCGCCAACACCCCTAAATATTCGCCACTTTGCTTCAGGGGCACAAACACGTCGGTCACCTGACCATCCGGGCTCGGGTGCTGGCGCGCCACCGGCAAATCCCCATTGGCGTCATAGCCGTCGGGAAATTGAATTCGCCGCCGCAGGGTCAAGGTAGTTTGCACATCCTTGGAAAAGGGAATGCCGTAGAAAATCTTGCCGTCCTGATCCGCGTACAGCAAATAGCGCACGCTGGAGGTGCTGTTATAAAATCGCTCCGACAATTCCTCCAGCTCTTCCAGGTTGTTCTCCGCCACCAAAGGAGCCACGTTGGACGCAATCAGCAACCCCAAATCGCGCCCAAAGCGAGTATCGTTCAGCCGAGCATCTTGCTGAATCGTATTTACCGCCCAGAACGTTAAGGCGCTTGTTAACAGGGAGACCACTAGGGTTGCCACTGCCATCAATCGGGTTTGTAGGGTAAATTCCGACCACCATCGCCGGATAATTTCCCTAATCTTGTTCAGCAACACCAGCATGGTCAGACTTAATCTCTGTGGTTGATCTTACCTGATAGCCAATATCTCGGCGATAATAGGCGCCGTCAAAGGCGATCGCCCCCAAACTTTTATAGGCCGCAGCAAACGCCTGGTCAAAATCCTCGCCCATACCGGTCACCGCCAATACCCGCCCCCCGTCCGTTGTCACCGTCGGGGAACCATCGCTGCTGGTGCTCTTGGTACCCGCATGAAACACCTGGGTTGACTCCGTTTCCGCCGCGTCCAGCCCCATAATTACCTTGCCTTTTTCGTAGGAGCCCGGGTATCCCCCCGAAGCCGACACCACACAGCCCGCACAGCCTGATCGCCACTGAAAGGGCGGTATCTGTCCCAACTTACCGTCAATGCAGGCCTGCATAATCTGGTGAAGGGGCGTCTCCAAAAGCGGCAACACCACCTGGGTTTCCGGATCCCCAAAGCGACAGTTAAACTCCACCACCTTCGGGCTACCGTCGGGGGTAATCATCAGCCCCGCATACACGATGCCGCAGTAGTCGATATTCCGCTTCGCCAGGGTTTGAATCACCGGCTCTAGAATCTTTGTCTCAACGGTTTTCATTAGCTCCGGTGTTACCAGAGGGGCGGGCCCATAGGCTCCCATGCCACCAGTGTTGGGTCCCGTGTCCCCTTCTCCCACCCGCTTGTGGTCCTGGGCTGCCACTAGGGGACGAATAGTTTTGCCGTCGGTAAAAGCCAGCACGGACGCCTCACGCCCCGCCATAAATTCTTCAATTAGAACGCTGCTGCCCGCCTCGCCGAATTTTCCCCCAAAGACTTCTTTAACGGCATCCTTAGCCGTTTCCAAGTCCATCGCCACAGTGACCCCTTTTCCGGCGGCGAGACCGTCCGCCTTAATCACGATGGGGGCTCCCTGCTGGTCCAAGTAAGCGATCGCCCCGTCCAAATCATCGAAAGAGGCGGATTGCGCCGTGGGAATGTTGGCTTCCGCCATCAACTCCTTTGCCCAGGCTTTACTGGCTTCTAGCTGCGCCCCATCTTTGTTGGGACCAAACACGGCAATTCCTTGGGATCGCAAGGAATCAGCCACCCCCGCCGCCAACGGATCCTCAGGACCAATCACCACAAAACTAACGCCGTGGGTCAGGGCTAAACGGCTGATGCCGGTAAAATCCTTAACCCCCATGGCAATATTTTGACAGCCGTCGGTAGTAGCTGTGCCACCGTTCCCTGGCACACACAACACTTGGGTAATGACAGGATTCCGCAGCAGCGTCTTAGCAATTGCGTGTTCCCGACCCCCGTTCCCAACGACCAAAATTTTCACCGCTGACCGTCTCCTTTTGTCACCATCATTACTGACCTTCCATTAAAGCCTGTTCCTTTAAGTAGGAACAACAGGGGCTGTCCCTCCCAACGGAGATCGCCCTCCATCGCCACATTGCTAGAGGTTTTGCCAGCTTATCTGACCTTCACCCTCTCCATAACCAAGATGCTACCTTTCTAAAGGTTGTGCATTGCTGCCGTAGGTCTGTTCACAGCAAAAGTTGCAATCCATCAAACAATCCCGCTGAGCCAACCTTCGATTGACCTTTGAACGAAATCAATGGGTAATTAATAATGCTGTTTAAGATTCCCGAGAAAGTATGAAGGGCAATCTTGTAGAAGACAGTAGAACTCGGTCGTAGAGACTTGGGACCAAAGCCCGAAGCTTAGCCCAGCACTACCTCGGCTTTTCAGGTTAAACATCTGAAAAGCGCCCTGACCAGTTACGCAGACTTAACCAGATCTTAAGACGGACTATGCCAGCTATGACTACTTCGATTGTGACCGGCGCAGCAGGGTTTATTGGCTCCAACCTGGTGGATGCTTTGCTTGATCGGGGCGATCGCGTCATCGGCATCGACCAATTTAATAGTTATTACGACCCGTCCCAAAAGCGTCGAAATATTGCCCATTTGGACGGAAACGACGCGTTTGAACTAATCGAAGGCACCATCGAAAAGTTGGACTGGGTGAGCCTGTTAAAGGATGTGGATGTGGTGTATCACCAGGCGGCTCAGGCCGGGGTTCGGGCAAGCTGGGGGGAAGGATTCAAGGACTACACCGCCCGCAATATCACTGCTACCCAGTTAATTTTGGAAGCCGCCAAGGTGACCCCCACCCTTAAGCGCCTGGTTTATGCGTCCACGTCGTCTATTTATGGGGATGCTGAAACTCTGCCCACCAGCGAAAAGCTGTGCCCTAAGCCGGTCTCCCCCTACGGCATCACCAAGTTAGCCGCCGAGCAAATGTGCTGGCTTTATCACCGGAATTTCAATGTGCCGGTGACGGCCCTGCGCTATTTCACGGTGTATGGTCCCCGCCAGCGTCCAGATATGGCGTTTCATAAGTTTTTTAAGGCGGCGCTGGAAAATGGCACGATTCCCATCTATGGGGATGGGCTTCAGACTCGAGACTTTACCTTTGTGGCTGATGCGGTGGCGGCAAACCTACAGGCGGCGGAGGCTCCTGGGGCGATCGGGGAGATGTTTAATATTGGCGGCGGCAGTCGGGTGGTGTTGAACGAGGTGTTGGATACGATTGATGCGATCGTGGGTCAGCCCATTAAGCGAGATTATCAGGGACGGGCGATGGGGGATGCTCGCCACACAGCAGCAGATGTGTCGAAGGCAAAGGAGATTTTGGGCTATCAGCCCAAGGTGTCCTTAAAAGAAGGCTTAGCAAAGGAGTGGGACTGGATTCAACAGTTTTACAGCTAAGCCAGCGATCTGTAGGGTGTGTGGCTTGCCGCGCACCACTAAGAAATGAACGCCAAATAAAGCGGCGCGCCAACAAAGATAACTGTTGCTGAGAATATCTCAGGGGACTAACGTAACGTCGAGATACACACGAGACGGAAGCCGATAAAGTTAAAGCGATCTCCGCGTAAACGATCAACGCGAGATGCTGATCGGCAAAGTCTTGAATAATCTTGCCAAGAGCCGCCCCGTAATGTGCGGCTCAATAAACTTTCGTCAACCCAAGGATCTCCGTTAACAGGAAGTTCTCTGTACGAATCACTCCAAGAATCCTCACACCATTCCCGCACGTTACCGTGCATATCTTGCAAGCCCCAGGCGTTAGCAGGAAACTGTCCCACCTCTGTCGTTTCTTTTACGGGCTTGTGTCCAGAGCTCGATCTACCACCGTTGAATCTGCCACCATAGCTCGCCAAGGCTGGCGTCAAAATCTCGCCAAAAGCAAATGGGGTAGTTGTTCCTGCCCGACAAGCGTACTCCCACTGGGCTTCGCTAGGCAGTCTGAACTCTTCAGATAAAACTTGAGACAGACGAGTGCAAAATTCCCGAGCATCATCCCAAGACACCTTTTCTACCGGACGAGCGTTGCCCTTGAATCTTGAGGGAGCAGCATCAAGTTGTTGACTGACAACATCTAGTTTGGACACCCATTTCCACTGAGCTTGTGTTACGGGATAACGTCCCATCCAAAATCCGCTAGTGAACGTTACCCGACGTCGCGGTCTTTCCTCATCATATCCTTCCCACTTAGGTGCCCCCATCAAAAAATCTCCAGTCGGAATCCATATCATCTCTAACGGCGTTCCCTCAAGATCAAAAGTGTGCCGTTGACCTTCACTCCGACGCTTCATAAGCTTTCCATTGGGAGTGACCGACGCAGTCATGAAAGTAAATGACTTTTCGGACGGCGAGGGAGCAGGAGTCGGAGTGGGCTTCGGGAGAACTGGGTAATTAACAGAGAACTGAGCGAGATCGCTTTCGGCAATTCTCTCATTACCCTTGCCATCGTTTTTGACCTCTGTCCCCTGTCGCGCCTGTCGATCAGAAACTCGTAGGTGATCCAACGATTGCAACTTTGCTTTCTCCTTCAACTGGAAAGTGTGGCTAGGATTCTCTTCTTGGAATGCCTTGTACACTTTCTGCAAAGTGCCATTTCCTTCAGCCCAATTAACTAGCTCAAACACAACAACATCTATTGATCGGCCATCAGCGACAATACTTTCCAGCTGCCAGCCCAGTTCCTCCGATACAAAAATTTTTAGTCTGCTGTAATCTCGATAGACGCCCTGTAAAGCCAAGCGAAACTGTTTCTTATCCTTGCGAGTCCAAACCATAGCTCATCAAAATCGGCAGTGAATCTTTAGGATTGTAACCTCGTAGCTCCAGCTCTAACCTCAGGGGCGATCCATTTTTCACTTTGTTCAGGGCAGCCTTATTCCGAACTTAGCGCCAACACAATTAAGCAACAGGCAAATCGCGGAGATGTCCCTACATTTCTTTGGCGATCGCCCCCCTGCGGAACTTTTGGAGAAAGGGTTTAGAATAGGCGGGTTCGGTACGATTGCGGAACTTACTAACCTCTAGTAAAGGCACCTTTCTACAATTTTTTCGTACCGTCATCTGTTGTGACCCCCTGTGGAGCAATCATGGTATTGGCGCATCAAGGCATTACGAATACTCATATCGAGAACTGTACGGTTCTCCCGACGCCAAACGAAATCAAAGATTTTCTTCCCCTGAGCGATCGCGCAGAGCGCACCGTTCTGAAATTTCGTAGCCAAATTGAAAATATTCTTGACGGTAAGGACTCTCGCCAGTTTGTGGTGGTAGGTCCCTGCTCAATTCACGATATTGATTCGGCGATCGACTATGCCCGACGGTTACGGGTGCTGGCGGATAAGGTTAGCGATAAATTACTGCTAGTCATGCGGGTATATTTTGAAAAGCCTCGCACCACCGTTGGCTGGAAAGGGTTAATTAATGACCCCGATATGGACGATTCTTTCCACGTGGAAAAGGGGCTGAAGCTGGCTCGACGGCTGCTTATTGAAATTGCCGAAATGGATTTGCCCGCCGCCACGGAAGCGTTGGATCCCATCGTTCCCCAGTACATCAGCGATTTGATTACCTGGTCGGCGATCGGGGCACGCACCATTGAGTCCCAAACCCACCGGGAAATGGCCAGTGGTCTTTCCATGCCCGTGGGACTGAAAAACGGCACCAACGGCAATATCGGAGTAGCCTTAAATGCATTGAAAGCAGCGCGAGGATCCCACAGTTTTCTGGGCATCAATGCCATGGGGCAGGTGAGTGTTTTCCGCACCAGCGGCAACCCCTATGGACACATCATTTTGCGGGGCGGCGGCGGCGAAACGAACTATGAGTCTGAAAAAATCAGAGCCGTTGAGCAACAAATTAAGGACGCTGGATTACCCCCTCGTCTGGTGATTGACTGTAGCCACGGCAATTCCAAGAAAGACCATACTCGCCAGGGCGGCGTGTTCGGAGAAATTATTGAGCAGGTTAGGGCAGGGAACCGATCCATCGTGGGCACCATGCTTGAATCTCACCTCAATCCAGGGAACCAGCCCATTGCCCCCAGCGTAGAAGCTCTAGAGTACGGGGTATCTATCACAGATAAGTGCATGGGCTGGGAAGAAACTGAAACGCTGCTAATGGATGCCTACCATCGCCTTTAGGGCTGTGTCAGCATCTTGTGCAATTCCTTGGGGGACTTTACCGTGGTGACGGCGACGGCATTCTGGTTAAGTCCCTATCCGAGCGTACACAACGGCGCAAACAACTATGAATAAGAAACTGGTTTGGTACATCAAAGCCCAGGCGGGTGTGTTGCTGTTTCCTTTCGGACTGTGCCTATTTGGTCAGGCGGTGCAAAATCGTATTGCCGGTGATCCTTGGTTTTGGTGGGGCACTGGTAGCCTGGCGGTGATTAATGCCGGAATCGGCTTGATGATTGAAAGTGGTTTAATTGGTGGCTATCCGCGGGATCAGCAATCGGACGAGTCCTGAGACGCCCGTTAAATGCTGTTGCTATTCCTTTCCAGGGGCAAGGGCAATGAATAAGATGAATTGGGGACAGTTATTCTGCATAGGTTCTATGTAATGGTGGCGATCGCCCACCGGAGTTGCCACTTCAAGTGGTTTAATCGATAGTACGAAAAGCCGTCCACCAGCGCCAAATAAGCACACTGAAAACGCACCATGTTAAAGGGATCTGTACTGCAACAGCTCGTTGAACGCTGCCAACAAGGCTCCAGTCCTACCCCGTTTAACTATGGCGTGTACTACAAAAATACGCTGGTGTCCTTGTGCCACGCATTGGAAGACAGCATTTTGGCTAACGGCTGTGAACCCATCGTGATGACTGCGTTTCAGCGGGGAAAATGGTATTTGCAAGAGGCGGATCGCTACGCCAGCATTGCTAAAAAAGCGCGTCACATTATGATTTTGGCGGCTCCCGATGCGGGCTTTGCCGACCATCCCACCGGTCAGCGGGACAATGTATCCCTGGTATCTTTGACGCCGGAGGACCCTGTGGCCCAAGAGTGGCACCTGGTGATTTTGTCCCCCACCTACACTGCCATGGTGATGTGCCAGGAGTTGACGGAGGAAGACTACGGCGTCAGTGGAATTCCAGAGGTGGATATTGAGCGCAAATTTTACGGCTTCTGGACCTTTGAAGCGGACCTGGTGCTACAAACGGTGGAGCTGATGTTGGACGCTTGCGATCGCTATAATCCGGAGCTGCGTAGCGCCCTGCAAGTCCAGGTAAACGAAATTTCGGCGGCGTTGGCGGAGCGAGACACCACAGAGCAGCTGGGCAATACGGTGGATCGGGTGGTGACTTACCTGAAGGAAAGTCGCGCCATCTTGCCCGGTACGGATTTAAAGTTTGCGGCGGAGGCGGCGTTGGATCGCAACCTGGCGTCTAATGAGTTTCAGGCGTTTTTGCGGATGGCTCAGGCGATCGACCTTAGCGATGCGGCAAATCCCATGGCGGGGTCTGAAGTGGCAGCTTTGTGTGAGGCGATCGCCCAGCTATTGGACCTACCAGCGTGGCAAATTAAGCGGCTGCGACTGGCGGCCCTTCTCCACCGCATTGATTATCTACCCGGCACCGGACACACCTTGGCTGACGAAGGTGGCGATAACAGCGACTCGGAAGGTCCCAGTTGTCCCCTTCGTTCTGGAGCCCAAGCCCTGCGCACCATGCCGAAGCTACGGGCGATCGCCCAAATTGTGAACCACCGCACTGAGCGCTGGGATGGACAGGGGTTGCCGGGGCAGCTAGAAGCCGACGCTATTCCCCTAGAGTCGCGCATTATTGGGCTGTTGGCAGAGTTTCAGCACTATGCCGCCAGCAGTGGGTTGCCCCATAACGAGGCGATCGCCGCTGCCCTTACCCATTGCCAAGGCGGCAGCGCCACCTTGTGGGATCCAAAGCTTGTGGAAACCCTGGGGCTACTAGCAATGGGACTACAGCAGGGGCTAGGGCTACCCACCAGCCCTGTTAAGGTTAGTGCCGGACTTTGGACCTTAGACGACACCCCCATCTCCTCAACCGTTGACTCTCCAAACAACTTAGCCAACGTCTAGAACAAACTACTAACGGTAGTGCTGCAACGCCAAACGCTTTTATGGGCATGACATGGCTTGCGAGCAAACCTTACAAAGTCACGCCTGAAATTTTGCCTACCCGTGGGTTTTGGGGGTGCACCCCGAAGCCAAAGGGCAAGGGCTGGGTAAGCGGGTTTTGCGATCGGCGATGGAAGCGATGCGCCGCCGGGGGTATTCCTCTTGCTTTTTGCGGACGGAAAATCCCAATAACGTGGGGATGTACCAACATTTTGGATTTCAGCAGGTGTTGACTGCAACGCCTGCGGTCAGCGGGCATCAATATTGGTTAATGGCTCAAGATTTATAGCCATATTTTTTAAGGGCGCCGGGCTAGATAGCCACCCACTAAAATCGCAATGAAAATGGTGGAATACATCTGCCCGGCGATCGCTTCGAGGTTTGTTAACACCAATGCGAGGGGACTTTTAGGCACAATATCGCCGTAACCCAAGGTCGTTAAAGTCGTAAAACTAAAGTGCATTGCTGTTAACAAAGAGTCGTCTAGTCTCAAGGATGGGGAGAAAGCATTGTTATCTGCAAGGGACACCATTCCATAAAGAAGGGCCCACACAAAGCCCAGTAATAAATAAACACTAACTCCGCCGCGAACCGTGTCTAAAGATGCTTTTGGATTTTCAAGAATATCGCGAGAAATCCAGTATGCGGCTCCCCCTAAGTACAGCGCATAGATTCCTTCAATAATCATTCCCAATCCTCTGTAAAAGGTGGGAAATACATTTAAAATAGCGAGAATTTGCAAACTAAATGCTAGTACCGCGACCACAATATAAACTGACAGAAGCTTTCTAGGGAGCTCGATGGTTCGAAGGATTGCAATCAGAGTGTAAAACAGCATTAATCCTGACAGAATCTCGCCTAATCCATGGTTTAAAAAGGGCGTAGATAAGAAAGTAAAGACGAGAACAAGTAATAATTGACGATACTTTTCAGGATGTACGTGAAATAGTCGTCTATTCTTCATGTTTAAACAAAAAATAAGGTTAATTCTGCGGGCGTTTTTTAATGCTCTCTAAGCGAATCTCCTCCTTTACTTCGCAATAAAGAGCGCCATCAAATCGCCTCCCACCATAAACGACCTGCCAAAAATCATGGGACTCTCTCCTAATTTGCCAAATCTGGCCATAATGGAGGAATTGCTGTCTTTCCCAGACCTTCGTAGATTCTCAGCTATGGCCCTCTTTAACTTGCAAGCGCCCTTCAAGCCCACTGGAGACCAGCCCCAGGCGATCGCCAAGCTTGTGGAAAATGTAAATGCGGGGCAGAAATTCCAAACCTTGCGCGGAGCCACGGGCACGGGGAAAACGTTTACCATTGCTAGCGCGATCGCCCAGGTGGAACGTCCGACGCTGGTATTGGCCCACAACAAAACATTGGCGGCACAGCTTTGTAATGAACTAAGGCAGTTTTTTCCTAATAATGCCGTCGAGTATTTTATTTCCTATTACGATTACTATCAACCAGAAGCTTATATTCCCGTTAGCGATACTTACATCGAGAAAACAGCGTCAATTAATGAAGAAATTGATATGCTGCGACACTCGGCCACGCGATCGCTATTTGAGCGTCGGGATGTGGTTGTAGTTGCATCAATTAGCTGTATTTACGGCTTGGGAACACCATCGGAATATTTAAAAGCAGCGATTAAATTTGAGGTAGGAGAAGAGCTAAATCAACGGCAAGTTCTGCGCAGCTTAGCCTCAGTTCAGTACGAGCGAAATGATATTGAAATTGCCCGAGGACGCTTTCGAGTTAAAGGCGATGTGTTAGAAATTGGTCCCGCCTATGAAGATCGCACAATTCGCATTGAATTCTTTGGGGATGAAATTGATGCTATTCGCTACGTGGATCCAGTTACTGGCGAAGTTTTACAAAGCCTGGACAAAGTCAATATTTACCCCGCTCGCCACTTTGTCACCCCAGAGGATCAGTTAGAGGCAGCAATTCAAGCTATTCGAAACGAACTTTCCCATCATAAAGTTGCTCTTGAAAATGAAAGTAAGTTATTAGAAGCTCAGCGCATTGATCAGCGAACTCGATACGATTTAGAGATGCTAGAGCAAGTGGGATATTGCAACGGCGTCGAGAACTATTCTCGCCATTTAACAGGACGTAAAGCTGGTCAGCCACCGGAATGTTTGGTGGATTATTTCCCAAAGGATTGGCTGTTGATTCTGGATGAGTCCCACGTCACAGTGCCTCAGATTCGAGGAATGTATAACGGCGACCAAGCTCGCAAGAAAGTACTCATTGATCACGGTTTTCGCTTGCCTTCTGCCGCTGATAATCGCCCTCTGAAATCTGACGAATTTTGGACTAAAAATAACCAGTGTATTTTCGTTTCGGCGACCCCCGGTAATTGGGAAATTGAGCAATCACCTGACAGCGTTGTAGAGCAAGTTATTCGTCCAACGGGAGTATTAGATCCCGAGGTGTTTGTGCGCCCCACAGAAGGTCAAGTGGACGATTTATTATCAGAAATTATTACTAGGGTAGACCGTCAAGAACGGGTTTTGGTAACCACTTTGACGAAGCGAATGGCAGAGGATTTATCGGAATACTTCCTAGAGCGTAAAGTCAAAGTTCGCTATTTACACTCAGAAATTCAGTCCATTGAACGCATCGAAATTTTACAGTCTCTCCGAAGGGGAGAGTTTGATGTATTAATTGGAGTCAACCTTTTGCGGGAGGGATTGGATTTGCCAGAGGTTTCACTGGTGGCAATTTTGGATGCGGATAAAGAAGGGTTTCTGCGGGCGGAGCGATCGCTAATCCAAACAATCGGGCGGGCAGCACGACACGTCAACGGTCAAGCGATTTTGTATGCTGATCGCCTTACCGACAGCATGGACCGGGCGATTACAGAAACAGAGCGTCGTCGTAAAATCCAGCACGCCTATAACGAAAAACATGGCATTACGCCGAAGCCAATTATCCGTAAACAGTCCAACTCAATCTTAGAATTTTTGGATATTTCTCGCCGATTAAATTCTCAAGAATTAGAGGAAGTGTACGAAAAATCCTACGATTTAGACCTGGCAGAAATTCCAACTTTGATTGAAAAATTAGAAGCTCAAATGAAAGAAGCGGCTAAGGAATTGGAGTTTGAAGAGGCAGCTAAATATCGCGATCGCATCAAAAAGCTACGGGAAAGATTGCTAGGAAAATCTAAATCTGGCGGCTAGTATCTTTCGTCAATCGCGATAGTAATCGTAATTAGAAAAAGTGCGGAAACGACAGCGACGCGCCCTGGGATACTTATACTGAGCTGCCCGTCCATTAGCGTCACGCCACTCCACACTCAGCACCTCTGCAATGCCGTCGGGAATATTAAACTGATTATTATTGCCATCAAATTCCCCCACGCCCCGACTTTCTAACTGCGACTCTTTTACACGCAAACCAGACCGCCGCGCCACTCGCATAGATCCCCCCCGACGCTTTTCCACCACCTGGTACCGCACCACGATATTGCTCACTTTTTCCCCGGTGCGATTGGACACTTCTCCCCGAATATAACGGTAGCGATCGCCCCCAGTGGTGTTGCAAGCGGCGATCACCACCGCTTCCCGCGCATTGCTCACTTGATATTTATTGTTAGCGATCGCCCATGCTCCGTCGCCGCCGCCCACCGGAATTGAGAAAGTGGAAAGTAAGACGGAAGCTGGAAACAGGGAAAGTTTGAAGCAACGATGCCAAGGACCAAGCTGCAATTTTGAAGTAGGCACAGGAGTGACAGGTTAACAATAATGCTGCCTATCATCTCACGTTTCTAAGGGTTTCGACTTCAAAACCAGTGCTGGTGCATTTTTTGCATAAACTCCAAGGTGATGGGAAATCCTGAGCGATCGCCAATCACCGAATCAATGCCACAGTAAGGACATAGTGCCGTTTCGCCGCCGTCGGGTTCATCAATCCACCGATCAATTGCCGACGGATTAAAAATTTTGCAGCAATAGAAACAACCACACCAATCACTTTCTAGAAGTTGCGGTCGGTGTCGGATAGAAAACTGATGAGCGGCTTTGACATCCTCAGGCATGCTCGGAAATTCAGCCGCATTATTCGCGCTCATCTAGAAGCCCATTACTTTGGCAACAGTCTCTAAGTCTGCCTCTAATCCCTGATGATAATTAGCATTGCTAGAACTGTCGATCGCCGTTTGAGGATCTTTCAAACCATTACCAGTGAGCACGCACACAATCTTGGCGTTGGCAGGCACCTCATCTTTCACCTTCAATAAACCGGCAACGGAAGCGGCGCTGGCAGGTTCACAGAAAACCCCCTCTTCGCCCGCCAGAATCTTGTAAGCATCCAAAATTTCTTCGTCGGTAACGGAGTTAAATGCACCTTGGCTAGCTTCCCGAACGGCGATCGCCTTGTCATAGCTAGCGGGATTACCAATACGGATAGCAGTTGCGATAGTTTCGGGATTTTCGATGGGATGCCCCGCCACCATTGGAGCCGAACCCGCCGCCTGGAAGCCCATCATTCGGGGCAACTTACCGCAGCGCCCTTCCTGGTGATACTCACAAAAACCCATCCAGTACGCCGTAATATTTCCCGCATTTCCCACAGGAATACACAGCCAATCGGGTGCATCCCCCAGGGCATCCACCACCTCAAAAGCCCCGGTCTTCTGCCCCTGCAATCGATAGGGATTCACCGAGTTCACCAGCTTAACGGGATACTTGTCGGAAATTTCCCGCACCATCGCTAGCGCCCGATCAAAGTTTCCTTTAATCGCCAACACTTCCGCCCCGTACATCAGCGCCTGGGCAAGCTTACCCATCGCCACGTAGCCATCGGGAATCACCACAAAGGCCTTCATGCGACCACGCTTGGCAAATGCAGCAGCGGCGGCAGAAGTATTACCGGTGCTGGCACAAATGACCGCCTCAGCTCCCTCTTCTTTCGCCTTGGTCACCGCCATGGTCATCCCCCGGTCTTTGAAGCTGCCGGTGGGGTTCAGCCCGTCGTATTTCACAAACACTTTCACGCCCTTGCCAATGCGATCACTTACAGCCGGCACTGGAATCAACGGCGTATTTCCCTCGTGCAACGTCACCACAGGGGTACTATCGGTCACTGGCAAATAGCGACGATAGGCTTCAATCAATCCGGGCCAACCCTGGTGCAGCAAGCGACCATTGGTACTGGGCTGACTATCCGACCGATTGGGGACAGGTTGATTGTTGGGCTGGGCGGTGGCGATCGCGGCAGTGGAGGTCATATCTGCAAGTAACTTGAACTTGGATCGATGCCAATTACTAATGCTGATAACTCAGTAACCAACGGGCAACGATCACGACTAAATCGACTTTGAATGCAAAATTTTCCAGTACAAGTTTTTGAAGTACAAATTCTTAAACATAAAAGTCTTAGGGAAGCATAATCCAGTTTATCGTGGCGCGCTAGGGCCACAGCCCCTACAATCACCAAGAAGACTTAATGAATCGCCAATTAAGTCAATACAGTGCAAAAATCTGCCGAATCCTAGGCAAAGCCAACCACCACAGACAGTCAAATGGCTGTATTGTGAATTTTGGTGTAGAAAGCATGGCTAAGCCTTGCCAGATCGGCTTTTTACCTTCCCAAAACCCACCACGCTTGCTGATATTTTTTCTGTTTAAGACCTGCACGGATTACAACCCATGACAGTATCGACGCCCACTGCCCCCCCTAAAACATTTCCCAAAGATCCAGGTTTTGGATTGCGGGACGTCATCGCCACCATTCCTCGTGAATGTTTCAAAAAAGATGCAAAAAAAGCTTGGGCGTCAGTTGTGCTAAGCATCGTCGCCAGCGCCATCGGCTATGTGGCGATCGCCTACTCTCCTTGGTTCCTTCTGCCTTTCGCCTGGTTCTTTACCGGCACCGCCCTCACCGGCTTCTTTGTGGTCGGTCACGATTGCGGTCACGGCTCCTTTTTCAAAGGCAGAAAACTCAACAACATCGTGGGTCATATTGCGTTCCTGCCTCTGATGTACCCGTACCATGCCTGGCGAGTGCTCCACGACACCCATCACATCAACACCAACCGGATGGATTTAGACAACGCCTGGAAGCCCTTCACCGCTGAAGAAATGGAAGAAGCAGGTGCTATCCGTGCCAACGGCTACAAGGCAATCCGCGGCTGGTTCTGGTGGGTTGGCTCCGTCGCCCACTGGCTTTTAATGCACTTTGATTGGACAAAATTTGAAGGCAAAACTCGTCAGCAAATTAAGTTCTCATCCTTACTTGTAATTGGCACGGCAGCATTATTTTTCCCTACCCTAATTGCCACCACGGGCTTCTGGGGACTGATTAAGTTTTGGGTGATGCCCTGGCTTGGCTATCATTTTTGGATGAGCACGTTCACCATCGTTCACCACACCGCCGAGCACATCCCTTTTCGCCAACCGGAAGATTGGAACGCAGCCCTAGCCCAACTGAGCGGTAGCGTGCACTGTGACTACCCCAAGTGGGTTGAGGTGCTGTGCCACGACATTAACGTTCACGTTCCCCATCATGTTTGCGTCGCCATTCCGTCCTATAACCTTCGCAAGGCTCACGACAGCCTTCGTAAAAACTGGGGCGAATACCTGTGTGAGCGCAAGTTTAATTTGGAATTGATGAAGGAAATTGCCAACAACTGTCACGTTTACAACCCCGACAACGACTTGTATCTATCGTTTGAACAGTGTGAGCAAAACAAGGCTTAACGATTGGCGGAAGGTCTGATTATTATTTTGGCTTTTACTCCCTTTGCTGTCGAAAGTGCAGCAAAGGGAGTTATTTTTCCTTTGTTTACGTATTTTTGAAAACAGCTTTATTGGGTGCACCTAAGCTTCCACCCTCGAGCAATATTTATGCCCGCACAAAGTATTCCCGCACTAAGTATGCCCGTACAAAATATGACCGGCATAATCGCTCCGAAGGAGTGCCCCGTGTAAATGTCCAAAATAAACCCGTATTAAATACCCGCTAGGTTTCAATTTGGATTTCACCCTGGTTTGAGGTTTGAATCCAAAGCTCGGCATTAAACACAGAGGGAAAAAGACAGAAAGAGAGGATAACCACATTTGGATCCATCCTTCCAAATATTTTTATTAACTTTAATTGATTTGAAAGCCTTTGCCTTTGCCCTGTTTTTATTCCATTACAGGTATTTCTATTTCCCGTTCACTACAGGTTTACTACAATTAACAAAACCCATTTCATATTTGCCTTAAAAATTCCCCGTCACCCCAGCTAGTTGTGTCGACTCCATGAACGAATTTCACTCTCCTACGCCTAACTCTGGTAATGAGCTTGGCAGTGATTCCCTTGAGTCGTACAACCTGAGTGCTCAAGAGTTTCAGCCTCAGCAATTTTTGGTGCTGGTGGTGGACGACGCGGTGGGAAATTTAAATTTAGTGGGGCGAATTCTGGAGCAGGGAAACTACGAAACAACGTTTGCGTCCCACGGGGTTCAAGCTCTGGAGCAAATTCCAATGGTCCAGCCAGATTTAATTGTGCTGGATTTGATAATGCCTGATATTTCAGGTTTGGAAGTTTGTAGGAAGTTAAAGGAGAATCCTAAAACGAATAATATTCCCGTAATTTTTCTGACCGCTAGTGATAACAAAAAAGACCTGGTGGAAGCCTTTGCCTATGGGGCGGTTGACTACATTACAAAGCCTTTTAGTGCGCCGGAATTATTAGCACGGGTCAAAAATCACCTGGAGCTAAAGCACTCCCGCGATCTTCTAAAGCAGGCGATCGCTAAGTTAGAGCGCTTGGCAAAAACCGACCCCCTAACGGGAATTGCCAATCGTCGTCACTGGCTAACCTTGGCAAATCAGGAGTTTAAGCGGGCGCAACGCTATGAGTCATCTTTTAGCATTTTGCTAATTGACTTAGACCACTTCAAAAGCGTCAACGATACTTATGGTCACCACGCAGGCGATCAGGTTCTAGTTACCACGATTAAAGCGATAAAAAGCAAACTGCGGCAACAGGATTTCTTTGGGCGATGGGGAGGGGAAGAGTTCGTTGTACTGCTGCCAGAAACCAGGTTAAAGTCGGCAGAAACTGTGGCAGAACGTCTTCGCGCCACCATTGAAGACCTCGTCAAGACTCCCCCTGAGGACCAGGTTTATCCTTACACTACCCTTAGCGTTGGCATTACAAGCTGTGGAGCGAAAGATATTAATCTGGACAGCATTATTCAGCGGGCAGACCAGGCTTTATACCAGGCAAAGGAAAGGGGGCGTAATCAAGGCGTAGCGATCGCCCCTCACGGCTTAGAGCACCTGCTGCGCAATAACAACGGCAGCGATCGCTAACTTATTAGTGCTAATAAGTTAGCGATTTTCCTGACAAACACTGGCGAGCTATGTGAAAAGATCTCACCGAAGATTCCGCCAATATTTGCCTGCGGCTCTAACGAACGGTGGAAAAGGGGCTGCGGCGATCGCGGACACACAGCCCCAATACCAAAGCTCCTGTTAACAACTTCACCATTTCTAAGGCGAAATAAGCACCATGAAGCTGGTTCATCCCTTCAGGTACTGTTGACGCCAACGTGGGCCAATTTAATGTTGCCCCCAGGCTAACCATATGGGGCGTCAAGCCATAGGTGTCCACCAAAACCACTGCCAACAAAACCCCACCGAGGACAACGGTCCAGTGCTGCAGCCTGGGAGAAAATTCTTGCAAATATGAAGCGGCCAACAGTCCAGCCAGTGTGGTTCCAGCCAACAATAATTCCACTCGATTAAAGGTGCCAAACAGCACTGCGCCTGCGTCCATAAATCCCGGATCTGCCATCATTCCCGCCCAGTACAAACTGGGCATCACCACCAAGTCCAAAACCAAGCTACCTCCTATCCACAGGGACAAGACTAGTATGGCGATCGCCTTCCAAGGACCTAAGGCTGATAGGGGCGGTGACGGTTGAAATTCTGCAAATCCCTCTAGGTGTCCTTGATTTACTTCTGATTGCTTCATAATCGACTTCTCCTATCCGCTAGTTTTTATCCCCAGCATTTGTCAACTTATTTGCCACACTTAGACGGGAAAGGAGTGCAGTTTTTTCACGATTTTTTCCACAGAATTCGCCCTTTCGCCGTGACGCCTTACCCAATTTAGATGTCTTGCTCAACGCCTCATTAAATGTGTCATTCAAAAGATGGCTGTCCTAATAGGTTAAACAGTCCATCCCTTCGAAACTTGGCGCCGTTGCCTTTTTTAACTAAATGACATTGCTCGGAAGGAAATACAGTCTTGAACATTAAAAAGCATTGGAAAATGTCAACTTAGATAAAGCATTTGGCGTCCAACGAAAAATGCTTAGGCACAAAAACCTAAGCACAAAAACACGTTCTGAAAGGGGAAAATCGAATTAAAGCTATTATGCAAACGTTTTGCCATTCCAGCCCCATAGGTGGCGCTCAGCATCGGCAAATTCAATGTAGGTGCGCTGTTTAGCAATTCCCAGTTCTGACTCTAAATGCTGACAGAAAGTCTGGCTCATTATTTGGGTTTGGGTGGGCGTCATGGTGCCAATGTTTTTAATCTCCACAAAACAGGTGGGTTCGTCAGCGCTTCCCCCAAAGGTCATAGGAACGCCTGAGGTAAAAGAGGTCATGACGTAGGCTTCTGATTTACCAAGCTGTTGGGAAAGTTCCGCCGATAGCTTTTTAAGCAAGGCGTTAACTTCGGGGGCGCTTGGAGAAAGAAGGGAGGTTTGAATTTTAATTAAAGGCATGGTTTTAGAGGCTTACTTTGAATTTTGATTGTGATGGTTTCAATGGGGAATTATTGCCTGGAATGACTGACTAGAATTATTACGTTACTGGGGCTTGCGATGAGAGTTTTTAGGGCTAAAATTTGCCTTGCGATCGCAAATGTCCCAGCAGCCAATTGGCAATGGTGGCTCGGCGGGTTTTTCGAGGGGTTAATTCGTTGACTTTGTACCCTTTAAATCCCAGCTCATCCATCAATAGCTTTTTATTGACTTTAGGAATGGATCGGGTAAGTTTTACGGTGGCGGGACGGCTGTCAATAAAGAGTGGCGGCTCCGGATAGCTTTCGCCCCACGGCTCAGAAACTTGGCTCGCGTCCCAGCGTTGGGCAGCACCATCCCAGCGGTACCCCAAGGCGTCCCACACTAGCTGATGGGCAATTTCGTCCGTAACGGTGTCGTTGATAATTCCCCACACCACCTCTGTGGAAAGGTCCGGCATCTGCCCCTTCGGCACAGGTTCAGGGCGGCGATCGCTCGATTCTGACTGGGCATGTTTAGCCATGGGAAAAATGTGGGTAGGCTGACGATAGGCAAAGCAGCGGACCGTAGGCAAATGAAATATCTACCGCGAAATGGAATCTACCGCTAAATAGAATAGTGGAGGGGGAAAGCATTGACGCCACGGGGCTTCACAAAGACTCGCTGCTGGGGCTTTAGATCCAGTTCGTCAAAGCGATCGCGCGTTAAATGCGCCGTCACCACTTGCCCGTCATCAAGGGCTAATTCTGCCTGAATTTCCCAGCCTAAGTGAATTAATCGATTGACCCGAGCAGGGGTTGTGGCGCTGTCAGGATAAAGCTCCACCAGCACGTCATGGGGACGCAGGAACACCTCCGGCTCATTGCGATGATCCCCATTCCCTTGACCGTCAAAAATGCGCGAGGTCCCCGGCAGCACGTTAACGGGACCAATAAACTGCATCACAAACGGCGTGGCGGGATGATCGTAAATATCCCCTGGTCGTCCCACCTGCTCCACTTTGCCCTTGTTCATAATGGCGATTTCGTCTGCCACTTCCATCGCTTCCTCGCGATCATGGGTCACAAATACGGTGGTCACATGCACCTCGTCGTGGAGCCGTCGCAGCCATGCCCGCAGATCCTTCCGCACCCGTGCGTCCAGCGCCCCAAAAGGTTCATCCAACAGCAGCACCTTAGGCTCGACGGCCAACGCCCGTGCCAAAGCCACCCGCTGCCGTTGACCGCCCGAAAGCTGGGACGGATAACGATTGCCTAGCCCCGATAGCTGGATTAGGTCTAATAATTCTTCAACGCGATCGCGAATCTTTTCCTTCTTCTCCTTGCGAATATCCAACCCAAATGCAATATTTTGGCGCACGGTCATATGCTTGAACAGGGCATAGTGCTGGAACACAAATCCAATGCGCCGCTCCTGCACTGTTTGATGGGTAGCATCCTTTCCCGTCAACAAAATTCGACCCTGGTCCGGCGTTTCCAACCCAGCCACCAGCCGCAACAATGTGGACTTGCCCGACCCCGATGATCCCAGCAACGCCACGAGTGAACCTGATTCAATGGTCAAGCTCACGTCATCAACGGCTTGGAAATCCCCAAACTGCTTTGATACATTTTCAACGACGATACCCACGGAGCCTCCGCCTGCGTCTACCTCGTGCCAATAGCCCAGTATCTTAAACCAATAAGCTGAAACTATTCCGTAGAGCTAAAGATACTTAGTAGATGAATGTTGATGGCTTCACACACGCTGGACGTTTAAAAAGCATTTGAAACGAGAAAGTGCACAGGAAATTTCGTCCGTGTAAAACTTTGCCGCCGTAGATCTTCCTTTAGCCACGCTGCCCCGTGACGATATAGGAAGTGCGCTGGGCAATATTAGTAGCGTGATCTGCCATACGCTCTAAGTGACGAATAGCCAGCACCATTAACACCGTCGGCTCCACAGCTCCCGGCACGTTCTGCTGTCCTGCCAGCTTCCCGTACAGCTCATCGTAAGCGTCGTCCACGGAATTATCCTGAGCCTTCAGCTGCTCTCCCGCATCAGGATTGGGCGTCACCAACGCTGATAAACTCATGGCTAGCATCATCTGCGTATCCCGCGCCATGCTTTCGATTTCTGGCAACAGTTCCGGCACCGGGTAGGCAAAGAGCCTGACCCCAATTTCTGCTAAATCCTCCGCATAGTCGCCGATGCGTTCCAAATCCCGAATTAGCTGCATTAGGGCACTTAGCCAGCGACAGTCTTCAGCCACCGGCGCATTGAGAGTCATCGTCAATACGCAATCCGCCTCGATTTGACGGTAGTACTCATCAATTTGCTTTTCCAGTTCGGCGATCGCCGTTACCGCCGATAATTCCCGCCGGAATAGCACATCCTGGCTATAGCGAAAGGATGTTTCCACCATGGCTCCCATCCGCAGCACATCTTGCCCCAACCGCCGAATTTTGCGCTCAATGGCTGACGATGGAGCGGAGGAGTTTGGGGCGCTAGTTTGGGGGGAAGAGTTAGTTGCAACCATAGGAATGGTTTACTTTTTATTTGTGTTCTTGAACTGAACAGTCAGAGTTTAATAAGTTTTTCTGGTAGTTCTGTAGGGTTGCTTACCTTTTTCTTCATAGGAAAAAATAAAGGAAAGAAATCACCTGTTTATTCCAACCCAACCAAAATCACCGTAAAAATTACGCTTACTGTCCGCAAAACCAAGTTCCAATTTTCGCAAGCTCACCTAGTCAGTTCACCGATCAATCCTTACTTTGACAGGGTTCGCGAGAGTTAACTATCAACAGTTTTTGATGTCTGAACCTGTAAAGCCAACATTCCATTGCCTGCACAAGGAACAAAGAGTAAGAGTTTTATTTAGAAAATACCTCGATGGTAAAGGCAATAAAAATAAGGGAAATCAGAAAAACTCTTTTTAAGAACTGAGAAACTTAGTGCAAATTAATTTGCATGAATTGTTTGTTGATAGTAACAGATTTATTGAGATTAAGGGCTCACTCAAAGCATCAATACGCGGTATTCCACGGCACTGTGTACGTTTTAACTCATATGTCTTAAAAGAAAATTAAGATCAGCAGAAAGATTATTGAAGCTTGTTCCGTGACACGGACTGTTGATACAGAGTGTTGGTATCAACAGTCCGTGCCAATGGGAGTGGATTCGATTCAGGTGCGATGGGTTAGCCCCCCTAATTAAATCGAAGATCAAGTCGAACTAAACTATTAGCTGAGCACTGGAAACTGGGTTATGCCCAGCTATCACCATTCAGATTTCGTTCTTATTGGGGTTGAAGTTTAACGGAGCACAGCCCCTAGTGATCTTCGTCAGCTTTGCAGCGATAGGGGAGGCGGACCTGTAGCCAGGCCCCTTGGGTTTCTGGATTGTTGGCGGCGATAATGCTGCCGCCGTGGGCGATCGCAATGCGTCGGGCGATCGCTAGTCCCAGCCCACCGCCGGCACTGACCGGTGCTTTTTCCCCGTCAACGTTAACAATTAGCTGCTCATCTTCACTGGTTTCCGGCGATCGCTCCCGGGACGGATCCCCACGATATAAGCGATCAAAGGCGCGAGGCAGCTCCCCTGGCTTAAACCCCTGTCCCCCGTCAATAATGTCCACAATCACCCACAGGCGCAGGGAATGGGCATCGCTGCGTCCCCCCCACTCCTCCGGGTCAAAAGTATCAATGTTAAGAGCTAAACAGTCGGTGCGGGGCTGAATGGGGCGATTAGGCAGAACGTTAAGGGCTGCCGTTTGAATTAAGTGGAGGTTAATGCGAATAGCACTGTTGGGGGGGCTGAACTTAATAGCATTGTCAATTAGGTTTTGAAAGAGGCGATGCAGGCGATAGGGATCTCCCAACAGCCACAGGGGCGACGTTTCATTGAGTTGGCATTGGATACCCTTGCGATCGCCCAGGGGACTCAAGGCCTGCCACACGGTAATTAAAAGTTCGCGAATATCCAACGGCTCCAAGCTTAGAGACACCTGGTTGGATTTTTCCATTTGACTCAGGGAAAGCCAATCTTGCACGAAGGTGACCAGCCGGCGCACCTCGGGAATGGCACGGGAAACCCACTGGCTGTGGGGCGGCTCCAGTTGCCCCTGAAGGGCTTCAAATACTAGCTGAATGGACGTTAGGGGCGTGCGCAGTTCGTGAGCTAGGTCATTGGTGAGGCGATCGCGGCTTTCCCGCAGGTCCTGATAGCTTTGGCGATTTTCCAGCACCACAGCCACCTGTCCATCGTCCATGGCGATACCGGTTCCCCGCAGGGCAATGGGAGTTTTATGGAGTAGATCCTTAGGCTGGGGCTGAAACTGGGCAAACTGAAATGAATCACCGCCAACGCGGGTGTGGAGGGACGTAATCGGGTCAAAGGTCCATTCTCGACGGCGATTGTAGCCACACTGGCGGGTTTCTTGCACCAGACAATCTAAATCGTAGGAGCGTACCAGCTCCACCAAGCTCAGCCCTTGCCCCAGCTGCTCCGGTAACAGATTAAACAGCCTTTGAGCCGCCCCATTACACCACAGCACTGTGTCGTCTTCGCCAAGCCATAGCACAGCGAAGGGCAGCTCCTGGGCAATATTCTGCCAAGCCGATAGCTCCCTCACCCGCTGTTCCACGATGCGCTGGGAGCGTGATATGGACCGCCGCAGCAGGGACCTTAGGGGTAAATCAATGCCACGACTGTCGGCATCGAGGGTGGCGATCGCCTTCAGCACATCACTGCGCAACCGCCACCGGTAAACCCCCGCAGCAGCCAGCCCAACGCCTAACCCTCCTAACGCACTAGCCCAATCGATAGCCAAACCCTCGAATCGTCACAATATAAACTGGCTTGCTGGGGTCCACTTCCACCTTTTCCCGGAGCCAGCGAATATGCACATCCACCGTTTTGCTGTCGCCAATAAAATCAATGCCCCAAATTTTCTCTAGCAGTTGCTCCCGAGACCATACTCGCCGAGGATGACGCATAAACAACTCCAACAGGCGAAACTCCTTCGGCGAGAGGTTCACTTCTTCCCCGCGTACTGTGACCCGACATTCCTGGGGATACAGCACCAGCTCCTCATACTGAAGCCGCTCCTGAGAAGGCACCTGACCAAACTGCATCCGCCGAGACATGGCGCGACACCGGGCCACCAATTCCCGCAGACTAAAAGGCTTCGTTAAATAATCATCGGCTCCCAGCTCCAGCCCGGTTACCCGATCCGCCTCACTGGCTTTGGCGCTCAGCATCAAAATGGGCACGGGATTTTGACGTTGGCGTAACAAACGGCACAGATCAAGACCGTTGAACTGGGGCAGCATAAGGTCAAGAATGATGAGGTCGTAATCGCAATCAGCAGTGGCTGCCATATTGAGCTGAAGTAATCGCAGGGCTGTGGCTCCATCCGCTGCCGTAGTTACCTCATACCCTTCATCTCGTAGAGCGCTAGCCACCATATCGCGAATCAGTTCTTCATCTTCCACCACCAAAACGCGATTGGCACGTGACAGCATGGACGGTGGAGTTTGGGCGATCGCATTGGTGGCCAGCATCAATAACTTCCCTTCGCGGTACGGGTTTAGGATTTCTGACCCATCCTATAATGTTGTGCCCATTTTTTGGCATTTCAAACCTAGGCTTGGAATTTTTTGTTGGGAACTCCTAATCCGTTCGTTCAGCTCCCGTTTGAAGCAAATATTTTTCAGAAGTTATTGTTGTTTAATAAAATCACACGACAGCAACATCTCATGTAGTGAAAATCAGGAATACCCTTTAAGTCCCTCTAATGACCGGGGTCTTAGGAGTTTTAAGCCATTTTATTATCAATGCCTTGCAGACTCTTTTTTTAATCACAAAGTGAATTTCTTAGCGGCTTTAACTTCTTTGACAATAACAATTCAAAAATGCAAATTGCCCTCTCTAGAAGGTTTTTTCACTAAAGCTTTACCTAAAATTAACCCACGACTTCCTTCGCCCTTAGGCTTTTTTACATCTTTTCCAGGGCTTGTTTATGGAGGCCGCGGGATTCCTTAGGGCAAATACCTTTCTCGCCCCCCTTGCAAGCAGCCTCCGTAACCCACTCTTTCAACGTGCTCCGAAAGCAGCTTGCGGAAGGCAACTAACTGCGCACGTTAAGGAGAATCAGAGGGCATCACCTGGGCAGGTGCATCGGACGCATCGGGAACTCCCAAAAGTCCAGCGCGCTGTAGGGCGATCGCAATCCCCACGGACACTAGCCCTCCCACCGCGATACCAATCAACAACACCCAAACAAACACCTTGTTCAGCAGCTTCTTAGCGGCGGGGCTTACTGACTTGGGCGGTTCAACGGGGGTGCCGTATCGCTGTAGAAAATCGGCTTTCAGATCGTTGGGAGGGTCCAGGGGAGAGCGATCGCCAGATAAAGGATCAGAAGGACCGGGTAGGGGAGCCATAGGTACGTAAAAACAGAAAAGAACTTCGGGAAAACGACTTTGGTCAAAAGCTGTCAGTAAGTTGCCGACAGTAAATTGCTGTCAGTAAATTGCTGTCAGTAAACCAACGTTCAAAGCCTTGCTTAGTCAGGTTTGTAGCTACTTTTGCCCAGAATGCGATGCTTTCCATCGCGCAGGGCTTTTGAGCTGAGCGAATAGTGCACCTTTATTGTTAAACACTTTAGCCACATTCACAGGCGGAGGTTTCTTTGATTAAGTTGCTGTCAAGTCGCCGCAAAGGTGGAACTTGAGGAATTGAAAACGGTCATTAGGTTTAGTTTTTGTCGGGCGATCGCTAAAACTTCATATGTTTTCCTGAGGGCGATCGCTAAAACTTTTTATTTCCCCCTGTGGGAGGTTGTTAGGTTAAGAGCACTCTTAACCTGGTGACCAGGAGTTTTTCCACCGACAGGGACCATTAGCCAAGTGTCATAAAGCAAGACACTCAACGGATACTCAATCGACGAAAGAGTGTGTACGGCAATGTTTTCTTCCCCTTAGGGACAGTGAATTATAAACCGCTGGTTTCGGCTTTATTTTTAGTCCCTGTGAAGTCGGTTTAATCATCAGGAGAACGTCCTATGAATCGCGATGCTTTTAACGCTTTAGTAACCGCAGTTTTGATGGTTATAGGACTAATTGCACTAAATCCGGCAGCGATTCGAGGCGATCGTCACAGCACGTCTCCTGAGCCTTGTGACTTCCTAAACACTTGCTCTCCCGGTTTCAATCCCGGCGGAAATAACTCGATGGACACGCCTGGAGCCTCCCCAGATGAGTCCCCGGAAAAGTACCCAGCGTCTATCACCACAACCCAGCGAAAGTCAGTGTTTAATCATCAGTTTGTTGTTGATTAGTTTTTGATTGATTAGTTTTTGATTGATTAGTTTTTGGTTGATTAGTGGATTCAGTTTTTGAGTTGTCGTGAGTGGGCGTAAATAGGTATAAATATTACAGTCCGAAAAATATCAGTCATCAGTCATTGTTGAACAATTCTAGATAGGCTTAGGTTGGAAGAAAGGTTATTAGAAATTGAATAGAACCTCGTTGATTTCTGCTGGGGCAAAATATTGAAGCCGAGCTTTTTAAGACGATAGGGTTTGTTGGGGCGATCGCAGGTCGTACTATGATTACCAACAATTGGTAGCGACCGGCGTAGCATTTCGTTGCCACAAGCTTCAAACCTCCCAAAAATCAAACATCGTGAAAGCAATTACCCTGCTCGGCTCGACCGGCTCCATTGGCACCCAAACGTTGGATATTGTGCAGCAGTATCCTGACCGGTTTCGAGTGGTGGGGTTAGCCACCGGGCGAAATGTGACGTTGCTGGCAGAGCAGGTGCGACAATTCCAGCCGGAAATTGTGGCGTTGCGGGATGAAACCAAATTGGAAGAGCTGCGGGAGGCGATCGCCGACGCGCCAGTACAGCCCAAGCTGGTGGCTGGGGAAGCAGGCATTGTTGAGGTGGCCGCTTACGGTGATGCAGAAGTGGTGGTCACTGGCATTGTGGGTTGCGCCGGACTGCTGCCCACGATTGCTGCCATTAAAGCTGGAAAAGATATTGCCCTGGCAAACAAGGAAACGTTAATTGCCGGGGGACCGGTGGTGCTGCCTTTGATTGAAAAACACGGGGTGCAGCTACTGCCAGCAGATTCGGAACACTCCGCCATTTTCCAGTGTTTGCAGGGGGTACCCGACGGGGGGCTGCGGCGGATTTTGTTGACGGCGTCGGGGGGAGCTTTCCGCGATTGGCCCGTGGAAAAGCTGCCGGACGTTAAGGTGGCTGATGCCCTCAAGCACCCCAACTGGTCCATGGGGCGCAAAATTACCGTGGATTCGGCAACCTTGATGAACAAAGGGCTGGAGGTCATTGAAGCCCACTTCCTATTCGGTGTGGACTACGACCATATTGATATTGTGATCCACCCCCAAAGCATTATCCATTCCCTAATTGAACTTCAGGATACGTCGGTGTTGGCTCAGTTGGGCTGGCCCGATATGCGCTTGCCTATCCTCTACACCCTGTCCTATCCTGAGCGGATTTATACCGATTGGCCCCAGTTGGATTTGGTGAAATCCGGTGACTTGACGTTCCGGGAGCCTGATCGCGTCAAGTACCCCTGTATGGATCTCGCCTACGCTGCTGGTCGGGCTGGGGGATCTATGCCGGCGGTGTTAAATGCCGCGAACGAGCAGGCGGTGGCACTGTTCTTGGATGAAAAAATTGGCTATTTAGATATTGCCAAGGTGATTGAAACGGTGTGTGATCGCCACCGCAGTGACAACAAAGAAAACCCTAGCCTGGATGATATTTTGGCGAGCGATCGCTGGGCCCGTCAGGCAGTGCTAGAGGCGGCAAATCGAACCCCTGAAATGGTTTAGTTGTCTAAACTGAAGTGTTTCGAAAGTAGGCATTATTCAACAGCTTCCGCAATTTACGAGTACTGCCCTGTGCTCGCTTTTTCATACTTTTGAATCAGCAGCACAGTCAGCGATCGCTGAGGGGCACCGTTTGCGAAGGGTTGGCAAAGCCCATAGCGAAGATTCCGCTTTATTGCGTGACTCAACATTGCTCTGTTTTTTATCGAACTGACCATATCGAACTGACCATACTTCCAAACACTCGATTTTCCGAGATTTTCAGAACTCGAATTAGACTGCGAAGCAGGACGATATTAATCTGACTGACCAGGTTTATTTTGTAGCGCTTGGGTCAAATCTTGAAGCTGACCTTGAATTGAGTGGAGTTGCCCCTCAAGTCCCTGAATTTGACTCCTCAGGGATAGTTCTACATTGGGAGATTTTGCGGCGGAGTTATTGTCAGAATTCATCCCTTCCGTCCCTTCCATCTCATCAATACTGTTCATCATGCTGCTGATAATAACGCCCACAAATAGGTTTAAAATCACCAGCGCTCCAATCAAAACAAAGCTCAGGAAAAAGATTGGCGCAATGATAGGAAACTGGTCGGGCGCCGTACATAATTCTGGAAAACTGTCGTAGCCGAAGCGATCACAGCCGTACATTTGGGTATACATAACCGTGGTCCAACCTTCCAGCGTAACCACCGTAAACAGGGACAAAACCGCCGGTATTAAGCTACCAAAATTAACGGGATCATTAGCCCGAAATAAAAACGTTCCCGCTATGCCATAAACGTAAAATAAAAGCCCCAAAAGCAGCAGAAGGTAACCCATAGACGGCAAACTTTGCAGCAAAGTTGAAATTAAAAGCCGTAGGCGGGGAAAAGTGGTCACCACCCGCAAAATTCGCAACAGTCGTCCCACTCGAAATAGGGCAAAAAAGCTGCCCCAAAATGGCAGCAGTAAACAAGCCAAAATCAGAAAATCAAAGCTATTCCACGGGTCTTTAAAGTATCGCCACGGTTGTCGCCCTTCCGCCAAGATTTTGACCGCAGCCTCCACCGTGAAGATCAGCAAAATAATCTTGTCTATGACGTGGGTGACCACCTTGCCATGGTCCATTATCCAAGGATCGGTCTCTAAGCCAGCGATCGCAATTGCAAGCACAATGGCACCTAAAACTAATCGCTGGAATCCAGGCGATCGGGCAATTCGTGCGCAAATTCGATCCATTCTTTCCTCCTACTTGAGACCCCTTTTACTTTAAACAAATCAATTTAGACGAATTAGAGATCAATATCCCTTGGGAAAGCGCCTAAAACAAATCAAGGGATACAACAAATAGACTATTTTTATAGAGTTCTGACACATCTCCAGCCAACTGCAGCTCATTGGCCCAATCCTGAGCCACAAAGCCAAAGTGAATCCAGTAGGTCATCATAATGTGGACCATGATAAATATTGCCAACCCGGTGCGGTGAACCGGTTTTACGGCAAGACCCAGGCGAGGTTTGGTGCGAACTAAGTCAGGAATAATCTTTAGTAATGCAGCGATTAGCGGCCATACCACCGTGGCGGTATGCAACGCCTGTCGCTCGTCCATACCGTTAACTTGGTTGAGATAGCGATAAATAAAAGTGCTCACTAAAATTGATGCCATCCACGGTCCCATAGAAATGCCGAGAATAGTGATGGGCTTTTGATCAATCGCCCAAAAAATCCCGCCTAAAGTTAGGAGGGATAGCCCCCAGGTTGACAGAGATTGCTGTTGCCCTGGATTGAAATATCCCACTACAAAGGAGGCCCCCCACAACACAAAGCTCGCCAGCAATAGGGTTTGCCAAGAGAATACTTTGGGGGGCTTTAAGGTGGACCAAAGATCGCCAAAAATCTGACTAAACATGGTGGTTGGATGCTGAATTTCGCCGGTAGAAATTAGGAGTTAATGGAAGTTACTTGAAGGAGTCTTGGTGAATTTGATGATTGTTTTTCTAATATTTTTGGAAACGGCTTTCCTGGTTTTTATCAGCTTTTATTGAGCTTTTAAGAAAGCGATCGCCAACGCCTGAAATCCGAAGATAACCACACAGGCAATGGAGCTAGCGGCATGTCCCAGGAAAATCACCTCCTGGGTCAAACTTTCCTGAAGTCGCTGATAGCGATTAACAAAGATCTGAATGCGAGTTTTATTAAACTGCTCAGTGCCTGGCTCTTGCTCTGCGGGGGGGATTGGCAGCTCCTCACCTTCCAATAATTCGCCCGTGTAGGACAGCCAAAAGTCTAGGATTCGTACGGCCAAACCTTTAACTTCTAGACCGACGAAGAAAACCAGCGGGATGGCAATTAACACAGGAAAATTGAGGGCATCGGACCAGCGTCCTTCTACCACAAAGGCCTTAATTCCTATTTCCACCCGATCCGGGGCGAAGCGCAGCAAGCTTAAAAAGAGTATCCATCCCAGGCAAATCATCAATAATTCCAAGGCGAAGGAATATTCAATGCTCCGTCGGCGGTTCATGTCCCCACGGCGGTTATAGACCTGCGCCTGAATGGCAGATCCGGTAAATAAAAGCACAAGCTGGATAACAATGGCTGGCAAGGGAAAGACCACGGTCCATCTCCCGATTTCTACGTTTGCCTAGATTCTAATGGCATGATCGCCAAATCCTTTAATTTTCGCTGCCCCAGTTAAGTTCATTAATTAACCTCAGGTGATCAAATTAAGATGCCGCTTTAGGGGCATGTCATCGATTAGGTGCCAGAGGCTTTATGCAATGGGCAGTACACGCCCTTTCAAAACAAAAAAATCAGGGCTAGAACCCTTATCGCCAAAGACACTGAGGTCCAAGACACTGAGTTCAAAGACAATAAGGCTTGAATAGTGACAGCCTCTAGCGGTTGGGCAGCGACTCGGCAGGCAACTGGGTGGGATCTGGAAGTGATTGCTCAGGAATGGGCACATCCACCGGCGGTGGGCTGTCGATTTTGGGTACTGCGAGCTCTAGGCGAGTATTAGCGCCGTAGGGATCTAAGCTTTCCCATAGCCCCTTCTGCACTAGGTTTTTGGCCAGGGTTAATCCTGAACTAGGGGAGCGATCGCCCCCAGCGGCATCCCCATTGCCTGCGGTGTCGTCGCTCACCAAAGCCACGGCGATATATTGGGGCGATCGCGCTGGGGCATAGGCAGCCACCCAATGCCAATTTTCACCGTTCGGCAAAACTACGGTGCTACTACGGCTAGCTAAGGTGGGCAGGGTACTGTTTACCACCTTCTCTGCGGTGCTGTCTCGATTTTCTTCTCCCAAGGGTGATGAGTCTGATTCTGCTGCAGCTTCCATGGGGGTTTCTACAAAGCCACGTTGGAGCGATCGCAGGGTACTGGTTTTTAATCCCACAAACTGCCGCGCTGCCATGGGCGTTGCATCGTCCACTAAGTGGGGCTGCACCCGGTAGCCACCGTTAACCAGCAGCCCCACAAACACCGCCATTTGCAACGGCGACACCTGCAACTTGCCTCGCCCCAGCGCCAAATTAACCCCGTCCCCCACAAACCATCGTTCTTGCTCCGACTCTTGCTTCCACAACTGCTCTAGGGCTAAAGGCACCGACTCCTCTGGGGTAAGCTCGATTCCCGTTCGCTGACCCAGCCCTAGCTTTCGTGCCCAGGTAATTGCCTCGGCGGTGCCCATGGTTAGGGCGACTTGCTCAAATAGAGCTTCGCTAAGAATCGGGTCCTGGCGCTGAATTGCCGCCTGAAGGGTCAAATTTCTTGAACTTGACTGGTAGCGATCGCCAAACAATACCCCGCCCACTCGCTGCCACGGTCGCACTCGCAGTGATCGCGTCGGCGTAAAATTTCCTGACTCCAGCGCCGCCGTCGCCGTCACCAGCTCAAACAACGATCCTGGCACCTGACCTTGCAAGGCTAGATGGGGAGCTTTAGTTGAATCATTGTTAGTTGAATGATTGTTAGTTGAATGATTCTTGGAAAGATCTTGAGTTGTCGCTTCTGCGCTTTCTGCTGACCCTTCAGAGTCTTGTAACTCCTCAGAGTCTTGTAACCTCTCAAACCCTTGTAATTCTTCAGCCTTTGCTTCCGTATCTGGCGCCGCGATTTCTTGATGGCTGCTGACCAAGCTGATGACCTTACCCGTTTCCGCGTGGAGAATCACCAAAGCGCCGGTGCGGTTCCTTAACAGGGTCTCCGCATCCTGCTGAACCCGCGCATCCAAGGTTAGCTGCACCGTTTCCCCCGCCTGGGAATCACGCCCTGCCAACGGTCGCGCCTCTTCACCGGGTTTCTCTCCCATCTCCACCTGGCGTGCCCCCCAAACCCCCTTAAGCCGATTGTTCAGGGCGGCCTCGACGCCAGTCACCCCCAGCCAATCCCCCAGGCGAACTTTCTCCGGATCATCGTCGAGCACATCCACCGTTTGAGCTTCCCGCACCGTGCCCACCGTGGATCGTCCCAGGTCGCCATAGGGATAGACCCGAGCGCTTTCCTTAATAATTTCTAGCCCCGCCTCAGCACTTTGCAACTCCACCAGCGCCGTCATTTGCTGGGGGCTAATGTCCCGCGCCAGCCGCAGCAGCCTAGTGGATCGATAGCCTGCTGATTCAACGCGCTGGTACAGTTCTGCCGTGGGAATGTCTAAAATTCGCGACAGGGTGGGAATTAACGTGCGCCATTCCTGGGGCGATCGCGCAATGGGCCAAGCGGCGAGAGAAAACGCCAAACGGTTATCCGCTAATACCCGTCCGCGGCTGTCCAAAATCTTGCCTCGCTCGGGAGCCTGGGGCACCAGTCGAATACGGTTGGTATCGGCCAGGCTGCGATTGCGATCGCCCTCATAAATCTGTAAATACGCCAGCCGACTGCCAATGCCTCCCAACACAAGAGTGGTCACCAAAAGCACCAATGCCAAAGGCTGGTACTGCTTACCAACAGTACGCTCAGGGGGTTGATTGTCTATGGTTCCCGTACGGACGGGACTGGAGGAGGGCTGGGTCATAAGCTAGGACGCGTCCTCGATATCATTGACAGCTTGCCACAGAACGTGAAGGCAAATACGTCAAAGGGCATTAGGTTTTGTAAAGCAGCTTTGTCAGGCTAACTTAAGGGAGGTTGGCTTTTTGCGGGAAAGGCTACAGAATGTCTAACCCTTTTTAGGGGGCTTTCCTCGCCGCTTTTTAAGAAGTTACAAGGCAGGCATCGCTTCTGAGGATGATTGTAAAGTGTGCAGTCGATGGTACAGCCCCCTCTGCTTTAGAAGCTGGTGATGGGTTCCCACTTCCGCAATATCGCCGTCATCCAACACCACAATTTTGTCAGCGTCGCGCACGGTGCTCAGGCGGTGGGCGATAACCAATGTGGTGCGGGTGCCGAGGATGGAGCCCATGGCTTCCTGGATTGCTCGCTCCGATTCGGAGTCTAGGCTGGAGGTGGCTTCGTCAAAGACCAGCACGTCTGGATCCACCAGCAGCGCTCGGGCAATGCCTAGGCGCTGGCGCTGACCGCCAGACAATCGCAGCCCCCGCTCGCCGACGATGGTGTAGTAGCCGTCGGGCAGGGTGCGTACAAATTCGTCCACTCGGGCGATCGCACAAGCCTGTTGCACTTCTTCCCAAGACGCATCAGGGCGTCCGTAACGTAAGTTATCGAGCACAGTGCCGTTAAATACGTCCACCTCCTGGTGCACGATCGCCAGCCGCCGTCGATAGCCTCGTGTATCCAGGGCGCGAATATCTTTACCGTCGATGGTGATGGATCCGCGATCCGGATCAAAATAGCGGAACAGTAGTTTCACCAAGGTGGATTTACCCGAGCCGGATCGTCCCACCAGAGCCACCGTTTCCCGGGGATTTAGGGTGATATTGATATGGTTAAGCACCGGGCGATCGCGATCGTAGCCAAAGGTTAAATCGCGAAATTCCACCTGTCCCCGAAACTGATACTGGGGCGAGGGAGGAAGCTGGGGCGCATCGCGAAAAGGCACAATGGCAGCTTTCGGCGCACCGGTATCTTCAAAGGAAATATCCTGGGCATCCAATCCCACCGGCTCCTCCATAAATTCGTGGAACCGTTGCAACGGGGAAAATCGCCGCGCCAATAGCTCCGACTGCAAGCTAATGGGCTGCACTTCCGAATAGCCCATGCTAGCCAGAGTCATCAAGGTGACAAAGTAGCCGATGGAAATTTGTCCGGTGACAGTGGCGTACAGCGCCAGGGCGAGAATGCCGAAAGACGCCAGCTGCAAGCCTGTGTTGCGGCGGGTGGCGAGCACCACGTAGTCGGTGTGAATGCCGTAGGTGACCACAAATAGCTCTCGGCTCAGGCGCTGGCGCTGGCGTTCGTATTCGCGGGTTTCGGTGGCGAAGGCTTTGACGGTTTTAATATTGGTGACCAGCTCGGAGGTGTGGCTGGCGGTGTTTTCCATATACCGATCCAGCTTTTTCTCCTTTTCCACAATGTTCCCCAGGGAGCGCAACGAGTAGCCCAGCACCGCCGCGAAGGATAGGGCAAAGGGCAGGGCGACACGCCAGTCGATGGTGAGCATGACAATAAAAATTCCCAGCACCCGCACCAGCTTTGGAATCAACTGTCCCGCCACTTCGGGATAGCTCCACAGGTAGTTTTCCACCCCGCGGGCAATGCGGTTGGCGATGCGACCGGGGTTGTTGGTGTCGTAAAACTCGATGGGCAGGGTGAGGATTTTGGCGATCGCCTCTGCCTGGCGATCGCGGCGGGCATTTAAAGTAATCAACCAATGGAACCAGCCGCTAATCCACGGTTCAATGGGAGCCCGAACCACGGTGATCGCAAAAATAACGCCCATCAGCACCGCCACCGATAGCCCTTGGTTAACGGGCAATCCCAGCAGCGCCGCCATGGAATTAATTAGCCAGCCAGCCGCTGCATCCGGCGATCGCCCCGACAGCACATTAATAATTTGACCAATGGCGTAGGGTACCAGCAGGTCAATAATTTCAAAGCAGCTATGGGCACCGATGCTGAGAAAGCTAGTGCGCCAATGGGAGCGAAAGTAGGATCGCACCCGTTGAATCATTTTTGATTGAAATAACCACTGAAGCATTACTCCCCCTAATCAACCCAACTTTTCCCGGTTAATTATCGTAACGCTTTTCCAGTAGTCTCCCTACAGCTTTAGGCTGATTTATAGCGGCGACGGAGTGACTTAGGACAACAGTCTAAGACTTTGAGCAATGG
>ERZ1740067.68-NODE-68-length-79287-cov-12.878433_pt1 | contig 79287 bp, 77 predicted proteins | sample MGYA00581736_ERZ1740067 | MGnify/ENA primary metagenome ERZ1740067 (study PRJEB43018, sample SAMN04849236) | marine metagenome | isolation source: floating plastic debris | place: Pacific Ocean | collected 2008-08-27 | study: EMG produced TPA metagenomics assembly...
GCAACTTTCCGATGGTTACGGGATTCAAGAAAACTTTTGAGGGCCGGACGTCAAATTGAGGGCCGGACGTCAAAGGCCGCGAAATCTCAACGATGTGCAATGTCTAGATGTGTAACCTATGCAAAACAGTTATCTTGGTGCATTCTTTTTGCTTATAGAATTTTACAATGGCTTTCCCCGCCTTTGGTCTAGGAGCGGGCTATCATAAGAGCCTCGAAAAAGCTTATAAAATCAAAACCTTAAAAGCTGAGACATCGCAGCGGCGTTCGATTGTTAGGCCCGTTTTTAGGTGTTTTTGTAGCGGTGTGTTTTTGTAGCAAGGTTGAGTTGACTAAGGGAAGTTACGTAAATGACAAAGGCAAATGTTGATTTTTTGCAGCAGAGCGATCCAGCGTTAGCGGCCATTATCGGTAAAGAGCTAAACCGTCAGCAGACGCATCTAGAGCTCATTGCCAGTGAGAACTTTACGTCTCCGGCTGTGATGGCAGCACAAGGCTCTGTCATGACGAATAAGTATGCGGAGGGGTTGCCTAGCAAGCGCTACTATGGCGGCTGTGAGTTTGTCGATGAATCTGAGCAGCTAGCGATCGATAGAGTAAAAGAGTTGTTTGGTGCGGCCCATGCTAATGTGCAGCCTCACTCCGGTGCGCAGGCAAATTTTGCTGTGTTTTTGGCGCTGCTCCAGCCCGGTGACACGATTTTGGGTATGGACTTGTCCCATGGGGGACATTTGACCCACGGCTCTCCGGTGAACTTTTCGGGTAAGTGGTTTAACGTAGTGCAGTACGGCGTGAGCCAGGAGACCGAACAGCTCGACTTTGACGAGATTCGTAAGGTGGCGCTAGAGCACAAGCCAAAGATGATTATCTGTGGCTACTCGGCTTATCCTCGCACCATTCACTTCGATAAGTTTCGGGCGATCGCAGACGAAGTCGGCGCTTACCTCATGGCCGATATTGCTCATATCGCTGGTCTTGTGGCCACTGGGCTTCATCCCAATCCCTTACCTCACTGTCATGTGGTAACTACCACCACTCACAAAACCCTGCGCGGCCCTCGCGGTGGACTGATCATGACGAACGATGCCGATTTGGGCAAAAAGTTCAACAAGGCTGTTTTCCCCGGCAGCCAAGGTGGCCCGCTAGAGCACGTGGTGGCAGCTAAGGCGGTTGCTTTTGGTGAAGCGCTCAAGCCCGAGTTCAAAACTTACTGCCAGCAGGTCATTAAGAACGCGCAGGCGTTGGCTGGCCAGCTACAGAAGCGCGGTATCAAAGTGGTTTCCGATGGTACCGACAACCACCTAGTTCTGTTAGATTTGCGCTCTATTAATATGACCGGCAAAATTGCCGATGCTTTGGTGAGCGAAGTCAATATTACTGCTAATAAAAACACAGTGCCGTTTGACCCTGAGTCTCCTTTCGTCACTAGCGGACTGCGACTAGGAACGCCAGCGATGACGACGCGAGGGATGGGCGAAGATGAGTTTGTCGAAATTGCCAATATCATTTCGGACTGTTTGAAGAGTCCGAATGATAGTGCGGTAGAGGCAGACTGTAAGCGGCGAGTGAGCGTTTTGTGTGATCGCTTCCCACTATATCCCCACTTGCGAGTTGCCGAACCTGCACTGGTTTAGTCTCTTAGGCAATGGATATGATTGCTTAATCTTGCATTCATAATCAACGTTTAGGCTTCAGATGTACTGTCATCTGGAGCCTTTTTACTTCAAAGCTGAAGTGCTTATTGCCTGCTAGTCTGCTTTTTTACAGCAGCAGCAAGTAAGAAGATGTTGATAATTTTCCTACTATGGAGTAGGTACTAAAGAGGTATACTGTCGCCGAGTGGCGCTAAATTGCCCCTCTATGCTCCAAGCATTTGTCTCTGAGCCTTCTCCGGCGCTTTAAGATTTAGTTAGAGATGAATACAACAACTTAATTTGTTGTGGCATGAAGGGAACAATCTTCCTGACGAATCAGTTGAGCTGATTTGTGACTAATTCATTTACTCGGAAAGGCGTTACAGAACAGCCGGATTTTGTGCAAAGCACGCGTAGCGATTATATGTAGCGAGATTCTTTGTAGAGTTCAGTTACAGGGCTTAACTGCGGCCAACCAAGATCCAAAAGATAGCTTGCCTGCCGTTTTTCTTCACATTATTATTTGCCCACCCTACAAATAGCCTGTCCCGATGCCGTTCACGCTCTATCATTTGCTCGCGTTCACTGTCTCAGCAATGGTCGTCTTGATTTTGACGCCGATTGTGCGTAAGAAGGGGTTGGCTAGTGGCCGCGTAGATATGCCAGGCGGTCGTAAGGTGCACAGTCAGCCGATGGTGCGGCTGGGCGGTGTTTCGATTTTTGTGGGTGTGCTGATTGCACTTCTGCTGGTGTGGGGCATCGGTGGATTTGTCGGCGGTGACGGAGAGCCGCTAACGGGCTCTTCTGAATATTCTATTTGGGGCGTGACCATAGGCGGGTTTGCCTTCTTTATGATTGGCCTGATCGATGATTTGTTTGGGCTATCGCCGCTGAGCCGTTTGATTATGCAGTCGAGTGTGGCTGCGATCGCTTGGTCAGTGGGCGTCGATATTCGATTCCTAACCATTCCCTTCCTTGGCCTGACGCAGCTACCGGCTTGGCTCAGCCTAATTGTGACCATCTTTTGGCTCGTGGGTATGGCCAATGCGATCAATTGGATCGACGGACTAGACGGTTTGGCGGCAGGCGTTTCGGGGATTGCCGCTGTCGTCATGATGATTGTGAGTTTGTACATGGGTCAGCCAGCGGCGGCGCTCATCGCAGCGGCGCTAGCAGGCGGCTCTTTGGCCTTTTTGAAGTACAACTTCAACCCGGCTCAGATATTTATGGGAGATGGGGGCGCTTACTTTATCGGCTTTACGCTGGCGGGCGTCGGCGTGATTGGCCTGGTAAAAGGCGTGACAACTGTCGCTGTTCTCCTGCCGTCGCTCACACTGGCTGTCCCTATTTTGGATATGTCGGCGGTGATTGTACTGCGTTTGCGTCAAGGCCTTTCGCCCTTTGTGGCTGATAAACGACACTTGCACCACCGTTTGCTGAACGCTGGATTTTCTCACCGATTTACGGTGGTCTTTATTTATGTGCTGGCGATTTGGGTAGGTAGCTTAGCAATGGCCTTCTCCGGATTGCGTGCGGGTATTCCTTTTGTGTTTGCGTCTACTGCGTTGCTCAGCTACACCGGCTGGCGGGCAGTTCAGCATGCTAAGTAATCTGTGCTTAATCTCGAATCAGTAGGGATAGGGATAAGGCTTCAGAAGATTGCTGGCCTGGTAAAGATAAAAAGTTTCTGTGGGTTCATTGCCTCGCAGCGTAGATAGTTCTGTCAGTGGCGTGACAGATTCGAAGTAAGGGCTGATTTCACTCAGGACTTCACTTTGAGATACGTCTGCAAAGCTTATGAGTAGAGCGTTCTTACCCAGGTATGCCTTTGGATTGAACCAGAAGGCGTGGCCTCGTGGGTCTACGGTGAAGCTGGTGACGGGTAGATTTGTTCTGCTATCAGCGTCTGCCAAGACAACATCATTGGGCATGGCCATGGCGAGGTAGCCACTGAGCCAATATTCACGCGTGACGACGAAGCTGCTGGTGGCGATCGCATCTCTAAATTCGGGCGATGCGCTCAGTAGCTGCCTTAGCTGCGGCGCGTCGATTAGCCCAGTAGACGGATCTGCTTCTGCTGAAATCACGCCACCAAAAATGGCATAGTCGCTCGGCTTTTGAAGCGTTCCGAGCGTGATGTGAGCTAGGGCAAACATCAGCAATGTGCCCACTATCCACCCTGTGCTTTTGAGCCAGCGGTTAACGCTTGATAATGCCCATTTTTTTGCTGCGTGCCCGAGTAAAATCGTGAGGCTCCAAAGTCCTGGCGCTGTCCACGCAGGGAAAGTGTGCGTGTAGCCACCCACCAGTGTGAAAAGGACTGCGACTGGCAGCCCACTCCATAGCAAAAAGTTTGTTTTCTCTCGGTTGAGCTGTTCGATGGGTGCTGGGCTCGACATCTTTGTTGTCAGTCGGTCCGAGTGCTGATGGACTCTTTTTGCCAGCGTCTTGAAACTGACAAACCACAGTGGTAGCGCAATGCTGGGAAAGAGGTAGCCGACTTGGCTAGCGATGGCACCTAGCAGTGCCGCGATTGAAAAACGATTGGGGTCGGCGTCATATTCTGCAAAGCGATCGCCTAATTGAAATCGAAATGAAATCCAATCGTGCTGAGCATTCCAATAAAAGATAGGAAAGACGGTAACTGCAAAGACTAGAACACCAAGCCAGAGCCATTTTGAAAACAGAGTCCAGCGACAGCGTGCGCTGGTGAGGCAGAAGCCAACGAGGCAGAGTCCTAGGATAAACCCGTGATATTTGCCTAGGCAGGCCAACCCAATGCAGAGCGAAATCCAAACGAGCTTAGGCGTGGGCTGATAGGGCTTCTTGTTTGCAGGAAAAAATTCTCGGCTGCATAGATACAGTGCAAGGCTCCAGAAAAACATAAGGACATTGTCTGGAGCAGTGAGTATGCCGAAGCTGAGCATAAAGAGGGGCGTGAGAGATGCGATCGCACAGCTCAAGAACCCTACCCTTTCCCCGAATAGCTGACGCCCCGTGGCATACAGCAGCCACAGACATCCCGTAAACAAACTCAATGCCCCTAACCGCATCGTAAAAGGAGTTGCCGTACCCGTGAGCCAAATCCCAACGCCAGTCGTCCAGGCTACTGCTGGTGGATGGTCAAAATAGCTCCAATCTAGATGCTGAGTATAGAGAAAGTAGTAAGCCTCATCGAACCCAGCGGGGAGAAAGGTGGCAATGATAGTGCGAAAAACGAGCCCGCCTACTAGCAACTGCTGGATTCTCATAGGCGTCCTTTTTCTCTCGTGAGTACGTGTGGAATTCAGGCACTTCCCCTTCAGCATTACAATTGAGCTATCACAATCCCACCCACCGCCTTTAATCCACCCCCCTCAAATTTCTTCTCTTATGACTTCGTCCCAGCCCGTGCCGACAAACAAAAGTGCCGAAATTATCTGTGTGGGTACAGAGTTGCTGCTGGGCGACATTTTGAATGGCAATGCTCGCTACTTAGCGCAGCAGCTGGCCAGCCTAGGTATTGCCCATCATTATCAGACGGTGGTGGGCGATAACCCGATGCGAATTAAGCGAGCAGTTGCGATCGCCTGCGAGCGAGCCCGCCTCATCATCTTCACTGGCGGGCTTGGCCCCACGCCCGATGACCTCACCCTCGCCACACTAGCCGATTTCTTTGACGCTGAGCTTTCTGAGCGCCCAGAGCTGGTCGCCGACCTCACCGAAAAATTTGCCCGCCATGGACGCGTGCTAACAGATAGCAGCCGTAGGCAGGCGCAAATCCCCGAAGGGGCTCAGATATTGCCTAATCCTGTAGGGACTGCCCCAGGCGTGATTTGGGAGCCAAGGAAAGGGCTGAGTGTGATGACGTTTCCAGGCGTGCCCTGGGAGATGAAGGCGATGTGGGCCGCTACAGCCGTGCCTTATTTGAAAGCGAGTGGCTGGGCCAACGGTGTGATTCACAGCCAAGTGTTGAAGTTTTGGGGTGTGGGAGAAACGACGCTAGCTGAAAAGGTGGGCTCGTTTTTGGAGGCCGAAAATCCGACGGTGGCAACTTATGCCCTGGGTGGCGAGGTGAAGCTGAGAATCTCAGCGAAAGCAGCGTCTGTGTCTGAAGCAAATGCGCTGATTGATCCTGTTGCTAAAGAGATTCGGCAGCGAACGGGTAGCGCCTGCTACGGACAGGACGAAGACACGATGGCGGCGGTCGTAGGAGAGCTGCTGGCGGCGAAGGGCGAAACCCTGAGCGTGGCTGAGTCTTGTACCGGGGGCGGATTGGGGCAGCTGATTACCGCAACGCCGGGTAGCTCCCGCTATTTTTGGGGTGGTGTGATTTCATATGACAACCGGGTGAAGCAGGGTGTGCTGAGTGTCGATGGTGAGGTGCTAGCAGCGCGAGGGGCCGTGAGCCTGGAGGTGGCAGCGGCGATGGCAGAAGGGGTGCGCGATCGCATAGGGACAGACTGGGGGCTCAGCATTACCGGTGTGGCTGGACCTGATGGCGGTAGTGCCGATAAGCCAGTGGGACTGGTGTATATTGGCTTGGCTTCAGAGGCGGGTACCTACACCGAGAAGCTTCTGTTTGGGGACTCGCGTACCCGTGAGCAAATTCGTCAGCGAAGTGCGCTAAGTGCGCTGAACTGGTTGCGAATTCAGCTGTGGGGGCAAAATAATTAGACGTATGGTGACAGAGTATCAGCCAATATGGACGCTTTAACCAGGCTTGATCCCCAGCCTGCTTGGCTTCAGTCAATCTTAATGATGAGATCTTGGATTCTCCGTGAATTCACAGTCTAAAGAAATAAGGGAAATTATGTAAATTACCTTATTGGACTTATTGATCATTACTCAGGATTGGTTATCATAAGTACACAACGCGTGCCTTCGGTTGCGCACCTGAATGCTAACTGTTCAGGGATCACTATTCCCGGACTGTCTGTGACCCCAGTCACGCTTCACGGGTTTTACTAAGAAGATGAGAGGGAGCAATCTAGCTCATGGACTATATCGATAACGCGCTCGACAAGCTTAGAGAATGGGTCGAAAAGGTGATGGACGCCTTATTTGGACCTCAGACTCAGCCAGAGCACGAGCCTATTCCTATCCCTGTAGATGATCGCCGTACGAACGGTCGCCGCTGAGATGGTGAACTATCGCAGTAAAATCATTTGATTTTGCTGGCTGCTTGTATGCAAGGCAGCGGTTTGTCAGCTTGTAGAGTTGAGTAACGGCTGTGATAGCTGAACTGTGTTGGCTTATAGGTGGACTTACGTTTTGCTGAGCATTCTTGTCTTGAACGGCCCTAACTTGAACATGTTAGGTAAGAGAGAGCCAGAAGTTTATGGTTCTCAAACGCTGGAAAAGATTAGTCATAAGCTTGAGCGAATAGCAAGTGATTTAGGTGTATCGCTAGAATTTTTTCAATCGAATCATGAAGGTGCCCTGGTGGATCAGATTCAAGCTGCTTTGAATCTCCATCAGGGCATTTTGATTAATCCGGGGGCTTATACCCACACCAGCGTGGCGATTAGAGATGCGATCGCAGCGGTTGCTATCCCTACAGTAGAAGTGCATCTGAGTAATATCCACAAGCGCGAAGTCTTTCGCCACCACTCCTACATCGCATCAGTTGCCGTTGGGCAAATTTGTGGGTTTGGTGCAGATAGCTATCGATTGGGGCTAGAGGGCCTAGTCGCGCATTTGCGGATAAAATAATCGCATTCACTTTTGACTCTTCCTTATATGGTTGCTGCCCCACCTGCGAAGCCGACTGCCAAGCCAAAAATAAAATTTCTAAAAACGCCAACATCAGAAGCGTGGGTAGCGCAGGCACTCGCCAACATGGATACCATTTTGCTCGACCATGCGCAGTGTGAGCGTAAGGCGGCGGGGACTGCGATTCAGATGATGTCGCGCTATCCGTCGAGCGTGGAGCTGGTGCGGGAGTTGACTGCGATCGCTCAAGAAGAACTCAGTCACTACGAACAGGTCAACAACTGGCTCGATAAGCGAGGCGTACCGCTACAGCCGGTATCTCCGCCACCCTACGGCGCAGGGCTGAAAAAGTGCGTTCGTCGGCAAGAGCCCGACCGGATGTTGGATTTGCTTCTAGTCTCTGCATTGATTGAGGCACGCAGTCATGAACGATTGGGCTTGATTGGTGAGTACTGCCCAGATCCAGATCTTGCAAAATTCTATCGGTCGCTGATGGCTTCTGAGGCTAGGCATTATGGTAGCTACTGGGTACTGGCGACGACATACTTTAATGTGGACTTGGTGAATGAGCGGCTAGCTGAATTGGCTGAGCAGGAAAGTGAAATATTAAGTGAGCTGCATCCTGAGCCTCGTGTTCATAGTTAGTTAGATACAGTTGAACAGATATAGCTGAGGGAAATGACGGATGAAGACTCAGTTCAAGGATTTTTTAATTCGAGATTGGGTTGCGGGCGATCGCGAGCCTGCTGCCAACGTCGTCAAAACTGTGCTGGAAGAATACGGGCTGGGCTGGGAAGTCAGCTGCGGTGGCTGTAGCGATCAAGATGCTGTTGAAGTGGAAAAGTATTACCAGCAGACGGGCGGTGAGTTTTGGGTGGTAGAAAAACAAGGGGAAATCGTAGGGACGGGTGGTTATCACCCCATTGAGCGCGGTAATAAGGCAGTGGAAATTCGCAAGATGTATTTGCTCCCTGAGGTTCGTGGGCAGGGACTGGGTCGATTTTTACTGGCGCAGCTAGAGCAGGCAGCCTCAGCCCGGAGTTTTGAAGAGGTTTGGGTAGAGACGGCGACGGTGCTGAAAGAGGCGGTTGCTCTGTATGAAAAAAATGCCTATCACCCGATGAGTGGGGTGGATACAGAGCGTTGCGATAAGGTTTACTGCAAGGTGCTACAGAGACTTGATTCATTTGGGTGATTTCCTTAATTCGTGATTTCCTTAATCCATCGAGAAGCTTTGCGATCGCGCAGGTAGGTCTTCATAATGATTGTGATCTTCGTTTTTGAGGACTCGTTTCTGTGGCTTTGATTAATGCCTCGCCTACAAAGAATTTCTTTGTGGATATGCTCACTCGCGATATCGATTTAAAAGATGCCATTCTCGATCTTTTAGACAATTGTATTGATGGTATTCAGCGAACTCTGCGGGATGAAGAGCGTTCAGAGATGCCTTACGAGGGCTTTTGGGCCAATATTGAAATTTCTGAAACGGCGTTCAAAATAGAAGATAACTGTGGTGGCATTCCGCTTGAGGTGGCCGAGCGATACGCCTTTAGGATGGGCAAGCCGAAGGGCATTGCTGACGATGACGATATTTTTACCATTGGCACCTACGGCATTGGTATGAAGCGGGCTATTTTTAAGATGGGTCAGTCTGCAGAAGTTTTTTCGCAGGCAGACGATGATGCTTTTAAAGTAATCATTCAGCCAGACTGGCTGGTGAGTGACGATAGCTGGGATTTGCCTGTAGAGGCAATTGAACGATCTGAAGAAGAGAATGGAACGTTTATTGCAATCGATCAGCTGCGGCCAGAAGCGGCTAGGCAGCTAGGGTCTGATTCTTTCCAGAATGATCTAGCTAGTGAGATAGAAGGTTTGTACAGCTATATCTTGGCGAAGGGGTTTGAGATTGTGCTCAACGGTGAGCTGATTGAGCCTAGGCCGATTGTGTTGCAGTGGGAAGGGCTGAGTAAGCTAAAGAAGCGGGATATGGAAGCGATCGCGCCCTACCTATACGAAGCCACTCGCGAAGATGTGGAAATTAAGCTGGCTGTAGGATTGCGCCGTAAGCTACCCACCCACAAGGAAGTCGATAGAGCTTCTGAGCGTACGCGTACCAAACGAGATGACGCAGGCTGGACGATTGTTTGCAATGACCGAGTCGTGGTTGCAAACGATAAAACTATTCTGACTGGCTGGGGTGAGTCGGGCATTCCTCGCTATCATCCTCAGTTCATCTCTATTTCGGGCATTGTGGAATTTAAGAGTGTGGACGCTCGGCTGCTGCCGCTGACGACGACAAAGCGAGGCATTGACGCTTCTTCTGAACTGTATCTGTATGTGAAAGAGCGAATGCGTGAGGGGTTACGGCTATTCACCTCACATACCAACAAGTGGAAGCAGGTGACGAAGGCGCAGAAGAATCAGCAGAAAGCCAGCACTAAGCAAAAGCGAACAAAGCTAGAAACGCCGGCTACGATGTTTGAGCAAGTCAAGGCGATAGACGATAGCGCGCCTGCTCAAAGCGGTCAAAAGATCTGGAAATCTGTGAAGTCAGATGAGTTTGAAGTAGAGCGGCGCTACATTCCAAATTTGCCTTCGCCGCCGGAGCTAGCACAGACGAAGCGCATCAGTTTTTCTAAACCAATTGAAGATATTCGAACGATTGGTGAGTTTTTACTGGACGATCCAGACTGCTCGCCCTCAGCAATCGGCGAGGCCTGTTTTCAGACGATTTTGGACCAAGCGATGGAAGAGGATTATTAGGGTCTTATTGCCTGTGTAAGCGCGCTGATCACAGGTGTCATCTCAGCATCCTGCAAGTTTTCTGGCTTGCTCCAGGTAAAGGGCGCTTGCTTCGCTGCTGACATCCACAGCAGCTTCTTTGCTCGGGTCATGGCGACGTAGAGTAATCGAAATTCTTCTGCTCTCTTGAGGTTACTGGCCTGTTGCCAAGCGGTTTCGATATCTGGAATGGGGGCAGGTTTGTTGTCTTGCGCATATACGGCGTGTGTATGGGCTCGGAGCTGAGCGCGGGCGACTTCGTTGAGTGAGAACTGGCCGAGGAACTGCATTTGTGGGGGTATCCAGGTTTCGCCTGGGATGTTGCGTTTGTGCAAGAAGGGTAAAAAGACGATGTCCCAGTCGAGGCCTTTGGCCTTGTGCATGGTCATGATGGTGAGCCGACCGGGTTGGGCGTATTGTGATTCGGTTTCTTCTGCTTCGACTGCCTGAAATCGTTCGCTGCCAAGCAGTTCTTGAAGTGCGCCGAGCATGGCCGTAAGGGTGCTGTCTTCTAGCGTTTGCTGGGCGATGCGGGCGGCAAGCTTGTCGGCGGTGGCAAGTTCGCTTTGGTCGTAGCGAAGGGTGAGGCCGAGGAAGGGAATGAGGTGGTAGGCAGGGAGTTCTAGCCGGGCGCGGAGGAGAGAGGCGCAGTAGCGACGGGCTTGGAGCGCGGCGGGGTTGCTTGGCGGTGGGTCGAGGGGGCCGGGGTAGAGGAATTGCTCTGGGCTGGTGGCAAGGGGGTTGAGGTCTTGGGTGGGGATGATCTGGCGGGAGACGAGGACACGGAGGGCGGCTTTGATGTTGTCTGGGGAGTGCGGGCGCTCAATGAACTGGAGCAGGTCGAGCATTTCGCGGGGGATGTGGCTTTTGCGATCGCGTTGTCCCACATCATAAATTTCAATCCCTTCCGCTTCTAGATCAACCCCTAACTGGTCAGGGTCTTCCAAAATTTCGCGAATGAACTTACCCTGACGTCCTTCTCGAACTAAGACAGCCATGCTGAGTTCTTTGTTTTCGTTGAAGGCAGCTAAAGCCCTTTTGGCTAACTGTCTAACTGTTTTGACTGTGGTCTCGGGTCTTACAATTTCTACGCCGCTGCCAATTTGCGGTGGGTTGGCGTTGGGCTGTGGATCGTTTGGGCCCACGGGTAGGATGTCTTGGGTACGGAACGGATTGCCAGGGCTATTTTTGTTGACCCAGCGGAGGGTGAAGTTGGCGGCTTGCATAATGCGATCGCAGCTCCTGCCTGCCTGCTCAATGGTGGCGAGCTGTCCGATTTCTTGGGTGCGATCGCAAAACTGATTGAAAAACACCGGGTCAGCCGGCGTAAACGTCGAGTTAATTGCCTGATTCGGATCGCCTACGCGCACAATGTTCAAAGGCTTACTGTTGTCTTCAGGGTCACCTGCTAGTACTTCCAGTAGCTGCGTTTGCAGTGGCGACGAATCCTGCGCTTCATCTTCAAAAATGGCAAATACTCGGCTCTGCCACAGCTTGCGGATTTCGGGCTCTTGCAACGTTTTGAGCGCAGCCAAAATCATGTCGTCGTAGTCGATCATGTTTTGCGCTACCAGTCGCTGCTGATAAATGGCATACAGCCCAGCGGCAATCACAACCACGGCATAATCTGGCGAATCTTCTGGTGTGCCAATCACCATGCCCTGTGCAATGTCCATTAGCGCATCTGGCAATAGGCCTGAGCTTTTCGCCTCATGAATAACGGTGTAGGCCAGGTTTGGTAGCACTTCTGTGCGCAGTACCGTTTGTCTGCGCAGTCGCTCGGCTTCTTCTCCATCGAAGTCTTTTTGGCCTTCTATTAGCTGCTGATAAGTGAGCGGATTATTCACAATCCACTGTTCTACTGTGGCGCGAATTAGGCGGTGGCTCTGAGTGGGTGAAACGAGGGTTGTTCCTTCTGAATCGATAGAAGAAAGATTGATGCCGGAGATCTCTGAATGACGGGTGGCGATGTTGAGCGCTAGGCCGTGAAGGGTGTGTACGACGAAGCTATTTTGTGGCAGAGATAATTCTTTGAGATGCTGGCGAACTTTGGCCTTAAGGTTGGCGGCGGCGGATCGGGTGAAGGTGACGAGTACGAGCTGCTTGCGAGCGTGGAGCTGATGATTGGCAATTGCGATTGCAGCACCTGCCGCCATGCCAGTTGATTTTCCTGACCCTGGCACTGCCGATACGGCCAAAGGTCCACTTTGCCACTCTGCCAAGGCTCGCTGTCCAGGTCTTAAGCTCTCAGCAAGCGCCTGAATCTGATGTGCTCGTTCGGCTATTTGGCTAGTGGCCGAGGCATCTCCTTCATTAGCAGTATCTGGCGACTTTGCGGCCATATCTTACTGAGGTTAGCGATAAGGATGGTACAAATGAACGAATCGCTCATTTCTGAAAATTGTACAGTACGACACTGTGACCGAACTTTTGTGAGTACCTGCCAACCTTAGGCGTAGCTACACTCTATGCATGAAGTTTTGGAGGGCAAAAAATGCACTCGTCAAATATAGAATCTGTCAAAACCATTTTCCAAAGTCGCCTGACGATGCTTGAGCACCTCTTAGAGTCGGCTCAAACTCATTTTGGCGACAGCGAGCCGTATTTGGAGAAGCGAATTGTGGCCGATATGCTTCCGTTTGGCACACAAGTTGCTTTTACCTGCAATCAACCGCGCAATTTCGCCCTATGGTGTGACGGCAAACCTATGGATAATCTAGACCCAGCCGTGACAACCCTTGCCCAGGCGTACAAGCACATTGCAAATACGAAGGGCCTTGTTGCGGATATTTGCGTTGAAGATGTAAAACTCGATGAGCTGACGCGCATTGACATCGGTGAGGGAGCCTACGTTGAGTTGCCGAGTAGCCGCTACGTTGATGAATTTCTAATGCCAAACTTCTACTTTCATCTGGTTACGGCTTACGACATTCTTCGGATGGCAGGCGTGTCTATCGGAAAGCGAGATTACATGATGCATTTGGTATCCTTCATTCGGCGCGCATGAAGCATCGCTTCAATGCTGACTCTCTACATTTTTTGGCGGTCTATGCTCTCTCTTTTGGTTTATGCTTTTGCGCGGGTCGCTTGCCGCTGAACTGGTAGCCACTGTAGCTGTCGCCTAATTAGGTCACGCAGTGAAAGGGCGCGAGCTTCTTCGACCCATAGCAGAGGTGCAATGCCCAGTAGGCGAACAAGGGCTGAGATAACGAAAAGTCCAGTGAGTCCGATACTGGGCAGCTCTGCGAGGATGCTGCCGAGGGTGGTACCGAGTGCGCCAGTGATGCCAATGGTGGCGGCTGCGATCGCAAAATATCCAGACTGCCGAGCCGGCGGTGCCAACTCCATTTGAATATTGGTTGTACTCAGCTCCAGCGCAGCAAATGTACCGCCTTGCAAAATATGCAGAAGAGGCAGCAATAGCCATACCGATAGCTGGCTACTATCGGTGCACAGCCAAAGCAAAGGGCTCAGAGCAGTTAGCAAACAGTTCACTAGTAGAACTGGGCGATTACCAATGCGATCGGCTAGCCGTCCCCACAGCGTAATCATGAGGAAAAAAGCCCCGTAGACGAGTCCGCTGTATAGCGTCACCCACTGAACGTCGATTGCTAACGAATCCAGTAGATAAAAGTTGAAAAATGGCTTGCACAGACTTAGTCCAAACGTCCAAAGCCCCAGAAATAGAAGGAGTCTGAGAAAGTTACGGTCTGCAAGCAAGTTGGAATCGGATGTTGTATCCTTTGGCTTGGCTTGTGCCTCTAGCGCCATCTTGCTCTTGTGTGCGTCTGCTTCGACCTGTGGATTTACATCGCGGATCCAAAACTGGAACACTAAACTGGCTATGCCCATGACGACGGCAATCACAAGGGCCACGCCGTAACCTGCAATTTCACCGCCCATCCATTCAGAGACAATCCAGCCACCGATAGGAATAGTGAGGAGCGCTGTAAGGCTAGAGAGCGATCGCCTCAAGCTGAAATAGCGACCTCTAATCTGCGATGGCACCAGCACCGCCATCCAGCTCATCCACGAGGCGCTGCCGATAGAGTCGAGCATATTGCTCAGCGCTAGTACGGCCATCGTTAGCCAAGTAAGGCTGTGAGCATCTAAACTGCCTTGGCCATACAGAAAAATGCCCGCTGCAGGAAGAATCCACAGCAGCCTTGACGCGCCATATATCCACAGACAATAGCGGTGACGACTCGTAACTCGCTCCGAAAAGTACGCACCCAACGGTTGCAGCAGGTGCGCCATCATAGGAATGGAGGTCAGTAGCCCGACTTCAAAGGCATCAGCGCCTAAACCCAACAAGAAATTGCTAATCAGTACGCCTCTGACAACATTCTCAAAAGCGGATGAAAAAGTGCCATCTAACGTAGAGGCCCGCAAACTTTGACGAATCTCCGCCTTAGAAAATCGTTCTGCACCATCAGTTGATACTGGTTCAGATGGCGCAACATCGGACAAGTGAGTCGTTACTTCTGCGGTGCGCACCACAGATATCTGGCTTGGCACTATAGAGGATGAAATATGTGACGCAGCTACCTGGCGACTAGGTGAAGCCGCTTCCATCTGAAGAGAGGTCATCCGACTAAAACTCAAATATTAAAAATCTATATTTCTTCACACATCTTAAGGTGCCTCTGTAGATAAATTCCTTATCCGGAGATTAAATCCCTCTTTGGATCAGTCGTTATGAGATACGGATAGCTGATGGGTCTGTGTTGAGTCTGATTGATTCGGTTTTGTCACGGATGACTGTCGCTTTTGCGAAGACGCACTAAGCGCACTTCATCGGTAGGTGCCAGCTGGGACGTTGTCTGTTTCTCCAGCGATTTTGCTTTGATCGTTCTGTCTTGCCAAACTCCCGAATGCGCGCTGTTTTCTATCAGGTGGGTAGTCTATCGTTCATGCTGGGAGCTTCTGTATTAGTGGGCAAGATGGTAACTGTCCCAATGCCTTTGGGCAAGAAGGATGTCGTTTCTTAGCCTAGTAAACAGGAACAGCTAAATAGGAACGCGCTTTTTTGGAGTATTAAATGCTGCTCCAACCGTACTGACACAAGCCTTTGATAAAGTGCCTAGAATAGATCTAGACGCTTGGTACATGCTTGACTCGGCAACAATTGTGGCGAACCGGGCTATCCCACATCTACACGTCAGGGAACGAGAGCAGCTGTGATTCAGGAATTTGGCATATCTATCACTGCCGTTGGGGGCGACCAATATTTGGTGCGCACCGAAAAGGTGGCAAAAGGCGTACAGCTAGCTGAAGAAAAAGTCCATTGGCCGGTTGCCGAGTGGCTAGAACAAACGAAAGCACTCATGCACGACCCGCTGCTGGGTTTGCTTCAGGGCCAAAACAATCGCGCTATTCCTACCCGTGCAGGCGCTAGCCGTCGACCCCACTCAGGTGGCGAAAGTCCTGAATCGGCGACCTTGGTGCAGCTAGGCCGGACCCTGCACGACGAACTGTTCAAAGGTCAGCTGCACGACAGTTGGGTGACGGCTCAAGGCGTGGCTCAAAATCGCCAAGATTTGCTTCGCCTCCGCATCGGTATCAGAGATACCCGCCTTCAGCAGCTGCCCTGGGAAGCTCTACATGCTGGCACCAGGCCTTTGACGACAGGCACAGACGTTATTTTTTCTCGCTACATTCTCAATCGTAGGCAAGAGCATTCTATCCCACAGGCCAAAGTGGGTAATGCTCAGGTACTGCGAATTTTGATGGTGATCGCCTCACCAGATGACCAAGAGCGTTTAGAACTCAAGCAGGAAGTCCACCATTTGCAGTCGGAGCTTCATCCTGAAACGCGTCATCCTGAAACGCTGGAGCTGAGCGATACGCTGGTTGATGTCCAGCTGAAGATTTTAGAGCAACCTGGACGCGCTGAGCTGACCCAAGAGCTGGAGCGAGGTAACTATCAGGTATTGCACTACGCTGGCCACAGTAATTTGGGCAATGCGGGGGGTGATCTTTACCTAGTGAGTCGGCAAACTGGCCTGACGGAGCGGCTTAGCGGTGAAGATTTAGCTGGGTTGTTGGTGAATAACGGCATTAAGTTAGCGGTCTTCAACTCTTGTCGGGGCGGCTATAGCTCTAGTTCTGAGCAAGGATGGCAAGAGCGTAACTTGGCTCAGGCACTGGTCAACCGGGGCATGCCTGCGGTGATTGCCATGGCAGAGCGAATTCCCGACCACGTGGCGATTACGTTTACCCAGCTGCTATATCGCAATCTCAAAAAAGGTCAGTCAATTGACCTAAGCCTTAATCGAACTCGTCAGGGCTTGATTTCAGCCTATGGTTCGCATCAGTTCTACTGGGCGCTGCCAACGCTTTATATGCATCCTTTGTTCGATGGCTATTTGGTGCGAACTTCGGATGACCTGGAAAATTCTAGCTTGCTCGATTCAGCCAACGATCCGTTTGGCGACTTGTTATTTTCTGAGCCGGGACTCGCTGAGATTGACTTACCTTCTCGTCAGCTGTCGGCAGTCGGAGTGCTCTCTACAACACGCTCAAAGTTAAACGAGACAGAACCCGTGGATGATCAAGATTTAGTCAAAAATAACGATGTTTCAGGAACAGAGCGCGTGGTACAAAACGTCTCAGTACCATCAACTTCGGTAGATGTAGAAGGAGAGCTGAGCGTGCCTGACAACTTAGAAGCGCCACAAGGATTTTACGGGGAGCCAGCGAAAAGTCTAAAAACAGGTTCGCAAAAGGGTTCGTATGGATCGCCTACTTTGAGCCAGGCCGTTGAGGAAAAAGATGATGTGCCTGAGCTTGTGGGTGAGCGCCTAACACGTAGCCATACGGTGCACACAAAGCTGTTGACAGGGCCTGGTATTGCCTCGTTTGCCTTGATTGCGCTGATCGGGACGACTACAGCAGTGTGGCTGCAACGAGGACGCCAGCCAGTAGCGGCCTCAAATGATGCGGCAACCTCAGAGGTATTGGATAGTGTTGGTTTGCCTGCGCAAGTAGAGATTGCGCTGAGCCAGGGCGATTTGGACGCGGCAGCGACGTCTGCCAGGGTATTGATCGGCCAAGGTGACTTTGCAGAAGTCATTGCCGCGCTTGAGTCAGCTGATAATGAGCAGCAAGAAGATGTCGTGGTGGCTTTCTTTAAGGGGCGTGCTCAGTGGGGGCTGGTGAAGCAAGGCAGTTCAGATTATTCTGCGGCTGATGCGATGCGTTCGTGGACCACAGCGCTAGAGAGTGAGTCAGATTGGATGGAAATCACGATGGCGTTGGGCTTTGCTCACTACGCTACAGGGCGTGAGCAGCTAGCGCTGGATGCTTGGGAAAAGGCAATTGATCTGGCGGCGAAGCAGCCTGAGGCCAAGGTCGCTTATTTCTCCCAGCAGAACTACGGTGACTATGTGCTAAACGCCAAGGCTGGATTGGCAATGGTGGCGCTGTCGCTGTCTAAAATTGAAGCAGATCCAGCTGAGCGAAATGCTTTGATTGTGCGGGCGACTGATGCTTACTTGGAAGTGATAAATGCTGCGCCCGCTGAGTTTAGAGCGAATTCGCTGGGGAGTAACTGGCTATGGCTGGGGAGCGCGATCGCTGACTGGGACTCCACAAAAAAAGAACTCAGCCAAACTGTAGGCACCGAATAGTCTGGCTTCAGAATAGAACGCTGGCTTCAACACAAAAATGCTGCCATTTCGTAGTTGCGGAATGGCAGCATTTTTGATGATTCTGATGTGCTCATGACGGCTCGTTTTTCTGTTGGAGCCTCTTCCTGCTGAACCCTCTTCCTGCTGAATCCTCTTCTACAGCGTGCGCTCTTCTGGCACGTAAGACATCACCCAACAGCGCTCAATGTGCCGTACCTTGTTGCGACGCCAAAATTTTCGAGGATTTACAATCAGCGTACGGTCAGCTTGGCCAATTGGCTGACTAAGGTATTGCCATAATGGAAAGCTAGAGTGGGAGATAGCAGGCGTCATAGCGGTTGTAGAGATAACAGATGGAGTAGCAGATGAACAAAGCTTGAAGTGATATGCTCACTTCCTAATGATTGTCAATATGCGTCTGTTTTCCCTCCGTAGAACTACCTCAATTGATGGGTCTGCTGCTATTTGTTTGACGCGAAATCGCCTCTTCTGCCAGGATTTTTGTATTCTCAGCGGTACGAATAATGGCTACAAATCCCTCTAGAGATACCCTCAAAAAAATGGCATAAATTAGCAAGCTCAAGAGGGCGATTACCAAAGTGCCTACGCCGCTGGCAAAGCCCCATCGAAAGGCAAACCGTATCGTATTTAGGCTGAATAAAACGCCGCTGACTAAGCCGAGTATGTACAGAACTCCTACAATTTGAGGAGTGACAAATGAAGAGAATGAGAGATCGAACAGTTTCTCGAAAAAACCTTTATTGGGATTGATCATCGGTTTCCTGGGTGCAAATTTTGGCGTGCAACAAGCCTACGGGTAGCTATCTCAAGAACACCCATTAGACTGACATTCTTTAAGGTTTGAACCCTACACCTCCCGCTCACTGTCCATTTTCTTTTACCTTTTTGTATGACTTCTCTTTTTGCGTCCCCATCACAGCCTCCAATCTCTGACGTTGACTGGGCTCAGTTTGCCGAGAGTCTTCAGCCTGTAGAGACTGTTTTAGAGACTGCTCAAGTTGCCAAACTATCCAAAGATTATTACTACTTCAGTCCTATCTTGGCGGCGCAGCTGAATGCCAAAACGGGTGATATTGTGGTGCGTCCAAAAACAGAAGATGAAGTGTTGGCAGTCGCTCAAGCTTGTGTCGAAAGAAAGGTGCCCTTAACCGTGCGTGGCGCTGGTACTGGCAACTACGGACAGGCGATTCCGCTATCGGGTGGTGTCGTGTTGGATATGAGTGCGATGAATGCTGTGAAGTGGGTGAAGCCAGGACGGGCTTGCGTAGAGCCAGGAGCAAAGCTTGCCGCAATTGACCGTGTGACACGGCCTCAAGGTTGGGAGATTCGCATGGCTCCGTCTACCTATCGGACGGCGACGATTGGCGGCTTTGTGGGGGGTGGAAGCGGTGGCATTGGCTCGGTACTGTATGGGCAGCTGGCCGACCGTGGCAGTGTGCAGGCGGTGCGGGTGGTGACGATGGAAGATGCGCCACGGGTGATTGAGCTGCGTGGTGATGACGTGCAGCAGGTGAATCATGCCTATGGCACGAATGGCATTATCACTGAACTTGAAATTCCACTGGGACCTGCTTATCCTTGGGCCGAAGTGATTGTGAGCTTTGATGAATTTATGCAGGCGGCTCGCTTTGGGCAGGCGCTAGGTGATGCTGATGGCATCATCAAAAAGTTGATTAGCGTTCACGCTTGGCCAATTCCTAGCTATTTCAATGCGCTGCAAGATGCTTTGCCTGATGGGAAGGCCGCAGCACTGCTGATAGTTTCGGAGGCTGATTTGCAGGCTTTGAGCTCTTTGGCAGTTGAGTTCGATGGTGTTGTCACTTACGAGAAAGATGCCGAGAGCACTGGTAAGGGGGCGGCCATTGCCGAATTCACCTGGAATCACACAACGCTTCATGCGCGTAACGTCGATGAGAGCTTGACCTACTTACAGACGGTGTTTCCCTATGACCCGGAGCTGAAGCTTTTGGAGCATATGCATGAGCATTTTGGAGACGAGGTAATTATGCATTTGGAGTATTTGCGATCGCACGGCACCATCCTCCCCGCTGCCCTCCAGCTCGTGCGCTACACCACCCCCGAACGCCTCGCTGAAATCATTCGCTACCACGAAGAAAAAGGAGCATTCATTGCAAATCCACATACCTACGTGCTTGAAGACGGCGGGCGAAAGACAGTAGACGAAAATCAGCTGAAGTTTAAAGAACAAGTTGACCCGTACGGTCTGCTGAATCCTGGGAAAATGAGAGGCTGGATGGAGCGACATCCTGGTTGATGAACTCGTTGCTTATTTCTTCTAGTAAGGGTTTAGGAATGAGTCCAAAAACAGAAAAGGAGAAAATGCTAGCGGGTGAGCTGTACTCAGCATTCGATCCTGAGCTAGCTCAATTACATGCGGTTGCCCGCCGATTGATGCATGAGCACAATATCTCGCATCCTGACAATATTGAACAGCGCAAAGATATTATGCGCCGACTGCTCGGTGCAATAGGCACTGACTTTGTGGTTAGGCCACCGTTTTACTGCGATTATGGGTGCAATATTTTTGTGGGCGATCGCATTTTCATAAACTATGACTGCACCATCCTCGACTGCAACATCGTTCATATTGGCAATGATGTTTTAATCGGTCCTAAGGTCCAAATCTACACAGCCTCTCATCCGATAGACCCAGAGTTGAGGCTATCCGCCCTAGAGCTAGCTGTACCTGTTTCCATCGGCGACAATGTATGGCTCGGGGGTGGTGTCATTGTTTGCCCAGGCGTTTCTATCGGTTCTAATGTCACTATTGGAGCAGGCAGTGTTGTGACCAGAGACATCGCTAGTGACGTTGTTGCCGCAGGCAATCCTTGCCGCATCATCAAGTCCACAACTCAATCATCTTTAGACACATGAGCACGCAAAAAAACGTCGATATTGCGTCCACTGAGGATGACTTGCCATTCATTTTCGACTCTCCAATCGTGCCGCACAATGTTGGCACCTACCATTACGCAGTCGTTTTCTTACCAGAAGAAATGACCGAAGATCTACCCTTTCAGCAGTATCCTCGCTTGCGAATAGAAGCAGAAGTCGGCAGCATTCCTTTCTCCGGTGCCTGGCAGCCAACCGGTGGACGATGGTACTTACTCCTCTCCAAAAAGTTCCTAAAAAAAGGCGGCTTCGACCTCGGCGACTGGGTCACTGTCCGCTTTCGCATTGCAGACCAAGATGCGGTCAATGTACCAGAGTCTCTTCGTCTTGCACTGGAGCAAGACGCTTATGCAAAAGCCATCTGGGATGAGCTAACGCCCGGCAAACGTAGAGGCTTCGCATACCGCGTATTGTCCGCAAAAAGAGCGCCAACTCAAGCCCGCCGAGTCTCAGAAGTTCTAGAAAAATTGATGTCTGAAGCGTTGTGAGCCAAGTAATGAGCTATCTATTGCGCCTTAGCCGTCTGTGAACCTACTAAAATGGTTGGCAGACGGCGATTAAATGCATTAAGTGCAGTTGTATTTGGGGAACTGTGAAGAATGAATGCCTTACCGGTCAAGAATTCAATGGGTGCAGTTTACTCAAACATCAAGCTAACCAACGCTTCAGATGACGCTATGATTCGCAGAGGTGTTTTAGCGCCGAAGCACCTACGTCAGCATGAAGAGAAAGGCTTAGTCGACACGGGTGCTGTTCATCTTGTTATCTCTGAACAGATTGCTAAAAAATTAGGATTGCAAATTTTAGATCATCAAGGTGTTGAGTTCGCCGATGGGCGCAAAGATACTGTGGGTGTTACTGAAGGTATCTTGATTGAATGTGAAGGACGCCAGACAACTGAAGATGCACTGGTTGTGGGCAGTGGAATTTTGATTGGACAAGTCATCTTAGAAAAGCTGGATTTGCACGTAGATTGTCGCCAGCAAAGACTAATTCCCAATCCAGACCATCCAGATTATCCACTTACCTACATCAAATAGAACATAGCCATCTCACGAGTAGTGACGCTTCTGTATGGACCTCACTTTTCAGGTTGTTTTCAGTTCGATAAATCGCTCAATTCGTACTTAAACGCCGTTGAATGTTTCTGTGTGTGAGCGTCATTCCTTTTTTTCAATCAGCTCACCATCAACCCATTCTGTTCCCTTTAATGGATTCTCCAACCAGGCTTCTAGTGAATCTGGTTGGAGATTATGGGGTTTGACAACCGGATCTTTAATAACTGTGACCATGGTCTATGTTGCCACTGCTTCTATTGTTCTAGTGTAGGTCAGCTCTTCAAGAAGGTGACTAGCTGCTCCAATTTCTCCCAAGCTGCGCCACTTTTGATTATTTCTTGGGCTTTGCTGACGCCATCTGCGCATGCAGCTTCAAAGCTACCACCTTCGGTTAATCCGCCAACTTTCAGAGCCATTGCTGCGTTGAGGGCAACTGCATCCTGCTGCGCTTGGGTGCCTTTGCCTTGAAGGACGTTGCGCAAAATAGTGGTGTTTTCTTCTAGTTCGCCCCCTTTGAGAGCATCTAAAGGCGCAGGCGTAAGACCAAAGGCTTCGGGGTTTAGGACTTCTTGAGTGACTGAGCCTTTGCTAATGACTGAGACGTCTGTAGGTTTGCCCAGGCCTGCTTCGTCTAGGGTTTCTCTCCCGTGGAGCACCATGGCCTGTGGCAAACCGAGTAGTTTTAAGGCCTCAGCCATAGGTTCAATGACTGAAGGATGATAGACCCCAATGATTTGGCCGGTGGGGCGAAGGGGGTTGACCAGGGGCCCGAGGAGGTTGAAGACAGTGCGGACTTTGAGTTCTCCGCGCAAGGGGGCGACGGCTTTCATTGCTGGATGCCAGCCTCGGGCGAAGAGGAAGGTGACGCCGACTTCTTTGAGGGCGGCTTTGGATTTTTCAATAGGGGCGGAGAGATCTACGCCGAGGCCTTCAAGGACGTCTGCGGAGCCAACTTTGCTGGAAGCGGAGCGGTTGCCGTGCTTAGCGACGGGGATGCCTGCGGCGGCTGCGACGAAGCTGACGGCGGTGGAAATGTTGAAGGTGCCGGAGCCGTCACCGCCTGTGCCGCAGGTGTCGATGCGAGGAGAGGGCAGGTCTAGATCTACGGTGGTCCCGCCGAGGGATTGGCCCTGTAGGACTCGGGCCATGCCTGCGAGTTCTTCGCCTGTGACGCCTTTGCTTTGAATGGCGATGAGGATGGCGCTGGAGAGAACGGGGGAAAGGGTTTCGGTGAGCCAGCTGTCCATGAGGGATTCGGCTTGGGCTTCGGTGAGCGATCGCTTTTCAATCAACTGCTGTAAAAGCTGCGATCCATTGAACTCCACATGCTTTGTCGTCACCATATCAACGTTCCTGTTTTCACAACATCCATCAGCCTAATCCATCAAATCACGTCACGCGGGCAAGCGTGTCTATTGCCCCAACATCTGTAACTTATAGAGGCTGGCATAGAGCCCATCGTGCTCCAACAGCTCGTCGTGACTGCCCTGCTCGATCAGCTGTCCTTGCTTTAGGACCAAGATTCTGTCGACGTTACGAATAGTAGAAAGGCGGTGAGCGATGATAATCGCCGTACGATTTTCGAGTAGCTTATCGAGAGCCTGCTGAATGGTGGCTTCGGTGCCGACGTCCAAGTTCGCGGTAGCTTCATCGAGCACAAGGATGCCAGGATTACGAATGGCGGCTCTGGCAAAGGCAAGCAGCTGCTTTTGACCGCCCGATAAGTTGGTCCCGCGTTCTCTCAGAGCGGTACTGTATCCCTGAGGCAGGGCTTCGATAAAGGACGCGACGTTGGTTTGCTCTGCGGCTTTTTGTACTTGGTCGAAGCTATAGTCTTCGCCGAGGGTGATGTTGCGGGTGACGTCGCCAGAGAAGAGAAAGCCATCTTGTAGGATGATGGCCATGCGATCGCGCAAATCCTGCTGCGCAATTTCACGAATATCCACCCCATCCAATAAAATCTGCCCGTCGCTCACCTCATACAGCCGACACAGCAACCGAATAATCGAGCTTTTTCCCGCACCGGTCGGTCCTACCAGCGCCACTTTTTCTCCAGGGCGAATAGTAAAATCCAAATCCTTCAATACGTAGTCGTTGGCCTTGTACCCGAAGGAGACCTTGCTAAATCGAATCTCGCCTGGAATCACGACATCGCTATCTTTCAACGTTTGAGCTGATAGCGTCACCGGATCTTTGGCATCGCGGATGACGATGGGCTCATTCATCAGGTCGTTGAGTCGCTCGACAGCTGTCAGACCTGCCTGAATGGCTGTGAACTTGTCAGCAAACTGACGAAGGGGGTCGAATAGCTTTTGGGCAAAGAGGATGAAGGCGGTGAGGGTGCCGATTTCGAGGGCACCGCCTGTGACGAGAGAGCCGCCAAGGGCAAGGACACCTGCGATCGCCGCTAGCGCAATCCACTCCAACGTTGCCGATACCGCCGAATCATAAAAAATCGTCTTATCAATCGCCTCGACATAGCGCGTATTGATTTTGCGAAATAGCTCAGAATTAAACCGCTCGCGGCGAAATAACTGCACTACATCAATGCCGCTAATATTCTCCTGCAAGTTGGAATTGAGCGCTGATAGCTCCTCACGCGCCACATAGTTCGACTTTCTATATTGCTGCTGAAAGTAGATGATGAGCGCAGTAATCGGCAGCAGCATACAAATAAGCATCAGCCCCAAACGCCACTCCTGCTGAAGCATCGTGCCCATCAGTACCAAAATCAAAAACAGGTCGCTGATAATGCCAATTGCTCCTGTGGAGAACACATCTCCCAGTGCGTTGACGTCGCTGGTGAGCCGAGTGATCAATCGTCCAACGGGCGTACGGTCGAAAAAGCCCATGGATAGCTCGGTGACATGCTCAAACAGATCGCTGCGAATGGAGGCTGTGATTCTTTGGCCTACCTTTTGGATCTGGTAGCTTTGCCATCCATCGAGAGAAAGGCGAATAGCGATCGCAACTAGCAATCCACCAATAATCCAATTCAACCCCGTCCGCAGACTCATCTCGGTAAACACATTCCAAGCAGCATCTTCCTGCTTAATCAGCGAGATAGCCTGACCAATCAAGACTGGCTGTAGCGCTTGCGCAAGCGATAGCGGCACAAGTAGCAGCATCGGCACCACAAGCTGCGCTCGATTTTGCGTAATGTAAGGCACTAGTCGTAAAAACAGCCGCCAGTCGCTCTTCAAGCTACGTTCTTTACCAGCGTTGTTATTAGGCCGGGAGGGTTTGGTTGAGGCAGACACCATCGAGTGGACTCTCAGAAAAATTAGGACGTAAGGAATCAGGCTGCGGACTTAAATTTAGGTGAAGTTAAATAGGTAATTCAGGCAATGGCTTTCGAGTGCGCAGCCGCTTTCACCTTGCTGATGACATCGCTCAATTCGTCTTTATCTAATCGGTAGCTAAGTGGATGAGCAATTAGCCTAGCAGTACTTTCGTATAGTGTTTCTAGCTCTGTGAGGTTGTTCTCCTTGAGCGTACGGCCCGTAGAGACCAAATCTACAATCGCCTCAGACATGCCGGTAATCGGCCCCAGCTCTACAGACCCCGAGAGCGGCACGATTTCGACCGCAATATCCAACGATTGAAAGTATTGACGAGCACTGTTCACAAAAGTAGAGGCTACCCGGCAGTGAGGTGGCAAATCAATGGCTGAACGATATCCGCTGTCGTTAGAAACCGCAACAGATAAATGGCAGCCGCCAAACGCCAAGTCGGCAATTTGCGCAACTTTGGGCTGTCGTTCTTTCAGTACGTCGTAGCCCACAATCCCGAGCTGAGCCTGGCCATATTCCACATACACAGGAACGTCCTTAGCTCGCACCAGTAGTCCTCTAGCCGTGTCACTCGCATCCATTAGCTGCAATTGCCGCGTACCGCTTTCTAAAAATCCACTGAAATCTAATCCGGCTGCCTTGAGCAACTGAATACTTTCTTTGAGCAGCGAGCCCTTTGGCAAAGCAACTGTAATCATGAGCAGATAAACAATAAAGTTTTCATAAAGAACAATATCTGCGTTCCCCGTAAGATTTGGGACGCAGCGAAATAGACGACCATCTGAAATGGTACCAACTCAACCCCCTATGTGGAGCGCCTTTTGTCGACTGTGGGCAATGTATATCGCAGGGAATAGTCAAAAACGAGACCAGTGCTATTTGTTACACGTAGTTGATGCTGGTGAGCCAGATCACATTCAAGTCCGGCAAATCTGCGTATATATGTAAGTGGAGTTCCTGACAAATCCTGAAACAATCGTAGGTATATCAAATGAAAGTAAAGGCAGGCGAGATCCTACAGTCACACGAAGGTCACTACTATCGTGTTCTCGAAACAACTCAGTGCAGTGTTTCGTTGCAGCGTGTCAACGGACAAACTATTTTTGCATGTCGTCCTGAGTATATTGCTCTGAATTTTCTGATTCCTGCTGCTGAAGCAGCATAGGAAAGGAAGCTTTCCTATGAGCCACTGGGTGAGCTGTTAATCAGTCTGCTCCTGAGGGCTGGAGTTCCTTTTTTCATGAATATCACTGCGTGACTATTCATAGGTTTTGAATTGAAAATAAGTCACTTTACTGAAGAGGTTAGCCGATAGGGTTGACCTCTTTTTGTTTGGTCTGCGCTTCTGTTTTGTTTGGCTGGGTCTGCCTGTAGTTTACGGTTTGTCTGGGCTTGTCGCAGGTCCAATGGCAGCAGCGGCAGCTTCTAGTGCGATCGCTACATGGGTCCAGTGAGTACCTCCCTGGCAGTACACCACATAGGGCTCACGCATGGGTCCATCCGCAGACAGCTCAGATGTACTGCCATCAATGAATGATCCGCCTGCCATCACCAGCTTGTCATCGTAGCCTGGCATCTCAGCGGGGACCGGGCTGACATAGGAATCGATGGGAGAATGCTGCTGCACAGCCTGGCAAAAGGCCACGAGCTTATCCGCAGAGCCTAGCTTTACCGCCTGAATTACTTCCCTTTGCTGCGCGGGCGCAGGCGGATTCGTGGCGTAGCCCAGCGATTCAAAGGTTTTAGCAATCAGATAATTGCCCTTCATGGCCTCTCCCACCATCTGTGGTGCGAGAAAAAGACCCTGATACATCAGCCGACCTTGTTCTAAGGTTGCGCCACCGCTGCTTCCTATGCCGGGCGCTGTTAGCCGACAGGCCGCAGCTTCTACTAGTTCAGCGCGACCTGCGATATAGCCACCTGTTGTGGCAATAGTGCCACCGGGATTTTTAATTAAAGACCCTGCCATAAGGTCCGCGCCGCCTGCTGTTGGCTCTTTGTCTTCGGTGAATTCTCCGTAGCAGTTGTCAACAAAACAAATTGTGTTTATGTTTTGCTGCTTAACTAATTGTATAATTTTGTTAATAATATGAATGCTAAGGCTAGAACGCCAGCTATATCCACAGGATCTTTGGATGAGAACAAGTTTTGTCTTTTCAGTTACTGAAGCGGCAAGCTTTTCAAAATCAACTTGATGATCTTCAGTGAGTGCTAGCTCTCGGTAGTCGACGCCAAAGTCTCTAAGGGATCCTTGCCCGCTACCTCGCGTGCCAATGACCTCTTCTAGGGTGTCGTAGGGTGTTCCTGCGATCGCTAGCATTTCATCCCCTGGCCTAAGAACGCCAAAAAGCGCACAGGCGATCGCATGTGTCCCAGAAACAAACTGGACTCTGACCGCCGCTGCCTCCGCTTCTACGATTTGTGCAAACACTTTATCCAACGTATCTCTGCCCAAATCGTCGTGACCATAGCCTGACACGCTCGAAAAATGATGAGCCCCCACTCGGTGTGCTTTGAATGCGGCCAGCACCTTCGCCAAGTTTTTCTTCACCTGCATATCAATGCGGTAGAAAGCTTGAAGCGTGTCTTGGTCTATCTGCGTGGTCAAGTGACTGGTCCTGCTATCGGGTTGGCTACTGGGGCTGAGCGATTCTATGTTGTCCGACTGATCCATCTGTGTTCCCAACAGGCTTTTGAAGTCGCCCGTGGTTGCATCTAGTTTAGATGTTGCCATTGACCGGCTAAGCCTTAACGTTTTGCTCTGAGATTCTAAATGACTATCGCAAGATCAACCGACCGTCCTCTCAACTGGCCCATCATTTTATTTATGGTGGCTATTCACATAGGTGCGCTGTTTGCCCTATTGCCTGCAAACTTCAGCTGGAGTGCGGTAGGCGTGGCGTTCCTACTTTATTTCATCACTGGCTGTCTTGGTATCACGCTAGGGTGGCATCGACTGATCGCTCACCGTAGCTTTAGGGTGCCTCAGTGGCTAGAGTATTTCTTTTTGCTGTGTGGCTCTCTCTCTTGCCAAAGTGGCGCGATTGAGTGGATTGGTTTGCATCGTCATCACCATGCCTTTTCAGACCAAGAAGAAGACCATCACAACTCGGGTCGTGGCTTCTGGTGGAGTCACATGGGTTGGTTGCTACATGACGTTCCTGCAAAATCTGAAATTCGCCGCTTTACTCAAGACATCAACACCGATCCGGTGTACATCCTTGTAGATAAGTATTTCTTAGTGCTACAGATTGCTCTGGGCGCTCTGCTCTATGCTTTAGGGGGCTGGTCCTTCGTGGTGTGGGGCATTTTTGTTCGCCTAGTGGTGGTTTACCACTTCACTTGGTTTGTAAATAGCGCGACTCATAAGTTTGGCTATCGTACTTACGAATCTGGCGATCGGTCTACCAACTGCTGGTGGGTTGCTCTCTGTACATTTGGCGAAGGCTGGCACAACAACCATCACACCTATCAATACTCTGCTCGTCATGGCTTGCAGTGGTGGGAGATTGATGTTACCTGGATGATTATTAGCAGTCTTCAGGCAGTAGGCCTAGCAGATAAAGTGAAGCTAGCAAAACGCTAGTGGCCTGCGTTTCAAACGCTTAGGACGCGTAGAATAAGCTTATCTAAGAAGGCTCAAATCCTAAATCAGGATTTGAGCCTTAACTATGCGCTTTCTTCGCTACTCCAAAAATTAATTGCCGTAAAAGATCCGCTGGTGCTCACGCATAACGCCGATACCGATGAGCCCGCCGCTCAGTCTTTTTCTATCGGATACGCCCAGTGCGATGTCGCTAGTGTGTTTGGCATTACGGATAAATTGAGGTGAGCTATTAATGTACAGTGAGGCGCTGCGGCAGCCGGTGGTAAACAGCCGACTGTCGCCGTAGTCGGTAGTGGCGATGCTGTCGGCGTGTCCGCTGCTGTGGTTATTGATCCAGCTGACGGCTTCGGCGGTGTTTTTGACTTGCCGAAAAGCGACGGTTTGCTTGAGGTACGCAGAGCCCCAGTCCAGTGGCTCGGCAATTTCAAGATCGTGCTTTTGGGTAAGGGCCCCATCTGCTTTCAGCGTAAATCCGTTTTCCTGCAACCGGTTCCATAGCCGAGTCAACGTGTTGTCGCTATGCGCTTCGTGCAACAGTACCTTTTCTATGCGGTTGACGGCGTCAGGCGTGCCGGTGTGGCTGCCAACAATCATTTTACAAACTTGGTCAACACTGCCACTAGCAGACCAATACAAATAGCAGTTGCCCATTCTAGAAGGGATAACGGGGACGCTTGCAGATTCTACGACCTGTTCTACAAGGCTGGGTCTGCCGTGGGCGATGATGAGGTTAATCTCTGCACTCTGGGCTAACTCTATCCGTGAAACATCTGTCGGTTCCACTGACAACATGAGGTCAGCGCTTAGGCCAACTTCTGTGAGTGCGCTCTGTAAAATGCTGGCGATGATTTGGTTGGTGCGGCTTGCTTCGCTGCCACCTCTGAGAACTAAGGCGTTGCCGGTACGGATGCAGAGTCCTGCTGCGATCGCACCTAAGTCGGGAAAGGCTTCATAGATAAAGCCCACTGTTCCAACAGGCCGAGAAGGTGGGTAGCTGCCGTTGGTAATCAGCCTGGGCTCAGCGGTGCCCATCGCGGCTAGCCGATGCAGTATATCGGCTGCTGTTTGTACTCGCTCTGGTGTGAGCTTTAGCCAGTCTACGACCAGTTCTGGCACAGCCATGTCTCGGCTAATTTCCAGATCCAGCGTATTGGCTTCCAAAATGTCGTCTTGGCGTTGGCTGATTGCCTTTCCCATGGCCGTTAAGGCCTCAGAGCACTGTTCATCAGAGCTGAGCTGCCCAGATACCTGTTGAACCGTTGTGAGAGCTGCCGAAAGATCGAAGTGAGATAGGGTCATTAAGCTAACGCCGCAGTATCACCCAAAACATTACTACCAAACCCAACAGGATTAAAGCTCTCAATGCTAAAGCAAAGTCTGTCAGTGCTAGCAGTGTCCATCCTATCCACAGCAAAACCAAAAGCACGCCGACTTTATTCCAGGCAGAAACATCAGACAATGATGACTTCAGCGCCTTTTTGTTCAGAATCCAGTGTTTGCCGTTCCATTTCCAGGTTCGCTGACGTGGATAGGGCGTTGAGAGCTTGCCAATCGTATCGGGTTCTGCTTTTAGCTCAAAAATTTGCTTGCAGCGATCGCAGCCCCACGCCTCAGTCAGGGTAATCGGAATTAGCTCGCCTTGCTTGCACGACGGACAAGGATAGCTTTGATCAAGGTCTAGTTTGTGTGTTTCTTTGAGGTGCACTGGTCGCTTATCCAAGCCAAAATGACGCCTTGTAGCAAAAGATAGCGTACTTGGTACAGCAGCGGGGACTCGCGTATCATGGACTGAAAATATTGTTTGAACCTTTACGCAGCTGGTCCGCTCTTTGCGATACGTCAGTAGATACTCAAAAGGCCTCAATCCCGATGCAATTGAATCGATCTACTATCCTGTAAGACGCAATCTAACTACCCTGTTTCAGAACTTTCCCTGTGTCAGAACTTTTCAGAGAATTGAAACTTGCTTCAGGAATTTTTTTAGAAAGCGGATGAAGAGATTCGAACTCTCGACATCGACCTTGGCAAGGTCGCGCTCTACCACTGAGCTACATCCGCATATGTCTTTTTTCGACTTCTCTCAATATCTCAAAAAAGGAAGCACTTGTCAACAATATTTTATGTGTTTATGGGCTCTTTGATGATTAATTCTCTGGCTACTGTATCGGGCCGACCTCTGCGAGGATCTTCTGAAGTCTTGCTATTTCCCAGATTCGCCACTTTTGACTTGCGGCATCAGGCTGGCCATCTCCAGCGCGCTCATCGCGTAGCTCCACCCAAGGTTACTTTTGATGCCTGCTCTCTCTAGGGCTTGCTGCATTGAGTCTGTCGTCAAAACACCAAAAACAACAGGGACTCCCGTCTGGAAGCTAATAGCCGCAATACCCTTCGCAACTTCTGCTGCCACATAGTCGAAGTGGGGGGTGTTACCTCGGATCACCGCGCCCAGGCAAATAATGGCATCGTAGCGTCCGCTAAGGGCCAGCTGCCGGGCGACCATCGATACTTCAAAGCTGCCGGGTACCCAGGCATAATCTACCTGGTTGCCCGTAGGTTCAACGTCAATGCCGTGACGCTTTAGGCAGTCTTGAGCACCATTTAGCAGTTTGGTGGTGACTAAGTCATTGAATCGCCCAATAACGAAGGCAAACTTCATTGAGCTTGTCTGAGTAAAATTGCCTTCGAAAACTGCCATAGGGGTTCAGCGCTTAAATGAGAAAAACTAGTACAGAGTACAAATCTCTAGAGCCACTGTTGCTTAGGCCCTAGAGATAGACATCAATTTATCAAAATGACTTAGACAACGAGATAGTTGAGCCCGCCGACCAAGACAACCAGTACGCCCCAAACAATGGAGCCTAGAAAAATCAGGCGCTTGGACTGATCCCAATTGCTGGGTGAAGCGTATGCTACCGGTACGCCTACGATCATGACAAAAGACCAAAGCACCAATACGAACAGAGCTAGCTGAAAAATAACAGACATGATCTTTGTACTCTCAAAACACTATTTAATGTAGGCCAGCAGCACTTAAAGCGCTAATGATCCTATATAGGTAAGCTATCAAAAATCAGTGCCCTTGCCAAAGCTCAATTGAAAAAACTTTGGCTTTTTGCCAGACATAAATCCCCATGGCTATGCAAAATGCTTCATCTGCGACAGCATCTTCTGTCCCAGGCTCTCCCTTAGGAGACATCGCTCAATCCTGCATGTCTTCGCCTGTTCGTGCGGTATCGTCGGCAGCGCCCATCTGTGATGCTCACAAGCAGTTGTTGCGCTATGGCCATACAGGCCTCTGTGTCGTTGATGCTTCGGGGGCCTTAGTCGGCGTCATCTCACGCCGTGATGTCGATGTTGCAATGCGCCATGGATTGGAAGATAGCGCCGTGATTACCGCTATGAGTGCCCCAGTCAAAACGATTGAGCCCACGACGCCTTTGCTAGAGATTCGATCGCTGATGGTGACTTACGACCTGGGTCGCTTGCCAGTGGTGGCGGGAGAGGAGCTAGTCGGTATTGTGACTCGTAGCGATCTGCTTCGGCAGCTATGTGTTTTAGAGGGTGTTTTGGGTGACCTATCTCAGTTGTTGCCTAGGAGCCACATCTCTGGCTATATTTCTGAGCAAGCTGCGCTACCTGTTCCTTCTATTGATGCGCTATATGAACAGCTAAAGACGAGAATTGCGGTGATTTGGCCTGCGCTTATGCTAATTGCCAAAGCGGCAGACGCTCAAGGGTGGGCAGTGTATCTAGTCGGTGGTGCAGTGCGCGATTTGCTGCTGAACTGTTTGGGGCAGTCCTATCCTTTGACTGATATTGACCTTGTTGTGGATGGTGCCGAGACAGGAGCTGGTGCAACTTTGGCTAAAATTATTGAAGCCAGTTATCCGCAGGTCGAGGCTCAGATTTACGGTGAGTTTCAGACGGCAACGTTGACCTGGCCTGCCAACGAAAATAACGGTGCTATCAGTGCGCCGACAGCGGATGGCTCACAGATGTCTGGTCAGATGTCTAGTCAAGTGAGCACGCCTGCTTTCTCTATTGATATTGTGACGGCGCGAACGGAGTTTTATGCCTATCCGGCTGCCAATCCTGAAGTAGAAGCCTCGACGATTCATCAGGATCTCTATCGGCGGGACTTTACGGTCAACGCCATGGCGCTGCGTTTAGATGCAGAACCGATCAATGATTCGGATGACGGCTCCTGTACAGCGCGGTTGCTGGACTTCTTTGGGGGATGGATAGACTTGCAGCGGGGGTACATACGAGTCATTCACCCCAATAGTTTCATTGAAGACCCTACGCGTATTTTTCGAGCGGTGCGATTTTCGGTGCGGTTGGGGTTTGATATTGAAGCGCATACTGAGCAGCTGATTCGCTACGCGGTAGAGAGTGGAATATACGCCAGATTGCAGACTAGCGGTCACAAAGTTCCGGCGCTTCAGTCTCGGCTTGCAGCAGAACTCAAGTCTGTATTGTCTTCCGCTCAGTGGGCGATCGCACTCACTGAGCTAGACCGTTTAGGTGCACTGGCATGCATCCATCGCAATATGACGATTTCGCCTGTACTGTGGCGTCAGCTACGACGCATGGCGCGCTGGCAGCCGAAGTTCGCTAGCGACCAGCCGCGCTGGCTACTGCTACTGTCTTTGCTGATTGCTCAACTGTCATCACCTGATTGCGCCCGCGTAGCCACTACCCTCAATCTAGGCTCGCCCAGTGAGCAACGCCTAACAAAACTACACCAGTGGGAATCGGCTTTACTAGAGCAGCTTCCTCAGGCTCAGCGACCTAGCCAGATATTCAACTATCTTCGCCCCTATGGTCAATTTGAATTGTTGTTAATAGCGGCCCGTCACCCCTACACACTTGGTGTGCACATTTGGCACTATATAGTTCACCTCTCTCGGATGTCCTCACCGATAAACGGTGCTACCCTAAAGCGGCTCGGTTACCGGCCCGGCCCCCAGTTCCGAGAGATTCTAACCGCCGTCCATCAGCGCATACTCGATGGCGAGCTGCACACAGCCCAATCAGCAGAAGATTATGTAATCAAGACCTATCCTCGTGATGATGACTAGGTTGATGACGCCGCTACAAAGCTCTACCTCATATGTCCCTATCGCCCTTCAGTCGAGATAACAGGCCCTTGAACTCGCCGCCATCGTCACAGCTAGTCCCTACAAAAAAACAGCAAAATTCGCCATTAACGCTCTCACAGGCGCTAACTATTACAGCTGGCCTTGCTGGTCTGATTGGGCTGCTCAGCGGCGGCGTCATGCGGTTCTCCCTATCAAAATCATCGAATGCCCGTTTTTTGAGCCCGCTGCAAACCTTTCCGACGCTATCAAACTGGTCTTCCTCCCCCTCGAGTGATGTGGATTCCCCTAACCTCGATGGCGAAGCCCTTCCGCAAGCAGATCGCACGCGAGAAGACGATATTCCAGTCAGCTGGGAAGATAAGGCTGATTTGAACTGGGAAACAGGACGCGATTTTGATGAATTTAGCTCTGAAGGCTTCACAGATTCAGCTCGTGACAGTGATTTAATTCCTGAAGAGATACTAGAAACGCCTACCGGGACAGCGCAATTTTTGGAGCCCGAAGCCGGTTTTACCAGTGACTTTGATGTGCCCAGTGACTTTGATGCGTTTGCCGATAGAAAAGAAGGCCGTTCTCCTGTAAATAGAGATCCCTATAGAGCTCTCAGCGAAGGGCCTTTGCTGAGAGGGCGTGAGCAGAATACGCCAGCGGATGACGACGCCTTTACTAACGACGAAAGTTTTTACGAGGAAACCCTTTCCGAAGAGAGATTTTGACGAATTTTTATGGGTTGCTAACAGGCTTTCTTCCGTCGCTTTCGACCTCTGAAAAAACGACCGTATATTTCTTGGGAAGCCAGTCTGAGAGTCACTTGTATAGCTGTAGACTGCGCTGCCAAAAAATGGAGAATGTAGTGCTTACTACGGTGGGTTCGGTGGGTGTAATAGATATTATTTAGTAGCTGCACACCTGCGAGAACGCCTTAAGGGTGTTTATAATCATTGGGTATAAATGTCTAATTTTTGTCTAGTTTCTTTTTGGTGACCCTATGCTGCAAGCATTTTTTGTTGGACGAGCGCTCGCAGCGGCTGTAAGTGAGAGAGCCGAGCACCTGATGAGTGATGGTCTCAGCACGTTAGGCAAATTCGATGCCGAGCAGCGTGAATATTTTCGTCAGTTTACCGAAGAGGTGATGACTAGAGCAGAGCAAGAGCGAGCCGCTGCGGGTGCTGAAGAAACTGCTACGGCAGGTACTACTGCGACTGCAACTACGCCCGGCACTGAAGACTTGCAAGCTACTATCGATAACCTTAGAGCCGAAATCGCTCAGGTTAGAGCGTCCATTCAGCAGTACCGTCAGGACAGTTAGATTGGTGAGTTGAGCCGGTAAGTTGAGCCGGTGAGAGTCGGAACATAAGACTAAATCTTTTATGTTTCGCTTGTATTTATTTCTTCCCGTTTTTAAATCTTCTTTTTTATTCCAGGAAAACTGAGTGTCTGCTGTTTCTAGAGAAAGTAATCCTCCGCCTTCATCAGATTCGCAGATGCCTTCTGTGCCTTCTCATGACGCCCATGCCCATCAAAATGGCCAGGCTGAGCATGCGTCGGCTGACTCCATTCATGTTGCCTCCGTTTCACCTGCCGTAAAGGCTGTAGAAGAAAAAAACGGTGTGCGAAATAATGGCCAGGCAAACGGCCAGACAAATGGCCAAGCTATCACTCAGTCGGAGCTGCCTACGGTTGAAGTCCGTAGCAATGGCCAATCGCCATCTGCTTCCAGGCATGACGTGTCGTTAGGTTCACTACCGATAGCGCCAAAGCCACTGTCGACTTCACTCCCAACCGACCCACCGCCAGTTAGTGCGCACTTGGTGGAAGAGCCCGTATCGAATGTACCTAGCTCTGCAACCTATAGCGGAAGTTCTTACAGTGACGGTGACTATCGCTGGAACAAAGGTACCTATTCTCGCCCTCAGCGATTTATTGATATTTGGTCGTTTGTGCTAAAGCTTTTGAGTAAGCGCTGGCTATATGGCAAGGCATGGAGCTATGGCGGGACCATTACGCCTGAAAAACAGACTAAACGTCGTCAGGAAATGGCGGTTTGGATTAGGGAAACCTGTCTGAGCTTAGGGCCTACGTTCATCAAGATTGGCCAGCTATTTTCTACTAGGGCAGATCTTTTTCCGATTGAATATGTCGAAGAGCTATCGAAGCTGCAAGATCGGGTGCCAGCTTTTGGCTATGAGAAGGTTAAATCAACGATTGAGAAAGATTTTGGACGCCCGTTGGCTGAGCTATATAAGTCGTTTGAGCCTGTGCCTATCGCAGCTGCCAGCTTAGGTCAGGTGCACTGCGCGCAGCTGCACTCGGGTGAAGAAGTTGTTGTCAAAATTCAAAGGCCTGGATTGTCTCGGCTGTTTGAGATTGATCTGTCTATTCTTAAAGGGATTGCGCAATACTTTCAAAACCACCGTGAGTGGGGCCGTGGCCGTGACTGGATGGGCATTTATGCAGAATGCTGTCGCTTGCTATGGCTAGAAATTGACTTTCTGCACGAAGGTCGAAATGGTGACAAGTTCCGTCGTAATTTCCGAGGGGTTGACTGGGTGAAGGTGCCGCGTGTGTACTGGCGCTACACTACGCCACGCGTGCTGACGATGGAGTACATGCCTGGGATCAAGATTAGCCACTACGAAGCGCTTGAATCTGCAGGTTTGGATCGAAAGCGCTTGGCTAGGCTAGGCGCTGAGGCGTATTTGCGTCAGCTGCTGACCGATGGGTTCTTTCATGCGGATCCGCATCCTGGCAATATTGCGGTCGATACAGACGGTACGCTGATTTTCTATGACTTTGGCATGATGGGCCAAATTCAGCAGGTGACTCGCACTCGGCTGATGGATACTTTTGTGGGTATTGCGCAGCGGAATGCCGATATGGTGATGTCGGCGCTAGTTGAGCTAGGTGCACTAGCTGAAATCGACGATATGGGCCCTGTGCGCCGCTCGATTCAGTACATCTTAGACAACATGATGGATAAGCCGTTTGAAGAGCAATCGGTAACGGCTATCAGTGATGATTTGTATGCGGTAGCTTACGATCAGCCTTTTCGCTTTCCGGCGACGTTTACTTTTGTGATGCGAGCATTCTCTACCCTTGAAGGGGTCGGTAAAGGGCTCGATCCTGAGTTTAACTTTATGGAAGCTGCTAAACCCTACGCAACAGAGCTTATGACAAATGGTATGCCTGGTGAAACGAATAATGGTCTTTTCGGTGAAATTAGCCGACAGGCCGCTCAGGTGGGCACGTCTGCGCTCAGCTTACCCCGCCGAATAGAAGACACGCTGGACCGCTTGGATCGAGGAGATATTCGAGTCCGGGTAAGATCTATTGAGAGCGATCGCATCATGCGTCGCAACAGTAACTTATCGCTAGCGAATAGCTACACCCTGCTGGTGGGCACCTTTACACTATCGGCAACGATGCTGCTGATTTTTGACTATGTGTGGCCTGCTGTTGTGATGGGTGTAATTGCTGCTGTTTCAGGGATTGCGCTTGTTCGCTTGCTGATGAGAATTTCTAAAGCAGATAGAATGCCCTAGTCAAGTGCTTTGGGCTATATCCTGACTAAGCAGCTATCCATTGTGAGTGTCGTGCGCGCACCTCTCAATTTGCTGGGCCCCTGACTGGCTCAATTTGTTTTTATATCTATGCGCCATTCGATGACTGGTTTGATGTTTGCGGGCCTAACCGACGTTGGGCTGCATCGTCATGCTAATCAAGATAGCTACTACGTTTCGCCGATGGGCGATTTGTTTATTGTGGCGGATGGTATGGGCGGCCATGTTGGTGGCCAAGAAGCGAGCCGACTGTCTACAGAAATTATTCGTCAGTATATTGCTGCCCATACAGAGAGCGATATTTCTTCGGATGAGCTGCTGAAAAAGGCTATTTTTGCTGCCAATGCTGCTGTTCTAGTCGATCAACAGGAGCATCCTGACCGTGCAGATATGGGCACTACTGTGGTCGTAGTGATGATTCGCAACCATCAGTTTTGGTGTGCCCATGTAGGCGATTCTCGACTATATCTTCTGCGCGAAAGCGGCTTTATGCAGGTCACGCAAGACCATACCTGGGTTGCACAGGCGATGAAGGCTGGTGAGCTATCGTCTGATCAGATCGCGACGCATCCCTGGCGACACGTTCTGTCACAGTGTGTAGGCCGAGAAGACTTGAAAGCGGTGGATACTCAGCTGCTGCAAACTGAGCCAGGCGATCGCCTACTGCTGTGCAGTGATGGTCTTAGTGAAGAGCTTTCCAGCGATGCGATCATTACCTACTTGCAGTCTGCCCAGACCTGCGAGGGTGCGGTTGCTGCGCTGGTTGCAGCGGCTAAGGCGCGGGGCGGCCGCGATAACATCACAGCGGTGGCGGTGGCGATTCCCGATTTCCCAACTGTTATTCCTGATTATTCTTGATTACGATTATCGTTAATTGATTCGACATAACATCTATTTTCATGATGGCCTTTGTTTGGCTCAGCCTAATTTTTAACGCTGAGGAAGAGGCTTATTTCCTGAAGGGGTGATACTGTTTTAGTGATGTTGTTCTGTCGGCCCTTCTACGGAATTTAGTCGGTGCGATTCTATGTTTAAGCGAGCACTCATTTGTACTGATTTTTCGGATAGTCTTCAGCGTTTGGCTAACTTTGTGCCTGATTTGGCCAAAGGTGGGCTGACTCATCTTGTGTTTTTTCACAATGTGCCGCTGATGACTTCTCGGGAAATCCCGTGTGTCGATGAGGACAGGGTGAGTGCTGCTCGTGAGGCGCTATCGGTGGCGGAAGCGAATACTCCTGAGGGGACAACGGTTGAGATTGAGATTGCGTCGGGCCGGGCCTCGGAAAATATTGTCCGTGCGGCGAAAAAGCATCAGCCTGACATCATTTTTTCAGGAATGCCGACTCGCTCTGCGCTGAATGAGAAACTGCTAGGAAGCACTACGAAGACACTGGCTGAGAAGGTCGATGTGCCCATTTTAGTTTTGCGCCCACAGCTAGTGTCTACTTTCCGTGAGAATGAGCTGTCTCAGCGCTGCCAGAATTTATTTAAGTATGTGCTGATTCCCTACGATGGCAGCCCCAGTGCGAAGAAACTAATTGGAGAGGTAAAAGGGTATCTCCAATCGGATCCTGGGGGTGCGCTAGAAACTTGTCTGTTGACTTCTGTGGTGGATGATGGCGGCAGAATTGCCAGCAATAATCCTGAGGAAGATGCTCAGACTAAGCTAGATGCGGCTAAGGCTGAGCTAGATGGCCTAGGTAGCGAAATTTTGACTGAGGTGCGAGTAGGCAATCCGGTCGAAGAGATTTTGAAGTCGGGTGAAGTGCACGATATTAGCGCGATCGCAGTTTGCTCTGGTAAGTCCAAAGGCATATTAAAGCTGACTGTCCCTAGCTTCACCAGCGCGATTTTGAGAGAGTCGTGGCACCCAATTGTGCATTTTCCTCGTATGCAGTAGCCCTCGGATAAAGCAGGGACTCAAAACCCTAGCGATTCATCCATACCTGGCTGCGAGTCGGAATGCATAGACTCAAAGTTCATCAGAATTTTGGGCTTGAGGTTCTCTTCTAGCTCATGTTTAAGGAGCCCTTTGCTTTCTTTTGGGTCGCCGATAGCTGGAAAATTGCGGGCATTGGTAGCCCATTCTTTTAGAAGCTTTAGCTGACTATTGGCAATATTGAGAGGTTTGACGTAGATGCAGTCATTCGGTGCTTCTTTGGTGAAGAACAAAATGCGATATTGGCGGGTTTGCGCTAGCTGCCATAGCATCGCCTGTGAGGCTGCGGATTTGAGGTCGAGATAGCAGGGCAGCCAGCGGGGTCCCTCTACTTTGTTGTAGAAGGCTGTGAGCCATAGCACCATGGGGTGAGGGGTCATGGTGCACATGAAATTGTTGTAGCGGGTGTTGCGAACGCGCTTTTTGATTTCGTTTGCGTCCATCATGGCCCACAGCGTTGGGATAGTTTCGTTCCCTTTGGTCAGCAGCTTGGGAAACACAATCTGGGCAACAGGCATTTCAGCTGGCCAGCTTTGGTCAAGATAAAATTGGTCTTCTGGCTTGTGTTCTAGTGGCTGCTCAGACGCTTCAGATAGAACGGGGTGAGGCTTTGCTGGCTGGCTTTTATCTTTCACCACGGGCAGCTTGGAGAGCGTGGTGTTGATGCGTTGAGAAATTTGGAAGCCTGAGCCGAATCGCTTTTCTAGGGGCTCGATCGCATCAATAATGCTACTGATGGTATCGGGCCTGTCTTCTCGCTGCTTGGCCAGGCACGACATCACCACATCGTCCAGCGCCTTTGGCACTTTGTACTCAACAAGTGACTTAGGTTTGGCAAGCCGATGCACCTTGTACCAGCTGCCAAAGGTATTGTTCTTCGGCTTTACCGGGAGCGTGCCCGACAGCATTTGGTACATCATTACCCCCAGACTATAAATGTCTGAGCGGCTGTCTAGCTCACGCCCTTCCATTTGTTCTGGCGAAGCGTAGGCCAATGTCCCCATAAAGGTACTGGTTTGTTCGCTGCCAGCCTGCATCAGTTTGGCAATGCCAAAGTCCAAGATTTTTACCAGTTCACCCATAGAAGGGTCGGAAGTCACTAATATATTGCTGGGTTTGATATCTCTATGGATAATCGGTACCCTGTCTCCTTGAACCAAAATGCCGTTGTGGGCGGTTCTAAGGCCCAGCAAAATTTGGCGTACTAGGCCTAGAAAACGCGGGACGGGCAGTGGCTGTTTCTGAACAATTTGGCCGATATTGTCACCCTGAAGGTATTCCATTACGTAGAACGGAATTTCGTCTTCATTGACGCCGTAGTCGGTTACCCGCACCACGTGCATACTTTTTTGCCCTAGCTGGGCGCAGGTCATTGCTTCGCGCAAAAAACGCTCTCGCATGTTTTCGTTGAGCAGCGTTTGCGATAAAAACTTGACGGCTACGGGCACACCGCCTAGCAGCGAATCGCCGGCTAGGTAAACCTTGCCCATGGACCCTTGCCCAATGGACTCTATCAGCTCATAGCGATTGGAAATTTTACGGCCAGTGTTGGGATCTGTCATTACGACTGGCGAACGAGTTCCGCCTCCATGGTGCTGGTGAGGTAGTGACCCACAATCACGCCGCTAGAGAAGTGGTAGCGGTCGGCGCTGATTTGGCGAAGCGTTTCAAATCCGGCGGCGCGCTGTTTGCCCGTGCGGCCCCAGTAGCGCTGCACAATAGACTCAGGCGAAATCCATCCTTCACCTTCGACCTGTCCGAGCTGGCTGTGCTGTAGTACGAAGGTATATTGGCGCTCGTGGCTGGTCATCCGCCCGCGTGATTGCAGCACAATCTCGTCTTGGTCGCCTTCCAAAAAGGAGAGTTTGGTGGCCACCATAAAGCAGTCTTCTTGTTTCCATGCCACCAACAGCTTTCCCTTTACAGGGGTTGGCAGAGATTCTCTTGTTAGCCAGTTACCTTGTAGTTTCCAGCGACCAGGCTCAAGTAGAAAGCTGTGGGCCACAGCGTCATTCCTTCCATGCAACGAGTATGGGCAACGGATACCAGCAGGATGCCAGTAGTCTAGGGTGCCCATTACGGCTGCCAGATTTCGCCCAGTAGGCAGGGGCGAGATGCGCCTGTTACGCTAGGAAGATTGCCAGGAATGTTGTGATATCGCCAGTAGGCCAAGATGGCAAATGCGATCGCTTCTTTGTAGTCCGCATCGAGCTGTTTATCATCGGTGGTGCCGACAGTAGACTCTGGGAGCCTATGTCGTAACCTGTCCATAAGGTATTGATTACGGCTGCCGCCACCGCCGATCAGGATTTCGGTAGGGAGCTGGGGTAAAAACTGGCGATAGCTGAGTTCGATGGTAGCAGCCGTGAAGTCTGTGAGCGTTGCCAAAAAGTCCGCGTCGCTGAGCTGATGGGCCTGCGCCTCTTGCCAGCGCTGTTCGGCGTAGGTCGTGCTAAATAGCTCTCGTCCAGTAGATTTGGGCGGTGCAACTGTGAAAAAAGGGTGCTGTAGCCACTGGTGAATCAGTTCTTGATTTGGTGTCCCCTGCGTAGCCCAGTCGCCGTTTTTGTCGTAGGTCTTTTTGCCTGCTGATAGTTTTGTGACAGCCCAGTCAATCAACGCGTTGCCTGGGCCGGTATCCCAGCCTTTGATGTGTGCCGGCGGTGTACCTTGTCTATCCCAGGGCGGCAGGTAGGTGACGTTGCCAATCCCACCGATGTTTTGCACCGCGAGCGAATGCGCTGGGTGGCTAAGCAAGCAGGCGTCGATGATGGGTACGAGCGGTGCGCCCTGTCCGCTAAGCGCAATGTCGGCAACTCGAAAATTACCGATGGTAGTGCAGCCAGTCGCTGCCGCAATTTTGTCTGCCCGGCCGAGCTGCTGGGTGTAGCCTAAGTCCGTTTCTTTCGGCGGGCGGTGGAAGAGGGTTTGGCCGTGGGAGCCGATGAGATCAATGGTAGATAAATCGATGTCAAGCGCTTGGATGGCTTGAATGAAGTGGTGAGCGATCGCATCGTCTAGCTTAGCCAACTCAGCCAGGGTAGTGGGTTCGTTCGCACAGAGGGCTAGGATATGCGATCGCACCTCTTTAGAATAAGGATGTGTAATTCCCCTGACGAGCCTCGCCTGCACAGCGTACCCTTCACCCGAAACCTCCGTCAGCGCTGCGTCAATTCCATCGACCGACGTCCCACTCATCAGCCCGATAATTCTCACCCGTGCACTCCCACACTCCCTAGTTCCTATCTTCCAATCAACTGAGTTAGACCGGCAGTTTATCGATTCCCGTGTTATCTCCAATCACCACCATCAAGCTTCCCCCCTTGAGCCGCGTGACAGGACTCGGGTTGATGATGAACTTATCGTGGTCGTCTGCTTTGGTATCTTCTTTGCTGATAGCCATCAACGTGAGTCCATAGTGATTGCGCAAATCTACTTCCATGATGGTTTTGCCATGAAAGCTCTGAGGTACCAGCACCTCTACGATACTGTGGTCAGGATCTAGCTCGAACCTATCTAAAATGCCGGGACGAGTGAGAGACCTGGCAAGTTCGCAGCCCATCTCATGCTCTGGAAAGACGACATGGTCTGCACCGACGCGCATCAGCAGCTTGCCATGAATCTCTGAAGACGCCTTTGCGACCACATTTGATACGCCTGCTTCCTTCACATTCAATGTCGTGATAATGCTTTCTTGCACATAGTTGCCGATGGCAATGATGACCGTATCGAAGTCAGGAATACCAGCTTCTACCAAAGCCGAAGGCTGGGTAGAGTCAAGCTGCACCGCGTGGGCCGCGATTTGGTCTGTGAGCACCTGCGCGACCCGGCTCTCGTTCGAGTCTATGCCCATCACCTCGTAGCCCATGCCATGCAGGGTGAGGCATACGGCCCGGCCAAACCTTCCTAGACCAATGACGGCAAACTGGCGATTGGTTGCTCGTAAATTCTTAAAAAACTTGAGGGACGAGATATTCACAGATTTCGCGATCGCTCACCAATGAGAAGTATCTATGCATTCTACTGGCTCTAGCACCCGCAAAAAAAGACAATACGCAATCCATTTCTTTCTTTGATACGCTATCTAGATGCTTCCTTGGGATAGGTACGGACGTGAATATTCAAATTGGTCGTGGCAAAACAGCCAGGCGCGCATACGGGATTGATGAGATTGCCTTGGTGCCTGGAGCCAAAACTTTAGATCCACAGTTGGCAGATGCCAGTTGGCAAATCGGTGGCATAACCCGAGAAATTCCGATTATTGCCAGCGCAATGGATGGTGTTGTCGACGTGAAGATGGCCGTTGAGCTGTCTCGTTTAGGTGCTTTGGGTGTGATGAACCTAGAAGGTATCCAAACCCGATACGAAGACCCGGAGCCGGTTTTAGAACGCATCGCTAGCGTGGGTAAAACTGAATTTGTACCGTTGATGCAGGCGCTTTACGCTGAGCCTGTAAAAGCTGAGCTAATCGAAAAGCGCATCAAGCAGATAAAAGCACAAAACGGCGTTGCGGCTGTGAGCCTAACGCCTGCGGGCGCAGTTAAGTTTGGCAAAACGGTGGCCGATGCGGGGGCGGATATGGTCTTTGTACAGGCGACGGTCGTCTCTACCGACCACCTGTCTCCAGAGGCGATAACACCTTTGGATTTGGCTCAGTTTTGCCAGGAAATGCCCATCCCGGTGCTGCTGGGCAACTGTGTGACTTACGAAGTGACCTTAAAGCTAATGAAGGCAGGCGCGGCGGGCGTGCTTGTAGGCATTGGCCCCGGCGCTGCGTGTACCTCTCGCGGTGTGTTAGGTGTGGGCGTGCCTCAGGCGACAGCTGTGGCCGACTGCGCAGCGGCCAGAGACGACTACCAAAAGGAGTCGGGCAAATATGTGCCAGTGATTGCTGATGGTGGTTTGATTACCGGTGGTGACATTTGTAAATGTATTGCTTCTGGCGCGGATGGCGTCATGATTGGCTCTCCGTTTGCCCGTGCAAAAGAAGCGCCTGGTCGTGGCTTCCACTGGGGCATGGCAACGCCTAGCCCGGTACTGCCTAGAGGCACTCGAATTCAGGTGGGGACAACCGGCACACTGGAGCATATTTTGCGAGGCCCAGCTCAGCTGGATGATGGTACTCACAATCTGCTGGGCGCACTCCAAACAAGTATGGGCACTTTGGGTGCACAAACTATAAAGGAGATGCAGCAGGTAGATGTTGTGATTGCACCTTCTTTGCTGACAGAAGGCAAAGTCTACCAGAAGGCTCAGCAGTTAGGGATGGGTAAGTAATTTCTTTCCGTACAGCTTATCCCCGTATATGAGTAGATGCTGCTGTGCGTAATTTGATAGGCATTTCCCTGCCAAAGTAGTCAAAACTACGTAGGCTTAACACAGAAAAGACAAGTTATACCTGCCAAATTTTAAGACTTGTCTCTGAACCCGGTGCAAAGCGATGGCAAATGAGGAAGATTCTTCTACAATTAGGTGAAGCGGAGACGCAAGTTTCCGTTCACTCCTCACACCAAACTCCGCCCAAGTCTCCGGATTTGGGCGGTTCCTTATGTGGAACGATTATGACTCGATGGGGGGTGCTATGGACTCTTTTTACGCCGATGTTCGTAACTAGGTGACAGTAACTTTTTGAACGAGATCTATTTTGGCAACATCTATAGCAACAGCACCCGCGCATTGCTATAGATGCTGCCGTTGAAATAGATACTAAAGAGGTTGCTATCTACTCAATCCGTAAGAAATCTGTAGTGGCTAAGAAAAAGGTGACAGGTTTTGGCTATGGTAAGATCAGCGTACATGAGTGACTAAGGATTTTTAAATAATGTCAGCCTCACAGGTCACAGATTCGACATTTAAGCAAGAAGTTTTGGAAAGTGAGGCACCCGTCCTGGTGGACTTTTGGGCTCCCTGGTGTGGACCTTGCCGTATGGTTGCTCCCGTCGTAGACGAAATTTCTGAACAGTATGACGGCCAAGTCAAGGTTGTTAAGGTCAATACCGATGAAAACCCAAGCGTGGCTAGTCAGTACGGTATTCGTAGTATTCCTACCCTAATGATTTTCAAAGGTGGGCAGCGAGTAGATATGGTGGTGGGTGCGGTGCCTAAGACGACTTTGGCAAATACGCTAGAGAAGTATCTTTAAATCGAATCGCTTCTCGGCTCGAAGCAAAATAGAGCAGCATTTACCGTAAAAACAAACAGAAAAGAGGTACTGGCAGGGGCTGGTGCCTCTTTTTATGTTTGTTGAAGCTTTTGTTTGAGGGGCTTGCTCAGTTAATTTGGGTGGACTAATCTGCTGGGTAGATTTTATGGGCCGATATGCCTGTTATGCTGCTGACGGTAATGTCTTTTGCTTGGGTTATGGTTGCTAGTTCTGGCTATGGTAGTGATAGGCTCAGCCAACAGCGGCTGCGTGCCGATGTCCTTCAACTGATAGATAAGCTGCCAAGTTTGGAAAATGGTGAGCTGGTTGCGCAGACATTAGAAACGCTGGTGCGAATGGCTGGACAAGAGGCTGAACGCCTTGATTGGAAGATTTTGGGCTACTCTCTGCTGGATATGGAGGAGGGCTTTAAGGCATTTTTCCCGTATCGCCATACCCGGAAGATTACGGTGTTTGGCTCGGCACGAACGCAGAGTGATTTGCCTGAATATCGCATGGCGGTGGAGTTTGCGCGGCGGGTAGCGAAGCAGGGATTTATGGTGATGACGGGTGCTGGCGGCGGCATTATGCAGGCCGGTAACGAAGGGGCTGGACGCGACAGATCTTTTGGCCTCAATATTCAGCTACCGTTTGAACAAGGCGCGAATCCCGTCATCACAGGCGATGGCAAGCTGATTGACTTTAAGTACTTTTTTACTCGCAAGCTGTTCTTTTTAAAGGAGAGTGATGCGATCGCGCTATTTCCCGGCGGCTTTGGCACCCAAGACGAAGCCTTTGAATCGCTAACCCTAATTCAGACGGGAAAGGCGAGCCCGCTACCGCTAGTGCTAATCGATAAGCCTGGCGGCGACTACTGGAAAAGCTGGGACTACTACATTCGTAATCGCCTGCTAGATCAAGGCCTCATTAGCTCTGACGATACTAGCCTGTACCACCTCACAGAAAGTATCGACGATGCGCTCGAATCGATTGAAAGCTTCTATCGGATGTACCACTCTAGCCGCTATGTGAATGGTCAACTCGTTATTCGGCTCAAGGCTCCACTGTGTTCGGGGGGCATCGAGCAGTTGAATGACGAGTTTGGCGATATTTTGACCAAGGGCACGATTCGAGAAGTGTCTGCTTTTGACGTTGAGCGCGGTGATGAAACGGAAGCGTTGCCAAGGCTCGCACTATATTTCAATCAGCGCAGCCTTGGTAGGCTGCATCAGATGATTCGTTTTCTGGGCAAGGTTGGGATTGCCTGTGAGGCAGTTCAGCATCCAGAGCAGAAGTAAATTGTCCGGCATCGATTGATATGAAGAGAGAGCGTAGCAGTGCTGGCGTCCCTAGGGTGTGATTGTCGGTGCAGTGGGGGATAGCTGAATGATGCCTAGGAGAATTGAAAGCAGTTTTTCAAGTTCTAGCGGAATACTGTAGAGCTTAGTGTCCTGTACGACTTTGCGCTCTGCCCTGTGAAACTGTCCAAATCTCCAGCTTTCACCTGTCGTAACGGCGCCGTGCAGGATAGGCGTTTCTTCTTTTGTCCATTGGTCGAGTGCAATCAACTCTGCGCCAAGCTGTGTGAAGCCTCGGCCCAAGTCAGCGTTTTTTGCTTCAATGACTAGGAGGTTTTGCTGTGCGGGAATAAAGTAATCGAGTGTGCCTTTTAGTAGATTGCTAACTTCAACTCTGTACTCAATTTTTAATTCTTGCTCGGCGTAGCCACATATCTCAAAAAGAATTGGAGCAATGAGGCCTTCGCGCCTAGCCATCTCACTGGTGATGTTGGCAACTTTTAGCGCAAGTTCTAGCCGTCGCCGTAGGTCGCTACTAAAGCCTATAGAGCCAGTATAGTCAGGGAAGGTCAGCGGACCTCGACTAAAGGTACATCCTAGCTCGGCAAAGATATCCGAGGCATCAAAGTTCAGCTCAAAGTATTTGCTGAAGGTGTAGCTACTATTGGCATCCAGGATGCGAGTGCGGCTCATAGCTCTTACCGAAACGAATCGGCTCTACTAGGTTCTGTTTAGGTATTATAAGCCGCGTCTTATATTGTTCTCGACGTGCTTAAACGCCACGCTGGAGATGGAGTAAGATGCCACGCGCGATCGCTCTCGACATCCGTTCTCTCCAAGCAGGATCTGCCAGATTCGGGGCATCTTCCGCGCCTGTGACAAAGCCCGTTTCGACGAGGATGGCAGGCATGGAGGTGCGGCGGATGACGTAGAACCGGGCGCTGCGGACACGGCGATCGCGCAGGCCCATTTCGCTGAGGATAGTGCTGTGCACCGTATTCGCTAGCCGCTGTCCGGCATCTGAGGAGTAAAAGGTCTCTAGTCCGTTCACATCTGGGCGGCTCATGCTGATAGCGTTGGCATGAATGCTCACGAAGATAGTGGCGTTGGCTCGCTCAGCAATTTGTACGCGTGGCGCAAGGTCAACTTCTATATCGCTACTGCGGGTGAGCACTACGTTGACGCCTTGCTCGCGCAAAATTTGTGCTACCTGTGGCGTAATGTCGTTGACGACCTGCTTTTCTTGCAGACCGTTGATGCCCACAGCGCCAGGGTCTCGTCCGCCGTGTCCAGGGTCGAGCACGACGGTAAATCGACCATTGGGCAGAGTGGGCAGCTCACCTGTGTCGGCTTGGCGGTTGGCCGCAGGTAGGCGTGAGGTGCTGGCAACGGTTTCTGCACCAGCAGACTCACCGCCTACATCGGGGATGCTGCTGATGGAGACATCTTTCGGTAGGACAACAATCCCGCTTGGGGTTGCGGTGATTTCCCAGTCAGGACTTTCTTCGCCTAGGGCTAGGGTAATCCGGGCGCGAGCAGGCGCAGTCGATGTCTGGTCGAGTCGCCAACCGTCGATGCTATAGCGATTGTTCGGCAGCCGAGAGGTGGTAAGCCCCAGTGCGATTGAAGTTTGGTCGAGCTCTATGGCGATAGACCGTAAGCCTTCTTCTTCTTCGATGCGACTAACGTCGATTTGTGGCGCTTCCCCAGAGGTCCGAATGAAGAAACCGTCTGTAGTGGTGGTAATGCCTTGAATACGGGTGCGGGCCCCCTCTACAGGCCGATTGCTGACAATATTGCGTGCACGGCGGCTGGCAATTGTGCTGCGCTGCGCAGTAGGTGTCTCTTCCGTAGCGATCGCAGCATCGTCTGTTGCAGGGCGGTTAGCTGTGGGCTCGCTTGGTGTGGGTATCTCGGTGGCGTCGGGGAGCTGTACCGTCCACTGGCGGGCGCTCTCGCCTCTTACCTGTACTTGGCTAGGGTCAACCGTATAGCCAGGGTTGTATTCCACAACGAGCCGGGTTGTTTCTGCGTCACGCTCGCTAACGCTGACTTCGTGGATAGGGCCTTCTACAGCAAGACTTTCAGGCGTTTGTATCGTTGTCCCTGGCAAGTCGATAACCAATCGAGTTGGATTTGACAGCAGCTGCGCGGTGGGCCGAATACTGTCGTCTGTCGTGAAGGTGAGCCGATTTTCTTGCGGGTCGAATCGCCAGAACTGAAGCCGCGCTGCTTCTGCAGGCAGCGCTATCAATAGCGCCCCCGCTAAAGACAAGCTGGGCAGTAGACGATGCAATCTCACAGTGTGTGTCCTCAAATGCCAAGATGAATTCGCTGACGGTTCCTTCCTTTAAATACTGTGAAGGTTTGTCAGCACTTTGTAAATCTATAAAGTGTAAATCTATAAAGTTTGATGGATGGGATGCGGTGTGTGAATAAAAGCAGCCTCAGGCTTTGGAAAGAGAGGGTTTTTATCGCTTTGACGTTTGAATTGACGTTGGAAGAATTTGACTATGGAATTAGGTATTTTCTCGGTGTTCCATTTATTAGAGTTCCCCAACTTTTTGTAGATACAACAAGTAACTATGTTCTTTTAAGTAAATTCCGTATTTGTATGCATCCTACTCCGTAGTTCAACGGGCGTAGATCTCGATCCGTAAAATTGTGGGGAACTTCAAACTTTTGGGGTGAAAGTTACGCCCTTGATAAATTATCTTGGCAAAGTTAGTGGGTAGCTGCTAGCACCCGATTGGGTAGTTCTTTGGGGACCGCTGCGGTCAAAATTTCGTTACCCGTTTGGGTGACAAGCACATCGTCTTCTATCCGGACCCCTATACCCAGCCATCGGTCTTCAATTTGGGGCTGTCCTTCGGTGGGTTCGTAAACCGGGGGAATGTAAATGCCAGGCTCAACGGTGACGATGTTGCCAGGGACGAAGGGCTTCCAGGTTTTGTCTGGATTACGCAAAATTCCTGTGTCGTGTACGTCTAGGCCGAGGAAGTGACCTGTTCCGTGCATGAAGAACGCTTTATGTTTTTTCTCTTCTATGAGTTTGTCTACATCGCCCACTAGCAAGCCTAGCTTGACCAAGCCTTCGGTGATGACTCTGGTCGCCGCGTCGTGAAACTCGTTGAAGGCTAGGCCTGGCTGTACTTTTTCGATGGCAGCTAGCTGGGATTTGAGCACGAGGTCATAGATGATTCTTTGCTCAGGGGAGATGCGATCGCCCACGGGAAATGTCCGAGTAATATCTGCGTTGTAATACTCATAGGCGCAGCCAGCATCAATCAGGAGTAAATCGCCTTCCTTGAGCGGCTGATTATTTTCGACATAGTGCAGAATGCAGGCGTTTTTCCCACTAGCGACGATAGAAGGATAGGCCGGTCCTAGTGCCCCTTCTCGGCGGAATATATTTTCAATAGCGGCCTGAATCTCGTACTCGTACATGCCTGGTTTGGCAATTTCTTGGGCCGTATTGTGGGCTTCTGCGCTGATGGCGATAGCCTTGCGAATTTGCTCTACTTCGTAAGGCGTTTTAATGCGGCGAAACTGCTGCATCAGCAGCTTTGCGTCTTCGATGGCGACGGGGCCGGTGCCTTTTTTGGTCATTTTGGCGAGCACCTGCTGCCACAGTCGAATGATGCGATCGTTGAAAGCGCGATCTTGGCCAAAGTGATAGTAAAGTCGAGGTGCTTTTGCCACGTACTCCATCAGCTTTTCGTCTAGCTGCTCGATGGGGTAGGCTTCGTCGGCACCGTATTTTGCTTTGGCGTCTTCTACGCCTGTGCGATAGCCGCTCCAAGTTTCCTTTTCTTTGTCTTTGGGCTGCACAAAGAGCACAAACTTATGTTCTTCGTGAGAGGGTGCCAGCACGGCGACTGCATGGGGCTCATTAAAGCCCGTGAGGTAGAAAAAATTGCTGTCTTGCCGGTAGAGGTAGTCCACATCGTTGTGCATTACGGCTGTGGGGGCACTACAAAAAATAGCTGTGCCCTGGCCAATGGCCTTGAGCACAGCCTGCCGACGCTGGCGATATTCACTCTGCATTTGTTTGATTTTGGGTTCTTGTTGAGAGATTTAGTTTAAGAAAGCTTGCTTAAAAAGCATAGCTCAAAACTTCGATACGCATGCTGCCAGGTAGGCTGCCGGCCCCAATGCTAAAGGTATTGTCGCCCTGTGTGACGGGTGTGCCAGACATCAGTGCGACGAACTCATCGACGCCGACGATGTCGCAGGTATCTGCATCGGCTGCCTGAGTGCGGTAGTGGGTGGGGATGACGATTTTAGGATTGAGCGATCGCACTGCTTCCACCGCTTCTTCTGGCGTATACGCCTTAGGGCCACCGCCCACAGGCACGAGCAGCACATCTGGCCGCCCAATCAAAATTTTGTCTTCGATAGAAATCGGAGCCGCTGCGCCGCCTAGGTGCACTACATTCACGCCGGCTTGATTCCATACCCAGGCAACATTTGTGCCAAAACGACGACCGTTTAGTCTGTCGTGGGGCATGCTGACGCCTTGGACCGATAGGCCGTTGACTGTGTAGTCGCCGGGTTCATCAATCACTTGGCTGTTTGCGTATCGATCGCTCAAGAACCCTTCATCAAACAGGCGACTGCTGAGCAGAACCAAATCAGCGCCTGCGGTGGGCTCCGCGTAACCCGCTGTACAGCCAATTGCCTTAAACGGGTTGACCAAAATGCGCTGTCCGCCGCCGGTAAACAAAAACGAAGTATGACCCAAAGCCGTAATCGTCAGTGGTCCGCCCTGAGCTATTACCTGGGCTATTACCTGGGCTTGCGTCGATTGATACTTGGAAGCCAGTCCTAATCCGAGCGTGCTGACAAACGTTGCGCCAGCATATTTCAGGAGGTTTCGCCGATTCATGATGTTCTTAATAGTTTCGCGGGGTTTTACATATACTCACCCATGACGTGACATTCTACGCAGCCAAAATGGGCCAGTTTGTGCCGATGGCTCTCTTGCCTGTGCCGCCTCTATTCTTTAATACCTACCAAAAAATTCTTCAGCAGCGCCTTGCCTGATTCTGTCAGCACGCTTTCAGGATGAAACTGAACGCCTTGAATATGGGGATAGTCTTTGTGGCGAACGCCCATAATCGTGCCATCTTCTACCCAGGCGGTGACTTCCAATACAGCCGGGCAGCTTTCTCTGTCGATTACTAGACTGTGATATCGCGTAGCCGTTAACGGATCGCTGAGTCCGGCAAAGACGCCTGTATTATTGTGGCGTACAGGAGAGGTTTTGCCGTGCATGAGTTCGCTAGCCCCGATGACCTTTCCGCCGTATACCTGGCCAATGCTTTGATGACCCAAGCACACGCCTAGGATAGGCAAGGTAGGTCCTAGCTTTTCAATTACTTTGAGCGAGATACCTGCGTCGTTGGGTGTGCCGGGTCCTGGCGAAATAACAATCCCGTCTGGCTTTTTCTCGACGATTTCTTCTAGTGTGATTTGGTCGTTGCGATACACTTCAATGTCGCGAGCGATATCGAGGGTTTGGCCTAGTTCGCCGAGGTACTGCACTAGGTTGTAGGTGAAGCTGTCGTAGTTATCGATGACTATAATCATGGGCCAAAGCGAACGCAGATGTCATTATAAGCTTTGATTATGCGCCTGTGATGGCCGCGCTGGCCGCAAAATAGGCGTTAAATTCAGTCCATAGCGGTGGTGCAAAAATCAATACCGCGATCAGCAAAGCGACAATGGCTGCCATCAAGACGGCCCCAGCTGCACAGTCTTTCGCTACTTTGGCGAGTTCATGATACGTCTGACCCACGGTGAGGTCTACCAGTGACTCCAGTGCGGTATTCAGAATTTCCATCACGAGAACTGCGCCAACGGTCAGGCAGATGATGGCGACTTCTATATTGCTTACGTGCAGTGTCCAGCATAGGAAAAGTGCAACGGTGCCAACACCGGTATGAATTCTAAAGTTGCGCTGGGTTTGGAAGGCGTAGGCGATACCAGCCCAGGCGTATCGGAAGCTGGTGAATAGATTGGGGGCAATTTGCCAGGACTGCGATCGCTCTTGTGCCAGTGGCGTTGAGACTTCAGTCGTGGACAATGGCGGAATATTGGAAGACATTGTCTGATGAGAGGAGGGACGGCGGGTGTGACTGAGCTGGCGATTTCGCAGACGCGCACTGCGACGAGCAAGTTTACTGGGTCTGGAATACTGGCTATTGCGGGAGAACATACGCAAAAATAGGCCTCGTTGGCATTTCTAGCTGACTTTCTTTACTAGGGGATGACGTTCTGTGTGCCTGAAGAGTGCCCCAGCAGAACAGCTGCTTTATAAGTCAACGTTGCCCAATTTATACGTCAACGTAACTTGTTTTGATATCCCAACTGAGCCAGTTTTTTTATCGATATTTCTCAGGTGTGACATCTTCTATGGAACTGATACGAGACTGAGCAGCTGGTCTTGCTGGTCCAGCATCTTTGTCAGGCTCTCATCATCTGGATGATCCCAGCCTAGCAGGTGGAGTAGCCCGTGAGCCGTGAGCCAAGCGACTTCGTGAGCAAGCGTTCGCTCTGCCTGAAGGGCCTGCCTGTGGGCTGTCTCTATGGAGATGATGATGTCGCCCAGATAAACAGGCTGCTCTCGATGTACCGCGTCTGCTCCAGGCAGTGTCGCTTCTAAGGCCGCAAAGGACAGTACGTCTGTAGGCTTGTTTTGCTGTCTAAAGTCGGTGTTGAGCTGTTGAATTTCGGCGTCGTTGGTGAGCCGCAAGCCGACTTCGTAGGCATTGAGAGGAGAGATCCGTGGGTTTAGCTCGGTTATCCAGCTTTGAATCCAATCTTGATAGTGAGTGGGGGTGAGATTGGGTATCTGTGCTAGGGCAGAACCACCCTCCGGGAGAATTGTATCCCCCTCCACAAAAGCTTCTACCTGAATCGGTTTCGCGTTTATTTCAACAGCTATTTCAACAGCCTTTTGCTGTGAGGTGTTTGTTTCTATCACTAATTAAGTAGGGTGATTTAATTAGGGTGATGAGCAGTGTCCTACCGAGTGAGATCCTACCGAGTGAGATAGGCGAGGCCGATGAATAGCCCCAGTAGTCCAACGAAAGACAGGAAAAAGTGGTAAAGCGATTTCCCACCTTTTTTCACCATGTTGCGCATAGCGAGTTTGATAAAGCTGGGGGCGGGTTCATCTAGGGTGGATTTTTTTTCTGCTGTGGGCTGAGCCGGTTCAGTGGTTAAGGTCGATGGTTCAGTGCTCATGGTGAAATTTGAGGATATAGAGGACTTTGCGACGTAGCTTTGCTTTCCTAGATTACAGGGTGCAGATTAAACCGCCCAGACTTAGAGGGCAGTACTTTCTTGCACAAGCTGATTCTCTTGGCGTAGGTAGGCTTGAATGAAGTCTTCGAGCTCGCCGTTCATCACGTCGGTGACGGCGGTGGTTTCAACGTTGGTGCGCAGGTCTTTGACCATTTGGTACGGATGGAATACGTAGTTGCGAATTTGGTTGCCCCAGGCGGCTTCTACCATGTCGCCGCGAATGTCGGCGATGGCTTGGGTGCGCTGCTCTTGCGCGATGACGAGCAGCTTGGAGGTAAGCAATGCCATCGCTTTTTCTTTGTTCTGGAGCTGCGATCGCTCCTGCGTGCAGCGCACCGAAATCCCAGTCGGTAAATGGGTAATGCGCACCGCTGTCTCTACCTTGTTCACATTTTGGCCGCCCGCACCGCCTGAGCGAGAGGTTTTAATTTCTAAATCCTTATCAGGAATATCAAGCTTGACCTCTTCATTGAGAATCGGCATGACTTCTATGCCCGCAAAGCTCGTTTGCCGTTTGCCATTAGCATTGAACGGTGAAATTCGCACCAGCCTGTGGGTGCCCTTTTCGCCTTTAAGGTAGCCATAGGCGTAGCGTCCATCAATTTCTACAGTGGCTGATTTTAATCCGGCTTCGTTGCCGTCAGATTTTTCAATCAGCGTAAAGCGATAGCCATTTTGCTCGCTCCACCGGGTGTACATGCGCAGTAGCATCTCGGCCCAGTCTTGCGCATCTGTACCGCCTGCGCCTGCGTCGATAGAGAGAACGGCTCCTTTTTTATCGTAGGGGCCGGATAGTAGCTGCTGTAGTTCCCACTGGTCGAGTTCGCGGTTGAGCCGATTCACCGTAGTTTCAGCTTCGCCAAGCAGGGCTTCGTCTTGTTCTAGTTCTAAGAGTTCTAAAATAGCGCCGCTATCTTCTACACCTGTTTTCCATCCTTTCACCTGATCGAGGTTGGATTTGTAGTCGTTGAGTTCTTGGAGCTGCCTTTGCGCGCTAGCCTGATCGTCCCAAAAGTCGGGCTGTGCGGATATCTGTTCTAAATCTTGGATTTTGGCGTTGAGGGCAGGGACGTCAAAGATATTCCTGAGCTTTGCTCAGGCGCTCACAGAGCTGCTCTAGTTCTTTTTTAAGGACGATGGTGTCAAACATAGGCGAATTTGGAAAGGTAATACGGGAAGCGCTGCCTAAATACTTTAAAGCCCCTTCTCCCTATTGGTAAGGAGAAGGGGCCGTTGAGAGAACTATGAGTTTTCCTAATCTCTGCTATTGAATGCGATCAACAGTCTGAGAATAAACACAAACAGATTGATGTATGTGAGATACATCGAGAGCGCCGCAGGCAGTGCCTGGTCGTCTGTATAGGTGCGAGGCAGTACGAAGAAATCGACAACCGCTGCGCCAGCAAATAGCAGAACGCCAATGGCAGAGATAGCAATTTCTAGAAAGTTGGGTGTGTGCCCGCCAAATAGGCTAAATGCGAATTGGCCGATAACGACAACGACTAGGGCAATGATGCCAAGCTGAACCGTCTTGGCAAGCGCCATGCCGTCTTCTTCGGACAGATTGGAGCCGATCGGCCGAGCTGCAATGAACGTGAGGCCACAGGCCAACGCCGCGAAGCCAACGCCTTGAATGCCGACGCCATTGGTTTGCAGTGCGACGGCCACGAGCCCGCTCAAGGTGTAGCCAGACAGCAGCCCGTAGGTGGCCAGCATAGGCAAGGCGACGCTGTTGTTTCCTTTGTTAGCTACGTTTTGGGCAAAGAAGAAGAGTGCGATTTGTGCCACCATCGCTGCGATGAAGGTGGGCATGAAGATGCCGGGATTGGTCCTTAGCACGTTGAGCCCGCCAAAGGTGCCTACTGCGGTCAGGATGAGGCCGCCACCGACGAAGGGTAGGGCGTTGGCGATGACGTTAGGCCCGACCAAAGACTGTCCTTGGGCGTCTTGAATGGCCTGGCGGAAATTACTGGTACTGCTCATAAATAGCCTGCTCTTGAGTTTTAGGGATGCTCACAAATTTTCTACTTAAAAGTGTACTGAATTCTACAAACCTTTGCGATTACGGGTTTCCTTTCTCGTTTTTTGGGGTTTCTTAAGGTTCTTTTTGGAGTTCTTCTAGCCTGCTAATCAGTGGGTGAGTGAGCGGCTGATGGGTGAGATAACTGACGGCTGACTGTCGAAAAAGATAGTGCAATTTCCGTGAAAACGCGATGCGATCGCTGAGTTTTTTTCAACTGTTTGGGAAGCATCAAGCGTTAAAAAAACAAAACTCGATAATTAACTTGCCCCTTCGTGTAACTACGGACTTATGGACCTGTGCTGCTGGGAGAGAGGTGCTTTCAGGACTTGCGGCTAGGGCTGTGTTTGCAGGGCTATGCGTGTATCCGCTGACGTTTTTTGGGGCTGTATTTAGCGACTACCGTGTTTCAACGATGGTGAGAGAAGGGCCACTTCCCGAGAATGAATTTAATTCACGCAACACCGCTTCGACGCAGTTACCGCTGCAGTAAATATGGCTTCTTCTTCTATTACTAAATCGGCTAGATCAGCTAAGTCGGCCAAATCGGCACAGCTGCGCTCTCGCGGCATGGAACTGCTTATGCAGTACAAAGTTGACCGTTCTGTTCGGCTCCGCAACAAGCTAGTTCGTCTCAATGCAGGGCTCGTCCGCAAGATTGCTCACCGGGTCAGCCACCAGTGTGCTGAACCCTATGAAGATCTCGAACAGATTGGTTACATTGGTTTGATTCGTTCTATTGAGCGTTTTGACCCCGGTCAAGGCTGCGCTTTTAGTTCTTTTGCGGTGCCCTACATTCGTGGGGAGATGCTTCACTTTTTGCGCGATCGCGGCACTACAGTTAAGATTCCCCGGCGCTGGCAAGATCTTCAAAAAGAAGGTCAGAAGCGTCAGGCTGAGCTGATTCGCAAGTATGGTCGTCAGCCTTCTGATATTGAAATGGCCGAAGCGCTGTCGGTATCTGTTCAAGAATGGCGTCAGGTCAAGCTTGCTAATAAAAATCGGATGCCGCTGAGCCTAGATGCGACGGTTTGTCATCAGATTGATTCGAGTATTACGCTAGGCGACACCTTGCCAGACATTCACTACCAGCTGCTACAGGGCCTTGAAGAAGACCGTCAGCAGATTCAGCGAGCAATGAGTCAGCTTGAGGAAAAAACACGCTCTGCGATTGAGTTTGTGTTCTTTAAGGGGCTTTCCCGTAAGGAAGTGGCTGAGCGTATTGGGGTCAGCCCAATGACCGTCACGCGTAGAATTCAGCGCGGTGTGGAGCAAATGATCATCTATTTGCAGCCGCAGAGTTTGCAGACTGACCCCTAGGAGTTGGGTTCAGCCTTGCTTTTTAGTGTTCCGTTTTTGGAACTCCTAAGTGAACTAAATCGATGTGATCGCTAAGATCGCATCGATTTTTTGTATTCATTTTTTGTGCTAACTGAAGGATTAATTCGGCAGAGCCTACCTTAATCTCCAGATAATCTTTGAACTTTTGACATAAAGTGCTGGGACTAATGCGTATTAAGCTTTGAAGGAAGATTTACTCAGTCCTGTCGATAACCCGCTGATACAAGGAGCGTTTTATGGCCACTGCCGAAGCTGTGTTAGGCCACACACAATCTGTTCGCCCCTCTGAAGATGAGGTTAAAGGGCCTGCGGATGAGCACTTTGCGCACCTACAGGAGCAGCTAAAAGAGCGGTGGCAGTCGATTGATGATTTTGACCGGAGCCCTCGGCAGATTTTGGTGGTGCCTTCTTTGAGTTTGGATCAAGCGGAGTTAATGAAGGTGGAGGGGGTTCATCATTATGAAGAACGGCTGCTGTTTGCGTTGATTCGGCTACGCAATCCGGAGACGCGACTAATTTATGTGACATCTCAGCCGCTGCACCCGAGCATTGTGGACTATTACTTAGAGCTGCTGCCAGGGATTCCGAGCTCTCATGCGCGCGATCGCCTTGACCTATTTTCGACCTACGATTCTTCTTTGCGATCGCTCACCGAAAAAATCCTCGACCGCCCCCGACTCATCCGCCGTATCAAAGACAAAATCAAGCCCGATGAGGCTTACATGACCTGCTACAACTCCACTGCCATGGAGAAGGATTTGGCGCTGAAGCTAGACTTGCCCTTGCTAGCAGTAGATCCAGACCTACTGTACTGGGGTACGAAAGGCGGCAGTCGGCAAATTTTTGCTGAGTGCGGTATCCCGTTGCCCGATGGAAGTGAGCTGACGCATAACGTGACAGAGCTGGCTTCGTTTGCCTCGGCTCTGTGGGAGCGACAGCCGACGCTACAGCGGATTGTGATTAAGCTGAATGAAGGTTTTTCTGGTGAGGGTAATGCGCTGCTGTCGTTGGCTTCGCTGGGGACGGTGGCACCGGGGAAAGCCAGTGGTGCGGAGCGGACGGTGGCGATTCAGGAGGCGTTTCGTGAGCTGCGGTTTCAGTGTGGGATCGAGACTTGGGCGTCTTTTGCAAAGAAGATTAAGGAATTGGGTGCGATCGCAGAAGCCTTCATCGAAGGCGAAGAAAAGTATTCACCTAGTGTCCAAGGCCGCGTCACGCCCAGAGGCAATGTCGAGATTCTATCCACGCACGATCAAGTGCTCGGTGGCCCAGACGGTCAAATTTTCCTCGGCTGCACCTTCCCCGCCGATGATTCCTACCGCTTGGCGCTCCAAGAAATGGGCCGTAAAGTAGGCGAAAACTTAGCTGCGAAGGGAGCAATCGAACGCTACAGCGTCGATTTTATCGCCGTGTACCAGCCAGAAAACAAAGAACAGCCTTGGAATTTACAGGCGATTGAAATCAACCTGCGCAAAGGCGGCACGACACATCCATTCATGGCGCTGAAGCTGCTGACGAATGGAACTTATGACTTGGAAGACGGAAAGTTTTACACAAAAAATGGTCAGGCTAAGTGCTATCGGGCTTCTGACAATTTGCAAAAGGATGCCTATCGCGGCTTACTACCAAATGATTTGATGGACATCATCATGGGTGAACAGCTGCACTTTAGCTCTATCGATGGTGTCGGTGTGGTATTTCACCTGATGGGTTGCTTGAGTGAATATGGCAAGCTTGGCCTCACCTGCATTGGTAATACACCAAAAGAAGCCGAGGAGATTTACGAGCAGGTCGTCGATACGATCGATCGGGCGACCGCAGCCCCCGTAGGATAGCCATCTTGGCTGTCCAAACTTGGCTGTCCAAACCTCTTCAGATTGTTGAAATGCTTCAGCGATGTTCGAGACGCTCGAGACGCCTATGCTTACTGGTTTGCTGATTTCATGGCGCGGGCCATATCGCGTTTATCCTGCTTCTTCTTCAGGCTTTCACGCTTGTCGTGCAGCTTTTTCCCTCGCCCGAGACCAAAACTGACCTTCACACGGCCACCCTTCAAATACATCTTAAGCGGTACCAGCGTTAACCCTTTTTGTTCTACCTGACCGATGAGCTTCCGAATCTCTTGCTTATGCAGCAGCATCTTTCGTATGCGCCTAGGCTCATGGTTGTAGGCCAGATTCGTCATGCTATGCGGCGAGATGTGCACGTTGTGTAGCCATGCTTCGCCGCGTTGGACATTGGCGTACCCATCGCGTAGGTTCACTTTGCCCTCACGGATAGATTTCACTTCCGTACCGGTGAGGACGATGCCCGCTTCGTAGGTCTCTAAAATTTCGTACTGGTAGCGGGCTTGGCGGTTGTCCGCCACGATTTTGATGCCGCCAGTAGATTGTTTGGAGGGTTGTTTTGAGTTTGACTTAGCCATCTCTTTAATATAACAACTCGCCTATAACAACCTGTCACGTATCTGTTGATGCAACTTCCACTCTAGAAATGCAGAGTCGATACCATATCACGTTGAGATATGACTTTTCTGCATTCTTCTCTTCATATTTTAATTTTTGTTTATGTTACTTTGCTGACAGTCAAGGCAAAGGGTACCTCCTTCGCCTTAAGTAGCTTTTTCACAGAAAGATATGACCCAGACAATCCCGGCGGTGCGAGCGTTTATCGATACCTTCGACAGTGCTCCCTTAAATGACAAAGACCTGAACCACGCGATCAACACTGTGTGTTTCAGCCCCAACTTCAAAGATTTACTGCTAACGCTGATTAAAAGCGATGCCTTTTCTCCTGAGCTAGGGCAGCAGTTTGTGGCAGCTGGTGCTATTGAGGGGCTTGCCCCCTGTCGGCGGTTGCGCAGTGGGTTGAGTTCGTCTTTGTCGAGTTTTTTCACTTTGCTCTCTGAGTTGCTGTCGGCCTTTGATTTATCGGTTGGTGCAGAGTGGTCTAAGTTTGCGTCTCGATTGCAGCAGGATTCGTTGGCTAAAAAACGATTGCTGTCTGTGTTGCTTTCAGGGCCAGAAGAATCGTTTTATGCAGCGTTGGTTGATCAGTTAATTGTGAGTGACCCTCATGCTGTTCATCCCACATCTAGCTATCGGCAGAGTGCTGGCTTTGTTGTGAGTACAGAGGACGATCAGGCGGTGGAAGCTGTGATGACCCACAGTACTTTTACGTCTATTAGAGTGGTGGAGGATTCTCTGGAGCCTCATCAAACACTCATTAAAGACATGTACAGTGCGTCTGGTCGCTGTGTGTGTTTGATTGATCAAAACGTAGAGCGCTTTTATGGGGAAAAGATTGAGCATTACTTCGATTTTCACGGTATTCAGCTAGATAAGCTGGTGTACCGGGCAATGGAGGTCGATAAGGGCATTCATACCGTTGAGCGAATGCTGGGTGACTTTAAGCGCTTGGGTGTGTCTCGCAATGAGCCTGTGCTGATTGTGGGTGGTGGTGTATTAGCTGATACGGGCGGTTTGGCCTGTGCGCTGTACCACCGCAACACGCCCTATGTGATGCTTTCTACTTCGATTGTGGCCGGGATTGATGCGGGCCCTTCTCCGCGTACCTGCTGTGATGGCTTTGGCTACAAGAATTTGTTTGGGGCTTACCATGCGCCTGTGTTGTCTATCACCGATCGCTCTTTCTTTAAGACGCTGCGGGAGGGATGGTTGCGCCATGGTGTGGCTGAGATCATTAAGATGGCGACAGTGAAGGATGCTGAGCTGTTTGACGATTTGGAGCGGGCAGGGGCCGAGCTGATTGAAACTCGCTTTGGTGCGCTTAACTGTCAGTCGACAGACGAGATTTCGGCGCTTTCTCAAAAGATCTTGGGTGCGGCGATGCGCAGCTATGTAGAAGCTGAGTACGACAATCTGTATGAGACTCATCAGTGTCGGCCCCATGCCTATGGCCATACTTGGTCGCCTGGCTTTGAGATTGAATCAGGGTTGTTGCATGGTCATGCGGTGGCGATTGGGATGGGTTTTGGTGCGTTCTTGAGCTATCGTCAGGGATGGATTAGTGAGGCGGAGTGCGATCGCATCCTCAATCTCATCAGCATCTTTGGCCTCAGCCTCTGGCACGATGTCATGCTCAACCGCGACACACTTTGGGCTGCGCAAGTCAAGATAGGTGAAAAGCGAGGCGGCAGCCTCGTGGCACCCTTGCCAAAAGGTGCCATCGGTCAGTGCGGCTACCTCGGAGAGCTATCTCAAGTCGAGCTATTTGCTGCCATTAGCGACTATCAGGCACGTTGCGAAAAGTACCCTCGCAACGGTCTAGGTATCGATCCACTCTGTAAGGATGTTGGCCTAGAAGATCCTTCAACGATAGCTCAGCATATCCCTGCCGAACAGCTGCCTTCCTTTGAAGCTGTTTCTGAAGAGTTGCTCGCTAGCGTATAGACGACAGTTAGTTTCATCACGGTAAAGAAAAAATGATGCAAGAAGTCTTTGACATTGTTATTCCTCTTTTCAAAACCAGATGGAATACGCGCGCGGTGCTAGAGGGCTTGACCCACCACTACGCTCCTCGGACGATCCATATTGTTGCCCCTGCTGAGGAGGCAGCGGCTTTAAGGAGAGTTTCCGAGGGGTGGAATGTGCCTCTGCAGGTTCATCCAGAGGAAGTCTTTTTTCAGCCTGTTGGGCTCACAAAAGATGCTATCTGCGCAGAGCTTGATTTGGGAAAATCTCTCTACACACCTGGTTGGTTTTACCAGCAGTTGCTCAAGTTAGGTGCCTTTGAGGCTATTTCTGACTTGAGCGAGTGGTATCTCGTTTGGGATAGTGATCTGTTGCCAGTGGCGACTTGGCCTATCTTTACTGAAGATGGTGGTGCGTTGAAACGTACATTTGCGCTACTTCAGCACAACGAGTGGGGCAACCCTAGCATCGTCTCCAATTGGGAGACATGGATTAATCAGGTCCTGGGTGTGCCTGGGGCCAAAGATCCGGTGGGGACTTTCATTCCTCACCATATGTGGTTTCGGCGATCGCATTTGCAGTCTTTCGCTAAGCGAATCAATCAGTTCTTCGACTCGGAAGACGACTGGCTGCGCCTCATGATGCGCTCTGCCAACCAGTTCAAAACCTTTGGCGAGTACTGGTGCTATTCGTCGTGGGTTGCGAGCCAAGCGCCCGACGATTTGTCGTTTCATCCATACGACTTGTACGGGGCAACAACAGAACGCTTTTTTGACGATGGTACGGGACTGTTTTCCGCAGGGCTGCGGCGCTATCTCAAGTCACAGGGGCAATCCCTAGACAATGTGTTCTCTCCTTCTTTTGTTGAAGTAGATCGCTTTATTCGAGAAGAGTATGGCGTTGATGCGCTGCCGTCTTCTCTTTCTTTTGAGAGTAGTCCTCGGCATCTTAAGAAGAATGAGGAGACGATGCATATTGAAGAGGTGCGATCGCGTTGGAATCCTCGTAACGTAGCTCCTGCTCCTGTTACGTAAGCAACACTACCCGGAGGCCAGACAAATCATGTTTAGCTTTTGGGCTCTGCCACAATGCACCATTCGTGTAGCTCGTAGTCTACGCAGTTATTTTCGATGAGCGGGTCGGCCTCAACGAGAGACTTGGCCTTTTCCATGGACTCAGCCTGAAAAATTAGCATGCCGCCGCCTCGTTCTGCCCAGTATCCACTGCGAGCCTGATGGCCTTTTCCTATTAGGCTGTTGACGTAGTCGATGTGAGCACCGACGAACTGATCGAAACGAGGTTTATCGACGATGCCACGTTCAATTTTGACGAACCAAGCCATAGACATGAATGTGCTAACCGCACATAGCTTAAGGTTTTATTGCTCCAAATCAAAGCCAACGTCTTAAAGGCTCAAATGCAAGACATGATAAACGTGGTCAACGAAGTTTTTGCCGAAGACGCACAAAGCCTCAAAACTGAAGAAAGCAATGGCTTGCAGCTAGAAGAAATTACCTTATCCGTTCAGGTAAATGCCAAAGGTGAACTCGGTATTCTCGGCACGGGCGGCGAGCTGGGCGGCACGGGCGGCATCACCCTGAAATTTTTGCGGCCAAAGTCATAGCGAAGATTGCAGCCAAGCATTGAACTGTCTAACGGCTACGCTGGTTCCCTCTCGCCAGGCCTTCTCCACATATTCAGGCATGAGGTTTATTACTGGAATGCCCGGAAACGTAGGGCTATCTATGCTCTTAACATAACGCCCACTCTCCAAAGTGTATATGCTCAGCTTTTCTTCTCGATAAATCCACAGCTCAGGCGATGCGATGCTTTCGTAAGCCTGTGGCTGTGTCAAAGAAGTTAAGTCAACTTCCAGGACTAAATCTGGCGGCGGATCGATTTCTAAATCAATCTTTTCTTTTCCAAGCACTGTTTGCCAGTTAGCAATATAGAAGCAAGAATCTGGTTCTATGCCCTTCTCATTAAATTTTTTAAGCGTAATGGGATCGTAATTTTGATAGTCTCGCCCTTGATGCTCCAGCAGACTTTCCACAAACTTTGAAAGCGCACGTGAGCGATTGCCATGACGGGGCGAAGGAGACATTAGCCGAATGGTTCGAGTTTGGGCATTGAAGTAGATTTTAATGTTGGATCTTTCATTTCTCGTTGCCAACAGCGCTTCATAATCAGCCCATGTTTGACCCTGTAGAACTACGTCCGAGCCAGGTGAGAGCTGGATGGTTTTGGGGGTAATCGTTAGGGTTGTCGCCATGTCGATTTCTCTACTACCGCTTTACGAATAATCTCTTTCTGTTGATGGAGTGGTCTATGAACCGAGGCAAGACGCGCCGCCCTGCTTGTGTTTCCTACTCTAGACTACGACATCAGAAAAAGGAGCCCATTTTATGGCGACTGAACAAAACGAAAATATTAAGTTAGACGCTGAGCCTGGCAAAGGTGCCGCTGGTAACCAACAGGCTGTGCAAGTTGCCCAAGCTGTAGGTGACGCTGTTCAACCCCTTGGTACCAAAAGCTTCCCCGGTGGCACGCCCGAAGAAGATTCAAAAGTGAACCCTAAAACTGCCAAGCCGCTTGAAAAAAGTCTCGCTCGCAAACCATGGCATACCGGTAGGTAGAGCGAGTCAGCGGTGTATCACTCGAATGCTGATCGACTATCGCTTCGAGCTGTTTGGCCAAGGGTTCAAATTCGTCACTGCTATAAGTGGCAATCCAATCCTGGTACTGATGGGTTGGGTGGTCACTTTTTGCTAGCTGCTGACCTAGGTAGGCGTATAGCCGCATACAAGGCGACATCGCTACAGCCGTAATGCCTACAGGTTGGCTCCAAGCTGTAGACAGTAAAAAATCTGTGTACTGCCGAGTTGCAGTCCCTGGTTCCACGGTTTTGATGTCTACATTCCAAGACTGGGCGTAGCCCTGATGCAGGTTTAGCTCCTGCAAAACGCCTTCAGCGAGCGCGTGAAAGGTTTGAAAGCTCTCCCAGTCTGGTGCTTTTGCTGCAGCAATGCTGTAGGCGCGAGCAAAGGCCTCTAAAAAGAAGGCGTCTTGACCGACGTAGTAGGCAAATTTTTCCTTTAGCAAGGAGCCGTCACCGATGCCCTGTACGAATGGGTTCTGTAGGGAGGCGTTGGCAAGGTCTTGGTTGGCTTGCCAAAGGGTTTGAGAGAGGGACATAAAATGATTAGCGGTTTTAGAAAGAAAGAACCGCTAATCATCATAGCGATAGGTTGCCATAGCTACGTGATGCTGGTTCCTGCCTCAGTTCGCCGAATGACTACAACTGACGGCTTTGGCGGCGCATCGGCTGTTTTTCCTGGCCAGTTTGAGCCCACCGGCACGTCTCTCTTTTGAAAGAACGTTTTCCCATCAGTGGTTTTCATCTCAAACTCTCGGGTTTCGCTGGCCATCTCTTTACGTGTGCCGTTCCGCTCGCCAGGATGCTGAGCTGCTATAAACAGCGCAGTGCTGTCTTCGTTAAAAAATGGACCGGTAAGTTCGCATTCCATGGGACCGTAGGCAAACATTTTGGCTTCGCCTGCAGCTTTGCCCTCTCGCTGGATCTGCCAGAGTGAGTTGTTGCCATAGATGCCGAGCATGTCTTTGCCTGTTAGCGTTTTGCCTTCCTCGACGATGCGCTTGGGAACGGCTTTGTTGTGTGTGCTGGTAGACATGTCGGTGACGACCCAGAGGTTGCCTTGTGAGTCGAACTCTAGGTTGTCTGGGTTGGCAAAGCCGAAACCGCCGTCTGAGGGTTCGCCGCCGGTTGCAAACATTTCCCACTGGAAAGTGAGTGCAGCTGGATCGTTTTGATCCTCTGTGAGTTTCATTATCCAGCCTGCTTCGTAGTTTTCTTCACCGTTGGGGCCGACGAAGATAGCTTTATCTGGGCCACCGTCGCCACCGGGTGCGCCGGAGGTGAAGGCGATAAATAAGGTGCCGTCTGGGGCGACTTCGGTATCTTCAGGACGGGCGGTGAGGGTTGCGCCTGCGGCGTTGGCGGCGAAGTGGGCGTCGATGAGGATTGCGCCTTGCTTTTGGGTGTTGGTGCCGGTGTAGAGGTCACCGAGGGTGGCGAATTTTTCTGCGAGTTGGCGAGCGATCGCATCTTCCTCCACTTTCACAAATCCCCCATCGGGCCGCTTAGGTAACGTCACCATCCCACCCATCACTTCACTAGGCATCACCGGATTCACCGGCGTATCGAGTGCTAGCGGAATCCAGCTACCCGTCCCGTCAGCGTTGAACTTCGCAGCGTGGAGCATTCCATTCGTCATAAGCCGTGAGTTGGCTTTATCTGTAGGGTCGTTAACGGTGCTAGTGCTGATGAATTTATAGACGTGGCCACCTCGGCGATCGCACCCCGAATAAAACGCCAGCTTCTTCCCAGCCTCTGCTCGAATGCCCACTGCCTCATGCCGATAGCGGCCCATCCACGTATGCTTCGTGCCATAGTCATTCGGATCGCTCGGGTCAATCTCCACAATCCAGCCGTATTTATTTCCTGCTAATCCAAACACATTGCCTTGACCGCCAAATCCGGCGTCAAAAGGTTTCTCTGCAGGTTCAAAAGAGGATCCGTCACCGTACACCGCTTCCGGTACCTGAGACTGAATGTTCTCCTCAGCGCTGAGCGCGGTACCCCAAGGCGTTGTACCGCCTGCACAGTTGCCGAATGTCCCAATGATGTTAGTCCCAAGTCCATCTGAGTATCCTTGTACCTCTTCTTTCACAAATACAGATGTTGCTGGGCCCGTCGACTTAATGTAGTTTCCATCTTCAAGTCCCGCAATGCCCGAAACTCGCCTATCGGTTTCTTTGGGAACGCGCACCCCTTGCCCGATGGCTTCTCGGCGGACCGTAATTACGCCCAGGCCCTGATCTATCAAAGCTTCTTTGGAAATTTGCTTGATCTGCCCCTTTAGTGGATTGCTTTCAGGTAGCGAGAATGCATTGACTGCTTCGTCTTCTAGCTTTTTGACCGCCTCGGTTACCGCTTCAAATGGCAGGGATTTACCTGTGACCTTTTGATAGGTTTGCTCCCAGGTTCCGGTGCTGATGTATTCAAAGTTAACGGTCAAAAACCCTTCATCAGGGCCGGTCGGAATAAATGATAAATAGTCGTTGTTGTAGCCGAATCGTGAGTCGCCGACAGGATCTCCCCAGGAGGCAACCACGTCGTAGGTAAAGCCATCAGGCAGCACGATATCGTCTTGAATTGCGTACTGGCTGTACTCCAAAGGCTGCCGGTCGGCGCTGATGCTGACGGCTTCATACGGTAGCGGACTCTTCAGCGGCTTGAACGGTGAGCTAGCAGCGACAGCTTTTCCACCAGAAGCACCACCGGCTGCAACTTCTGCGCCAACTTCTGCGCCACCCGCTGCACTACCTGCTGTGCCACCAGTCGTCCCCCCGGTTGCGCTGGGCTTTGTTGCCTGACAGCCAAACGTTCCTAGGGCTGTAGACCCTGCGGTTGCACCCAAAAACATCAAAAAATTCCGACGCTTTAAACTCATATTCAGTAGATACTTTCCAGTAGATTCAGTAGGCGTTTGGCACTTTGCTTGTACCTCAAATGAAAGCTTCATTTGGTAAAGCGAAGTACTTTGCCTCCTATTACGCTAGTGAAATCAGGTTAAGAGTAGGTGAAAAATCTATTGATGTCTACATTTGTTTAACAGAGGCTGTTTACAGCCACTCTTTAGAGCGTCGCTGCTGCTATATCTCGATCTTTTGCAATCTGTGACTTTAGCGCATCTAGCGAATCGAACTTTTGTTCCGCTCTGACAAAGCTCTCCAAACTCACGGTCAGCATTTTGCCGTATAGGTCACCTGCCCAGTTCAATATATGGACTTCTATGCTGAGCGTTTGCCCATTGACTGTGGGGCGGTGGCCAATGTTCATCACGCCTTTGAGTGGTTCTGCGTCAGCGTTTGGCGTGCCGTAAATACGTACGCTGTACACGCCTGTGCAAGGTAAGAATTTTTTGGCCGGTAGCTGAAGGTTGGCGGTAGGAAACCCGATGGTTCTGCCGAGCTGTTTGCCCTGTACGACTCTACCTGTGAGGGTGTACGGACGGCCTAAAAGCTGGGTGGCAGTGGTTGGACTACCGGATTGAAGTGCTTCGCGGATGCGGGAGCTGCTAATGCGATCGCCCTTCTCATGCTTTAGCGGCACCAACACAACGGGTACACCATACGCCGCTGCAATATCCATCAGCATCTGCGCATTACCACTACGGCCTTTGCCAAAATGAAAATCACTGCCGACACTAATACGCTGTGCCTTTAGCCCTCTAATCAGTATTTTCTCGACAAATTCTTGAGGGCTCAACTCAGCTAGTGCGTGGTTGAATGGCAGCATCACGAGCTGATGAATACCTAGCTGTGCTAATTGCCAGGCTTTTTCCGCTACAGGCGTGAGTAGAGGGCGAGCGGTGCCCGAAAAGTATTCGTGGGGATGGGGAGAAAAGGTGACAACGGTGGCATAGGCCCCAGACGTTGGCAGCTCGGGCGCTGCTGCCAGCGTGGATGCCGATAAGTCAGCAGTGACTTCACCCGCCGTAGTAGGGAGTTGGCTGTAGCCAGAGGCCAGGACTCCACTGTGAAAGGCTGATAGAGACTGGTTGTTTCGCAGTCCGTTGCTAGGAACGGTGGACGCGCTAGTGGAAGCGATTTCTGAAGCGATTTCTATAGAGCTTTTCGCGTGAGTCGATAGTGGGCGAGCCAAAATTTGAGCCATCACTTGCTGATGGCCCAGATGCACGCCGTCAAAATTGCCCAGCGCTATATTCGTAGGGGCTTTTGCCGCCTCAAGAGAAGAAGTAATCCACACGCTTTACATTCTGACACAGAGAGACACAGCAGGCGCGACCCCGTAGGCGCGATGCGGTGGATATCTGGCGCTTGATGAATTACTGACGACGGCTACACCGCTGCGGCAACAGGCGATTCTTTGTCAGATAGCTGGCCGCAAGCAGCGTCTTCGGTCTTTTCTCCCGCAATCAGCTCCAGTACCATGCCTTCTTTAGCGACGATGGTGCCAGGCAGTGCTGCTGAGGTTTGGCGGGCGATGTCATCCATGAAGTCGTCTGTGTGGCCAGGGTCGTGATGGAAGATGATCAGCTGCTTAACGTTAGCGGCTTTGGCAAGCTTGACGGCTTCTTGCCAGGTGGAGTGGCCCCAGCCGATTTTGCTGTTTTTCTCGTCGTAGTATTCGTCATCGGTATAGGTGCAGTCATAAATCATGACGTCGGCATCTTGAATCAGCGACAGAACGTTGTCGTCTAGCCTGCCGGGAAAGTGCTCTGTGTCGCTAATGTAAGCTGCGTGGTGGCCCTTGTAGCTCACTCGGTAGCCAACTGCTTCGCCAGGGTGGTTGAGCATCGCGTTGGTGATCTCTACATCGCCAATTTTTACGACTTCGCCCACTTCAATGTCGCAGAACTCCAGCTTCGCGCCCATGATTTGTAGGGGAACAGGGAAGTTAGGGTGTAGCATTTGGTCGTTTAGGCGCTGCTCGATGGTGGAGCCGTTGGGTGCGATCGCACCATGAATCTTGAACTTGTTCCCAGGTACAAACGCGGGGACAAAGAAAGGAAACCCCTGAATATGGTCCCAGTGCGAATGGGTGAAAAACATGTTGGCATCTACTGGCATTTGCCCCAGCATTTTTTGCCCCAGGTTCCGCAGGCCTGTGCCCCCGTCAAAAATCAGCTGCTGGCCGCCCACATTCATTTCAATGCAGGCCGTATTGCCCCCGTATCGAACTGTCGATGAGCCAGGACAAGCAACACTTCCCCGGACGCCCCAAAAGCATATCGAAAACTGACCTTGCTGATCTGACATGAGCCCTACGTGAAGTGGTGTTAGCGGTAATGACTATTCATTCTTACAGCTCTTAGTATGAGCTGTCGTTGTGCTCAATACCGTGATGTCTTCGCCCGAAAGAAAATAGAATAACCTCTTGCATAGTGCCCAAGCTAGGACCATAGCTTGCGCCATCAGACCTATTACATGTGTTTGGTGATGCGTTTTTCGCGTTAGAACTCAGCAGTTGCCTACTTCTACGCAAAAAAGCAGATTAGTCTGATATTTTTTGATTCAATCATCGTCAAACTCTTAGTTTTCTCAGTATTTACCGCTAAAGCGCCAAGGTTTTTCTTCGTCGGCACCTGGTAGCTTTTTGCCCGGCATACTCTCCGACGCTTTGCTTACTTTCCCAGTTCCAGCTTTTTTGTCCAGGTCTCAATAAAGTCAAGAGCCGTATAGGCTGTAAGGTCGTACTGTAGTGGGGTAATGGTGATGTGGTTTTGCTTAATGGCCTGCACATCGCTCATAAACTGCTGCCCTACGGCTGCAATGCTTTTTTCTAGTTCGTTCGGCTGAGCGTTGGGTGGAGCGAGCAAATCTGTGTCGCCTTCTTCCATCACTTCGCCAGCGAGCCAGTAGTAGGTCTTCCCTCTGGGGTCGACTCTTTTCTCGAACTGGTCGAAATATCGACGAACGCCTTGACGCGCGATGACGGGCGACTTTATTTCAGTCGCAGGTACAGGCGGGACGTTGACGTTGAGTAAAATGGGCAGGCTTAGGGGTTGCTTTTCGAGCTGGGCGACGAGGCGAACAGCGAAGTCGGCTGCGGGGCCAAAGTCTTTGTGGGCGAAGCTGGTGAGGCTCATTGCGATCGCAGGAATCCCTTCCAAGACCCCTTCCATCGCAGCTGACACCGTCCCCGAATACAGCACATCGGTTCCTAGGTTCGCACCGTGGTTAATCCCAGAGACAACAAAGTCTGGTGGGCTAGGCAAAATCGCATCTAGTGCCAATTTCACACAGTCCGAAGGCGTCCCCGAACAGGCCCAAGCCGCAATCTCTGAATTGAAAACATCTTCTATTGGGTTGACTCTCAGCGGGCGATGAAGGGTGAGCCCATGGCCTGTGGCGGAGCGTTCGCGATCTGGGCAAACCACTGTGACGGTGTGGCCAGCCGTAGCTAGCGCGTTTGCCAAGGCCCGAATGCCTAGGGCAAAAATGCCGTCATCGTTGCTTACGAGTATGTTCATGGAATATTAAAAGACGCCAGTGTTTAGACCTCACTGGCAGGTTACCATAGACTAATTTGCGACCTAGCCCATCAGCCACCAGCGCCATGTCATCATCCGAAATTGAGTCCCAATCACTAGCCTCTCAACTGGGGGCCGTTCAACAACGGGCTACCGAAGATATCAGCGCTGCTGCTAGCTTGGACGATCTCGATAAAGTCCGCGTCAAATATTTAGGGAAAAAAGGCGACCTTTCCAAGGTGCTAGGCGGCATGGGCAAGCTCTCGGCCGAAGAAAGGCCCAAAATTGGTAAGTTGGCCAACGAAGCCAAAACCGCACTGCAATCACAAATCGACCGGCGCAAAGAAGACCTGCAAGCTGCTCAAATCCGAGCACAGCTAGAATCTGAAACGCTAGACGTGACCATGCCCGGCGTATACAAGCCACAGGGCCGAGTTCACCCTATCAACAGCATCATCGACCAAATCACCGACATCTTTGTCGGCCTTGGCTACACCGTCGCCCAGAGCCAGGAAATCGAAAGCGATTATTACAACTTTGAAGCACTGAACTTCCTGCCCGATCACCCAGCGCGCGACATGCAAGACACGCTGTACTTGCCAGGCGGTCAGCTAATGCGTACTCACACCTCGAATACGCAAATTCGTTACATGGAAAACAATGAGCCCCCAATGCAGGTATTGGCCTCCGGTCGCTGCTATCGGCGCGATACGGTGGATGCCACCCATGCGGCCGTTTTCCATCAAATAGAATTTTTCGCCGTCGATAAAGACATTACCTTTACCGACTTGCGCGGTACGGTGCAGCTGTTCTTAGAAGCGCTGTTTGGCGATATTGAAGTGCGTTTTCGTCCCAGCTACTTTCCTTTCACCGAGCCTTCTGCGGAAGTTGATGTGCGTTGGCAGGGGCAATGGCTTGAAGTGATGGGCTGCGGCATGATCGATCCCAACGTGCTTAAGGCCGTAGGCTGCGATCCGGAGGAATATTCGGGTTTCGCCGCTGGCCTGGGGGTAGAGCGCTTGGCAATGGTCCAGAGCAAGATTGACGATATTCGTCGGCTGTACAGCAGCGATTTGCGATTTTTACAGCAGTTTTAAGTTTGTTACTGGCAATGCCCTTTCTAGGCTGCTGTCTGGAGTGTGGTTGTTTCGGTTATGCTATCGGTTCTTTGCAATGTGGCTAGGTCCGGCAATGGCTGAGGCGTTACGCGGACTTCTTTCATTGCGATCGCAGCTTTTGCCCGTGCAATGTTGAGCTTACTAAGCGCGGTGGGAATCAGTTCTGCGAGTTCTGCGGCTTCCATTTCTGTTTCTGTAAGTGGACGATCTTCAAGGCGACAGGCGTTAATCAGGCATGCGGGCCCAATTTGAGCTTCGAGGGATTGAGCTTCCTGATAATGCGGCAGGTTTAGCGCCGATAGGCCAGCAGGAATCAGCTCGGTGAGGGCAAGGTCGGCAGGTTCTTCTCCGTCTGAGTCGTCGCCAAGCAAGCGAGTGGGCGGTGCTAAAGGGATGACCACTTCTACTTCTGTTGGGTGCGCTGGGCTTTGCGTACTTTTTGTTGGTTTCTTGAGGGTGTCGGGTCCAGCGAAGAAGGTCGCTATTTGCTGTAAAAGAGAGACTTGCTCAGAGGCTTGGGTTGTCATGACGGCTCAGTTCGATATTCAAGTGCTGACGGCTTCATAGCCCAGCAGATGAGAGTTTGTGTGCTCTCTTCTTGTGCTATGAGTATTCCCCGTGTGTAATATCGGTATCTGAGTAATTGCATGGAACTACGGGAACGTATCAAAAAAGGTGAATCTTTTCTCCGTCCGGATTCCGTAGTTCTGCTGACCTACTAATCTTGATGCCATTAATTCTGACGACTGTCAGTGGGTGGCTGCCAGTTGAAATGGGTTTGAATCCATTTTTTGGCCTGTGCGATCGCTACTTCCCGACTATCTGCCCTAGGCACTGCTACTGCGCTCCCAGTGGCATAGGTCACCCACGCCGAATACACCTGCTGATCTTGGTGCCAGGTCGTGGTGATTTCTATCTGCATATTGCGATAGCTAAAGGCCCACACCACGGCAGGATAGTGCGGCGTTGCAATGTGTTCGTGCATAGGAATCGTGCTATGGAAATCGGTGTTGTCTTAGCTATAAAGCTTAGCGACATATTTACCGTAACCGTTGTACAAAAAGGTCGGTTGCTTTTTCCAATCCCAATCGTTGCCTTCGCCCATCAATCGCTCTTGGGCCTGCGACCATCTAGGGTGGGGCACCTGCGGATTCACATTGGCTTCAAAGTCATACTCGTTGGGTGAAATAGTGTTCCAGTAAGTGGCTGGCTGCTCAGCAACAAATTCTATCTTGACGATGGATTTTGCTCCCTTGAATCCATACTTCCAAGGCATCACCATCCGAACCGGTGCCCCGTGCTGCTTGGGTAGGGTGCGCCCGTATACGCCAACAGCAAAAAAGGCGAGTTCGTTAGCCATTTCTTCAATGCTAAGACCTTCTTGGTAGGGCCAGGGAAGACTATTCGCACGGTTCAATCCTCCTGGACCTGTTGTGATGTTTGGGTCATAAAAGGACTCGAAGCGAACGAATTTGGCCTCTGGCTTTGGATCGACGGCTTCAATTAGTTTGCTCATGGGAAAGCCCAGCCAAGGGACGACCATCGCCCAGGCTTCTACGCAGCGGAATCGATAAATACGCTCTTCGAGGGAAAAAGTCTTGAGCAAATCGTCTGCGTCGTAGGTTTTCGGCTGATTTACTAGGCCGCCAACCGTGAGCTTCCAGTCTTCGCTAGGGAGCGATTGGGCATTGCGCCAGATGTTTTTGGTGCCGCCAAATTCATAGAAGTTGTTGAAGCGGCTGGCGTACTCCTGGTCGGTGACGGTGGCGTTTTCAATTGTTTTGAAGTCGGGGTTGGTGCGGATGTTAGAAAGCTTTTGACCCAGGGTGGCTTCAAATTCGGCGCGATCGCTATCTTTCAACGCAGGCCGACAGCTATTTAGCGCGATACTCCCTCCCAATCCAATGCCTGCACCCATTGCCGTTTTTAAGAACTGCCGCCTAGATTTCTTCCGATTGAAGAAAACAGTTTCTGCGGTGGCTTGCTTTTCTAACAGCTGCCAATCGGGACGGATTCTGGGAAAGACCATGGCTAGAGGAAGGGATGACGAGGTGAGTTCTACTATATAGATACCCACTCTTTAGATTCTTACAGGCGGATGAGAAGGTTTGGGTTACTTTCGACCGACTTTCGACAATGGACCAAAGAATGCTCGACTTTCGGATGGGCTGTGCAGTGTGGGCGTTTAAAGACTGGGTGGGTACTTTTTATCCGGCTAAGAGCCAGCCGACGAACTTTTTGAAGCTGTACGGCGAGCGAATGCTGACGGTAGAAGGCAATACGACATTTTATTCGGTCCCATCAGCAGAGATGGTGCAGCGCTGGGCAGACCATACGCCCGATGCGTTTCGGTTTTGTCCAAAGCTGCCGCGTACGGTAACCCACGAAGGTCTGCTGATGGCGCATTTACCTGCGGCGTTGTCTTTTTTGAAACTGATGCAGGGACTGGGCGGGCGGCTAGGTCCTATCATGGCGCAGCTACCGCCAAGCTATAGTCCAGCGTCTTTCGATGATTTGGCTGCTTTCCTAACGGCTTGGCCTCGGCAAGATGCGCCGATTGCGGTGGAGGTGCGCCATCTGGACTGGTTTCGCCCGGACCAAGCTGCTAGGCTTACCGCGCTGCTCACCGGGTTGGGGGTAGGTCGGGCTTTGCTAGATTCGCGCACGATGTACGACTGGGAGGCTCAAAACGAGGGCAAAGGCGATGTGGACCCACAACTGACATCGAATCGGCGTAAGCCCAAAGTGCCTTTGCAGCCTGAGGTGACGGCTGATTTTGCCATTGTTCGCTACATTAGCCATCCTCAGCTGATGAGAAATGTTGACTATCTAGCTGGGTGGGTGACTCAGATTAATGAGTGGCTTGTCGCTGGAAAGCAGGTTTACTTTTTTGTGCACTGTCCGATGGAAGTGGAGTCGCCGATGGTGGCTCGGTACTTGCAGGAGCAGTTGGAGGCTGCGGATGTGGCGGTGTCGCCGTTGCCTTGGATGGAGTTGGCGCAGCCGCCGGATCAGTTGAGTTTGTTTTGAGTCGATTGCAACAATCTCTGCGTTGTCAGTTCTATTGCCAGCTCCAGCGCAGCTTCCGTGCTCTGTGACCTAGCAATTCCCTGTCCAGCAATATTAAAAGCCGTTCCGTGATCGGGTGAAGTGCGAATAAATGGAAGGCCGATAGTGGTATTTACCGCAAGGTCGAAGGCGAGAAGCTTGACAGGAATAAGACCTTGGTCGTGGTAAAGGGCGAGATAGCCATCGTGGGCTTGATGGGAACTTGGCTTTATTTTGCTGTGCCAGGCGAGACCGGGCTGTACCCAGAGGGTGTCGGGTGGCACGGGACCTTCTAGCTGGATGTGGGGGAAGCGCTGCTGCTGGGATTTCATCCAGGGAATGAGCCAGTCTTGTTCTTCGCGGCCGAGCTGGCCTTGCTCGCCGCTGTGGGGATTGAGTCCTGCGATCGCAATTCGCGCTTCTTTCAGTCCAAAGTCTCGCTGCAAACATTCAATCAAAAGTTCCAGCTTCAGTGTCATCACCTCTGGCGTGAGAGCCTGGGGTACATCCTTAAGCGGAATGTGGGTGGTGGCGAGCAGTGTGCGTAGGCTCCAGTGATTGCGAGGAGACTTGGCGACGAAGAGCATCCCAAATCGCTCCGTGTCAGACATTTCGGCGAGGAGTTCTGTCTGTCCGGGGTAGTGGTGGCCAGCCGCGAGCCAGGCGGATTTGGCGATTGGGGCGGTGACGATGCCGTCGAATTCGTCTTTGAGGGTGTGGGCGATCGCACTTTGCAATGTACGGAAGGCCACTTCTCCGCTGTTGCCGTTGCCTGTGCCGCTGACGACGCCTGCGGTAACAGATGGGTCGATGCTGATGTCGATGAAGTTTAGGGTGTCTGGATCTCTGAGAGTGTTCTTTGGAGATTGGGTTTTGAGGTGAGTGTAGATCTGAGTGAGGAGAGTGCGATCGCCAATCACCGAAATGTCTGCCTGCTGTTCAAAGCTATGGTCACTCAAGGTTTTAAGCACCACCTCAGGGCCAATCCCCGCCGGGTCACCCAGCGTCATCACCAGCCGAGGCTTATCACGATATGCCGAGTGAGGGACGGCTGTAGCTAGAGCAGTACCATTGCTACGATTGCTTGGTTTGGATGTAGAACGTGGGGTCGTGGGCACAGAAGCAGAAGTCATAAAATAGGGGTGAGCGTCCTATAAATTCTAATTGCTGCGTTGCTGCGAAAAAATCTATGGGCCCGGCCCAAAACACTCTAAAATGGCGATAACTACAAGTGGACATAGCCTGCTGTGTAGCTATAAAAATCAAGAAAAAATTAGGAGATAGCAAGAATGGCTGGCGAAATTTTCTCAACCGCAGTTTTGGTTTCTGGCATGATTTTGGTGGGCCTTAGCGTTGGCTTCCTCATGCTCAAAGTACAAGGCGGCGAAGAGTAAGTTGCCATCAGTTGACCTAGTTTGCTTGTGAGAGGGGTCGTTGCTGTAACGACTTCTGCTAGACTGAGAAGCATATTAAGTTTTGTTTACTTTACCTCATGGTCTTATTAGTCGTTGGCGCAACTGGCACATTGGGAAGGCAAATCGTTCGCCGAGCCCTAGACGAAGGCTATGAGGTTAAATGTTTGGTCAGAAACTTCCAGAAGGCTAGCTTCCTACGGGAGTGGGGCGCTCAGCTGGTAAAAGCCGACCTCACCGGACCCGGTAGCTTGCCGCCTTGCTTTGAAGATGTGCAAGAAGTGATCGATGCTTCCACATCTCGCCCAGCCGAAAAGGAAGGTATTTACGATGTGGACTGGCATGGCAAAGTTTCTTTGATAAAAGCGGCTAAGGAGGCTGGTGTAAAGCGTTTCGTCTTTTTCTCTATTTTGGGTGCGGGTGAATATCCCGATGTACCCCTGATGGAAATCAAAGACTGCGCGGAGTCCTTTCTGAAAGAATCTGGGCTCAACTACACAATTTTCCGACCTTGCGGCTTTATGCAGGGTTTGGTTGGCCAGTACGCGATTCCTATTTTGGAACGACAGTCTGTCTGGGTAATGGGTGAGGCTGGCTCTATTGCCTACATGAACAGTCAGGACATTGCGAAGTTTGCCGTAAAGGCGCTGAAGCTACCCGCCGCTGAAAATAAAACGTTCCCACTGGCTGGCGTACGTGCCTGGGGCGCTTACGAAATTATTCGACTGTGCGAACGGCTCTCTGAGCAAAATGCAAATGTGTCTAACATGCCACCAGCACTGCTGCGAGGCGCGCGCAAAATAGCTGCCTTTTTCCAATGGACATGGGACTTAGCCGATCGCCTAGCGTTTACTGAGGTGAGTGCCAGTGGTAAGACGATGGATGCACCGATGGATGAGGTGTACGACACATTTGGCGTCGATAAGTCGGAGCTGACAACGCTAGAAGATTACCTGCAAGAATACTTCACCCGCATTTTGAAGAAGCTGAAAGAGCTGGACTTTGAAAGTGGACGAGATGCTAAGAAGAAAGTCCCCTTCTAAAAGAATTTTCTGCGCTGAATCCTTTGTGCTCTACCTCAACTGCACCTGCCCTCTTTGGTTGTGCTATTGCTTGAAATTGCCGCTAAACAACTTCTTTTGGTTTTTCTCACACATCCTGGAATGAGCGTGTTATCTTGTCTACAGGTGACACGTTCACCTACACACTAAACACAAATCCGTCTAGGAATACAGGAGGTGATGCCCATGAATATTGGTGATATACGAGTGGGTCTCCAGGTTGATGTAAGCCAGCTGTGCGCTGGAGCTGTTCTCTAGAGAAAGCTTTGACATCAGTTGAAGCTGACTTGCTAGGTTTCCTTCCAGCAGTTTGGTTTTGACCTGAAGATCCAACTAGACCGCTCCCGAAAAGTGAAATGCATATGTCTTTGACAAATGTGTTCCACTTCTCGGGAGCGGATAGTCGTTTTAAAGGGGAATAGCGATGCTCTCCTATCTAACTAAGTAGGTTTTTCTTTTATGCCCGAGTAGTCTGTAAGACTGCTTGGGCATTGCTGTGAAATTGTCGTGATGAGACTCTGGTGAAACTTGCGTAGGTTGAATCAACGAGAAATTGCCTGAAACGCATAACTCTTTCTTATGCGCAAGTATATAGCTTGTGATTTTTGTGAATATATTCGATATTTGTAATGGAGCACATAAATCGTATCAACTTATACAATTCCTCTGTATATCTTGTGTGTTCTGAAGTGTGATGCGATCGCTGACTTCCCATTTACGGCAGGGATTCAAACGCTTTTTCTGTTTTGGAAGTATTTGAAATTGATAGGTAAGAAGCTCCAATAGACCACTTATTGCTATATAGAAAACTGTCCTATGGTGTTGTGGAATACCAAAAACTTCTGTTAGCATTTCACACAAGCTTAGAAAAGTTAGCTCTTGCTGACATAAAGCAGGAGTTCATCAAACTTTTCTGGCCTGATGGAGGCGTCTATTACTTTCAATGTTTGTGATCTGAGCTTGAAGGCAACGATCCTTAAGTTTCGGTGAGTAAGCTATGCAGCTAATAGTCGATTCATCTATTTAGGTGTGAAGGAATTTAAAAAACAATGACAAATTGGAAAGCATTGCTCGCTGCACCCGCAGCACTGGGCGCAGTTCTCGCAGTATCTGGTAACGCAGTAGCCGCAGAGACAGTAGAGTCCGTATCCGTAAGTGAAATCAGTGCAGACGTAGTTGTTTCTGAGCCCATTCAGCTGGCACAGGTAACTAACGTATCTGAACTATCTGACGTACAGCCTGGCGACTGGGCATTCACCGCACTTCAGCGCTTGGTAGAAGAGTACGGTTGCCTAGAGGGCTACCCCGACCGCACATACCGTGGAAACCGTGCGCTGACTCGCTATGAGTTTGCCGCTGGTTTGAACGCATGTTTGGACGTTGTCATCCAGCTGATCGGTACCGATGGTTTGGAAGAAGTGCGTCGCTTGCAAGAAGAGTTTGCAGCAGAGCTAGCAACAATTCGTGGCCGTGTAGACACGCTAGAGACAGATGTAGCTGAGCTAGAAGCGAACCAGTTCTCTACGACTACTAAGCTTCGTGGTCAGTTTGACGCGCACTTGGTAGTTCCTTTCGGCGATGCTGAGTTTGACGGTGAGAGCCTCATTGGAACCGATACTGATGATGACGGTGTAAACGACACATTTGACGATGAAGCGGATGCCACGTTTGAGTACCGTGCTCGTTTGAACTTCGACACTAGCTTTACTGGCGAAGATAGATTACGTATTCGTTTGCAGGCAGGTGACAACGACGGTTCCTTGGCTAACTCTGAAGGCGGCCTAGCCAACG
>ERZ1740067.69-NODE-69-length-79153-cov-17.534628_pt1 | contig 79153 bp, 61 predicted proteins | sample MGYA00581736_ERZ1740067 | MGnify/ENA primary metagenome ERZ1740067 (study PRJEB43018, sample SAMN04849236) | marine metagenome | isolation source: floating plastic debris | place: Pacific Ocean | collected 2008-08-27 | study: EMG produced TPA metagenomics assembly...
ATTCGATGGCTGATCACTTCCCATCATCTCTCAATCCTGCAACGCCAGAAATTCTAATAAATCCCAAGAGACTTTTAAGTGCCAAGAGACTTTAATAGGTGCCAGAAGGTTTACGCCGTGGAGGGGAAATTCTCTTCAGAAAAGGAAGTAAATCTAGGACGATCAAATTTATAACGATCAGTGTCGCTTTTTTCAGCCTGCAACCTTAGCCTGTAATTTCACTTATTTAAAAAATCAGTAATCAAGTCTGAAATTCGATACTTCTGAGCATTATTGATATTGTCATAACCCACACCAAACCAAAGCACATCACGATTTTCCAACTCAATCCCCACACGCATCGTATCTGAGCCACGGCTAGATCTAGAAACGTCAATCCTGGAACCTAGTACCTCGCTTAACGCCAGTTCCCTTGTACTTTTCCCCCACAGCTTACGTCGCTCAAATATCAGCTGATTGCCAAATCTATCCATACTGCAAACAATAACGGGTGAGAACACTATAATTAGCGATCCAACCAAAAAGAAAATTCCGCCAAAAATAATAATCAGCCACGCAGAAGATATTTGTACCTGGAAATCGTTTTGATTAGAATCTTCTAAAAACCCATTAATTTGGTTGGCAGTATCCACATGAGATTCATAACCGCTGGAATAGGCGGAACTTAAAGGAATCTGGAGAGGGCGACCGGGCTGAATTGACTGCTCAGTGGTTTTAATGAGAGCGCTTTTATCCACTATCAACACATTCCTGTAAGTTTCCCCGCCATCACTAGAAGAACTGAATTCAATATCAGCCTGAATAATTTTATCAATGGGAAATGACTTCGTTTCCGATGAGAGTATTCCTATCCTTTTTATCTCGCATGAAGGCTCTGGCTGGGCTTGGCGATCGCAAGAAAGAATTGTATTTTCTGTTAAGAAAACAATCACCAACAAACCAATGGCGGCAAAAACCGAGCCAAAGATCCACAGACCGATAGGGGTCACTGAAAATTTCAGCCTGCTTCTAGTATTTTCTTGAATCTTAAGCATAGGATTCCAAAACAAGATTCTTAAAGAATAAATTTTAAAGGGCAAACTTCAAAAGGTGAAAGGAACAGCTCTGATCATTGGTGTCTTTGTTGTTCCTTCATCTATGAACCTTTCCCCTGCGTAGCTATTAGCTATATTACTTTGAGCATTAGTGTCATATAGAACACACACGAAAAACACACGCCAGACAATTAAGTTTTTAATAATTCTATTGTTGTGGTTTGCCTATTTAAGGCAGCCTAAGTTTAAATTGATTTCAAAGCGTTAATTTTCGGCACATTAAGTAGGCATATTAATCCGAAGCATTAGTTTCAATTTGGGATTGTAATTTGGCGTCATGGCGGAACGTAGCAAGAAAATCTTATTGTTTTGGGACTGTCCAGAGTGTGGTCATAGTCATGTGGAAGGCCCCACCCAACGGTGCCCACGGTGCTTTTGGTGGCGCGATCGCCAGGTGGAATTTTACGAAGCCAATGATTCTCGACTGCTGACGCCCGAGGAAGAAGCCCAATACACTCGTCCCGACTGGATTTGTAAAGTCTGTGGGGCGTCGAATGCGGACACGGGTCAGCCAGTGGCGGAGCTGCTGTGTGGCAGCTGTAATTCCTGGCAAACTAATAGCCTGGATTTGGGAAGCGATCGCCCGGAGGATGCAAACGTCGGCGCTCAGGTGGCAACGGTACGTGGGCAATGGCAGGAAGGGTTCCGCGTTGACGAAGGGGCGACATCCCCTCCCCCTCCTCCGAAAAAATCGGGCGGACTGGGCAAAAAAATTGTGGCGGGGGCGATCGCCCTAGGAATTGGCGGCACGGGCTTTGGAGCCTGGCAGCTTTTTAGTCCGGATATTATTGATGCGGAAATTACCCAGCGCACCTGGACCGTTAACGTTGAGATTCAGGAACAGCGTCCCGTAAGCGGCAGCGGCTGGAACCTGCCCAGCGGTGCCTACAACGTAAACCGCCGGGAAAAACAACGGACCACGCGTAAGGTTCAAACGGGCACCACCACGGAAAACGTCAAGGTGTCTTATCAAGCACAAACGGGCACCAAAGAGCAGTGCAGAACCACCTCTGACGGCAATGGCGTAGGCACCAGAACCTGCCGCGACGTCCCCGTCTACACCACCAAATATCGCACCGAAACCAAAACCATACCGGTGTATCGCAATGAGCCCGTGTACGACACTTGGTACACCTACACCGAGGATAAATGGGGCACCCAAACCACCGTTAGCAACAATGGCGTGGGCGACTCTCCCCGCACGGCTCCCGCGTTTACGTTAGACAATCAGCCTTACCCTGAACGCAGCCGCCCCCCTCAAGAAATTTGCTACATCACGGGTCAATTTGAACAGGACAACCAGGTTTCTCAGGAACAATGGTCTCTACCTTGTGCTCAATACGATCGCCTGAAGCTGGGGGAAACCGTTACCCTTGAGCGCCAGGGGGACAAAGTTAAGCTGGCTGACGACACGGCGGATAAGTAACGGTCAATCAATAACCAAGAAACATTAGTTCGACGAAAAGAAGGCTAATCGACAAAGGCTGACAAACAACAAGAAGGGGGCGATCGCCAATAGCAATCACCCCCTCAATTCCTTAGAAAAGGGCGCTTTACGCCCCCAGTTCCTTTCCAAGCAATTTTTAAATATCCACTTCGCTCAGTTCGCGAGTCATATGGTCAAAGGGAGCATCCACCACAGCATTGTTGGTCACTCCAGCTTCAGCCGCCATCCCCCGCGCCATTTCTTTCATAATCTGAATACCGCGCACCGTGGGAGCGATGGGTACCCCCAGGGAATTGTAAGTTTCCCGCAGACCGTACAACACCCGCTCGTTCAAAACATCCGCATCCCCCGCCACGATCGCATAGGACGCATAGCGCAGGTAATAATCCATATCCCGCAGGCAAGCAGCATAGCGACGAGTGGTATACGCATTGCCACCGGGGCGCAATAGCTCGGGCACCTCTTCAAACAGCGCCAAAGAAGCTGACTTCACTAAGGATGCCGCATTGGCATTCAATACCGTTGCCACCGTCACCCGGTCCATCCCTGAGGCGAAATAGTCCTTCAGGGTATCAATGGCATCCCGATCAAAGTAGCGACCAGTAATATCGTAGGTTTTAATCAGGCTGGTAACGGCGTCGCGCATATCGCTATTCTCCCAACAGGTTTTTTAAAAAAAAGAATTTTCCAGAACGTCCCTCAGAAAATTCTCATAATTGGTGCGGTCGGCGTCATTACAGCCCCAGAAAAAACAGGTAAGCAAAGGTAATGACAGAGATTTCGCACTCATAATAATTGCACAGCCAATAGCTTTGTTCCAAGGGGAATCGTTGTGTTCCTTAATGTTTCTCAGGCAGTTTTGCGATCGCCCAAAATCCAGCCACAACAGCATTTCAAGAAAAGCTTGATCAGAGTCGCCCATCAAATGCTCCTGGACGCGTAACAACACATTAAAAGTTTTTCAGATTGCCTGAATCTTCCCCAATCCGCCCCACCCTTTCACTATCTTTGGCAAGTAGATTTTTGGGTTACATCGACAGCCCACATTCCACGAGTAATCCTTCACAGCCAAGCCTTCTGACATCGCCGGGATTTTTAGTATCTCAAGATACAAACGCCCGTAACTGCCCTCCATAGGATGATTCAGATTGTTAGGCATAGCGGCTTCCGTCCGCTTTTGGGCTAAACCGTTACCTGGAGCGGGGAAGTGACTCAGTGGCGAGCATGGCAAAACCATCCCCACTCCCCCAGTTGCTGCATCGACTACCTAGCGGTACCCGTACAACAGACAACTACTGGATACATAAACAAGGAGTCATTACATGACTAAGACTGCGCAAGATATCTTGCAGATGATTGAAAGCGAAGGCATTGAAATCATCGACCTGAAATTCGTCGACCTATTCGGCATGTGGCAGCACTGCTCCTTCCACAAAAGCCTAATTGACGAAGACGTCTTTACCGAAGGGGCAGCCTTTGATGGCTCCAGTATTCGCGGATGGAAAGGCATTCAAGCGTCTGACATGGCCATGGTGCCCGACCCCAACACGGCGTGGATTGATCCGTTTATGGAGACACCCACCCTCAGCATGATTTGCAGCATCATTGAGCCCCGCACCGGTGAGCCCTATGACCGCGATCCCCGCTCCATCGCCGCCAAAGCCCTGGAATACCTAAAATCGTCAGGCATTGGCGACACGGCCTTCTGTGGTCCCGAGCCAGAATTTTTCGTATTTGACGACGTGAAGTACGGGCAAGACGAGTCCTCGGGCTACTACGAAGTGGACTCGGTGGAAGCCATTTGGAACTCCACCCGGGACGAAGCGGGCGGCAACTTGGGTCACAAGATTGGCTACAAGCGCGGCTACTTCCCCGTGGGCCCCTCCGACACCCTTCAGGACATTCGGACGGAAATGTTGCTGACCATGGCCAAGTGCGGCGTGGACGTGGAGAAGCACCACCACGAGGTGGCCACCGCTGGTCAGTGCGAATTGGGGATGAAGTTTGCTGAACTAATCACCGCCGCTGATAACGTTCAAACCTACAAGTACGTGGTGAAGAACGTTGCCAAGAAATATGGCAAAACCGCCACCTTTATGCCCAAGCCCGTGTTTAACGACAACGGTTCTGGGATGCACACCCACATTTCCCTGTGGAAAGAAGGAGAGCCCCTGTTCTTTGGCGATAACTACGCTGACCTGAGCCAAACGGCGCTGCACTTTATTGGTGGTTTGCTGAAGCACGCCCCCGCCGTGTTGGCTTTCACCAACCCCTCTGTAAACTCCTACAAGCGCTTGGTGCCTGGCTTTGAGGCTCCCGTGACTTTGGCATACTCCGAAGGTAACCGTTCTGCGTCCCTACGGATTCCCCTAACGGGCAGCAATCCCAAGGCGAAGCGCATGGAGTTCCGTTGCCCCGATGCCACCGCCAACCCCTATTTGGCATTCTCCGCCATCATGTTGGCGGGACTAGACGGTATCAAGAATCAAATTGATCCTGGCGAGTCTCTGGATGTGGATATTTATGAGCTAAGCCCTGAGGAGTTGGGCAAGCTACGGTCTACCCCGGCGTCGTTGGAAGGTGCGCTAAATGCCCTGAAGGAAGACAATGAGTTCTTGACCGCTTCTGGTGCCTTTACCGCTGACTTTATCGATAACTACATTGCCTACAAGATGGAGAACGAGGTGGATCCCCTTCGCCTACGTCCCCATCCCTTCGAGTACGTGTTGTACTACGACGCGTAGGAAATGTTGGGGACTTTTTCGGGGCGGCAGCGATCTGCTCCGAAAAAAGTTTCTTTATGGATGCCTTCTAATAAATATTGACTTCACTGAGTTTCAAGCTGTGATCTTTCCAGATCACAGCTTATTTTTTACGTTATCTCGGTGGGCATCGGCGCGCTGGACAAGGGTGCTCAGCGAGACATACTGCGCAATTTTACGATGTGCACCTTCTGCCGTGTCTTCGTGAATATGTCGTGCTCCTGTAGATTACGTCTCTTAAGTTACGTCTCCCTACGTAAGGCAATCTAGTTCACCGGATTTCTGGGAGAATCGCAGGTTTTCTTGGTAGTCCACCGGGCAATCGATAACGGTGGGTACGTCCTGTTCTAGGGCTTCTTTTAAGGTGGGCAATAAATCATCGGCGGCGTTGACGCGATATCCCTTCAATCCCATACTTTCGGCAAATTTTACAAAGTCAGGATTTCCGAATTCAATAAATCGCGATCGCCGGAACTGATCTTGCTGCTTCCACTCGATTAATCCGTAGCCACCGTCGTTGAATACCAAGGTGACAAAGGGGGTTTTTGCTCGCAATGCGGTTTCTAATTCTTGGCAGTTCATCATAAAGCCCCCATCACCGGTCATGGCAATAATGCGCCGGTCCGGATACACCAGCTTTGCCGCCAGGGCGCCGGGAATAGCGATGCCCATGGCGGCGAAACCGTTGGAAATTAGGCAGGTGTTGGGGCGATCGCAATGATAGTGGCGAGCAATCCACATTTTGTGGGCCCCCACATCGGAAATCACAATATCGTCCGAGCCCATCACCTGGCGCACATCGTAAATGATTTTCTGGGGCTTAACGGGAAACCCTTCATCGCGGGCATAGTTTTCATAATTTTCTGACAGCTGCGATCGCACCTGGCTAATAAAGTCATCGTTTTTGGTGCGGCGATCGGCCCGGCGTAAAATCTCTACCAATGAATCAGAAATATTACCCACCACGTCCACTTTAGGAACATAGCTACTGTCCGTTTCTGACTCGGTCAAGCTGACGTGAACAATGGGGATAGTACCGTCGGGGTTCCACTTTTTCGGCGAATATTCCACCAGGTCATAGCCCACCGCAATCACCACATCTGCCCGGTCAAAGCAGCAGCTCACCACGTCTCGCTTCTGCAATCCCGTGGTCCATAGGGACAACGGATGGGTATAGGGAATGGCACCTTTCCCCATAAAAGTATTCACAACAGGAATATTTAAACGGGTTGCAAATTCAATTAGCGCATCGCTAGCATTGTCTCGAATCACCCCATTTCCCGCCAAAATTAACGGGTATTCAGATTTCGAAATTAAAGCGGCCGCGTCGTTTAATTTCGAAAAAGAAGCATAGGTGGTAATGGGCTTTCCTAACCCTAAAGGTTTACCCTCCACTTCCATTGCCGCAATATTTTCTGGCAGGTCAATATGGACCGCACCGGGCTTTTCTGCCTGGGCTTTTTTAAAGGCTTTACGGATAATCTCAGGAGTATTGGTGGGACGAACAATTTGAGCATTCCATTTAGTAACTGGCGCAAACATAGCCACCAAATCTAAATACTGATGGGATTCAATATGCATTCGATCCGTTCCCACTTGCCCTGTAATGGCCACCAGCGGTGCGCCATCCAAATTGGCGTCAGCCACCCCAGTCATTAAGTTTGTCGCCCCCGGTCCCAAGGTGGACAAACAGACACCCGCCCGTCCCGTCAGTCGCCCATACACATCTGCCATAAAGGCAGCACCCTGTTCATGGCGGGTGGTGATAAATTCAATGGACGATCGCCCTAGGGCTTCCAATAAAAATAAATTCTCCTCACCAGGAACGCCAAAAACGTAGCGTACTCCTTCCTGCTCTAAACATTGAACCAACAGTTCGGCAGTGTTCATAATTTCGGGTAAATGTAGGATGAGAAACAGCGAAACAGAGGCAAATTCAAGAAATATTTAAACTAATGACTAATTAAGAAATTGCCCTTTAAAATCGGAATGCCATTAAGGAATCGAAATATCAGCGTCGCCATACTGTTTTGGTATTAACAAAAGCGCGAATTCCTTGGGCACTCAGCTCACGACCGTAGCCGGATAGACCAACGCCACCAAAAGGTAGACACGGGTCTGAGCTCACTAAACCATTGATAAATACAGCCCCCGCCTCAATTTCTTTAATGGCCCGCTCCGCTTCGCCATCGTCATTGGTCCAGGCGCTGCCCCCCAAACCAAAGGGCGTTTCGTTGGCGATCGCGATCGCCTCATCCAAATCACCCACGCGAAACACCATCGCCACCGGTCCAAATAGCTCCTCGTAGCGGGTAGGGCAGGGGGGAATATCGGTCAAAATTGTGGGCGGAAAAAAATTTCCCTTTTGTAAGGGGGTGGGCAGGGTTTTAAGCAACCCCTGGCGATCGCCCCCCATCAGCACCTTTGCCCCAGAGTCCACCAGTGCCTGCACCTGCCCTTCCAACTCATCCGCCATTGCCGGCGTGGAAAGCGGTCCCACGTCAGTGGCATCGTCCATGGGATCCCCCACAACTAAATCCTTAAAGCACTGAATAAATTGCCGCAAAAATTCGTCGGCGATTTCCCCATGGAGAATAATCCGCTTAATGGCAATACAAGACTGCCCGTTATTCATGGTGCGCCCGGTGACCACCGTATTTACCGCCGCCTCCAGGTCGGCGCTAGGCATCACAATGCAAGGATCGCTGCCTCCCAACTCAAGCACCGTGGGCTTAATGACCGTGCCGCAATGGGAAGCCAAGCTAGCTCCAGCCGCCTCACTCCCCGTTAAGGTTGCGCCCTTGATGCGATCATCCTTAACGATTGTCTCCACCTGGTCGGGTCGAATTAGCAGGGTTTGAAACACGTCGGGCGGAAATCCAGCGGCGCGAATCAAAGCCTCCACCTTTAAAGCCACCTGGGGCACATTGGACGAGTGCTTGAGTAACCCCACATTGCCTGCCATTAGGGTGGGCGCCGCAAAACGCAACACCTGCCAAAAAGGGTAATTCCAAGGCATTACCGCCAAAATAATTCCCAGGGGTTGATAGCAGATACCGCTGTAGCTAGCGTCGGTGGCGATCGCCTCGTCTGCTAAATATTGCGCCCCGTGGTCAGCGTAGTGGCGACACACCAGGGCACATTTTCGAATTTCCGCAATTGCCGCCTTCCGGGTTTTACCCATTTCTAAGGTGGCGATCGTTGCTAAATTGTCACAATCTTTATCCAGCAATGTGGCTAATTGACGGAGCCAGCGGGATCGCCCTTCAAAGCTGGTGGTGCGATAGCTTAAAAACGCCTGGTGTGATCGCTCGATACAGTGCTCAACGGCAGATGAGTCCATCGGGTCGAACCGCTGGGTCACGTCCCCCGTTGCGGGATTGATTGATGCGATTCCCATTGGCCAGTCCCCTTCCGCCGTAAGCGATACAACGGTTTTAACCTTTAAGGGGCACCCTGTGTCGTCTACCGATTAAAAGATCCACCTTTCGGTTGGCTTTGCCACTGGGGCATATGCTCAGCGAGGAGCCAGAAGCTCTATACGGTGGGGAGTACACGCCCTCCTAAGCCAAATAAGCTAGGGGCGGTAACCCCCGTTATTGTTGGGATTGAAGCTTAACTAAGCACAGTCCCTAGACCTGGCAAAAGCCCTGAAGGGAATTTTCAAGCCAAAACAAACCAAAACTGCCCACTCAAAAAAGCCCTCTAAAAATCAACGCCACGCTTCAGGTCCACGCCCTTCTCCGCGTAATGTTTGTGGCACACCATTTCCGAGTGAATACTGGCTAAATCAAAATACGCCGGATCATTTAAGCAGCGACCAGTGATGATAATCTCCGTATCCTTAGGTTTACGCTTCAGGTCGCGGGCGATCGCCTCCCCATCCAGCAATTCCAAATCCACCGCCGGATTCAGCTCATCCAAAATAATGGTTTTATACAGCCCCGAGGCGATCGCCGCCCGGGCAATTTCCCAGCCCCGCTCCGCCTCAATAAAATCCAACGGCTCCTGCTGACCGCGCCACACAATGGCATCGCGCCCGCAGCGCTGGTGATCCACCAGGTCAGGATAGCTTTGGTGCAATGCCTCGATGGCCGCATCCTCCGTATAGCCCGCGCCCCCTTTTAACCATTGCAAAATCAGCACCCGGTGGGACCGGTCTAAATTAATTCCCCGCCCAATGGCCTGAAGGGCCTTACCCAGGGCGCTGGTGGATTTTCCTTTGCCAGCCCCCGTATACACCTCAATGCCAGCAATGGTTCCACCGTCAGTCCGCTGCCGGGGGCGCATTTCCGAATGCAAATCAGCCACCTCAAGGATTTCTGGTGGCGCCCCTCGCCCGGTCACAATAATTTCCAATTCTTCCGGCTTGGCACTTAAGGTTTTCATCACCTCGTTAGCCGACAGCAATCCCAAATCCAACACCGGATTCAGCTCATCCAGCACAACGACCGAATATAGCCCCGAGGCGATCGCCCCCTTCGCCACATCCCAGCCTCGCTTTGCTTCCGCCTTATCCAGCTTGGTCACATCCTCAGGACCAAAAAACTCCGCTCGCCCGGTGCGCACATGATCAATTAAGTGGGGGAAACCCTGTTGCAAAGCAGCGATCGCCCCATCTTCGTCATAGTCACGCCCCGGCCCCTTCAAAAAACGCAACAGCAGCACCCGACTTTCCCAATCAGAACCGATCCCCAGCCCAATGGAACGCAGCACCACCCCCAGGGCCGCCTGAGACTTACCCTTACCAATGCCGTCATACACATGGATTTGACCGGTCATTCGGTCATCGCGCACCTGTGCCGTACGAATACCAATGCCCTTGCGTCGCGTTACCCGTGTCGTCATGGAAATTTTCCTAGGGAGCAATAAAAAGATGAAATTAAAAAATCAACCCAAAGATTCAAACGGAGTTAAATCAAGCCGCCTTAATCAAACACCCACGGAACCATCGTAATTAGTCATGGATATGAACACTCACCGCCCCTGCGGTCCCCAAGAACCCCGCATCGAAGCTATCGAATTCAACTTTAACCAGTTTTAAGTACAAAATTCAAACCTTTATAATCCGGATTCTTAAGACTGAGTTTGGCTGGCATCTTATCAGCGAGGAAATTGCCCCAAAAGCGGACGGCATTTGCCTTTATCAAAGCTTTATCGGACTCCTGGGGATCCTGCATGAAGGTCGGCGATCACCCAAGAGCCTCATCCTAAAGCGACATTTGGAATTTCTGGGGGCGAAATTCACAATTTATCAATTAATAAATTCGCCAGCTTTATTAGTTGCCTTATTATTTCTTATCAATTTATTTTCTCTAGGTGATCTTTTATTCACGGAAAATTTTAAGGTACGGGAAAAGAGAAATACGCCCCAAAAATCACTCGATTTTTGGGGCACCTTCCTTCAACCATTGCCGAGAAATATTGTGGGACGCCCTTGTTAAGACAAATCAATCTAAGTTAATCAACGGCGATTTAAACATCGGGATCATGCAGGTTTTTCAGAGACAAACGCCAACAGAAACCCTTTTCCATCAAGGAGTACACGAGAAAACGCGGGATTCGCAAAACTTAACATTCCTGCATCGAAGAAATCTTTTTCAAGGAAATTGAATCGGCGTTTATCTAATTTTTTGTTGCATTTCGTTCAGTTAGTATCCAATCCATAACTAATCTTTGAATGTGCAGAATTAAATCATGCACAATGGTGATCCAGATCGCTTTACCTGAGAGATATAGGCCACAAGTCATTGCGATCCGGCTGACGTTTCCTAGGTGATGGAGATTAATTGCATCTCAAGTAAAGATCACTGAAAACAATGTGGAATGTCCTTAAGATGAAAACCGTGGGCTTTAGCCATTACCCTTGTCCTTAATTCAGACGTGCAAACGGTGTTTGGATCTGTGGGAGTAGCCCTCTAAGGGTGAACATGACGATTCCGAATCGAAAACAGGCTGAGGCTTAAAGACTTTGTTAACAATTAATCGCAGCTTGCGACGATTGGGCACCATAGGGACCTAAGCACCTTTTAAACCCCTGTTAGTATTCCGGAGTTATATCCAAGCATTTAGAGAGACCTTAGTTTTTCCGCTGGCCGGTTTTCCACTGGCGCACCTAGTAAAAGGATTTAACACAAACGCCATGCCTGTAAATTTAGATAATTCCAATGTGCCCCAGGCTCAGTCCGCTGACCTAGCAGCACCTGCGGCGATCGCTCCCTCCTCGGAAAAGGCTGATGGGGCAGCGCTAGAGTCGGCTGAGGCGGAAATGGAAGAGCTGGAGACGGTGCCAGCTGGGCGCACCAAAAAGCGGGAGCGGCGGCGGACCACTGACTTAGTGCGGCTATACCTTCAGGAAATTGGTCGCGTGCGGTTGCTAGGGCGCGACGAGGAAGTGACTGAAGCCCAAAAGATTCAGCGCTACATGGGGCTTCTGGAAATTCGCGCTAAGGCGGCGAAGGATGAGGAAGATCCCGTTACCGCTCGCTATGAGCATGTGTTGGAAGTGCGTGATCAACTGGCGGCTAACTTGGGACATCGTCCCTCGAAAGAGCGCTGGGCTCGAGCGGTGGAAATGGATAGTGCCGCTTTGAAAGAGTTGCTCGTTGAGGGCAAGAAGCGCTGGGCAGAAGTGGCTGAAATGGCGATTGCCGATCTAGATGCCATCCAGAACCAGGGGGTTCGCGCTAAGGAGCGGATGATTAAGGCGAATTTGCGCCTAGTGGTATCCGTGGCGAAAAAATACCAAAATCGTGGGCTGGAGCTGCTGGACCTCATTCAAGAGGGTACTTTAGGGCTAGAGCGAGCGGTAGAGAAGTTTGATCCAACCAAAGGCTATCGCTTTAGCACCTATGCCTACTGGTGGATTCGTCAGGGAATCACTCGGGCGATCGCCACCCAAAGCCGCACCATTCGCCTACCGGTACACATCACCGAGAAGCTGAATAAGATTAAGAAAGCTCAGCGCAAGATTTCTCAGGAACGTGGACGTACCGCCACTTTGGACGATATTGCCAAGGAGTTGGAGATGACTCCGGCCCAGGTTCGGGAAGTGCTGATGCGTGTGCCCCGGGCCGTATCTTTGGAAACCAAAGTGGGTAAGGACAAGGACACAGAGCTGGGCGATTTGCTTGAAGCCGATGATGCGTCGCCGGAAGATTTACTGATGCGCGAGTCTTTGCAAAAAGATTTGCAGAATCTGCTGGCACAGCTAACAAGCCGAGAACGAGACGTGATTCAGATGCGTTTTGGCTTGGGACATGGCAGCCCTTATTCCCTTGCGGAAATTGGACGGGCGCTGGATTTATCCCGGGAACGCGTTCGTCAAATTGAGGCAAAAGCCTTGCAAAAGCTACGTCAGCCTCGCCACCGCAATCAAGTGCGCGACTATTTAGAGGCACTAACTTAAATAAAGCGTTGCTCTAATTTTTTCTGTAGATCTCAATCCTGTAAATCTTAAGTAGAGTTCAAAAAGCCAAAAAGAATCCCTGCAAGCAAAAGCGTTGCAGGGATTCTTTTTGGTCTCTATGGACCGGCTTCAGTGTCTTCCGAAGTGAGCCCGACCTCTAAAAAGCATCTTCAATGGAACCAGGATCCTTAGCTTCATCACTGGCGCCATTGGAGATTGCGGCATTTTCAGCCGCCCCTTCAATGCCGCTGCGATTGTAAATAGCTCCGCTCTCAATCAGTTTCTGGGTTAGCTCAGCCTCAACTTTTGCCATGACGTCGGCATTTTCCTTTAAATACAAAATGGCATTGTCGCGCCCTTGGCTAATATTTTCGCCGTTATAGCTATACCAGGCTCCTTTACGCACAATAATTTCGTGCTTTTCCGCCAGGTCCACTAAGCACCCCACCGACGAAATTCCCTGACCAAAAATAATGTCAAATTCGCCAATGCGGAACGGCGGCGCAACTTTATTTTTCGCCACTTTCACCTTGGCGCGAATACCAAATTCTTCGGTACCTTTTTTCAGGGTTTGAATACGGCGAATATCAAGGCGCACCGACGCATAGAACTTCAGTGCGTTACCACCGGTGGTAGTTTCTGGGCTGCCATAGGTAACGCCAATTTTCAGGCGAAGCTGGTTAAGAAAAATTACTGTGCAGCCGGACTTACCAATATTTCCGGTGATTTTCCGCAGGGCATGGCTCATAAGTCGAGCCTGAACCCCTACCTGGGTGCTGCCCATTTCCCCTTCAATTTCGGATCGGGGTACTAGCGCCGCCACGGAGTCGATCACCACAATATCGATCGCCGCAGACCGCACCAGTTGATCCACCACCTCCAGCGCCATTTCCCCCGTATCAGGCTGGGAAATCAGCAGGTTATCGATATCAACCCCAAGGGCTTGAGAATACACCGGATCCAAGGCGTGCTCAGCATCCACAAAAGCAGCGATGCCACCGGCTTTTTGCACTTCGGCGATCGCATGAAGTGCCAGCGTTGTTTTACCGGAGCTTTCTGGACCATAAATTTCAATCACCCGCCCCTTTGGCAAGCCGCCGCCCAGGGCTATGTCCAACGTCATCGCCCCCGTGGGAATAGTTTCAACCCGCATCCGCCCGGCATCCCCCAGGCGCATAATTGAGCCCTTGCCGTGAGAACGCTCAATTTGCTGCAGGACCATATTGAGCGCCTTTTCCTTTTCAGGATCGGTAGTCAGAGGCGCGGGCTCATCCTTTTTTGTCGCCTTGGTGGACCCTTTAGCGGTGGAGCTTCTGGAACTGGAACTGCTTTTAGAGCTTGATCTTGGCATGGCACTATGGGGCGTTGTTGGATGGCGCTGGAAAATAAAAGCCTAAACTTCAGAGCCTACTGCGTTAAGGGTAACACCAGGATATTCACCTGACTCCCGGTCGTTATTACCAGCAATTTAGGGGTTCCCAGATTATAGTACATCAATCATTAATCGCCCCTTGGCAATCTTTCCAAGGGGGGCTGGGGCTCAGCGTTTTGAAAGGGTGTGGACTCCCCACGGTGTCAGGCTTCTGGGCGCTTAATTGATGGCACATTGATGACAGTCCCTAGCTCCTTTATGATTCTTGACTTAATTCAATCAGCGACAGCCCTTAATCTTCGAGGGGCGATCGCCGCCGTTCAATGCCAAAAGCCTGGTCAAAGTTTGTGGATTCAATTTCAATGGGGCGGTATTTCGCCGTCAGCTCCACCCGAACGGAATCACCCACCGCGGGCAACGGTAAACGGTCTGTGCGAATCCACAGGGTGCCGGTGCCGTCATCGATGCGATAAAGTCCGGCATCAACCAAGGGGGCGGTGGCGATTACCTTTCCGACGATTACCATCACCTCAGGTTCTGGTGCCTCTGGCGCCCCTGCGGGGTCTGGCGAACTTTCCGCCAGCACCGTTGTTTCCACCTGAGCAACGGTAGAAACGGGCACGTCCTCACCACCACCGCCACAGGACAGCAACGGGCTAGCAAGGGTAATTAGTGCAGCGGCTTGGGCGATCGCTCGCCGGTTGCCCAAGCTGTGGGCATTGACTCGGCGATTTTTGTGGACAAAAATTCTGCGTGCGAAAGGTAGCCGCAAGGATTGCTTCAACGTCCGTTTCAAAAGTTTCCCCTAAAATTTTGCTTTGATTTGCTTTAAAAAATTCTCTTTAAAAAATCCCACGTCACCCCAAATCCTGTGACAAACTTGACCATTGAGTTAGGTCGATCTATGACATCAGCGTCCACCATTCACATCCTTAACGGTAAAGCTCTTGCCCTGCGGATCCAAGAGAAGCTGGCCAAAAAGGTTGCCCAGCTAACCACTGAGCGAGGACGTCCGCCGGGGCTAGCGGTGCTGATGGTGGGGGACAATCCAGCCAGCGCTGCCTATGTGCGCAATAAAGGGCGGGCATGCGATCGCATCGGTATCGCATCATTGGGGCGGCACTATCCGGCGACGGTTTCCCAGGAGGAGCTCACTCAGGAAATCCATCGCCTTAACGACGATCCCAATGTGGATGGAATTTTGGTGCAGTTGCCTTTGCCGGAGGGGTTGGATGGCAACGCGCTGTTGTTAGAAATTGACCCTGATAAAGATGCGGACGGACTCCACCCGACGAACTTGGGACGGCTGGTGCGCTCCGAAGAGGGGCTGCGCAGTTGTACGCCAGCGGGGGTGATGGAAATCCTAAGGGGTGCAGGAATTGACCCGGCGGGCAAGAAAGCGGTGGTGATGGGGCGCAGCATTTTGGTGGGCAAGCCCATCGCCCTAATGCTCCTGGACGCCAATGCCACCGTCACCATTGCCCATTCAAAAACGCCAGATTTAGCAGCGGTCACCCGCGAAGCAGACATTTTGGTGGTGGCTGTGGGGCGTCCTGAGATGGTGACGGCAGAAATGGTGAAGCCGGGGGCAGTGGTGATTGATGTGGGCATTAACCGGGTGGATAAACCGGAGGGGGGCTCGAAGCTGGTGGGGGATGTGGAGTTTGAGCCGGCGGGGGCGATCGCCAGCTCCATCACCCCAGTACCCGGCGGCGTCGGTCCCATGACCGTCACTCTGCTAATGAAAAATACCGTGGCCAGCTACGAACGGCGCACCGCCCCCAAGTAGCTGCTTTTCCTGGTAGCTTTTCTTGAAGGCTAAAGTTCTTGCTGGCAGCGTTGTGATCATGCGCCAGCTTTCTGAATCATTAGCTTTCTGAATCATGCGCCAGCCTTTACTACGGCGCTCCTAAGCCTCCGACGGCGACAAATTTCTTGTGGAAATCCTCACGCCAGGCGCCTTTGCCCGAGAGGACTTCGCGCTAATTGACTTTTCAATAAACGTGATAATCCGCTCTGCCACATCCACCTGAGTCGCTTTTTCAATGCCTTCTAGCCCCGGCGACGAATTCACCTCCATGACCACCGGTCCATGGTTAGAGCGCAGCAAGTCTACTCCAGCCACTTTCAGCCCCATTGCTTTCGCCGCCCGCACCGCTGTGGATCGCTCCTCCGGCGTTAGCTTTACTTTTTCCGCATAGCCTCCCCGATGCAAATTGGAGCGAAACTCGCCGGGTGCTCCCTGTCGCCGCATGGACGCCACCACCCGATTGCTCACCACTAAACAGCGAATATCCGCTCCCTTCGCTTCTTTAATAAATTCCTGCACCAAAATATTTGCATCCAGCCCACGGAACGCCTCAATTACCGACTTAGCTGCACTGTCTGTATCGGCTAAAACCACGCCAATGCCCTGGGTGCCCTCCAGCAGCTTAATCACCAGGGGCGCGCCCCCCACAATGCCAATCACCCCGTCGAAATCCTTGGTGGAATGGGCGAAACCGGTCACCGGCAACCCAATGCCCTCCCGCGCCAGCATTTGTAGGCACTGTAATTTGTCGCGCGATCGCGTAATCGCCTCCGCCCCGTTCAGCACAAAGGTGTGCATCATTTGAAACTGACGCACCACTGCCGATCCATAGAACGTACGGGACGCTCCAATGCGGGGAATAATCGCGTCAATATCCGTCAGCTCCTTGCCCTGATAAATCACTTTCGGTGAGTGGGCTGTAATGTCCATATAGCAACGCATATGGTCAATCACATCTACGGTATGACCGCGTTCCACCGCCGTCTCTCTCAAACGGCGAGTGGAGTAAAGGGACGCATCACGGGACAAAATGCCAATCTTCATATGCTCAAATCGAGAATGCTCGCGGCGTATAATCAACCAAACGCCAGAAACCCTACCCAGAGGGGAATACACGTCTTTTCAAAATAAAAAGACTAGGGGACAAAACCTTTTCAACCCTGAACTTGCAAAATTTGCAAATTTACCTGGGCCTACAAATTTAATGGATGACACCCCTTAGAAGAACAACCTAAAAGACATAAGAAGTCCCTAGGGCAGTTCTTAAAATAAATTTTGAGGTTTTAATTTTGGGATTTGGCATTGAAAAGGGATTTACGACACCGATAGCGGCGAGGGCTGGGCACACAGGTAAGATTTGCTGGGATCCACCGTCACGCGAGATTCCATAGCCCGTCGCCCCAGGAGCATTCCAAACCCCATGCTGTTGCGATTAGCCAAGGTAATTTCTGTTTTCCAATGGTGCCGCCCCAACATAATCACCGTTTCGATCACATAGCGGTCTTCGGGAGTGCCGTTGGAGCTGGTGACAGAACGATAGTCCACTACGGGATATTCGATTACTGGGGAAATGGCGATGATATCGTTGGCGGGAAATTCTGAGGTGGAGTCGGGGCGAAATTGCTGAAATTGGCTGGGAATGCCGTTGGGGTTGTCGTGCTGACGCAAGCACACCCGAAAGCGCACTTTATCGATGTGGGATCCCCGCTGGGAATTTTTGTGGGAAATGGGTTCCAAATCTTGCACGTGCAAGGCGGAGGTTTTGGCGCCGGTGTCCACCTTCACAGCGATGGAAGGGATTTTAAGGTCGGGAAGGCTTAGGTATTCTTGCCAGCCAATTGTTATTTTCTCCATGGTTATTCCCAAGGGATTGTGGCGATTCGCATCGCTACAGCGGCGAATCTGCGGTGAGTTTACAGAGGGTCGGCCTTGCCTAGAACCTTGATTACCCAGTGTATCGGCGGTGATAGGGAAGGTGGGAAATTGTGATGAACCTGGGGAAATGGGGTTGACGTGGGCAATGGTGCATAGGCTTTTGGGGCTGATTTCTTAACAATCACGACGGCGATCGCCATAGGCTCCAGCGGAGGGATACAATGCCCTTCGTCTGTTCTTAACTTTTTTGGCCTATTCCTGTCGTTTCTGCCATGACCACCATCAGCGAATCTTCAACAGCTGCCAATTCTCTTCAAAACTCTGGTTTAAAGGGCTCCAGTCTTCAAGACTCTGATCTTAAAAATTTTGATTTAAAGAGCTATCTCAAAGCCCGGCAGCAACTGGTGGAAACGGCGCTGGATCAGACGATCGCCGTGGTCTATCCCGACACCATCTACGAATCTATGCGCTATTCGTTAATGGCCGGCGGTAAGCGGCTACGACCGATTTTATGTCTCGCCGCCTGCGAGCTGGTAGGTGGATCCACAGAGGCAGCGATGCCCACCGCCTGCGCTCTGGAAATGATTCACACCATGTCCCTAATCCACGACGATTTACCGTCCATGGACAACGACGATTACCGGCGGGGCAAGTTGACCAACCACAAAGTATACGGAGAAGACGTGGCAATTTTGGCGGGGGATGGTCTTCTCGCCTATGCCTTTGAATACGTGGCTGTTAACACCAAAGGGGTCGCCGCAGATCAGGTGCTGAAGGTGGTGACCTGTTTGGCGCGGGCCGTGGGGGCGGCAGGACTGGTGGGAGGGCAGGTGGTGGATTTAGCCTCAGAGGGCAATCCAGATACCACCCTGGAAACGCTGAACTTTATTCACCTGCATAAGACGGCGGCATTATTGGAAGCCTGCGTTGTTTCCGGGGGGATTTTAGGGGGCGCCAGTGAAGCAACCCTAGAGAAACTATCGGGCTATGCCAAAGATATTGGTCTAGCGTTCCAAATTGTGGACGATATTCTCGATATCACCGCCACCCAACAGGAACTGGGTAAAAGCGTTGGCAAAGATGTTGATGCCCAAAAAGCCACTTACCCTAGCTTGGTCGGGCTACAAGAGTCCCGCGATCGCGCCCAAGAATTAATTACCCAAGCTCAAGCTCGATTGAACGCTTTTGGGGAAACGGCAAAACCCCTCCAGGCGATCGCAGATTATATTGTTGCCCGCACGTACTAACTTCATAAACGGTTTAATTTCCCTCAATTTTTAAGCGCTGTTATCAGAAATCTCCTCTGCGGCATAGCGTCAAAACAGCCTGTGCCATTAAAAACACGGAGAAAAAGCCCCCGATAGCCCTTGTTTTATGGGGAAAAGGGGCGGTTCAGCCCAAAAAATAAACTTCGCCGAGAGTTTTATGAAGTTGCTGTGAAGTATGAGGAAACAGCAAAGACTTCACAGTTAATTGAAGAGTGGATAAAGATGCAAAATCGGGGGTTCCGGGGGGTTGGTCCCCGCGAGTAACTTGTGAATGTAGTTGCTCGCTAGCTCTGGATTTTTAGCTATGAAATTGAGTTCCACTTTTACAAAGCTTTCCGCCGTTGCTGTTTCAGGCGCGATTCTTTCTTCCGCTGCGATCGCCGAAGCAGTCAGCATTAACCGCACCACCGGCTTCTGGACCGGAGTGACCGGCGGCGAAGAAATCGTTTATGGAAACAATGACGGTGTATCCACCACCTTCGGTGACACCAGTGTTCAAGATTCCACCGGTGAAAACCAAGCCCGCTGGGGCACCCCTTTTCAGGGCAGCGCTAGCGACCACGATTCCAAAAGTGGTCTAGGCTTCGAAGGCGTTGGCGCCACGGATGTGGATTTTGGTGAAGTCTTCCAGTTGGGAACCCTAACCCACTACAACAACCCCATCCACACGGGCGGAGCCGCTTCCGCAGCCAGCCTTGATGTGGAGTTGGACTTGGGCGATCTGGGCATCAAAACCTTCGACTTCAACTTTGACATCGAAGAAACGCCCAACTCGGAGTCTTTGGCAAACTGCGCTTACGAAAGCGACGTTCCCTGTGCTGATCGCATTTCCTGGACCAGCGCCTTCTCTTCCGAAAGCTTCACCGTTGAAGGTCAAAAGTACACCGTTGAGCTGTTGGGCTTCAGTGAAACCGCTGGTTCTGACCTAATCCAAGAGTTTATCTCCCAGGAAAACCGCAGCTCTTCCGTTAACCTGTTTGCTCGGTTAACCATTGCCCCTCCTTCCACCGGCGTACCTGAGCCTGCTGCTCTATTGGGCATTGGCTTTGTGGGCTCTTACCTGGTGGCTCGTCGCCGTCGCCAACAAGGCTAGGGTGACCGAAGGTATTGGCGGGCTCGCCTTTTCCAAAAGTGTTGAGCCGTAGCAATATTCAGGGGCAACTACAGCACGATTTCGTGAGCCTAGTGAACGAAACTCTGTTCAGCTCTTAGGAGGAGGTTTATCGACACAGCTTGCGGAATTCAAAGGATTTAGCAAGCGTTCGAATATAAAGACCGTCCGCCTGATCTTCAATAGTCCGAGTTCGATAGTTTTATTTCAATTCTTAGGTGGCTTTGGGTAACGTTCCCAAGTCACCTAATTTTTTGCCGTTTTTTGACTTTGTGGGGCGGGCAAGGGCTAAATTTTCTGTATGGTCTGCGGTAACTTATGGAGTCTGGCGAGTGACTTTAGAAAGGGCTTGGAAAGCATTGGCGATGTTCACCGGGGGCGGGGCGATCGCCACTTGTACCTTTGCGATGGTCAATCCAATGATGGCTAAAGCCCATCCCACGGGACAGGTCTCCGCCGAAATATCCACCGCCACGGCGGCAAAGCTTCAGGTGGTCTATCCCCCGGAAGCCCATAAAACCACCAGCGATCGCATCTTCTTGATCGGCAGTGGCGGTCCAGGGGTAACGGTAACGGCGGGGGATGGCGAAGCTGTGGGGATTCACCAAAGTCCCCAGGGAAATTTTGCCCCAAGCTTTCCCCTGACCATGGGGGAAAATCGCTTTATTTTACGCCAGGGAAATCGCACCCTCACCAGGGTTGTGACGCGGACGCCGGTGAGGGTGCCGGGGGACAGCGGCTGGGTAGACGATCAGGTGCTACCTCAAGGAAATTTGGGGCGCTTGCCGGGGGAGCAGCTCTGTTTTCGGGCAACGGGCTTAGTGAGCCTATCGTTAATGGGGTTGTCGCCGCTGGTGCAATTCACTGGAGGGAAATCCTCTATCAATATTCCTGTTTCCATTCAAGGGGCAGGCGCGCCCCTGCTAGACAACAAGGCGGCGCTGGTGGATCAGACAGATCCCAATGGGGATAATCCACTGCTGGGGTTTTACGGCGGCTGTGGAACCTTGCCAACGGTGGCAGGAAATTACGGTCCTGGCGTATTACAGGGGGGTCGGGGTTCGGTGGCGCTGGGGACTTTAGAAATTTTGGATCCGGACCGGCTGCCGATGGTAGAAGTGACGGCGATGGGCGGGGTGGCGCGCACGGGACCCAGCACCAACCATTCCCGACTGACGCCCCTGCCCCAGGGAACGCGGGCAACGGTAACGGGCTACGACGGCGAATGGCTGCGGCTAAGCTACGGCGCTTGGATTCGTCAGCGGGAAACGACGGCAGTGTCCAACGGGGAGCCCTTACCCGCCCGTCTGCGCAGCGTCACCAGCCGCCCGCCACGCAACGGTGCACACCTCTCAACCCTGGATAATGCCACGGAAATTCGCTTTCCCTTAGATCGAACGGTGCCGGTGTCCTTGGACCAGGGCGATCGCCATGTGACCTTAACCCTGCACAACACCATTGCTGAAACAGATATCGTAGCTGTGTCCCGGGATGCCGCTGTCGAGCGGGTAACCTGGCAACAAACGGAGCCCACCACCTTAGAATTCCGCGTGGATTTGCGCGGGCGACCTTGGGGTTATAAGGTGCGCTACCACAACAACACCCTGGTGCTGCGCCTTAAGCATCCGCCCATATTGGGGCAAAATTCCGCCCAGCCCCTTCAGGGAACGGTGATTTTAATTGACCCAGGACATGGGGGCGATAAGCGGGGGGCGATCGGTCCCACGGGATACCCGGAAAAAGATGCCAATTTGCTGGTGTCTCTAGCGTTGCGAGATGCACTGCAGGCAAAGGGGGCGCGGGTGGTGATGACCCGGGACACGGATAAATTTGTCAGCCTGGGCGATCGCCAAACCCTAATCGCCGAAACAGAGCCCACCCTGGCGCTGTCCATCCATTTCAACGCCCTTCCCGACTCGGGAAATGCAGAGACCACCGCCGGCATCGGTATGTTTTGGTATCATCCCCAGGCGCAACATCTATCGGAACATTTGCAGGACGCCCTTACCCGCCGCCTCAATCGCCCCACCTACGGCGTTTTTTGGAACAACCTTGCCCTCACACGCCCCAGCGCAGCCCCAGCGGTATTGCTAGAACTAGGATTTATGATCCACCCAGAGGAATTTGAATGGATTCGCGATGCCCAAACTCCCTCGGCGATCGCCACCGTCTTAACCGACGCCATTACCACTTGGCTAAAACCCAGCCACGATGAATACCGGCCGCGATAAACAATCCCCAAGACCCACCCCACAAAAACAGCGCCCGTACCCCCTAAGTTCGCTACAATTATTGCCGCGACCCTAGGCAGCACCGTTGATTTCCACCGTAAAAATTAGCGCCGCGATACCTTCTAGGATTTCTTTCACCAACTTTCACAGCGATAGCCCGAACAGGGAATAGTGCCACCGCATGAGTCCAGAAGATATGACTTGGGACGTTCCCACCATCACCATCACCGATCCCGCCGGGCGTCAGCTTAACTGCTACATCGAACACGCCCTGGAAGTGGAGGGGCAAGATTATTTGCTGCTTCATCCCATTGATTCGCCGGTAGAAATTGTCACCTGGGAACAGGACGACGACGATACGCCCACTGTGGTGGAATCGGAAGACACCATTAAAGTGCTGTTTCCCACGGCAAAGGCAGTCTTGGCGGAGGAAAATTTATCCCTCAAAGAGTCGGCTGTTACGTTAACGGTGGCGGGGGAGTTGCCTGAGCTGTCGGAAGATGACGACGATGAAATGGACGGCGACGGGGAAGAGCTAGAGGCGTTCCAGTGGCTGGCCAGCTTCTTCCACAATGACCAGGAATACGCCGTTTACACCCCCCTGGACCCATTTTTTATCTTGGCGCGGCGCGGCGCGGATGGCGAGCCGGAGCTGTTGTCACCTGAAGAATTTGAGCGCATTGAGTCGATTTTGCCCAACCTAGAGGATCACTTTTTCGAAGGGCTTTAGTTCGGTTTGTGGAAGGGGTTTCAAAAAGGAGGCTTCTGGCGGCTAGTGTCTGGTTGCTCGCTGGCGGTTAGATTCTAACGGTCGGGCTTTAGATTCTAACGGTCAAATTACTGAGGGGCACATCGGGATCAAGGAGTTGCCGACACAATGCCATGATGGGGAAGGGCAAAAAATAGGCTGGGATTAAATTCGAGGACAGTACCGGTGAAGGGTCTAAAGCGCGGCTTATCGGCAATTGTGGTGGTCGGAGCAATGGGAGTAGCAGGCTGGCAAGGCTGGGCCTGGTGGAGCTGGGCACGATCGCCTGTCCTATCCAGCCCCCAATCCGTGACCTCTGCTTTTAACGCCAACGGTTCCGGTGAAAATGCTGAAGGGGGAGCCCTATCGGCGGACCCGGTGCAAGTGAATATTGAGCGAGGCACGTCTATCCGCCAAATGGGTCAGGATTTGGAAGACCTGGGGCTGGTGCGATCGGCGTTTGCCTGGGAAATTTGGACCCGATGGCTATCCATGTGGGAAGGACCGGGGCAGTTCCAGGCGGGCACCTATGAAATTGCGCCCACGGAATCCTTAACAGATATTGTTGAAAAAATTCGCAGCGGCAAGACTATTCAGCAGGGTTTTACCATCCCCGAAGGCTGGTCTTTGCGGCAAATGGCGAATTATTTTGAAACCCAGGGCTTTTTCTCTGCGGAAGAGTTTCTTGCCGCGGCTCGCAATATTCCCCGAGATCGCTTCCCCTGGCTTCCCCAAGGGATCCAAACGGTGGAAGGCTTTTTATTCCCCGAAACCTACCAGGTGCCCACCAACGGATTTACCGCCGCCGCCGCTGTGGACGTGATGCTGCGCCAGTTTGAGAATACCGTCCTTCCCCTATGGCAGGACCGCCAAAAGGCCACCACGCCCCTGGATTTGGATTTAAAGGACTGGGTAACCCTAGCTAGCATCGTTGAAAAAGAAGCGGTAGTGCCCCAGGAGCGATCGCTTATTGCCGGGGTATTTACCAACCGTTTGGAAAAGGGACAGCGGCTAGAGTCTGATCCCACAGTGGAATACGGGCTCAATGTGCGCCAAACCGCTGATCGCCCCCTCACACTCAAACAGGTGCGCACCCCCAATCCTTACAACACTTACATGAACGCAGGACTGCCCCCTTCGGCGATCGCGGCCCCCGGCAAAGCCAGTTTAGAAGCCACCTTGAATCCCGAACCCACGGACTATTTCTTCTTTGTGGCTCGCTACGATGGCACCCACGTGTTTAGCAAAACCTTTACCGAGCACGACGCAGCCGTAAAACGGATTCGCCAAGAGCGCAATCGTCAACGTCAACAACCCTAAAAGCCACGCTCAAACTGACCACGGAACCCATCATAGAAACAGCTATAAATTGCCCTATCGTCTGCCAACGATGAACCGGGATATTTCCCTGACTGTGGCAAGATGGAAAAGTTGGGCATTGGGCGATCGGCCGAGATTGGAGGTTGTGACCAGTGCTAACGGACGTTAGCTGCTAATTATTGGACGTTGCTTATGAGCTGGGGGGCGCTATTACAGCCAGATTTGGTTCTTGGGAAGACCGTTGTGTCCCTATCGCCTCAAATGATCAGCAAATATCAACTCGAGGGGCTGATCCTAGACGTGGACGACACCTTAATTTCCACCCGCACCCGGGAGGTGTCCCCGGAAGTGATGCACTGGTTCGAACAGGTGCGCCCACTTTTGAAGCACGTTTGGCTGGTTAGCAACAATATTAGCGACGCTCGCATTGGAGCCGTCGCCAACACCCTATCGGTGCCTTACATTATCAGCGCCGCTAAGCCTTCCCGCCGTAAACTCCGTCGGGCGTGGGAGTCAATGAATTTAGACGCGGGGCGAGTGGCAATGGTGGGAGATCGCCTCTTTACCGACGTGCTGGCAGGCAACCGGCTGGGGCTGTTTACGGTGCTCGTCAAGCCCATGTTTGCTCCAGGTCAGACCGTGGGACGCTACCCGGTGCATGCCTTTGAAGTGTGGTTCTCTGAAATGATGGGCGCTTCTTTAGAGGCGGAGTCGTAATTACGCGCCCCTGAAAAGGATCACTAACGGTGCCGAGAATCCCATGTAACGGGGAAGTCCGAGAGCTGTAGATTTTTATTTTTGTATATGGCGTGGGGCCTTACGGAGATACCACACCTAGCAGGGCTTAAATCATGATGTCGCGAATAGGCTGTCCGGTAAGACAGCGCCAGTGACATTCAAATAAGTCGGGCGTTTGAACACCGATGCTCGCGATCGCCGGTTCTCCCGGAAATGGCAACACCCGATCAAACCAAACTTTCCCCACGTCTTTCCCGTCTGTTTCCAGCCCCAAGCCCAACAAATATGCCGCTGGAGGTACATCCAGTAGCTTCAGAACTCGATGTCCAAGACGATAAACTGCCTGTCGCTGGCGATCGCTCAAATAAAACGGCTGCTGATAATTTTCCTGGGCGCCATCAGCACTAATCGCTTCAGCGTAAAGCGGCCCCTTGCCCGTCATCACAATCGGCAGCCAAAAGCTTCCTGCTCCCGTTTCGCAGCCCAATCCATCAATAACCTGCCGACGAACACCTTCAGTGTCGTTGCAGCGAATAGTCGTTAAAAAAAGTCTGTGTGATCGCCCTTCAGGCAGCAGGTCGCCCAGCTCTAACTCAGCGGTGAGAGGGCAAAAAATATCTCGCTCCGAGTCAATATCCTTCAAAGCTTCTTGAAGCCCGCCAGAGGATACAACCCTAACGGTATCGACCACGTCATTAAAAGCGGTGATTGCCCTAGACAACCTCTCTGAAGACCAGCCGGCAGCTTTTGCAGGCTCAACCTCATCCACGACAATAATCAACAACGGCGGCTCCCGTTAGGCGTTTCCAAAGGTGGGAACCGGCGCTGCTTCAGGCTCAAAGTCTGGCAAATTCAAAGACCCAGGACGGTGACTGCTGGTCGCTAGACGATAGTTTAGACTTTGCAACTCCGACTGTAAGTTGCGATTTTCCTGTTGAAGTGCAGCCACCCGATCCCGCACGGTCTCCAGACGCTCCTCAAACTTCTTCCGATACAGGTTCGGTAAATCTTGTACTACTTGCTCCAGCATTCGACTGCGATCACCCAGCTCTTGCACCGACTGACGCAGTTGGTAGATTTCCGAGTCCTTATCCGACAGTTGGTCCTGGTAAAACGCCACCTGTTGCTCCACCTCATGAAGCTGGTCCCGAAGCGCTTGAGCTTCCACCTGCTGCCGTTCCGAAGTTTCCGCTGATGGCACTAGCCCCGGAGTCCCCTTCACCAATCGAAACAGCTCCTGGGACAGCTGCTGCACCAATTGGTCTCGCATTTGCAGCTCATCGTGCAAGCGCGACACTTCCATAGTCAAATCGGGGGTGGGAGTAAATTCTGCTGGATTCACGGCAACCTAGCTTCTCGCAATAAGCAACAATGGAAAAGTGAAAAACGAAATAACAGTGATGCCCCTAAAGTCTGCTTAAATCGTTTGCGGCGGTCCTGTACGTTTAGGCAACATTTGCAATAATACTATCGCTGATCTCCTAGCGATCGGCAAGGTACCTTGCAATAAAGTGCTGTAGTTTCCCCATATTTTCTTTCTCACATCATCTATTTCCTCAACCGCACTGGCTTTACCCGCAAACTTTACTGATTAAATATTGACCAAGTCTATGCTGCCCCGTGAAGACCTGTTAAAACGTGCCGACAATCGAGACGTCATTGCGCGGGCGATTGACCTAGCGGAGCAAGCCGTTAAAACGTGGGAAGTGAGCATTAGTGACTTCCTCTCTCCTCCGGAATTAGTCGATATTCAAAGTTGCTTCCAAGGACTCGCCGACATTATTTCATTAAGTTGGGGTGGCTATCCCCAAGCAGAGCGACAGCGTCTGGGATTTGCCCGCAGCGAGTTGCCCCTTCTTAAGGAACAGGTGGAAGTGGCAGCCATTTCCATTAGCGGCAATTTTCTATTCGATTCCGCCACCCACCGTGATTTTTTGGGATCACTATTGGGCACAGGCTTAGTGCGGGAAAAAGTCGGCGACATTATTGTGCTGGGAGAGCGAGGTGCCCAGGCAGTGGTTATGCCTGAAATTGTGCCCTTCCTGGAAACATCTCTAACTCAGGTGCGATCCGTCCCGGTTCAGGTTCGCCCAATTTCCCTTGATGAACTCAAGATTCGCGAACCCAAGAAAAAAGAAATGACCACGGTGGAAGCTTCAATGCGCCTAGATGCGATCGCTTCAGCAGGTTTTGGCATGTCCCGAAGCAAAATGTCCGACTTTATTAATCGAGGGGACGTGCGGGTGAATTGGAAGTCCACGACCACCCCCAGCCACGCCCTACAAACCGGAGATCTCGTAGCAATTCGTGGAAAAGGTCGCCTTACCATCGGTAACGTTGCTATTACCAAGAAGCAACGATATCGAGTTCAGCTAACGCGCCTCGTATAGTCTCGGCAATCTAAAACGTGGAGCAGCGTCCCAGTGGGTGAACCACCCACTATGGATCGCCAGCAGTAGTTGTCGGCAAAGAACCACCAAGCTGACTGGGCACTTTATTGGCAACCCCTCGATTCAACACCTCAGTTTTGACGGTGGGCAAATTACAAATTCCCTGAGTTCCTGTCAACAAGTCTTGGCGCTCAGTGCGTAAGGTGCCTTCTAGGGTGTTGCCACAGGCTTGAGCGTCTAAGCCATAGCGTCCCTGAGGATTACCCCGCACAAACAGCACCACCTTTTGGTTAAAGGATGTGGTCACATTGGTGGCAGATCCAGCCACTGCATCATCACGGACACAGGCATACACGCTCCGAACCTTGTCAAATCCTTCAGCGTTTAAAGCTTCCTTGCTGGGCGTAATTTCGTACCGCTCCGGACATTCCTGCCCTTCCTGCAAGTCCTGTTGATCTGGTGTTGCGTCAACATAATCCACCAGTACAGCGTCATCAGGGGTGATGCTGGTGGCAGAGGCCCATTGTCTAAACGTGACATCAGTAGAGTTGGGATCAGGGCTGCCCCCCAAGTCTCCCAGCTCACCCGTGGCGGTGAATCGGGATAGCTCCGCTCGAGTTAATCGAGCCTGACCGTCCCAGCGATTATCAGGATCGGCTTGACTTAGAAAGTAAACTACAAGGGTATAAGAGCGCTGAGCCACCGCATAGTTAGCGCATTCGGCGATATTGCAGTTAGCAGGCAGGGGGTCTAGTTTCCAAAACGCAATCACCGGCACGCTATCGTCAGGAACCCGTAAATTGCCACCCCCATTGAAAAGCCCCTGACAGGGCTGAATGTCTGGCGAAGGCGTTCCCCCTTGCCATAAACAATCGCCCGTATACACATAAGCAGCCTCCCGAAGCTCACTACTCATATACTCCGAAGCGATACTCATTTCTCGCTGAGTTTCGGTGCGCGCTAGCTCTTTCCGGTTCGATGACACCAGATCAACCACCAGGGTTAGCAAGCCAACAATAATAATGCTGGAGATGATCAGCGTAATTAGCAGTTCCGCCAAGGTAAAACCGGCGGTACTTTTTTGGGATCGCCCCTTAATTAAATGGGCCAAATACCAACGCAAGGTTCCATGGAAACGCTGGAGAAGCGATCGCTGGTTAGTGCCGTTCAAACGGTCAGTATTGCTGAATAGTCCTAGTCGCATTCTTCTTCAGTCCCCCCAAGAGACAAGCAAAACGTTTTATAGGAAACGTTTAAATCTGAACGGGCAATGCGGGTGTAAGCCACCGCCAAAGGCTTAATGGTTTGCTCGCCAGTGCCTGCCCGAAGCTCCAATTTTGCAGGTTCCGAATCTAACGCCGCCAAATTACTCCGTAACGCCGGCGTGTCAGCCCAAACCCGAACCCCCAGCCCAAAGACCAGTGGAATCTCCGCTCCCTCCGCAGTGGTTGCCACCGTTTGAGGATTGTCCTCGCTGCGAAACACTTGAATTAGAAAGTCTGATTCACAGTCGCCGTTCACATCCACAGGCAATAATTCATTAGCAGCCGGAGGCGTGAAATTATTGTCCAAGGTGTCGTCACAGGGTTGGTGGGTCGAACTCAGCGAGTTAGTTAATACGGAATCAGGGGGAGGCGTTTTCGTCACTTCTGCCGAGCCCGCCCCTGGCAAATCGCCGCTGTCGTAGGCACCTTGCTCCACCAAAACTCGGACTTTATCCACCTCACCCTGGGCAATTTGAACCGCCTGTTCAGCTCGGTTGGTTTGAACCCGTGCCGCCGTTGCCAGGAATAATGGCGGCGTAATAGCCACCCCCACAACGGAAATAATGACGATCGCCACAATGCACTCAATCAGGGTCAAACCCGACTCCGCATTGGCTTGTTGCGATCGCCCAGCCAACGTCGCCCATCGTTTAATCCATGCCAATCTTAGCCGTGGCGACATCCTGGGTGTGACTTTAGAGAAAGGCGTCATAGTTTTAAACCAGTAGGCAGAAACAAGGGCAAGTGAGGCAAAAAATCAGGTAAGGATCGAGGGGGCTAAGCCGCCCCCAATGTAGACCTTAGTCACAGTCGTCAGTGTCGTGATCCGCGATGGACTTGCGCAACAGGCAAATATAGGGATCATCTGCCGCAGGCTCCCCGTAAAACTCACTGCGGGTATCTCCCAAGGTGACAAATCGACTAGCGATCGGTCCCGCAGGAGCATACTGCAGACCCACGTCATAACCCCAGCGTCTTTGGGGAGCGCCATAGTAGGTCAAGAACTCTCGACGTTGAACCTCCTGAGTCGTCTCCCAAGCGTCCGTATCGTAGGGTCCCGTAGACGAAGTGCGGAAGCTTAGCTGGAGAAAGGCACCGGCAATCCTTAAAGGAGTGTCGCCCCAATTCTCCAATAGCGGCAGGAAGTTATGTAGCCCCCCATAGCTTTGGTTAAATCGGCTAGGACCAATACCACTTACAAACACCGCATTTGTGGTGGTCTCGCTAGCAACGGGAATCTCCGCTCGTACGGCAGTGGCATTACCTCCACCAGTCCGGGGAATTTCGAAGTCGCTAGTGGGATATTGACTAGCAACGCCATTGGTTTTCCGGAGAATTCGACCGGCAAAATCCACCGCTGGCGGTGACATTACATCAAACCGATTCTCGTGCCACCACTCTGAAGGTTCCGCAAGGGTAGTGGGGCGATCAGTGTTCGTAAACGAGGTGTAAATCGTATTACCGTCGCTGGTGGAGCAGCCATACAAATCACCAATATCGAATCCCACAGATCTCAGGCTATCTTGCACACTTCCTTCACAGAAGTTGTTCGACAGGGGGGTAACAATATCAGCCAGCAGCTCCACAGGGCGCCAATCATCTTGACTGGGGTTGGCGAACTCACTGTTGAGGGAATTACGAGTGTAGAAGTTGCTGTAGTCATCTGCCAAGGTATTTTGGAACTCCTCCACAGTGCCGCCGCCGGATCTGTGGAAATTCAAATCTCCCTTGATGTACAACGCGTTATCGGAAACAAACGAAAGACCATATAAGTTTTCGTCCTCGTCACCGCCCCCCACACGACGCACTGTTTCCGCATTTCTGAGGCGGAATCCATGGGCACGCCGATCAGGGTCGGGATAGTAGTCCACAGGTTTAGGACTAATTCCCGTAGCGTCGTTAATCGGAGGATCTTTACCGGGGAAAGAGTTGACCAACATACGGTTAGTGGTTTGCTCCGGATTACCTTGATAGGTATTCCAAGTGGTGGATGCCGGTCGAGCAATCCCATCCTCACGCAAGCTGTCTTCTCGGAAGCCGTATACGATGCCACCATCTAGTCGATCTTCAATATCTCCAAAAGGAATCCAGGTATCAGGGGAAATTTCGCCAGGCGAGTTCCCTCCATCCCTCAACATATCCACATCGAGATCCAATGCTCGGGACACCAGTAAATCTCGACCGCTGAAAAACGCAGCGTCTATGATGCCTGGGTGATGATAAGCCACCGGAGCGCCTCCAGTGCCCTGTACCGCAATTAAGCTGAGTTCTGAGCATACCGGAGCAGAGTTTCCGCAGTCACCAGGTGGTGTCACATCCCGGTCAACGGGAATCCTCCAGTCCCCCAGGGGCAGTGGTTTGATGGCGATCGCCGCAGGGTCAACTGCTGCAAATTGTGTACCACCAATAATTCCGCTCACCTCTGTATCCGTAAGGAAAGTATCGATGTAGTCTTCGTCCAGACCAGTTCTTGGCTGGGTGTAGGTCACCTCAACATCTTCAGTCACGGTATCCACTGAAGGATCCGGTCCGGCGCTAAGGGTAACGGCTTGAGTCGCAACGCGATCGCCTTTGAAATCATGGGTCTCAGTGGGGAAGAGGTAGTACAGCGATGGGTACTTAGCCTCCACCGGACACAAGGTAGTCGCGAGATGTAAGAAACGACGCTCAGAGGCAAAGTCCGTCGGCAGCCCAAAGCCGAAGTAGTCATTACCGGTAGATTGGCTGAAATCACAACCAAACTCGTAATACTCTCCCTGGTAGAAGGTCCGTCCACCAAAGGCATACCAAGCAGTGCGATCAAACTGATTATTGCCGTTGCTGTCTTCGCCATTGTCAATGACACCACTGCCATCACCGTCAAACTCGTGGGTGTCGTCGGTGGTGCCGTTGCCGTTGTAGTCGAAGCCTGTTTCGTTTTGAACGTCTAGACGCCCATTGAAGTTGACATCCTCATCGGGGTCCAAAACGCCGTTGTCATTCAGGTCCTCGCCAACGCCACTGAAATTGGTGAACGTATCCCCCGGGTTACTGGGGTAAACGTATTCAATCTCGTAGCTGAACTGGTGCAAATTGGGATTGGCGCCAGAGGTATTCACTGCTCGTCCAAAGGTGGGAGCGAAGCCAAAGTTGCGATCGCGCCACACCTGCTCCTTCAAGGCAATCAGCCGAGCCCACCGCTGAAAATCAGTGGGGTCAACGCCATTTTCATTGGGATTACCATTGGCGTCCCCAAGGGCAAACACGTAAGCGTCCGGCGGTACTCGAGGAGATTCATCCTGCCATCGACCAGCCTCTGCGAAGGGCGGGCTCGGTTCCGGCGTCAATTGAGCATCCGCCAACTGAACTTCCACATACTTGCTCACATCAGATGCACTGACCGCCAAGGCATCAGCAGAACCACCGGTAACGGAAGTTTTTGCCGGATACACCCGAGCCGAAAAGGGGCGATCACTCTGCTTGTCGTTGCGGAATAAATCCACCTTGCCTTTGTCAAACTCATCACCGCGAGCGTTCAAAAAGTCGGTTCTCACACCCACAGGCGCAGCAGCATCTAAAGACCATGCCGCCACATCAGAGTCAGGCAAGTTGGGGTCCCCTTGGGTTCCATCATTAATATCAGGAAGACTGCTATCAAAGTTCGAAGTCTTATCACCAACGGCACCTAGCTCATCCGCCAGGTTTTCTAAAATCGTCTGGGTATTGGCATTGCCGTAATCTAGAGCATCTAAATAGCTCAAGTTGTACGCCAGCATCCCCATAGTCAAGCCAGCGGTTTGCTGATTGCTTTGATCCGCCGGGCTGTTGAGGCTATCGGAAAGACTACGATTCAACTCAGAGAAGTTCCCCCACTTCGTCAACTCCGGATAGGGGTGAACCGTGCCGCTTTCCTGAACCGCAGGGAAGGCTCCGTCGGGGTCGCCGGAGAGTGCCGCCAGGTTTTCAACGGCATCCCTCAAAGCAGTATTGCTAAACTGCACCGTCGCAGTACTCGCTCCAGTGGACGCTGGCATCATTGAATTCAAAGTGCCGGCGTCAAACTCCCAGCCATTGGTGCCGCGCCCTTCAAAAAAGTCAGTTAAGAGCTCGTCGCCATTGTTTCCGAATTCTTCACCGAACAAGCTACGCAGTCCTGCATTGTCACGCACTGCAAAGGGTTCTGGAGGCTGCTCAAAAGTTTGTGCATTTTTCAAGCTGCCAGGACTACCAGGGTGAGTAACCGTTGCCATTGCAGCCACTGGCTCAGCGCCGTTTTCGTAGTTGTGGTGGTACACCAATGCTCCCTGAACAGCAGCCAAAACATCACGCAGCGATCGCCTCTGCAACGCCGCATGGGGACGACCTGCATCAAAATCAGCGGCATTTTGGGGATAGCCCAAGGGATTCAGCGAATCACTACCTAACTCCAGACGCTGTCCGACAATTAGTCGTAATCCTTCCTGAATTGCCCGGCGCTCCCAATAACCATCAAGCCCTAGATCGGCGTTACTTGCCGGGTTAGAATTTCGAGTCAATTCTGCGGCGCCATTGATAGGCGTTCCTACAACTGTTCCAGCAGGTAAAGCAGTGGTCTCCTCTGAGCCGCCCCCATAGGAAGCCCGGGGTCCATACCGATTATCTGCCCGGAAAAAGTCATCCAAATAGGGCTTACGTAGGGAATCATTTTGGGCGCGGCCAGCTTGAACATAGGCCTGCTCAGCCCATTCTCCCGAACGGAAGTTTCCAGGATCTCGCCGAATGGATAAGTCTTCCGTAAATAAGGGTAGCGGATCCATCGCGATGCTAATGGCAGAGGTGGTGTTAATGGAGTCGGTCTCTGCCGAAAAGTTATTGGACGTAATAACCGGTGCGCCGCGGGAGGTATTTTCCGTATCCTGCTGATAGTGAATCGAAGCAAAACCTTCCCTGCGGAAGTTTCCAAAACGATTCGTCAGGGACGAAGCCACAAAATCACCGTTGTAGTTCTTAGGGGCTGATCCAGCAAGGCTGCCTTCCCCTGATGCGGAAATCTGAGACGCGTCCAGGCTATACAAACAAGAAGCGGGAGAACTGACGAGGTAAAGGGTCAGTCTAGAGCTATTGGCAACGAAGAAGATGCTGCCTTCTGTATGCATGGCACCATTCCAGTTGAAGTCAGGACCAGGAAATAGCTCTAGGTCGTTGCGGAACCACGCTGCCCAGCGGTTACCGCGAGCCGCCAGCTTATCCTGCTGAAGTTCTAGGGTGGCAATGGTATTCAGTCCACCGCTAGTTTCAAATTCTCCAGACTGAACCTTGGGAACAACTACCGCGTCAATTTGGAAGTTTTTTCGAAGGTTAGCAGTGGTGCTAGCGTCCTGGAACCAACCGCTTTCAAGCGGCGGCAGGAAATCTTCTCCCAAGCGCTCAATAAGATTACAGCCATCCGCCGTGTTGTCACTTTGTAAAGGACCAGAACGTACTTCTAAATTGTCCGCTCTGTCTTTTAGGGCCGCAGGGGATTGGTTAAACAGCGTCGCAGCATCAAAGGTGCCACCTGTGGGCTTCGGCGTCTTAAAAGTAATTGAGTAGGCAATGACGGAGTCGTCAACGTCATCTCCATTGGTGTCAGCCTCATACTGCCAAGCGTTGTCGTTAGTTCCATCGCCGTTAATATCTAGGCGCGTTTCCCCTGGCAGGGTGTAAGGATTACCGTCTAAGTCCGGCACCAGGTCATTGTCATTGAGCATCAGGCTCAACAGGTATTCCTCAGGAGGAACCCCCGTGGGCGTGCGTCGTGGATCGGAAGCAAACAACTTTTCCAGCTTGGACTTTGCCCGATCAATTGCTGGAGTTGCAGCGTTATAAATAATCTTCTGCTGCCGATCACCCGCCACATTTTCAACGCGATTAAGGGAGCGCAATGAAACTGCAGTAATGGTTAATGCCACCACCACCAGTAGCAATGAAGTGGTTGGCAAAATAAAGCCACTTTGGGTTCGCCGGAAAGCACCTTTGCGTATTTTCCGGGGAAGGGGCGATCGCTGCCGTATCCATTGTTGGGCACGTCCGAACCAGTGCCCCAAACGATAGATTAAATCCAAATAGAATCGACGTAGCTTAGACATAACCCAACACTGCTAAAGAGTGAGACCCGTAATCAAGTTAGGCGCACTTAGAAGTTCCTGACGCACCACCTTAAAAATCTAGTCGCTGCGTCCACCATCGCTTTACTGACGCTTGTTCGACCAATAGGTTCCGAACCGAGCTTTCAGCTAAAGACAGAGACTTCTATAATTACTAGGGTACCCATTCCTTTCAAAGATGACTCATCTCAACGGCGGAACTGTAAATGTTTCCACCAACAGCCTTTGAAGGGACATCCTGAAAGCTTCTGCCCATAGTCATTTCCGCGTCACGAGTAACTTGGCGAAAAAATTGGGCTAGTTAATTTGAGCTAGTTAAAGATTTCCACCGCCATTCATTTAAAGCCCTGGTCAATTCTTGGATTATTAATTCTGGAATTGTCAATTCTGGAACCAGTAGGACAGCTAGAGATCGCTGACCGGACGGGTTTTCGCAATATCATACGAAGTAAATACTTCGTATTCAGCTCCAATTGCACTGGTTATAGAAGAATTGATCACAGCCAGATTTTAGGATCGCCCATACAAAACTCCACCTTCCTGGATTCTGTCCCAGAAGGTGGAGAGCAAAACTTATTCCTTACAGCCTATTTCTCGACTCCTTTCAGAAGTGCCACTAAAGTATCTAGACAGTTCTAGACAGCTTGCGAAAGGCACTTTCAGAGATCTTGCCTAAAACTGGTTTAAATCAATGCCCGCGCTCTTCGCGTAAGCTTGGATGCCTTTGCTGTTCAAAGTCTTGATTGCGGTGGTGGACAGGCGCAAGCGGACCCAGCGGTTACCTTGGGGCCACCACACACGCTTTGTTTGCAGGTTTGCTTGTTGCAGCTTCTTAGTACGGCGGTGGGAGTGGGATACGGCGAAGCCGTTGTTAGCTTTCTTTCCGGTTAGCTGGCATTTACGGGACATGGTTTTGCTAGAAGTTTCAGTAATATCAATAAATGATGCGGAAGGAGGTACAGAAGCGGCGATCGCCTAAAGCCATTGCTTCAAAAAGGTGCCCTTCAACACAAGCACCGCTTTCACTTCTTTCGCCCCATTCGCCTGCGGTTCATCAGTATACCGCCGTACGTTCAAGTTTCACGTTCACATTATGAAAGAGCCGCAATAAAGCTGGCGAGGCACGCAACTGTTACAAGATGTCTTCAACCTTCGTTGTTCTACCTTTCCCAGCGTTGTCATGGCGAATTCAGCCACAGCTTGTTCACTTTGTGGTGCTTTTTAGGAGAGATGTCTTGAATTACAGCTCTTTAAGCACATGCCCCGCCAGAAGAGTTCCTTCCACCTGAGCATTCTCAATATTGATGCGAGATAAGTTAGCGCCTTCCAATCGGGCGTTGCGCATATCCGCGTTGACTAAGTTGACGCCGTGTAAATCAGAGCCGCTCAAGTCAGCCCTTTGTAAAGAAGCTTCGCTCAAGTCAGCGTCCCGCAGGTTAATCCCCAGAACGTCCATTGGATAACCGCCCCCTTGCTCAAAGCTGATGGTTTGCAGCCCCGCCATGGTCTGCCGAGCTCCATCCAAAATGGCTCTGTGTAGGTTAGCTGAGTCAAGGTTTGCTCCCAACAGATTTGCCCCTGACAAATCAGCACCTTGCAGGTTCGCAATCACTAGCCCTGCCAAGCTCAAATCAGCTCCCGACAGATTCGCACTTGTGAGGTCTGCACCGTGGAGGCGGGTGTTGATTAAAGAGGCCTGACTTAAGTTGGCTTCAGCGAGGTTAGCTTTGTTAAGCATTGCCTCATTTAAATTCGCGCCCGACAGGTCTGCTCCAGACAGGTCAGCACTCACCAAATCAACCTCAGAAAGGTCCGCATTAGTCAAATCGCACCCAGAACAGGATCGCGTTTCCAATAGCTGTTGCAAAGCGGCAGGATCGGCAGCGTTACTCGGAGAGGAAAGTCCACTAATAGCCATTGTTGCCAACACGGCAAAGGTGGCGGAAGACTTGGAAAAAACTGTAGCGAACTGACCTGCTGCGCGTTTCATGTATACCCCTCACTGAGAACCTGCTCCTATTATTCAGAGTAATTCAGGGGTTTGCAGTGATGGCGGAGTGTAACCAGATATGACAGAAATTTTTGAAGCGTGCGATCGCATCTCGATGAATTAATGATCCAGATCACAATGGGGTGCTCATCCCTTCTTGCTGTCTTTAAGATAAATTTCTCAAATCTTTAATATTTAGCCCCTTAATGCATAAAAATGGACGATTTTTTCGACCCACGCTTCACAGACACATCATTGCCATCGAAACTTGTCACCCAGATTCATAGGCTTCCGTGGGATCCCATAATTTTCTTCCCTGGGAACTGCCCTTAGCTGTTCGTCATCGTGATGCCTTGGTGTGATCAACGGGGCATCCAAACGGCAATCTTCCCCAACCCCATAAAAAGCAGAAAGGACCGGCCCCAAAGAACCAGTCCAAAAACCCCGTAGCACGTCCATCACAGCTACGGCTTACTTGCAATCACGTTAAAAGCAGGAGAATACGCGTCAAGCTTTCCCAAACTTGATGGAGACCGTAACTTTCCCAACTTACGGGTCGCCAAGACATCCTGCGTGATCTAGAGCAAGTGTAGCTGAAGATACGATTTATATCTTTATTAAGAGGGGATCAGTCAGGGGATCTGGATTTTCGACCGTTTATTACGGTCTGTTTGTGGAATGGACTGACGGACTAAAGCCATAAAAATCCCTGCGATCGCCGCCTTAAACTGCGCTAGCTAAACTTCCTTTCCGCTGGCGTTGGCGAACTAAGCGCAGTCCCCAATCAAGGGCGGCGGTCATGCTGGTGGCGTCGGCAATGCCTTGTCCAGCGATGTCAAAGGCGGTGCCGTGATCGGGGGAGGTGCGAATAAAAGGAAGTCCGGTGGTGGTGTTAACGGCGCGATCAAATCCCATTAGCTTCACGGGGATTAACCCCTGGTCGTGGTAGAGGGCTAAATAAGCGTCGGGCAAATTCAGCAGGATGCCTGGCTGGGTTTGCTGGGTGAGCCACTGACGATCAAACCAGGCACGACCAGGGTTGACCCACAGGGTATCGGGGGGAACAAGTCCAGTGAGGGTCACTTCTGGATAGTTGCGTCGGGCTTGGGTTAGCCAGGGTAGGAGGCGATCGCGTTCTTCAGTGCCCAACTGTCCCCCCTCGCCGCTGTGGGGGTTTAAGCCAGAAATTGCAATGTGGGGACGGGCAATGCCGAAGTCCTGGCGCAAACTTTGAATCAAGAGATCAAGCTTCGTATCAAGTAAATTTGAAGTTAAGGCGTTGGGAACATCGCAAATGGGGATATGGGTTGTGGCCAGCAAAACCCGCAGCGGCCAACCAGTGTGAGGCGATCGCGCCACAAACATCATGGCAAAGCGATCACAGTTAGCCCGGTCAGCCAGCACTTCCGTTTGACCGGGCCAGTGGTGTCCCGCAGCTTTCCAGGAAATTTTAGCGATGGGGGCCGTAACAACGCCTTGGCATTGTCCAGCTCTTGTTAGGGCGATCGCCCGATCTAGCCATTGAAACCCCGCATCTCCAGCGGCAGCGCTCACTTGTCCCAGGCGAATCTCCTGCCGTTGCACAGAAGATAAAGGGCGATCATCCCAGACAAGCCGCCGCGGATCGGCAATGGTGGCGATGCCACGATCACGCAAGGTCTCATAGCAGGCGATCGCCCAATCGCGGCATCCCACCACAACGCAATGGCGCGCAATTTCATCGTTAGCCAGCGCCTTCAACACCACTTCTGGCCCCACACCCGCCGGATCTCCCAAGGTAACGGCGAGGTTTACTGAGTCCCTGGGGTCGCTATTTCTGGAGCCGCCAACGATGCCTTCTGCCTCTATCAAAGTATTGCCTGGGGCATTTACGGTCGCATTGGAGGGAGTTGCGTCTGGATTTGTTGCTGTGTCCACGCCGTCTAGCTTTTAAATCATGGGTATCAAATTTATTGTCGCTGACTTGTTGCCCCTTGGCCTGTTGCACCTTGGTTTATTTCTGCGAAGTCGAAAATCCCACAGAGTCAAAAATCACAGTCAATCCAGCAAGAAATAGGACAATTTTAGCCACGCAATCAAAACTGAATCTGCATTATTGGTTTCGCAAACCCTTCGCGAATGATGACCTTCAGCGATCGCCGACTTTTCTATTGGCTCAATAGTTGATGGTAAAGGCGCAAAAAACAAAATCCAGGGCCACCTTTTCAAAGCCCCCCTGACTTAAGAGTTCTCAGAATAGGCACCTTCCCATCAAAAGCAATCGGGTTTAACCAGCGGTGGTCAAACCCGATTGCATCGGTAAAACTAACTGAAGACAGATCAAATTCAGACAGAATAATTTTCAGTAACAGTCAAAGCTAAGGGTTTACACGATCACGATCAAAGCAAGAGGCACAGGGTGGTCGATTCAGACCGCTGTTTTGGTCCCGGGCACACTTCAAGCGAGCAGCAAGTGGACTTCTCAAAAGAAAACCGAACGCTTTCCTCCACTGAAACACCGCTTTACTAAACACTTGCTGCACAACCTTTGCTTAGAATTAAACAAGAAAGCCAACAGAATAAGTGTGTAGAGTACGGGGCACTTTTTTACAAAATGCGCCACTGTTTCGTCGTAATGTTGAGTCTGGAGCATGGGGCACGCACTCCATCGTCATTGCTTTTTCTAGGGGATTCTGCTTCCCTTTTCGTGCCTAGTAACTAATCTATCACCGCCAGCTTCACCTGGGGCGATCCTTTATAAAACACCAGTCAGAGGAGAGTAAAACCATCTTTATCTTTTACTTTTATTGCTCTGAGTTGCCCTGCATTTACAGTTTTTACGGAAAAGTTTGATGGCGATTTGTTGTTCCAACTGTTTCCAATCAAACCCCAGTTGAATAGAAAGCCCTATTAATAAGGGTCCAGAAACGTTTTACCTTATGCGTTCCAGGATTTTGCCACTACTACGCCGACCTGTACGGCGGCTAATCCCAGGGCGATGCTGCCTAAACCATAGGTCCAACCTAACCAGGGGCGATCGCCATTTAGGAGCCGCCAAGTTTCCAAGGCATAGCTAGAAAAGGTGGTGAAAGAGCCCAAAAAGCCCACCAGCAGCCAAAGCTGCCAGTTTGGGTGAGTTTTGGGGGTTTGGCTAAACCAGGTAATGGCGATGCCCATCACCAGGGATCCCACCAAATTTGCCGTTAGGGTTCCCCAGGGGAGGAAGCTGCCAAAGAGGCGATTGCAGACGGTAACGGTTAAGTAGCGGGAGACGGCGCCAGGGATAGCGCCGAGGGCGACGATCGCGGAAGAGTACCAGAGGGTTGTTTCCATAAAAATAGGCCGCAGAAAATAGGTCGCGACAAGGGTTGCAATAAAGGTTTTAGGCTGTTCAAGCAGGTTTCAGGCACATTAAGCAGAGTGCTGCAAATGCGCTGGGTAATTATTACCCTTGGTATACTGAGAAGCCCAGAAGCTATCGCACGGTAAGTAAAGTGCAGACCCTTGTCGGTAGCCTATGCAGCTTTTTTCGCTGATTTTGAAGGCTAATTCTGCTTTTTGTCATCGCGTCAGCGATCGCGCCCATGGATAGTTCCTTTGAAATTTCACAATTAATTGTGCTGACCGTGGGGGTTGGCATCGGTGCTCAGGTACTGGCGAATTATCTGAAAATTCCAGGCATTGTTTGCCTGCTAATTTTTGGCATTGGTTTGGGGCGTGACGGGCTGGACTGGCTGCACCCTCAGCTGTTGGGCACTGGGCTGGATGTGATTGTGTCCCTGTCGGTGGCGCTGATTTTATTTGAGGGGGGGCTCAATCTAGAGCTGCGTGCCCTGAATAAGGTGTCGGGCAGCTTGCGCAACCTGGTGACCTTAGGCACATTGATTGCATTTCTTGGAGGCGGGTTGGCGGCCCACTGGCTGGGGGAATTTCCCTGGGCGATCGCCTTTTTATATTCATCGTTGGTTGTGGTCACCGGTCCGACGGTGGTGGGTCCGCTGCTGAAAAATGTGCAGGTGGAAAAGCGAGTGGCGGCGCTGCTGGAAGGGGAAGGGGTATTGATTGATCCCGTCGGCGCAATTTTGGCAGTGGTGGTGCTGGATGTGGTGCTTAACGGCGGCGCGGAGCCCCTGGACGTGATTAGTGGTTTGGCGGTGCGTTTGGGGTTGGGGGGGCTGATTGGGGCGATCGGCGGGCTATTGGTGGCGCAGTTTTTGAAACGGGCCACCTTTGTGTCCGATGAGCTAAATAACCTGGTGGTGTTGGCCAGTATGTGGGGCACCTTTGCCCTGTCCCAGGGAGCCGTTAGCGAGTCCGGGTTGATGGCCACTGTGGCGATGGGTATTGTGCTGCGGGCGTCGTCGGTGCCCGATGAGCGAACCCTGCGACGATTCAAGGGACAGCTAACAATTTTGGCGGTGTCGGTGCTGTTTATTTTACTGGCGGCAGATTTGTCCTTAGCCAGTGTGGCAACCCTTGGGTGGGGCGGTCCGGCGACGGTGCTGGTGCTGATGTTTTTGGTGCGCCCACTGAATGTGTGGCTATGTACCTGGAATAGCGATTTACGGTGGCAACAAAAGGCGTTTGTCAGCTGGGTGGCACCTAAGGGTATTGTGTCGGCGTCGGTGGCGTCGTTGTTTAGTATTTTGCTGACCCAAAATGGCTTAAACGGCGGCGACGCCATTAAGGCGCTGGTGTTTTTGACCATCACCATGACCGTGACATTGCAGGGATTGACGGCACGTCCTGTGGCCCAGTGGTTGGGATTGCGATCGCGCGAAGCCACAGGGGTATTAATTGTGGGCTCCACGCCCATTAGTCGCTTGGTAGCCGGGCTTTTCCAGAAGCGGGGCGAAACGGTGGTGCTGGTGGACACGGACAAAGAGGCCTGTGCAGCGGCAGAGCAGGAAAATTTAAAGGTGTTTCTCAGCAGTGGCTTAGATATGGAAACCTTGGAAAAGGCCGGTTTGGAATCCTTGGGCACCTTTGTGGCGATGACTAAAAATGGTGAAGTTAACGCGGTTTTAGCCCAGCGGGCTGCCGAAGAGTTTGCCCCTCCACGGGTGCTAGCAGTGTTTCCTCGGGAGCAGGCTGAGGCAGCAACGGTGAAGATTCGCCAGGCATTTAAGGCGGACGTGATGATGAAGGAGTGGAATCAAAATTTAGCGAACCAACAAATTAAATTTGGAACAACCACAATTCGCCAGGAAACTGACAGCCAAGCAGACCAAATTCAGCATTTGCGACGATTGATGGGTAACGATTCCCTATTGCCTTTGCTGGTGGAGCGCGATCGCCAGCTTTACATCGCCGACGTGGACCATCAGTGGCAACAGGGGGACCAAATTTTCTACCTGTGGCGCGACTCTCGCCCCCAGCTAATGAAGAAACTGTCTGGGGATATCCAGTCGGAATTGGTACCGGAAAAAATCGCCATGGTGGAAGACTTTCCCACCGATACGCCTGACGCCCCAGAGACCACGAACCCTCTACCCACCCCCAGTGAAGCTTAAGGTCGAGCACGTAAGCGTTTAAACACCGGCTTCAAAAGCGGAGGCTTCAAAGACGGAGGTGTCAAAGACGGAGGTGTCAAAGACGGAGGTGTCAAAGACGGAGGTTCAAAAGACGGAGGCTCCAAAGACAGAGATATTACTCCCAGCGGACCCTCGGTGGATTACAATGCCACCAACTTTGCATCCGTTAACCTTCTTCGGCGGACCCGGCTTATGACCCTCGGCTACGTTGCCCTCGTACTTCACGCCCACCTGCCCTTTGTGCGCCACCCGGAAAGCGACTACGTGCTGGAGGAAGAGTGGCTTTACGAAGCAATTACCGAGACCTATGTGCCGCTTCTCCAAACCTTCGAGGGGCTAAAGCGAGATGGCATTGATTTTCGCCTCACCATGAGCATGACGCCGCCGCTGGTGGCTATGCTTCGAGATCCACTGCTCCAAGAACGCTACGACGAGCATCTGGCTCAGCTTCAGGAGCTGGCGGAAAAAGAATATGTCCACAATGAATTTAACGGGCATATTCGCTACTTAGCCGAGCACTATATTCAAGAGTTCGGAAACGTCCGCGAGCTGTGGGAACGGTACGATCGCGACCTGGTAAAAGCGTTTAAGCAGTTTCAAGACTCAGGCAACTTAGAAATCATCACCTGTGGAGCGACCCACGGATACTTGCCGCTGATGCAAATGTATCCCCAGGCAGTGTGGGCTCAGCTAAAGGTGGCCTGTGACCATTACGAGGAGCACTTTGGGCAGCGACCTCGAGGAATTTGGCTACCGGAGTGTGCCTATTACGAAGGCGTAGAGCGAATGCTGGCGGATGCTGGGCTACGGTACTTCATTACTGACGGGCACGGCATTTTATATGCTCGCCCCCGTCCCCGATTTGGCACCTACGCGCCGATTTACACGGAAACAGGGGTGGCAGCCTTTGGGCGGGATCACGAATCGTCCCAGCAAGTGTGGTCGTCGGAGGTGGGCTATCCCGGCGCGGTGGAGTATCGGGAATTTTATAAGGACCTGGGCTGGGAGGCAGAGTACGAGTACATCAAGCCATACATTATGCCTAACGGTCAGCGGAAGAATGTGGGCATCAAGTATCACAAAATCACCAGCCGAGACGGGGGGCTATCGGAAAAAGGGCTTTACGATCCTTACTGGGCGCGGGAGAAGGCGGCGGAGCACGCTAGCAACTTTATGGGCAACCGAGCCCAGCAAATTGAGCATTTACAGGGAATGATGGGTCGCCCGCCCATTGTGGTGTCCCCCTACGATGCGGAGCTGTTTGGACACTGGTGGTACGAGGGGCCGTGGTTTATTGATTACCTATTCCGCAAGTCCTGGTTTGATCAAAAGTCCTTCCGTATGACCCACCTGGCGGAGTATCTCCAAGAGAATCCGACGCAGCAGGTGTGTCGCCCGTCCCAGTCCAGTTGGGGACACAAAGGATTCCATGAGTATTGGCTAAATCAAACCAATACCTGGGTGTATCGCCATTTGCATAAGGCGGCGGAGCGAATGGTGCAAATGTCTTTGCGAGATCCGGCGGATGAGTTGGAAGAGCGAGCGCTGAACCAGGCGGCGCGGGAGTTGCTGTTGGCACAGTCGTCAGATTGGGCGTTTATTATGCGCACCGGGACGATGGTGCCCTATGCGGTAAGGCGAACGCGATCGCACCTGATGCGTTTCAACCGGCTTTATGACGATATTCGGTTGGAAAAACTTGACTCGGGCTGGCTGGAAAAGGTAGAGCAAATCGACAATATTTTCCCCAATATCGATTTCCGCGATTATCGTCCCCTTTAAATTTGATCTACTCTGATGGACTCTTGAATTAGTAGAACAGCTAGCGATCGCTAAGGGTCATCGTTTGCGGGGCAATATAGTGCAGATTGCGGATTCAGCTTCGATCACGTGACTCAAAATTGTCCTGTTTTTTATCGGACAGGACTTATATCGAGTCCGGTTGTACTGACTATAAATTTGATTTCATCAAGTTCAACGAATCCACACTGTCAAAAGCGGTGACGGTGGGCGTTAACGTGCCGGCTTCAGCTGACTGATGATGGTGGGGTCGGTGATTGCCTTGTCGTCAACCAGCAGAAAGGCTTTACTCAAAATAATCGACAGCATATTGTCTCCCTCAAATGGCAGAAAGATGCTACCGCCGTTGGGCTTGCGGTCCGGAACGATGCACAGGTACTGATCGTTGGGTTCCATCAGAATATTGCCGCTACCCAAGTGGATTTTGTAGGTGCGGATATGACCGCGCACCACTAGGAAGCGATCGCTAAAGGAGCAGCGATCGCGGATTTTCAGCTTCGGAATCAGGGTTTCCAATAGCTGGCGTCGGGTTTTCGCGGTGCCAGACAATTCACCGAAGGAATAGCTAGTCCAATAGTCTCGATATCGCCCTTCAGGACCACCGTCGGACCAGTTGGGATCATTGCCCACGCTGGCGACGCCCACAAATAAGTCCACGTCCCGCAGGACTTCAGAGAGCACCAAAGGTGGAATCTGGTCGAGGGGGGTGGGGGTGTCTGGGTCGTCGCGATCGCGGCCATAGTCGCCGGAACCGGTATAGGCAAAGTTCTGCGCCGCATCGATGGGATAAAAACGCACTTGGTCCGTGGCGAGGTACCAATAGGTGCCGGTTTCGTTAGTATCCGAGCCGTAATCTTCGCCGATACCGTCCACCCAAAATTCAGCACGTAAATTCCACTGGGGTAGGCTCAAGCTAGCAGGCGGAAAGCAATCATCCACCATCAGCCGTAGGGTATTTTTCCAGCCGCGATGACCACAAAGGGCGCTGAACTGGTGCTGCTTCAAAATATGGGCAGCAAAGCGATTGGAGTAGATTTTCGTATTTTCTTCGGCGGCGGTTAGCAGATAAATTTCCCGGTGGGCTTGCTTAAAGGGCTGCTGAATTTCATGGTTCACCAACCAATTTCGCCAGGTGAGAATGGTGGCAGAGGATGCGTCGAGGGGATGCCACAGGCGCACTTGGGTGTGTTCGTTCAACTTCTCCAGGGGCTGATCATTAATATCCACCAGGGATTCGCCCAGCCAGATTCCCGCAGTTTCCTCACCGTTGGAGTTGGTAAACCACCAAATTAGCCGCCGCGCCAGGGTTCCCATCAACGGATGGTTTAAATAGCGCTCCTGCCAAGTGGGAAAGTTCCAGTTTTTTTGCTGCAAGTATACCGACTCCAGGCGATCGCGCTGGGCGGGCATCATCTTTTTGATATCCTTTGCCGCCTGCTTCAGCTCCTTTAACTCCTCGGCAAAATTGTCCTTGATCACCTTGGGCACTGACTTTTGTAGCTTACCGTCAGGCTTAATCCACCGCAGCACCGTTGAGCTGGTACCTGTCACCTCTAGCTCCGCCGTAAAGTCGCCTAAGGTTTCCCGTCGCAGCCCCACTTCTTCTAAGCCATAGGTGGGCACCGCCATTTCCTCAATTTCTTCCCGAGGCAGCCCTGCCCGTATCGCCGCCGCCGTCAATGCTTTTTCAATGCCCTTTTGCGCTGTCCCAAATTTCACCTTCACCTTCATCAGCGCCAACTGCCCGATCGCCTCTGTCCCTGGCATCTGCCCCAGCGCCCACACACAGGCGTTGCCCACTCGCACACAGCGCGGTCCCACCCCCGGCACCTTGCGGTAAGCGGACTGGGCTAAAGCACCGAGGGATCGCACCAGCTGTGCCCCCGCCGCCGCCTCTGTTTCTGGCAGCTTTGTCGAAACTAATGACGGACAAAGCCACACTAAGCCCTTCAAAATATCGGCGTTTTTGTCGTTGATCATCAGGTTGGGATCTGGCTCCCATTGCGATCGTCGCTCTGCCGGGCGGGTGCGGGGCTTATCCAACAGGATCAACCAGTCCGCCAAAAAGTTCGTAACGTCTAAAGGATTTAATTTTTCTAGCTCGGCGTCTGCTTTTTTTGACCAGGTTTTTGAAGGCTTGGGCGCCGTGGCAAGGGTGCAGTGATCTAACAGTTCTGCCCAAATATTGCGGTCTTTTGCCGAAAGTTGTTGGAGGGTGGCGATCGCCCGGTCTGCCCAATATTCCCCCACCACCAGCGGTAGATCCAGCGATCCCTTCGGCAACAGTTTTTGCAGCTGGCTCAGATGTTTTCGCATTTGAGCATCTAGGGAATAGCGGTTGCCAAAAAACTCGCAGGCTCCCTTAATAGAATTCTCCAATTCCGGGGTCAGGGAATGGGTCTTGAGGTGGTTTTGGACAGCTTTAGTAAGCGGCCCTCCTCCCCCGTACAAGCGACCATAGGCACAGAATTGATCGATAAACCGAATAAGGCTGTCGTGCTCAAAGGGAAGTTTGCGCTGGGTCAAACGGAGAAAAACTTCGTAGACTCGGCTAGTTTCTTGCCAAGAATAGCGAGGCTCAATTTTTTGACTTTCCGAACTCACGTCAGCATTAGCAACTTTGCACGCCTCCAAATCACGCTTTTGGTCAATGCACCACTGGAGCATTGCCAGAGCCAAATCCCTTTGCTCCGATCGATCCAGCGCTTCGACCTCTTCACTGACGCTGAGATTTTTAATGCGATACTGCTCTGCGTAGTCCAAAGACTTGTTGTCAACCTGAGCAATTTCTTCAGTCAGCGCAAAATAATACGTATCCGGCGTTTCGTAGGTGTCGCGGGCGGCAACCATGATGCTTTACCTCAGCAATGATCAACGACAGCAATAATCAACGACTTCAAGCCAACTTCAAGCCAACAACGTTCCGATGGTGAGCAACAAACTAACCGCCCACAAGCGGCATTAGCTTGAGAAACGTTGCTGAGGTGTCTGGCTTTAGAACAATTTCCTGCTCCAAAGAGTCCGCCTGTTCGTCGTTGATTAACAAAATAAATCCGTTGTTTCTGAAAGCGGCGATCGCCCTTTCGTACTGGGTTTCCCAATCAATGGGTCGAACCCGTTTCATGCGATAGCCATTCAAGGTTTGTTCCGCATCCGTCGGCTGCACCAACCCCTGAAAAACGTCTGTTTGCCGCGCATTGTAATCTTTAACGTCCTGATAAACGCGACGGCGAATCAACTCCTGCACCGTAATGGTTTCCGTCAGAATATCCAACACAAAAACTGGGCGATCGCTGCCCAGGTTAGTGGCATCGCAAATAGTGACACGGTTAGCCATAGCTATTGTTAAAAAAGGAGCGTTAACAGCAGAACAGCTCACGAGCTTTCAATTGTTGTTGCCGAAATTTATGTACTTCAATCATTTTAGCAATCTTCCTTTCATGGGGGCACTTTAGCCTTCTACCCTTAAGCCCCCTTAATGAAACCTTGCGGCGATCGCCCAGAATCGCAAAGATAAGAGAGTAATGCCACATATGCAGGATCATCATCTATGCCCGCCACCGTTGCCGATGTAATGAGCCGTGACCCGATTACGGTTGCCCCAGAAACGCCCATGAAAGAGGCGATTCAACTTTTGGCAAAACATCGCATCAGTGGAATGCCCGTCTTAAGCGACAAGGGCAAGCTGGTGGGAGTTATTTCCGAAACTGACTTAATTTGGCAAGAATCAGGCGTAGATATCCCCCCCTACATTACGATTCTGGACAGCGTTATTTATCTCAAAAATCCCGTCACCTTCGAGCAAGAATTACACAAAGCCATGGGGGCGACCGTTTCAGAGGCGATGACCACCAAGGTGAAAACCACAACCCCCGAAGCTACCTTGCGAGATGCCAGCCGGGCGCTTCACGGTGATGGCGTTCATCGGCTGCCGGTTTTAGATGAAGGGGGCAAAGTGGTGGGGATTTTGACGCGGGGAGACATTATTCGAGCGATGGCGGCGGGGCTGTCCTAAGTCGCGTCCCCCAGGCTTCTATCAATTTTGGGATTTATAGTCGACCAATTTTGGGATTTATAGTCGACCTTTGAATGAATAGAATCCCCAGCGATCGCTAAGGGTCATCATTCGCGCAGCGGCTGCGAGGCAAATAGTGCGGATTCAGCTTCATGACGGGACTCAAAATTGTCCTGTTTTTATCGAATTTTTATCGAGCTGACCATATTTGATGGGACTTATGTGCCATCTACGGGATGACTGTCCTTAACTCAAGACGTGGGTTTGTTGTTTTTAATAACGGACCGATCATTGCCTTTGAAGGGCTTCTGAGATTGAAAGGTACGCCAGGTATTGCGTCCGCCTTCTTTCGCTTGGTATAGTGCCGCGTCAGCAAATTCAATGAGGGACTGGGGCGACTGACCCGCCTCAGGAATAATGCTGGCAATGCCGAGGCTGACGGTCACCACATCAGCGTGGCGATGGATGGAGTCTGGGGCAGGAATAGCTAACTCTTGGATGGTGCGTTGCACTTGCTGGGCGATCGCCACCGCACTTTCCCCTCCAGTACGGGGCAAAATCACCGCAAACTCTTCACCGCCGTAGCGAGCCGCTAAACCAGAGAAACTTTCAACCGCTTGATGAATCGCTTGGGCCACCTGCTGCAAACAGCGATCGCCCTCCACATGCCCAAAGGCGTCATTAAAACATTTAAAAAAATCAATATCCACCAAAATCACCGTCAATGGACGCCGCTGCTGCATCATCAACTGCCACTCCTCATGGATGCAATCATCAAAGGCGCGACGGTTGGCAATTTGAGTCAGCTTATCCACCTTGCCCATTTCCCGTAGCTCAGCATTTAGTGCCTCCAGCGATTGCACCATCCCCGCCAGCCGATCCGCCTGCGCTCGCACCTGGGAATGCAAATTTGCATGGTCCAACGCCACACTGAACTGGGCCGCCAACTGGCGCACAAAATCCACCTCCGTCGTCAACCAACGGCGCGTATCACCACACTGATGAATACACAACAATCCCCATAGAATCTCCCCATCAAACAGCGGCACAATAATTTGAGCTCGAATTTGGAACTGCTCCAAAATCGTCACATGGCACTCCGACAAATTAGCGCCGCGAATATCATTTAAAACCTGTAGCCGCCCCTGCTGGTACAGCTTGAAATACTCGTCTCCAAAACAGCGATCGCGCACCTTACACATCAGCGCCGACTCGTAGGTGGGCAGCACACTTTCCGCAATAAACTCGCCGTAATGGTAATTCGTCTCTAAATCAAAGCGAAAAATACCAACGCGATCCGCCGCCATTACCCGCCGTACCTCCTTAACCGTTGTTTTAAACAGCACATCCAGTTCAAGGGAGTCACGAATTTCAGCGGTCAGATGCAGCAATAACCCCTGCAAAGCATTAGCCTGCTTAAGGGCCCGCGCCTTGTCCTTTGTATTTTTCAACAACTGGGACTGCTTCACCGCAACCCCTAGCTGGGACGCCACCTGGGACAGCAACATCATTTCATGCTCCTTCCACTGATGGGGTCCTGAATGCTGGTAAGCCCCTAAAATGCCCCAAAGCTTGTCACCCACAAAAATAGGACAGGTTGCATAGGCACGAATGCGAAACCGCTCTAACGTCTCCAAGTGGCATTTGGATAGGTTGGACTCATAAATATCAGAAACGTACAGCGCCCTATTTTGTCGAAAACATTCGCCTTGGGTTTCCTTAAGGTAAGTGTCACTCCAGGAGGATCCGGTCCTCCATACGCTTAGCTCCTCCCAGCCCGCCTCAATAAACTCAAACCCATCGACAAATTCCCCTCCCCACTCTGAGTTGAAGCGGTACACCGTTACCCGCTCAATGCCCAGAAGCCGGCAAGTTTCCTTGGTCGCCGTGCAAAAAATAGTTTTTGTGTCCAGGGACGCCCGAATTTTGCTGATGACGTTGTAAACCGTCTGCTGCTGGCGATTAACCGCCTCCAACTCGCTACGACACGCAGTCAATTGTTGCTCGAGCTGGGAAACACTTGGTAACCCCAGCGCCCGAGACACAGTCCCGGAGATAAGTCGACGAAGCATGGAAACTTTGAGTTAATAAAGTTAGCAGGGCTACCGATATGTAGCCAAAAGTCCCGTTTCTAGTAGTTCGAAGCAAGTGGAGTCGTCATTAGTTATGGGGTGACGCGCAATGGGAAGACCAAGGTGTAGCTGTAGGCCTAGCAGATAGTTGTTGACGTGATAAAGCGATACTACTGAATCAGATTGTTAAAGAAAATAGCATTTTTGACATTAGTCAAGCTCACTTTGACTTATTTTTTTTGATTCAAAGAAACCCTCAGGAATACTTTGCTCTTTCACAAGGCTTAGAAAACACTTCGTCTTTACTTGTGGTAGCTGCTGCTTAGGAAAAACGTTGTGGAGTGAATTAGAGGGCAAAGACTGGTCGAAATATAGCTTATGTTACCTGAATCGTCGAAAATCTATGGAGTATCGAGGCTTAGGACTTAATATTTTTTTAGTTGGGGTTGTCGTAATATACCCTTCTGAGCTGAGATTTTGTGGAAGATCACTCCGAAGAAATAATCTTGCGCCCCCCCTAAATCGCTTCCACTGCCTGTCCTGCAATATAAAAGCTCCACACATAAACAACAAATCAATTTGAATTGATGGGATCAGTTTTACTTTTAATTACTATTAGTATTCATTATGGGACTGCCGTATTTTCCCGAAAACCAATCTTGTTCGAGGGATCGCATCTACCATTCGTTACTTTATGTTGATTGCTTTCATTTCAAGTCCCTTTGTAGCGACCAAAGTAGTGATCAAATCTAGGAGCGGAATCTTTCCAGGTTTAGCTTTCAGACTCTCTCGGCGTTTGCTTGGTAAATTCATTGCTGGGCTTGATAGCTTAGCCCCTTTTTCTCGCACCTAGATGTGCCGCCCCCCAACTAAGCGTCCAAACGGTAAACCATCCCTATAAAATTTGAGGTGTGAATTCCACCGTTAGTAACGCCTCTTTTATGACGACCCCCGCCCTCAATACCGTATCTGACACCTTTGCTCTGACCACCCCTTTGTACTACGTGAACGGGCGTCCCCATATCGGCAGCGCTTACACCACAATGGCGGCAGATGCGTTGGCTCGGTTTTATCGTCTGCGGGGGCGATCAGTGCTGTCCATCACCGGCACCGATGAACACGGACAAAAAATTGAGCGCACGGCCCAGAGTCGCAACATTGCCCCCCAGCTCCACTGCGACGAAATGGTGGGTGAATTTAACCGCCTTTGGGAAAAGCTCAATATCCAATATGACCGCTTTAGCCGCACCACTACCCCCCGACACCATTTAATTGTCAAAGAGTTTTTCCAGCGAGTATGGGACAAAGGAGATATTTATCTGGGGGAGCAGCAGGGATGGTATTGCGTTGCCTGTGAAGAATTTAAGGAAGAGCGCGACTTAACGGAAGAGAAATGTTGCACCACCCATCCCAACCAAAAGGCAGAGTGGCGCGACGAATCAAATTACTTTTTTCGCCTGTCAAGCTATCAGGAACGGTTAGAGGAACTTTACTCCGCTCACCCAGAGATGATTCAGCCTGAAAGCCGCCGCAATGAGGTGCTGAGCTTCATGAAACAAGGGCTTCAGGACTTTTCTATTTCTCGAGTGAATCTAGCTTGGGGATTTCCGTTTCCCACGGATCCGGACCATACCATTTATGTGTGGTTTGACGCCCTTCTGGGGTACGTAACAGCATTGTTGGATCCTGATGACGAGCCCACCCTCGACAATGCTTTAAAACGTTGGTGGCCTATTGATTTACATATTATTGGTAAGGATATTTCGCGCTTTCACGCTCTTTATTGGCCGGCAATGTTAATGTCCGCTGGGTTGGAGGTGACTCAGAAACTTTTTATCCATGGATTTCTAACTAAAGATGGATTGAAAATGGGAAAAAGTACCGGCAATGCACTGGATGCTTTTGAGCTTACGGATCGTTATCAATCGGATGCGGTGCGTTATTACTTTCTGAAGGAAGTGGAGTTTGGACGGGACGGAGATTTCAATGAAACGCGATTTGTAAATGTTTTAAATGCGGACCTGGCCAACGATTTAGGCAACCTGTTGAATCGAACGCTGCGCATGGCTCACAAGTATTGTGAGGGCAAGGTTCCAGCGGTGGCGATTCCTGATAGTGATGCACTGCGATCGCGAGGGGAAGCTTTAGAAGGTCAGGTGGTTAACGCCTATAAAAATGTGGCGTTTCACGAAGCCTGTGGAGCCGTTTTAGGTCTTGCCCAGGCGGGGAATAAGTACTTAGATGAGCGGGCTCCCTGGACAAAATACAAGGAAGGAAAGCAAGAGATTGTGGAGGAAATTCTTTACGCCGTCCTAGAGTCGGTGCGCTTAGCGGCTTACTGGCTATCTCCCATTACACCCACTTTAAGCGGAGCAATTTATAAGCAATTAGGCTATGACGTTTCCTTTAGTAATTTAAAGGAAGAAGCGGCGATCACCCTTAACAATCATGGGCAATGGGGAATATTAAGCGCTGGGCAAATTATGGAGAAACCTCAACCGGTATTTCAAAAGCTAGAACTTGCTTAATCTATTGCTTAAATTTGCCTAAGAAGGGGGGACGGTCAGCATAAATTCGTCCATGATAAGTCTATAGATAGAGCGATAAATGGAATCGACTTTTTAGCAGAAATGTGACAGAAAGACGAATTCCAAGCTGCTTTTTATTTACATAAAAAACCTAAATATAGGATTTTGGCGAATGACAGAGAATCTAAGCCGCCATCCCCTTTTCACTCCGGAGCAAGTGCTGGAAAACCGTGGCAGAGTTGCTATTTTTATTGACGGCTCCAACCTGTTTTATGCAGCGCTCCAGCTCAGCATAGAAATTGATTACACAAAACTGTTAAGTCGCTTGACCTCTGGCTCTCGACTTTTACGGTCCTTTTTCTATACCGGGGTAGACCGTACCAATGAAAAGCAGCAGGGTTTTTTACTATGGATGCGCCGTAATGGGTATCGGGTGATTGCCAAGGATTTGGTGCAATTACCGGATGGGTCAAAAAAGGCAAATCTAGACGTAGAAATTGCCGTGGATATGATGGCCTTAGTGGGGACGTACGATACGGCGGTGTTGGTAAGTGGCGACGGGGATTTGGCTTATGCCGTGGATGCGGTCAGCTATCGCGGCGTTCGGGTGGAGGTGGTGAGCTTGCGGTCCATGACCAGCGATAGTCTGATTAATGTGGCGGATCGCTACATAGATTTGGACTATATCAAAGGGGATATTCAGAAAAACTCTCGCCATCAATACACCTACCGTCCTTTGTCGGAGGATGAGATTTAGGAGTAGTTATCGAGGCGGCTATCACTAGGGCGTGTCACCTATGGAGCGTCAGAAGCTTTATGTAGTGGGGGGTACACGCCTTTCTGAAGCGAAAAGCGCTAGGGCTTGAAACCCTCGCTGCTAAAAGCTTTGAGCCTTAAATGATGACGGCCCTTAGGTTTTCCAGTGCTTTTGAGCATGCCTTTAAAGAGAGCGTTGAGAGTCTTCTTAAGAAAGGGGGCTTAGTCTTGTGATGGGAATTTATTAACAGGACTCATGTAAAGTCCCCTTTACCAAGCTAATCCTGTAGGGGGTTTGGAAGCACTCTGGAGGTGCCAACGACAGCATGGGACTTTCAGGAATTCAAGGATTGTACAGAATTTAAAAGTGATCGCTGAAACCCTATTGATTTCGTTGTTCTCCAAAACCCTTGCAAGATTAGCTCACCAAGGGGGGAAGTCGGTGCAAGTTTTTTTATCCTCAAACAGCATGTCTAGCGTGAGTCCTGACTGATCAGCGAGGCGTTTAAGAGGCTGTAGCTGGGGAACTTCATAAGTACTGTGGCAGTCTGACACACAGTGCTGGCGTTACAGCGTTGGTATCGTTGTGGCTGTTTGGCTTTTATCTGACTGTAGATCACTGGCGATGGGGCGATCGCGATAAACTTGCCAGTACGCCGTTATGAATTGGCATGACTGGCCTTCATTAATCTTGCCCTGGGTTGAGTTGCACGGGTGATGACCTAGAGCAGTGATTTCAGAGCCAAAATCTTAACGGCAAAATTCCCTACCGGCGGTGAGAGTGGCAATGGCTCCTTTGGTTAAACTTTGGCTCGTTTTGGCGCGTCCGCTGGGGGCGATCGCACTGGTATTGGCGCTGGGATTAGGAGCATGCAGCAGTGGGCCGTCGGGGTCATCGGAGGAAGATTCGGAGGCGTCGCTAGAGGAATTTGAAGGGGATTTAGTCTTTGAAGACGTCAACCTAGACCGGGCTGGGGATGACGGACAGCCTTTGTGGGAGGTGTCTGCGGAAGAGGCACGGTATTCTCGTGATCGCCAAAAAGGTCAGCTTAAAAATCCCACGGGTAAGCTGTACCAAGATGGGGAGGCGGTGTATGAAGTGGAAGCCACCCAGGGATTTGTGGAGCAAAACGGAGTCATTTTGCGCCTGGCGGGGGGAATCAAAGTTAAGGACCTACGCGATGGGGGAACCTTTGAAGGGGAAGAGGGCAGTTGGCAGCCTCAACTGGGTGTCTTTGATTTACAAAAAGGGGTGGTGTTGGAGCGAGAAGGGGATCGCCTGACAGCCCAGTCGGGTCAGGTATTTAGCCAACAGCGAAATTTTATTCTCAAAGACAACGTAGCCCTGGTGTCGCTGGCGGATAAGGATAATCCGGCGGCGGGGAAAACGGAGCTTAAAAGTAATGAATTGATTTGGCAGATGGGTCCCAATCAGGTGGACGCGGCGGGAAGCGTGAATTTAACCCAAGTGGACGGCGCTAATAAAACGAAGCTGCAGGCAGAGCGAGTGGTTTGGCAGCGGAATGAACAAACGATTCAGGGCATTGGTAATGCTCGGCTTCAGCAGTCGGGGGACCCAGGTGCGGGGTCGACGGATATCCGGGCGCAACGGCTGACTTGGCAACAAAAAGAGCAGGTGCTTCAAGCCATCGGGCAGGTGGTGGCGATCGGGCAAAATCCGGCGGTGCGCATTGTGACGGAGCGGGCAGTGCTGCGGCAAAAGGAGCAGTTGCTCACCAGTGATGTGCCCACGGTGATGGAGCGCTACAACTGCGCTGGCGGATCCTGCGTGGTGAGCGATCGCGCCCGGGGAAATGCCATCGAAGCGCGGCTGGCGGAGCAGGTAATTTACCTACGGGGCAATGCCAACGTTACCTTGGCGGATCCAGCGATTAGCGCTGACAGTGAGCTGATGCGGTGGTTTGTGAAGGATCAGCGGTTAATCGCAGACCAGCCGGTGACAGTGGTGAACCAGCAGGACGGGGTGGTGCTCCAGGGAAATTATGGCGATGTAAATATGAAGACCCAGGTGGCAAATTTGGTGGGTAACGTGCGCGGGCGATCGCGGCAAAATCAGGCAACAATGCGAGCCCAGCGACTAGCGTGGGCAATGAAAGAAGAGCAGGTGCAGCTGGTGGGTAATGTGTTTTACCAGCAGGCCAGTCCGCCGCTAACATCCACAGGGGATCGGGCGGCAGCAGCGATTAAGGACGGACAATTTGTGCTGATTTCCGGACCGGGGCAGCGGGCTCGCACCACATTTATTACGGAAGAAACCCAAGGCGGCAGTCCTAACTCCCAGTCTGAAGCTCAGCCGTCGCCAGCTCCTGGAACCACGCCGGGCGCAGCCCCAGGTACGGCACCGGGAATAACACCGCCGCCGCCACGTCCTGGTGATTTGCCCAATGTGCCCCGGCGAGAGTTGCGGGGAGGGTAAGGATGACCGTAAGTTTTAAGGTACGCGCCGCGACGCCGGACGATGGATCAGCGATTATGGCGTTGATTATTGAGCTGGCGGAGTTTGAAAAGCTGCGCCATCAGGTGACGGGCACGGCGGAGTTACTGGCGGAACATTTGGGGGGTGAATCCCCCGCTATCGAAGGGCTGGTGGCGGTAAACGGCGATGAAATTCTGGGATATGCCCTGTTCTTCTCCACCTATTCCACCTTTCGCACTCAACCCGGCTTGTATTTAGAAGATGTGTACGTGCGTCCGGCGTTTCGGCGGCGGGGAATCGCTACGGCGTTGATTGGCAAAATTGCGGCGATCGCCCTAGAGCGCCACTGTGGACGATTTGAGTGGGCAGTATTGGATTGGAATGAGCGGGCGATCGCGGTTTATAAAGGACTGGGGGCGGAAGTGTTGCCCGATTGGCGAGTGTGCCGAGTGGAGGGTGACCGTTTGCTCCAGCTAGCAAAGAAAAGTGATTAATAGCAACACAGAAAAAGCAACTATGGAAGCAATGAATAGTTTTTTTCAGATGTTTGGTCGTGCCGCCGTGCCCCCGGCCGCAAACGTGGAAATTTACACTTGGCAAACCTGTCCTTACTGCATCCGCGCCAAGCTTTTACTGTGGTGGAAAGGGGTGAACTACACCGAGTACGCCATTGACGGAGATGATGCAGCCCGTGATGCGATGGCAGAGCGGGCAAACGGCGGACGGTCCGTGCCCCAGATTTTCATTAATAACAACCATGTGGGCGGCTGCGATGATCTGTACGCCCTTGACGGTCGCGGCGGACTCGATCCCCTATTGTCCGAGTCCCCGGCGGGCTAATTGACCGAAGATAATCAGTCAGATTTACTAACCCCCAGGGTGATTACGCTGGGCAATTCGGCGCGAAAATGGTTTGGATTAAATCGCGATTGGTTGGACCCCAACCATCCGATTCACCATCAGGGAATGGCGATCGCCCAAGCAGAGGCTAATTTAGCAGCCCAAAAGGGCGACGTTCCGGTGGGAGCCACAGTTCTTGATGCCCAAGGCAATCCCATCGGTCGCGGGCATAACCAAAAGCACAATCTCGGTGATCCCACCGCCCACGCAGAAATTTTAGCCCTACGGGAGGCGGGACAAACACGACAAAATTGGCACCTAAACGACTGCGTCCTGTATGTGACCCTAGAGCCGTGTCCAATGTGCGCTGGGGCATTGGTGCAGGGGCGCATTGGGTTGCTGGTGTTTGGGGTACCCGAGCCGAAAAGTGGGGCGATCGCCAGCATTATGAACCTAGCCACCCAACCCTGGTCCAACCATTATTTCCCGGTAATCGCCGGGGTTAACGCGCCCCAATGTGGGCAGCAACTAACGGACTGGTTTGCCCGTAAACGCAATTCTGCGACAGAAAAAAACGCCTGATGGGAAAAAAACCACTACGGAGACAGGCGAGCCTTAGCCAAGCGCTTTTCCTCGTACCAGGTGGCAATTTCCGGCATCCAGGCGCGGAAATGCTCCATCAATAATTCACACAGCTTTTGAATTTCCAGTTGAGCATCGGCCTTGGCGCGTAAATCTAGCAGGTGCATTAGCGATCGCGCATTGCAGCTCAGCACAAAATGCTGGCGAAAGTCGAAGGGGATCAACCCACGGGCATGCTCCTCCGATAAACCGTCTTGAATGCGATCGCGATAACGCTGGCAGCCCAACAGGCACCATTCCAAATCCGCCTGGCGCTGTTCCTCGGAATAAAAGTACTGCTTGCCCTGGCGATCGCGATAGTCCCCCACCGGTCGCAAATAAAACACATCCTCCACATCCCGCTTCCCTTCCGCCACATCCACCACGCGCATGCCCGAATAACGCATACTCTGTACATCAAAGGACACCCCAACGCGATGGGTACGCAATTGCTGCATGGTGGAATGGGGAAAATAGCCCACGTTAAACACAATTTGCGGATGCTCCAGAGGACCGAAGTGCCCGCGGTTCCCCCGCAGCAAATGCTTCAGGATGAGCTCGCCCGCCTTGCGCTCATCGGGGAAGCGATCACGATCATCAGCCACAAACCCCTCCGAGTAATCCTGGTGCATCGCCGCCCAAATCACCTGCTGAGGGTTGGTCATCGCTGACAACACCTCAACCCGAAACTTATTTCGCCCCCCTAAACCAGGAGCGGACAAAATACTTTTAGCGGCAGTTTTCACTGCCACCGCAACATTTCCCGAGTTTGCTGAAGAGTTTTTAGCATCCATAAAAATCGCCTCTAGAAATCGCCTCTTAGTCCTAAAAAAATCTCAAAAACGTACATCAAAAGAAAAACTTAAGCCGGGCACACACCATCAAGCTGAAGCAGTGGGCAGCCTCCATATCTCCACCGTTTGCCAAAATCTCCGCATTTTGCCAAAGTCTCTGGGCTTCAGCACAGGTTTGATGCCCCCTACACCCGAGGAATAACAATGGTTTCTGGCTGATCCTGGTATTTTCCGCGTCGGGTATCATAGGACACCTTGCACGGCTCCCCTTCAAAAAACAGCAGCTGCACTACTCCCTCATTGGCATAGATCTTCATGTCTGCCGGGCTAGAGTTGGAAAATTCCAGGGTCAAATGCCCTCGCCACCCTGCCTCTGCCGGGGTTAAATTGGCAATCAGCCCCGCCCGCGCGTAAGTAGATTTACCGATACAAATCACCGTCACCGTAGGCGGCACCTGCAACATCTCTAGCGCCACCCCCAAGCCATAGGAGTGCCCAGGAATAATAAAGAACTGCCCGTGCTCGTCCTCCTGTAAATCGGTGGACTCTAAATTGCTGGGGTTGAAATGCTTGGGATCAACGACGGTGCCCGGCACATGGCGGAAAATGCGAAATTCCTTAGGAGACAGGCGAATATCGTAACCATAGCTACTGAGCCCAAAGGAAATTACTGGGCGATCGCCCTCCGCCGCCAACCGTCGCACAAGCTGACTTTCGAAGGGGGAAATCATCCCCTTCTCCGCCATTTTGGCAATCCACGCATCATTTTTAATCACGGCGTTTCTCTGCCTCTCTATGCCTCAAAACCATCATCGCCGCCGTTATAGCTGCGTTTCCTTCGGGGCGGGGGAAAAATTACGAATAAAGAATTACGAATCGTTAGGGCGTGCCATCAATTAATAATCACAACCCTGGCGCAACAGGGATCAAACTCCCCTTTAAAACAAACAATGCCCAGGGTTAGACCTTTATGGGGGCATTGAGTTGAAATTGAGTTGACGGCAGCCCTAAGCAGCAACAGACGCCCCTAAGGACGCAACCGGCGAACTTCCGTAACGCGATCTGCCACCGCCAACAGCCAATCAGGAAGAGTCGGTCCGTTGAAGATTACGTCCACATAATCCGCCCGTGTTTCTAGGAATTCCAGCACGGCCTCGGGGGTAATGGCTCCCAGGCTCACAGCCACACTGAGCTCATCCAATACCACCACGTCGTAACGGTTTTCTTGCACTTGTTCCGTAACGTAGGTCCACAGGGTCTGAATGCCTTCAATTTCCGCTTGTGTCAGCGTATCCACCGCCGGGTCAACGGTGCGATCCAGCATTCCTCGAATCCAGTCCAGATTTTGCACCAGGGACACGGGATGAGCCGTCCCTTGGTTGATCCCGCCCTTTAAAAACTGCACCAGCAGTACCGGGGTACCGTGTCCTGCCAGACGCATAGCTTGGGCGATCGTGTCCACAGGAAATAGGCGTTGGGGATAGGTAAATACCTGCACCAAACCTTCAGTGCGATGGGGTTGCGCCTCTTCCAAAGGCGGAGAATAGTCGGTGCGAGTGAGGGTGTCGACTTGGGAGACCATTGCCACCTCCGCCATTCGTTGTGTTTGCTTGGTTCGTTCGAGTCGTTCTCTAATGCGCAACTCATCGCCGTTGCAAGGGGCTGAATCGGCTTTTATTGAATATCGAAAACCAGGTCGTTAAGTCGGGACATTCAATATAGAGGATCAGAAGATATGGCGTGTGAATCGTATCTTTCTGATTACATAACTCTATATATGGATTCTATCTGGATTTTCCGTTGAATTTCGTAGATATTTCTAGATACTTTCTGAGACAAGGTTAAAGCCAGGTCTTTTCTGTGGCGATCCTTTGCAGCGGTGCAACAGTTGTAAGGAATCGCGAGAAAAATCTGTCATTTGACTGGAAACGATCAAAAATCCGCCTGGATTGCCCATTATTACTGGGTTTTTATATTGACGCCCAAAAACACATCAGCTATAACGAAACTGTCTTCTGATGGCTTGGCAAACGCAACGTGCCGATTCCATCACAACAATAATTTTTAGAAAACTCTGAAAACTGGGGCTCAGCAGTGAACAAAACGCAACTTGTTGACAAAATCGCCCAGGGGGCGGAAATCACCAAAGCCGACGCCGGGCGGGCTTTGGATGCTTTTATTGATGCCGTTACGGAAACCCTAAAGGATGGAAACCAAGTGTCCCTAGTGGGCTTTGGAACTTTTTCCGTTCGCGATCGCGCGGCTCGCACCGGGCGCAACCCTCAAACCGGCGAAGAAATTCAAATCGCGGCAGCTAAGGTTCCAGGATTTAAGCCTGGAAAAGGACTCAAAGACGCCGTCAACTAGTGAAGCTTTTAGGTAAGCCGAGTTTTTAGTCACAGTTGCATATGGAAAATTTATATGGACGATATGTAACTAAAACCGGAGCCAAATTTAAGCAGAAGTTAATCCAACAACCATTACAGTTCCAACCACTAAACTTAGAGCGAAACTAAAGCGAAACTATTGTGAATAAAACCGAACTTGTTGACTTAATCTCCGAGAAAGCCGGCATGACAAAGGCCCAATCCAAGGCGGCGTTGGAAAGTATTTTGGAATCAATTACTGAATCTTTGAAGGAGGGGGAGCCGGTACAGTTGATTGGCTTTGGCACTTTCAAAACGAATCACCGGGCAGCACGAACCGGGCGTAACCCTCAAACCGGTGCTGAAATTCAAATTGCTGAGGCTAATGTGCCGGCGTTTGTGGCGGGTAAGGCATTGAAGGACGCGGTGAAGTCTTAGGGGGTATTTGCGAAATAATCGCCTTTGATGGATGGTTTTTAGTGCCGACGGGCACACTGTCCAACGTTGAGCGTCGCAAACCACGCAAACAGGCAGCATTTATCAAAAAAGCGAGTCGTGCACAGTTGCGACTCGCTTTTTTGGTGGAACAGCGTTGTGAGGAACCCACTAGCTGGAAATCACCAGTTGATTGCAAACTACGTCGCGGTTGCGTTTAGCCCGATCATGCTCTGGCTTAAGGGCGATCGCCCGGTCGTAGGATTCAACGGCATCATCGTAGCGAGTTAGATGGGCTAACGCGTTGCCCCGGCTGTACCAGGTTTCGGGATCCTGGTCGTCTAGGGCGATCGCCTGCTCGTAGGATTCCAGCGCCTCATCAAACTGCCCCAGCTTGCTCAGCACGATGCCGCGATTGTGCCAGGCACCGGTATTTTTCGGGTTGTGCTCTAGGGCTTTGTCGTAGGACGCCAGAGCCTCGGCGGTGCGTTGGAGTCGCACCTGGGCATTGGCCAGGTTGTACCAGGCTTCGTGGCTGTCCGGCTTAAGGCTCACCGCTTGGCTATAGGCTTCCAGGGCCTCCTCGTACTGGCTAAGCTTTGACAGGACGATACCGCGATGGAGCCATAGGTTAGCGTTGCCGGGGGCAATCACCAGCGCCTGCCCATAGGAGGTCATGGCGTCGTCATATTTGCCCAGACGCCCCAGCACTAAGCCTCGGTTGTACCAGCCTTCGTAGTCGTTGGGCTTGATATTGACGGCGCGTTCATAGGCCGCGATCGCCGCTTCGTAACGCTGTAGTGCCTCCAGGGCTACGCCCTTACCTAGCCAAGCTTCGTAGCAGTTTTCGTCGCGATCTAGCGCTTTTTCATACTGTTGCAGCGCCGCCTCATACTGCCCACCGCGCACCATGCTCTCCCCCTGCTGCACGTAGGTGGCGGGGGTAAAGCCAAACTGAATGCCCGGCGGTTGTTCCTGATTGGGGAAGGTCAAAATCGGCTTTTGGGCGCTAACGGGCTGTAGCTCTTGAATTAGAGCTTTGATTTCTTCGCGAATTTGGGGCTGTAGCTGATCAATTAAGGTGGCGGGCGTGCTTCGGATAAATTCTTCTAGCAGTTCCGCCTTATTGGCTTCCGCCTGCCCCGCCAGAATTTGCATATCTGACATAAATTCGTGCTCCAGCTCAGCAATACGCTGGGCGATCGCCACCTTATCTTCATCAAGGGCGCTGTTAAATTCGTCCGCATACTGCTGGGCAGAACGCCGCCGTCGATTTAGCTCGTTTTTAAAGACCGCTAGCTCTTGCTCGGCACTGCTGCGCACGTTTTCCACTTCGTCCTGAAGCTGATAGATCAACTCCTGGGCTTCACCGTGCACCTGCTTAACCCGCTCTTCCAATCCATCGATGGATCGGTTTGCCCGATGCTGGGCCTGGTGTACCCGCTTGTCCAGGTTTTGTAGATCCGTTAGGCGATCCCGCACTGATTTCACCAAATGCTGAATCACCTGCCGTCTCATTGCCCACAGGGTCCCCGTTGCCACCAAGGGACACAGCCCGGCCACAATCATCAGCCAGCTTAGGCTTTGATTAATGCCGCCCACGCTGTCCCCCAGGTCAGCAGTTTCATCCACAAAGGCGACGGTTTCCGAGGAGGCGATGTATTGGGGCGCACTCGCCGGGGACGAGGCGGCGATTTCCTCGGGCTGGGCTAAACCGTCGAAATCTGCCAGCGCAGAGGGGAATTCGGCGGTATTTTCAGCGGCGTTTTTAGTGCCTTTTTCAGAACTTGCTTCTGGGGCGATCGCCCCATCGATAGGTGCCGGCTGGGCGGCGTCAGCAGTGCCAACAACGCCCGCGGCTAAACCGAGGGACAACAGGGAAAGAGCAAGGGAGCGGTCAGAACTCATAAGCAATCACACCAAGCGCGACTTACCTCCCCTTTTCGGCAATCGCGGCGGTAATCCGGGAACTCATTACCCCCCGGTGCCTATCTTCATATCGTCACTGCCCTGTGCGCCCGCCCCACCCTGTCCTAAAAACTCAGCGGAAATATCCACAATGCGCCGGGAGGCTTGCCCGTCCCCAAAGGGATTGGCCGCCTGGGCCATCTGGTCGTAGGCGGCGGAATCGCTCAGTAATGTGGACGCTTTGGGGATCACCACATGGGGATCGGTGCCCACCAGCTCAGCGGTACCTGCGGCGATCGCCTCCGGTCGCTCGGTGGTGTCCCGCAGCACCAGCACTGGCTTACCCAAACTCGGCGCTTCCTCCTGGAGCCCACCGGAATCGGTGAGTAACAAATAACACCGCTGCATCGCCCCGATCAGCGCCCCGTAATCCAGCGGCTCCGTCAAAAATACGCGGGGATGGGACCCTAGCGCCTCCGTCAGCGGTCCGCGCACTTTCGGGTTTCGGTGCAGGGGCAACAGCAGCGCCGTGTCGTCAAATTTATCCAGCAGGGTCAGGAACGATTTAGCAATATCTCCCAGGGGCTCCCCCCAGTTTTCCCGCCGATGCACCGTTGCCAGCAATACTCGGTGGGCATCCCAATCCAGAGATTTTTCGAAATTTACGGTGTTGGCGATCGCCGCCACGGGACAGTCAGGCTTTTTATCAGCCACGGTGAGCAAAGCGTCAATAACTGTATTTCCCGTACGATGCACTTTGCCCATGACGTCAGACTTTTTCAGATTTTCCTCAGCCAGGGGCGTGGGGGCAAAATGTAGCTGGGCAATTTGGGAAATCAGCCGCCGGTTTGCCTCCTCGGGAAAGGGACTATATAAATTGTCCGTGCGCAGTCCCGCTTCCACGTGCCCCACAGGAATTTGCCGGTAAAACGCCCCTAGCCCCGCTGCAAATGCCGTGGTGGTATCTCCCTGCACAATCACTAGCTGGGGGGGCACCTCGTCGAAACATTGCTCCAATCCTTGAAGGCTACCGCAGGTAATATCCGTCAGGGTTTGCCCCGGCTTCATGATATTGAGGTTGCGATCGCCCTGAAGCTCAAACAGGTCCATCACCTGGGCCACCATTTCCTGGTGTTGCCCAGTCAAAATCACCTGGGTCTCGAATCGGCGATCGCTCCGAAACACCTGAATCACCGGAGCCAGCTTAATCGCTTCCGGGCGCGTGCCCAACACAATGCACACCTTAAACGGAGACGGGCTGCTCATTGTAAATCACTCAAAAAATTACGTAAAAAAACCACTCTGACCTACCGCTGTGCCCCCTCTTCCTTTAGGAATAGAGGCAAAATCGCCACAAAATATAGCAACAATAGCTTCAGCGCTTTAAATTTGCTTCATCATATACAGCCCTTCCCGCCGCCTCAAGATCCGCACTGCACCCACTTACAATTCGCCAAGTTGATTGATTGCGAAAAACTCCGATTTAGTGGTTTCAACGTGAATCAGAGCAATATCTTACGAGGGTTTCTAATCGGAAAAGGCGATTTTTTTATATTTCCTTTACGGAATTTTTATTTTAAAAATAACCTTTTAAAATTCATTTATTTAATCGATCAACAAAGGGTGCTTTAAATTAAAAACTGTTTTTAAAGGTTCTCTTTTCACCATTGAAAGGAGTGGTTTCAATTTCTAGTATTGCTAGTGGAGATGCGTCGTAAACATGACTAGAAACTCACTATTCTTTTCCCATGATTAGCTCTAAGAAATTACTCCTGTCCGCCGCTGCGATCGCCGGTGCCATCGGAATCGCCGCTCCTGCCAGCGCCCTATCTCTCAAGTCTGAAGAGTATGGCGACCTGTTTAACACCTTCAATGGTCTAGTTAACTCAGAGCGGCTACAGATGGAAGATAGCACGGCTGCTTTACATGAATTAGACGTTGAAAGTTTACGTTGGGACGGCGGTAGTACTGGTATTGATGTGTTCTTTATCAACGAAGGGGCTGGCTATCGCAACCAGTTGTTTTACACCGCCAACGGTGGCGACCTGTCGATGATTTTCGAAGATATTTCTTCGAAGGAAAGCATTCTTAAAAATCATGATGGTCCTTTAGCATTGGGAGACGGCGTTAGCCTGGGAGCCTTTGAAGGCGACACTTCCCTAGACTTCCTAATCAAGGCTAATGGCCATAACAATGCCAATGGCAACCTGTACGGAGCCGACGCGGAGAAAAATGCTGATGGGCTACAGCACGTGATTGCCTATGAGTATTTTGACGAAACCACCCAGGAGGGTTGGGTGGTTATGGGCTTTGAGGATTTGTACGGGGTCCATGAAGACGAAGGCGGCTGGTCCGACCGAGATTTTAACGATGTGGTTATCGCAGTGCGCGGTGTGACGGGCGATCGCCTGGAGGAAATGGCTGACGTGCCCGAGCCTTCCAGCATGGTGGGTTTACTGGGCGTTGGTTTGGGAATGTGGCAAGTGAAGCGCCGCCGCAAGTCTGCCTAATATTTCCCGCTGGGGAGCGATGGCTTTAAGAAAAGTCGTTTCTCCCCGCCCAAAATCCAGCGAGCAGCAAATGTGACAACGAATCGGGGGAGTGCGTTTTGCATTCTCCCGTTTTTTTGCCGTCACAAATTTTCGCTCTAGTTGTGGAGTATTTAAGCTTGGAATAACTGACCGTCGCGCAGTTCCCAAATGGCGTGGGGCGATCGCCGTAGCCATAACTCGTCGTGGGTAGTCACAATCACCGTCGCCCCAAACTGGTGGAGCCGCTCCAAAATGCCCATAATCTGCCGAGCATTTTCCCCATCCAAGTTTCCCGTGGGCTCGTCGGCCAAAATCAACGGCGGCGTTCCCACGATTGCCCGGGCAATACTTACCCGTTGCTGCTCCCCCCCCGACAGTTGGGCCGGAAACCGATCCGCCTTTTCCAATAAACCCACCAGCTTTAACGTGGGCACCAACCGCCGCTGAATTTCACTGGGAGGGCAGCCCCGCGCCATCAATACAAAACTAATATTTTCCGCCACCGTCCGCCGAGGCAGCAGCTTGTAATCCTGGAAAATAATCCCCACCGATCGCCGAAAAAACGCCAGCTTATTCCCCTGCAGCTGGGTCACCTCTTGCCCGTTCACCGAAATATTGCCCTGGTCCGGTCGCTCTTCCCCGTATAGCAATTTCAGCAGCGTAGACTTACCCGCCCCTGATGCTCCGGCGATCGCCATAAACGACCCAGTGGGAATATCCAAATTCACATTCCACAATCCCCGGTGGCTCTTCCCATAAACCTTGGTTACCCCCCGCAAAGACACCATCGTGGCGAGGGATCGCTGGGGCGGGGAAAACTGATTAGGCTGACCAAACTGAGAAACTGGAACCATAAGTCACAACCTTCACCAAGGATTCAGAAGCGGATAACGCTGATAACCATTCACGCCAACAAACGGATAGGGGAAATCGAACAAAAACAATCGAATAGAAATAACCGGACAAATATTCCACTGATGATAGCCTTGGTAATCGCCCGTCCACCAACCCGGAGCCCAAGATCACTCCCTAGCCTTTACCCTAGGCGGCTATCCCCCCCTTTAAGTTGCTAGGCGGAGATCTAGGGGAGCGCTACAATACGTATCAGCAAAAAACAAAAACACACCCACAGAATGGGACCTCGCGGTCGCCTACTGGGTCTTCCACACCTATTCCCCGAAGTACAGGTTAAACGAAACCCATGCTCCCAACCGTTATTGAAAGCTCTGGACGCGGTGAACGCGCTTTTGACATCTACTCTCGACTTCTGCGCGAGCGTATTGTGTTCTTGGGAACGCAGGTGGACTCGGACGTTGCCAACTCCATCGTGGCTCAGCTACTGTACCTAGACGCTGACGATCCCGAGCAAGATATCTACCTCTATATCAATTCTCCCGGCGGCTCCGTTACGGCTGGCATGGGAATTTACGACACCTTAAAGCACATCCGCCCCGACGTAAGCACCATTTGCGTCGGTCTTGCCGCCAGCATGGGCGCGTTTCTGCTCAGCGCCGGCACGAAAGGTAAGCGCATGAGCCTGCCCAACTCACGCATTATGATCCACCAGCCCCTCGGTGGAGCCCAAGGTCAGGCGACGGATATTGAAATTCAGGCGAAAGAGATCCTCTACCACAAGGAAAACCTAAACCGCCTATTGGCAGACCACACCGGTCAACCCCTGAGCCGCATTGAAGAGGACACCGAGCGTGACTTCTTTATGGCAGCCACGGAAGCTCAAGACTACGGACTAATTGACCGAGTTATCGAGCGTCGCCCTGTGTAGAAACAGTACGTCAGTTCAAATAAAAAGGCTGAAATTCTTTCGTTTTAAAGGTTTCAGCCTTTTTTATATCTATCTGCACCTATTCAAAAGAAATCGTTCGATTTTCCACTACCGCTTGGCGGGCTAGGTCAGCCACTTGTAAGGCATATAGACTTTCTTCCACCGAAATATAAAGCGGCTTGTTATCGAGAAACCCATCCAAAACCGCCGCCGTATCGCGATTAAAAGATCCTCGCTTGCCCCCCACTTCTAAGGCGATCGCCTCTTCCCCCCGCAGCAAAATCCCCTCGCTGCCATCAAAAATCAACGTGCCCTCTGTACCGCGCACCTCAAATCGCCGCTCTGGCTGGGCATAGCGATCGCCCTTCCCATACACCACTTCCACAATGGGACCGGCAGAAAACCGTAGTTGCGCCTGTGCCAAACACGCCGCGTAAAAATCTTCCCCATCTTGATGATTGACTGGCTCTCCCTCAACGGTGGTGTCCCAGTAAGTTGCCGCCGCAGATAGTGATTCCACCTTTCCAAAAGCGTGGGTTGTCCGCTGGATTCGCGACAGGGCACCCACAAACGGGAAACCGAATTGCGATCGCGAATAAGTCCAACTTTTCGGAGCCGAGCGCTTGGGAGACAACGTGCAGTAGCGCCCATAAATCGGCTCACCAATGTTCGGTAAATGGCGCATCAGCGCCCGGTGGACGCCCCCTAACCGCTCAATATGCTCCACGTGCAGCAGCAGTTTTTTATCTTGCGCCAGCTTAATTAAACCGGCCGCCTCTGTTGGGTCCAGCGCCAGGGGATACTCCGTTGCCACCGCCTTGCCCGCTTCCAGCGCCGATCGCACCACCATTGGGCGATGGGTATTGGTAGACGCCACAAACACAATATCCACAGCAGAATCGTCAATAAGCTCTTGCCACTGGGGTACCGATGTCACCCCCCATTTTTCCGCAAACGCCTGCCCTTTCTGGGGCGATCGCCCCGCCACCAGCACTTCCCCCACTCGCTCGTCTCCGGTCAGAGCCTGCACCCGCAACCGCGCCACAAAACCAGTGCCCACCAATCCCACCCGAAGCCCTTGCTTAGGATTTTGATCCACCATTTCACCTCTTCGAACTCTCAAGTTCCCTAATGTTTATTGATAAAGATTGTCGCCATTGAGCACTATCGAAAACATCGAAAAACTGGCTACCGGCTACAAAGCACAATCGTTACAAAGCAATCAGAAAAACTAATATATATTTTTCAAGCCCCTTGATGATAATTCTTCGCAACTTTGTCCGTAATTTCATCTCTCAGAGCAGTCCTTTTAAGGGATAGATAGTCTTTTGATTGATTTTTTAATTGCCCCATTGGTAGGTCTTTCGGTAGAAATTCCTATAAGGATAAATAATTGAAATGCGATTCCTCGGTCCCATCAGAAATCTGTTAGCACAGAATCCGCAAACTGGACGCGGTTCTTAACTTTTTCCCTTACCATCAAATTAATAGGGAAGTTACTTCCCATTACCCGTTCGAATCACGATTAAAAACTAGAGAATAACTAGAGAGGGGATACCATGGCGAGCTATAAAGTTACGCTGATCAACGAGTCTGAAGGTCTAAACGCAACTTTTGAAGTACCCGAAGACGAGTACATTTTGGACGTGGCAGAGCAAGAGGGTATTGACATTCCTTTTTCTTGTCGTGCCGGAGCTTGCTCCAGCTGTGCCGGTAAGGTTGTTAGCGGTAGCGTTGACCAGTCTGAGCAAAACTTCCTAGAAGACGATCAAATGGAAGCTGGTTTCGTGTTGACCTGCGTTGCCTACGCCACCTCCGATTGCACCATCATGACCCACCAAGAAGACGCAATGGATGACATGTAGGGTCAAAAAACGCTGAGGGTCTAGTGACTCTGCTGCGTAATTCTCCAACTGGATAGTCGAATTAGGTTGCTGGAAGGACAGGTCGTTGACTAATCCTTCCATTTTTTTATGGTTACTTTTTCATCGCAAAGCCTCTGTTATGGTCCGTTCGACAAAAAGCAGGGCATTCTTGAGTCGCGTAACCGAAGTTGAATCCGCATTATTGGCTTCGCGAACGCTTCGCGAACGATGCCCCTCAGAGCTCGCTGGCTGTTCTACTAATCAAGTAATTTAAGAGTTGACAGTTGACCATAAGGAGCATCGTGACAGGGGCACCAGGGAAACCAAGTGGGACTTGTTACTCCCTTACGGGCTTTAGCGGCATATTGAGTTGGGCTTATTTACCGCTAAGTAAGGTCTGGGCGATCGCCTCCCCATCCCCATCATTGGCGGGCGCATCAAAAATCCAATGTCCAACGCCGCTAGCCTGCAAATAATCCCGCTGTTCTTGGGTACCGCCAACCAGGGCAACTTTGGGCGACCCTTCGCACTTTCCGTATGCGCCTAGGGTTTCCACTTTTAAGCTAAAGGAGCCGGGGGAAAAACTGGGGTTGAGTTCGCCGTTGTATTCGAATTTGCTTAGCATTAGCTGGAGCGATCGCACACTGTCGCCAATTAACGGCGGATGATCGTCCAAGGTACGAGCACGAAAGACGGCGCGAAAATCACTAAACGGCACCCGCACCGTAATCCACTGATTTTCCACGGTATTAAAGGACGCCGCATAGCCCACCCCATCCCAGCGGGCATCATCGCGCACAATAATTTTGTAGCGCTGACCATCTCCCTGCACCCGCATTTCAATGCCGTCGCAACTGCTGAGGTCCACCGATTCTGCAAAACTGCGCGTCCGCACCGACACAAAGCCGCCGTTATTGTCCGTGGATACTTCCCCAGAAAACAGTGCCGCCCCCGGAATCAGCCGCAGCTCACTGGCACTAACGCCGCCCATCACCACATCGTCCACAGCTCCCCAAGTTTCCGCCATATCCCGGTCGGGGTTGCGGAAGTCAAACAGCACCACACTATCGGTATTCTTTGCCCGCGACGCCTGGTCCACTACCGACTCCAGTGTCCACTGATCGTCAGCGCCGGGACAGCACGCAATGGCAGAGGTATTGCTCAAGGTCACGTCGTCGGGCGATCGCTCCAACACCTGCACGACTCCTTTCCCCGCGAGGGCTTTTTCCAGCGCCCCCTTCAGAGAATCCCGTACGGGGCTGGGGCTGCCGAGGAGGGTTACGGCGACGGACGTTGGGGCGTTAACGGTGTTCATCGGCGACGGCACGGGAGCCTTGGCTTGGGTACCCATTAATTGTTGCATCCAGCCAGTGTCCCCAATGATGGGCACAATGCCGAAGTAGCAAATGGTTTTGAGAAAACGCTGAAAGTTCCAGGCAGTCATGGGAATTTACGCGGGGAAGGGGGGAACAGGGGCGATCGCGGCGATCACGTTCAGTGGTCAGTGTAGCGAACTCCCCCCCAGATGGCGTCTATCCAACTACCTACCCGTTTCTAACCCGGTTTGATAACTGCTTCTGCCGGGTGATTACTCGGTTGATGGCGCGCACACGGCGGCGCTGATCGCTGGCAATGCAGTCCCAATCCGACAACTTGCGGCGCTGGGGCGATCGCCGACAGATGCGAAATAGACCGCTGGCGCTGAGCTTTCCTTTATTACGCCCTTTCAACACCCGAAAGCTTTCCACCCGCGCCCAGACGATCGCCCGTTCACCGGTTAAACCTCGGTCTCGCGCCTGGCGATAGCGCATGGGAAATTGCCGTCCCGCCACCCGTGATTGGTTGTACAAATCCAGCCCATTGATGGTGACTTCGGGATATTTGGTAGCGGTGTAGCCAAAGTCGAGCATTTTATCGGCGGTTTTGGGCGCCTGACCGCGCAGCAGGTCCAAACACCGCTGGTCGGCTTCGGGAAAAGACACTTTGCCATCGCCATTTAGGTCTTTCCATAGGTAACGCTGCAGCGAGCAAAAGCCGATATTTTTCACCCCATTGCCAGGGTCGCTATGGCCGTAATAAATGGAGCGAATTTCACCGGTGGCGCTCAGATTACCCTCAGCGTGCCCGATCGCCACTGCCCCCAAGGAACGTCGATCCGCAAACCACTGATTGACGCCCCTTAAATCCACAGAATTGGGCGCGGGCTTGGGATTTTTCTGAGCTACCGACGTTTTCGGATTAGTCTCACTGGCGTTGACCGTTTCAAAGGTGCCGGGGATAGAAATATCGGGGCTGAACTGGATCGTTTGGTCGCTGGGGGTGAAGGTGAGGGATCGCGATACCGCAGTGCTGGATTGGGGGCGAGCTTTTGGCTGCTTTGGCAAAGTGTCGTCAAAAAATAGCGGCTTGGCTTCCGGTGTTACCCACTTTGTAATCGCCTGCACCGATTTAACCGGCGCTGGTGGATCTTGCCGTTGATTTTGCATCGATTTCTGCTGCTGAGATGGCTTGGGATTTGCCAATTTTGGACGGGCGATCGCCTTATCCTTCAGTCGATATATGCGCCCTTTCACCTTGTATTTCATTTCAAAATTCAGGTCGGAACGCCAGCCCCATCGCCCACCTCGGGTGGATAGCGCCTCCACCCCCTTTCCCGAACGCTTCGACACCACAATGCCAATGTGCTGCGATCGCCCCGGCCCCGCCGTCACCACAATATCTCCCGGTTGGGCCGCCGACTGGGGCACCTCTGTGGCTAGCCCTTCCTTAACTAAGTCCCGCTGCACCGACACCACCAGGTTGGGATTGCGTCCCACCTTTCGCCCCAGCACCGGCTCCAGCCCAAAACGGTTTACCGCCCACGCGCAGGCCAGCAATCCACGCCCCGGTCCCATCGTCACGTCTACGCCTTCTTTCGCGATCGCCGCCGCCACCACCCGCTGCCCCAGGGTATTCTGGGTCACCGGCTTTGGCATAGGCGGAGCAGCCTTTGGCTCTGGCTTTAGTTGAGGCTCAGGCGTTGCCACGTCAAAAAAAAGCTCCCCCGGATCAGAAAACGGCAATTCGGAAAGCGGCAATTCGGCAAGCGACAATGAACCATCGTTAGTTCCATTGGGAGTCGAGACGTTATTTGGGATAGTTTCGGAAGTCGAGGGTGGCGTCAGGGAAATTTCGGGAGCCGCCGCCATTTCAAAAAGGGGCACTGAGGCGATCGCGGCTCCTCCCACCGCGCTGCCTGCCAAAACAATCGAAAAACTTAGAGCGCGCACAATGGACCGACTCCAGGTTTTTGCCCCAAAAGCCCGCAACATCCAACCCACCAAAGCCAACATTTTTTCTCCCCCGTTAAACCCGCAGCTTTAAACAACAGACCCTGAACACAACGCTTCAAAAGCAAATTTCAATCGCCGAAAACCATCGCCAGCTAGGTGGATGCCCCTAAGATTTGCTCCACAATTTCCGGTGAAGGCGGCACAAACATCCACTGGCTGCCATCGCGCCGCAGCACCGCCAAGTGCAAGAACCGCTCACTGTTGCCAATTTCCTGCCCCTGCTTCACTGCGCCCACCTGGCGATCGCGCAACCCACAAAGCTGCACCGCATAGGCCGGTAACTGCACGCTGGAAAACACCGCACAGCTTGACGGCAGCCGGGATAATTGCCCCTCCGCCACCAGCGCCGCCTGCTCATACACCACTCCATCTACAGGCGCGTACACCGGTCCATCCATCGCCAGGGCAACACTGCCTAAGCCGCCCACCACGGCCCGGTCCGACACCTGAGCCCCCGGCAGCCATCCCCAGCTTTGGCGCAAATCAAAATCATGGCGATCGCCCGTACCATGCACATTGCCATCGGCCGGCGGGTCAACGGCATAGCCCACGGTGCGATCCCCCTCAAAAGCCACCACCATTTGGCGATCGCCCTCTAGCTGATACAGGGACCGATCCAAAATTGCCCCCGAACGCACCGACGTTTTTGGCAACTGACAATAGGGAGCCCCGAGACTTTTGGTCAACTCCTGGCGACTTTTACCCACCAGCTTGCCCACTCCGTTAGCTTTTGCACTGGGTACCGAACCCTCCGCGTTGGTCACCGCCAAACATTCGTCCCGCAGCCCGGCGCTGACAAAGGTTTCTGTGGGCTGCCACCGCACCGCCGCCACCAACAAAGCACAACTCCCCATAGCCGTTGAGCTAAGCAACATCATTTTCCAGGGCAGCCACTGCATTAGCTGATGCCAGCGCCACGCCAAAAAACGCCGTAAAATTCGCACCGCCGTTTTTCCGGTCATTCCCATCGCCACATCCTCGCGCACGGGCGATCGCTCCGGCGGCATCTCGGGAACCACTGGAGAATCCATGGGCGCAAACGGATCGGGAAACGGTTCGTAAATAGGCTGGCTTAATGCTCCGGGCGGGGTGGCATCCAACGTAAACACAGGAGACCTTTCCCGGGTCACTCCTTTGGGGAGCTGGGGATGGCGCTCATTAACTTTTAAAGGCGGGCGCGATTCCCGAGGTTTTACCTTGAGGGATTGCCCCGCCAAATTGTGCTGCGATCGCCCACCGAAAGACTCATCCAGGGGAGCCCCAAAGGGATGGTCCGCAGACTCGGAGCGATCGCCAATTTCTGCCGCCTCCAGCTCCACCAAACCAACGGCATTACCCATATCCCAACTATCAAAATCAGTGTGATCAGGCTGATGGTGTTGTGTCATCACTGCCTCCCGCTTTGATTACTGTTCGTTAATCAAAGATTAGCATGGCAGTCAAAAAAAAGGGCAATGAAATCACAAAAAACAATTGTCACAAGATAAATTGAAAGCGGCGTTCCAGGGTGGTTTAGACGCCCTCGCTGTAGAGTTTTATCGGGACAACACGTACCGGGCGCAAAACGGTGCTTAGCAAAGAGAAGTGGCGAATCGTCGGAGGCGAACCGTGGGCAAGGTGGTGTTTGAAAATGTGTACAAAACCTATCCGCCCCGGGAGAAAGGCGGAGACCCCACCACGGTGCTGCGGCGCATTGATTTAACGGTGGAAGATGGGGAATTTTTGGTGCTGGTGGGACCGTCCGGCTGCGGTAAAAGCACCCTGCTGCGATCCATTGCGGGTTTGGAGGACATTACCGGCGGGTCCATCTTTGTGGGGGAGCGTCGGGTCAACGAACTGCCCCCCAAGGCGAGAAATATCGCCATGGTGTTTCAAAGTTATGCCCTATACCCTCACCTGTCGGTGTACGACAACTTGGCGTTTGGGCTGCGGAGAATGCCCACAACGTCTACGGCACAAATAGGGACGGAGAAACCGGGGGAAGCGTCCCCATCAGCCCCGTCGCCGGGACAGAATATTTTGGATCGCACGTTGGTGGGGTTAACGCGGCGATTACCGCAGGGAATGCGGTACGTTTCGGAGCAGGAAAAATCCGTGGCGGCGGCGGTAAAACGGGTGGCAAAACTATTACAAATTGAGCCGCTATTGCACCGTCTGCCAAAAGAGCTGTCCGGGGGGCAGAAGCAGCGGGTTGCCCTAGGGCGAGCTATTATTCGCAACCCGGCGGCGTTTTTGATGGACGAGCCGTTGTCGAATCTGGATGCTAAATTACGCACCGAAACCCGCGGGCAAATTGTGGAGCTTCAGCGGCAGCTTAAAACCACCACCATTTATGTCACCCACGACCAGGTGGAGGCGATGACCATGGGCGATCGCATCGCGGTTATGCAGGCAGGGCAAATTCAACAAATCGCGACCCCTTTGGAGCTATATCGTCAGCCAGCCACTCGGTTTGTGGCGGAATTTATCGGATCGCCCCCCATGAACTTTATGCCGGTGTGGGTCAAGGGTGCCACCTTACTCACCAACGGTGAATTTCGCCTAACGCTACCGGAACTGTGGACGGAGCCGTTAAAGCATTACCAGGGGCGATCGCTGCTTTTAGGGGTGCGCCCAGAACACTGGATTGACGCCTTGCCCGCGCCGAAGAACTTGTTGATGCAGGTGCAGCGACTGGAGGCATTGGGGCACGAAACCTATCTAACCGTGGAACCGGTGGATACGTCCGTGGCCATGGATGCGGCCTGTGAACCGCCTATTTCCCGAACGATGCAGGTGCGGGTTACAGGCGATCGCGACTTTAAAATTGGCGATCAGCTTTGGCTTGGTATCAATCTCGACAACTGCCACCTATTCGATGCCACCACCGGTCAAGCCATTCGTCCCTAATGACTCGTCCTCCTAACTCAAACAGCATCTTTTGCGTAAGTCCTATCAAGGTGTGCAATTTCCTGGATCAGAAGAGAGCGAAACTGTTCCGAGTTACGGTGTCACCCCACCAGACGGAGTATGTCATCACCAATGCTCTCTCTCAGGGTTCCACCCAGGACACACGAGGGGAATATGCCTTGCGTTGGAAGATTGAGGCGTTTCCACCGGGCGCTGAAGCGGTTGACGGGCGTAGAGTCCTGCCAATATCTTGCCCGAATAAGGAAAAAACGAGCTTGGCTGAGGTCCTTCTCCCCAGGGAGAGGAATTTAGGGTGAGGGCGAGGACTCATGCAAGAGGTTCAATGTCGCACGGAAAGGATTCAGCGCAGTCACATCCATATTGCTCGTGAGCCGTGGTCCCAGTTTTCTTCGTCAACAATTTAAGTCACCCCCGCTGAAGCTCTGTTTTGCGCCAGTCCCGCCAGAGTCTGTGGCTAAAGCTGTCGGCTAGTAGCGGTAAATGCTCGTAGCTTGACTTGCCATTGTGATTAGTTGAACATGATTCTCAACTGTAGTGACCTCCTGCGCAAAGCCGCGGCGAAACCATGCCCATCACCATTACACGCGCAGACCACGACGACCTGTGGCAAGAGCATAACCCTAACCCTGAAATCAGTAGCCGCGCCGGTTTTTCTGAGCACCGACTGCTGCTTCCTGAGCGGCTAGGGCAGGGCTACACCCACTCCATACAGTGGCGCGGCATTGGGCTAACCCTGTTTCACTATCAGTTGCACGAAGATGTGCATATTTTGGAGCACGCAACAGAGCCCGCCTCGTGGGCAGGGGAAATTGGATTTCATTTGTCGGGCAATCGCTGTGGCAGGCAAACAGGGGAGAATTTTATTGACTGGGGCAGCCAAAACGACATCCCAGACGCGTGGACATCAACCACCTACGCGAACGAACCCATTATCAAGGTTGACATTGAGATCAAGTCTCCGGACGCAATGGGCGGAGTTATTACTGATGCACTAGAGGAATTGCCCGCCGGGGTTCGCACTCATTTAGACACGTGGAGTGAGGATTTTCTATGTGACGTTGGTACGATTACGCCGGCAATGCGCGCTACCCTGGAGCAGATTTTTCAATGTCCGTTTCAAGGGAAAACCAAACAGATTTATCTAGAGGGTAAGTGTTTGGAGCTAATTGCGCTGAAATTAGAGCAGCTTAAGGACATTGATAAGCGCACTGGGTTAGCCTGTGCTTTGAAGCCAGATGATGTGGATCGTATTCATTACGCTAAAGCGATTTTGATGGCCAATCTTAGTAATCCGCCGTCGTTAACGGAGCTTGCCCACCAGGTCAGCCTTAATGATTACAAGCTGAAGGTGGGCTTTAAGCAGGTATTTGGCACCACGGTTTTTGGCTATTTACATCAACACCGGATGGAAACGGCGCGCCAACTGTTGGCAGAGCAGCGGATGAATGTGAAAGAAGTGGCGCGGACAGTGGGCTATGCCAGCCAAAGTCAGTTTGCGATCGCCTTTCGCAAAGAGTTCGGGATGAATCCTAAAGTTTACTTACTCAGCAAAAAATCCGGCTACCAGGCAGAATGATCCGGCTACCGGCGATTCCCTGCGTTCACAGGCATCGGTTCTCCTCTATCTTCTTGACAACGGTTGTTAGCAACGACGAATTGCTGGCGGTTTCAAAAGGTGTGTGGAGTCAACGTAATGGATTTATTTACAGCGCGGCGTCGTTTTGATTGGTCGCAATATCCCGCTGGTTTAGCGCTAGGGCTGTCTGGTTTTTTGATTTTGGGCAGTGTGCCGGCTTGGGCTAACGAAGTACCCAGACTGGAAAGCGCCAAGGAAGAAGCTGAGCAATCTGTGTTTACGGTGGCAGAGTGGATAGCTCAAACTAACCCATCCCCCACGACTATTACCAATGTACGGGTAGAGGAAACTGAAGCGGGGCTACAGGTGGTGCTAGAAACCACCGATGGCACCTTAGGAGAACCCGCCAGTTCCATCACAGGGGATGCACTGATTTTAGAAATTCCCAATGCGATGCTTGAAGGGGAGGAAGTTGAGCAGTTTTCCCCCGCTGAGGATATTGCTCTGGTGCAAGTGTCGTCGCAGGAAGGCGATCGGGTTCAAGTGGTAATCACCGGAACGGCTACGGTTCCCAATGTTACGGTGGGGCGCGATCGCTCTGGTCTGGTGCTCAGCGTAATGCCGGGAATAGCACAGGCGGACGACGACAACGACGCGATTCAGATTTTGGTAACGGGGGAAGACGAAGGCTACAGTCCATCCAGCGCAGGCACAGCCACACGAACCGATACGCCACTGCGGGATGTGCCCCAGTCAATTCAGGTAATCCCACAACAGGTCATCGAAGACCAAGGCATTACTCGCATTGGTGATGCTTTACGCAATGTGTCTGGGGTAACCCGTCAACGGGATCGTAGCAATGCTAGCGATCGCTTTACAATTCGCGGCTTTGATCAATCTAGACTCTTACGCAATGGCTTTCGCACGGGATCTTCACTGGGCGGAACCCTAGCTACCGCAACCAATACAGTGGAGAGGATCGAAGTACTTAAAGGTCCAGCTTCGGTGCTGTACGGACAAGTGGAACCAGGGGGAGTTATTAACTTTGTCACCAAGCAACCCCAGTCAGAGCCGTTTTACGATTTGGCATTCACCGCAGGAAGTTTCAGTTACCTTGAGCCATCGCTAGATTTCACGGGACCGCTAACCACTGATAGAAAACTGACCTACCGTTTAAACGCCTCTTATCAAAACAGCGATAGTTTTAGAGACTTTATTGAGTCCGAGCAGGTGGTCGTTGCCCCTACCTTGCGCTACGAGTTCAGCGATGCCACTAGTCTGACTTTTGAATATTCGTACTTAGACTCCAGTCAAACCTATGACGAGGGTTTGCCCATCGATCCCATCTCCTTTGACCTTCCTAGGGAGCGCACCTTAAGCGAGCCAGACGACTCTTACGACAATACAAATCACAGTTTCTATCTAACCCTAGACCATCGCTTTAATGAAAATATTAGGCTACGCAGCAGCTTTGGGGCAGAACTTTCTAACATTGATGAAACCGGCTTTCGCTTGATCTTTAATGGGTTCGATCCAGAAACTGGCGAAAACACCAGACAGTATGTGGAGCGAGATTTTGATGCTGATAACCTGTCGTGGCAAACGGATCTAATTGCCGAATTCAACACTGGTTCCATCGAACATCAGCTATTGGCAGGATTTGAGCTAGCTCGGGTAGAAATAGCAGAATCCAGAGCTGATTTTTTCGACTCCGACATTACGTTGCCCATTAATGTGCGCAACCCCCAATACGGCACGCCAGCCCCCAGTGATGATGAGCGTAATGTAGTTGGAGAATTTAACCAATCGACAAATATTTTTGGGTTTTATTTGCAAAACCAGATTACGCTGCTGCCCAATCTCAAGCTATTGGTGGGCGGTCGATACGACTTCGCAAAGAATGAAAATGGATTTGACCTTTCATTTAACGACGACGTGTTTTCTGAATCAAACGAGGTTGATAGCGAGGCGTTTTCCCCTCGCGCGGGAATTGTCTATCAACCGTCTGAGCAGATTTCTCTGTACGCTAGCTACAGCCGTTCCTTTATTCCCAACTCTGATACAACGGTTGATGGAGACGTGATGGGAGCATCCCACTTATGCACTGAGTGGTGCAGAAAGTTGAAAAGCGCCATTGA
>ERZ1740067.70-NODE-70-length-78886-cov-11.650772_pt1 | contig 78886 bp, 67 predicted proteins | sample MGYA00581736_ERZ1740067 | MGnify/ENA primary metagenome ERZ1740067 (study PRJEB43018, sample SAMN04849236) | marine metagenome | isolation source: floating plastic debris | place: Pacific Ocean | collected 2008-08-27 | study: EMG produced TPA metagenomics assembly...
GCATGCACTTCCTCGAAACCTCCAACGTTGGCAACAGCTACGGCGCGCACACCGCAGACAACCCGCGCGCTCTCCCCACCGACGAAAAAGTCGCCGAGGCAGGCGACCTCACGCCCATTCGCAAGACCTACAGCGCTACTGGCGACCACACTGCGCTAGCGCCGGTCATGCCAACTATCGCCCCCCTCACCGACGAATCAGGCAATCCGCAGCCTTACATCGCCAGCAACGACATCACTAGCTTTACCCTCTTCGATACAGGCACGGGCATGCTCAGCAGCTACTACTTCGATACGCGTCAGCCTGCCTCTGCGGTGGTGAAGTTTGATGAGTTTACGATCGGGGTGGCAGAGTAACGGCGACTTTGGACTTGGCAGCGGTCGCTTGTCGCTGTGCAAAATGGTAGTAGTGCGTATCCAGCAGGCTTCCACCGCGCCAAGGGCGCTTGCGATACAGCCGTAAAAGCATAATTGCAGCCTGTTCTACAGGAGAGCACAGCCGCCAGTAGTCACGAATCATCGCTTTGTAGCCAGGCTCTACGTAGTTTTCTAAGCGGCAGGCTAGGGGATCGCCCGACAGCTCAACGGGTTGCTTGTAGAAAGGCAGATCTGTGCGATCTTCTGGAGGAAGGGCTTTGCCATCACGCTTACGAGACTGCCGCATCACCTTTTTATAGGCACTCAGTCCCCGCGAAAACAGTCGATTCGCGTAGGGAGTCAGCACAGGAAACTGCGTGCGCAGCATGTAAGCCACCACGATCTGCCGCTCAGGAATAGACGGACGCTCGGGGCGCAGGGTCGATATATTACTGTCGTGAATGCCTTGAACAGTCAACACATCGGCCAAAAAGTACCCCGGTGATAGCCCTACCGCAGCCACCCGCAAATAGCGGTCGGCAGACGTATTTGCAAACGTCTCGGGCATGGGCAAAAGCTGCGCCAGCAGCGATCGCCGAAAGCATTGCCCAGACGTCGCCGTTGGATAAAAAGGCAGCTGGCCAAACCGCAGATGCTCTCTAAAGTCGCAGTGCTGAGAGCGATTGCGATCGGCCCCTGGAAACGCTCGGGTTTTCCCAATCGTTTTCCCCGTGCGCAAATCTTCTAGCATCATCGGGTGGAAGCACCAGCCAATGTCTGGATAGCACTCAAAGCAGTCGGCAATTTTGCTCAGCTTATCTCGCGCAAAGCGATCGTCCGCATCCAATAGGCAAATAATGTTCCCTCGGCAGCGCTCAAAGCCCGCATTAAAAGCCGAATCTTGCCCGCCGTTTTGCTTTTTTACAGAGACGATGCGATCGCCATAACGCGCCATCACCGCCGCAGAAGAATCTGTTGAACCATCGTCCACCACCACCACTTCAACCCTTTCAGGCGAAGAAAATCCATCGCGCTGCGTCAGCACACTATCGATAGCGTCGCCCAAAAAACGACCATAGTTGTAGTTATTAATCAGAACGCTGATACGGGGAGAAGAAGTCATGCCAAACGAGAGGGCTCATGAAGTTCGATCTGAGACGATGTGACCAACGATGGCGTCACAAAGTAAATGCTGGCCCGCACAAAGTAGGCCAACCACAGAAAAATTGCCAGCAGCTTGGCCCCATCTTCTATCAGAAAGACCGTATCTTCGGAAAAGCGCTCCGGTGGCAAAAACTGATCGCATCCAACAGAGACTGAAAACAACAGCAAAATTAGACCAAACAGCAGCGGCTGATTTTTGAGCAGCAGCTTACGAAAACAAACCATCGCCCCCAACAAAGCGAGCCCGCACAGCATGACAACAACCGGCTCAGGGATGCTCACTAGCGGCAGCCGGTTCGGTAAAATAGCCTCGTGAAGCAAAAACGTATCGTCCAAACATAGCCAAGTACTCAACCCGGCAAAAACAGTAAAGAACGCACGCAAATCTGGCCGCTCAGGCTGCATCACTTTGAGCAACGCACCGCTCAAAAAACACACCGCCGCGCTCGCACTCCACAGCAAAAGGCCAAGATTAGAAATCGCCCCAAAGTAAGGGGGATGTAGCGCAATCGTAGCGGGGTCGCGGGTAAAGTCGCCCACCGCAAAAAACGGCTGCAATGCGATCGCCAGCATCAGCGCCAAGCAGCAAACGCTTCCCAAAATCACAGAAAGACGCCAGCTATTTAGAAAAGACGACAGCGACTGCGAGAAATCTTTCATAAACATGAGGTGGGCTGTAGCAGCACAGCATGGAAACGATTAACAGGAAAATAGTCTCGTATTAAGGCTAATACTAACCATCTCATGTTGATGCATGCAGCAGGTAATGTTTTTCCTTTCACACAGAATTTACACACAGGCCTTCTAGCCTGTTCACAACTTCAAACAAAATCACGAAAGCCGCTTCAGTTCAAGTGTTTACACTCAAAGAAAGTCCTTAGCCTGTACCCTGTCAGCCGTCTTTTGTGCGGGTAGGCATTCTGTTGAAAGTTAACAACAAAAACATACTTTGCACGTGAAAACATCCTGATGTACGCATCTTTTAACGAAGGCAAACATCGATAAATTCCGCTCAGCTTCAATCGGACTTCAAAGAGAACCTCACCTGTGTTTATCCCTGTTCTCCCGCGCGGTCCCATGCTCGCTCGTGCTGGCCTTTTAAAAACAGTCGGAAATAAGCAGCCTGCACAGCTTCCTTTACAGGAAAAATCAAGTACGTTAGCGGATTCACTGTCACGATAATGTTGCGGATATCTCGCCGCGCCAGGAATAGTATGCAGCGGGCGATCGCCTCCGCCCCCATCACCCCATAGGGATTCAGCTCACTTTTAAACGGTCCTAGCACCAGCTTGCGCACAATACACGGTGCGTTTGTTCGCCGCACATTCACCAAGTCACCCATCAGCCGCTTCGACACCTCATACAGCGGACTAAACGCTGGGTTCACCTCCGCTTCGGACGTATTCACCCATACCTCTTTCGTCGCTCGCCCCGTGCGGTTATCCACCGTCTCCAAAAAAGTCTCCATTAGCCGCCACCCAGAGAGTGCATTCACCTCCAGCGACTGCTCAATCGCCTGAGGTGAACAGGCCGCCATCACGTTTACGCCGTGATTAATGATCAAAATATCCACCTTGTGCAGCGCGTTTTGTAGTGCCAGCTCCTGCCCTGCTTGCCAGGTCAGCGTCTTCACCGCACCCGGAACCTGCGCGCCTGACGTCGTCAGCGCTACGGGCTTTGCCCCTGCATTTGCCAATACCTTAATCAAAGCTCGCCCCATCGTGCCCGACGCGCCCGTGACCGCCACTGTCTTCCCCTTCAACGAAAGCGCCGTGCCTAGCAGCTTGTCACTGATGGGAAACAGCCCAGCATAGTAAGCATTGGTGTCGTCAAAATGATGCCGCCAGTGATAGGTACGATTCACCAGCCAGTAGCTAGGAATGCCCGAGAGTGGAACGCCCGGCTCATGGGTGATATCTGAACCGGAGAGCAAACCGCGCGATCGCAGCAAAGCCGCCCCCAAAAAAGCCGCCGAATACGCCACCCCAAACCATAGACTCAGCACACCCGTAAGCGCCGCCATCGTCCCCAGTACAACCATCATAAAAATGGCTTCTGGAGCGTCATTACGCAGCTGCGCCTGCCGATAGACTTCTGTACTAATCGGCGAGAAGTCTTTCTTGTAGGCGCGGTGATGCCAATTGTGCAGCCGCTGCAAAGGGCCCCACTGGTGGCTCAAAAAATGATAAAAGTCGCGCGTCATCTCCGCCAGGAAGACAGCCACCAGCGCCCAAACCACTAACAGCAAAAGCTGCGGTGCATACGTCACCCATTTTTCATCCAGCTCAAAACCACCCATCGCGTCGGCCAACTGCTTAACGTTACTTAAGGATTAATGGTAAACCGCTGTCGCTGGAAAAGCTTTGAATTCATCAAGTTCACAGCCACTGTCACACCCGTAACCGCAATATTAGTCACAACATTAAATGCCCGAGTGTGAAAAATGCGGGTATCCTTGCTATCAAACATTATTGCTGAAACTCAGCAGTCCTCGTAACCCTTTCTACCGGGGCCAAACCATCATGACAGCGGCGCTGCACGAACAAGAAAAAAACAACTGGGCTAAGGCGATTGACTATAACAATATCGCTGCAATTCCTGAAGTGTGGCCCGTTGTTGCCGCCCAGCACGGCGATCACCTCGCCCTCTACGACCCCCACACCAATCCAGAAACCAAATACACCTACCGCCAGCTGGCTGATGCTATCAACCAGTTTGCCGCTGGCTTGCAGGCCCTCGGCGTGCAGCCCGAAGAAAAAATCGCCCTCTTTAGCGAAAACCGTCCTCGCTGGATGGTCGCCGATCAAGGCATTATGACCGCTGGGGCCATCGACGCCGTTCGCGGCGCAAATTCCGATAAGGCCGAGCTGCTGTTTATTTTAAACAATAGCGACAGCATTGGCCTCGTGGTGCAAGACATCACCGTGCTCAACAAGCTAGCAGGCGATATCAGCGGTCAGGGGCTGCGATTCATCATCCTGCTCACCGACGAAGCTGCCGAACTCGACACAGACCTAGGCGGCGCAAAGCTGATGAATTTTTCTGAGCTGATGGCGCTGGGTGCGGAGAATACGTTGACCCCGGTGAAATTGCAGCGCGATCGCACCGCCACCCTCATGTACACCTCCGGCACCTCTGGCATGCCCAAAGGCGTCATGCTCAGCCAGGCCAACCTGCTCTCCCAAATCTATGGTGCGAGCAGCGTCGTCAACGTCGGTCCCACCAAAAAAGTGCTCAGCATTTTGCCCATTTGGCACTGCTACGAGCGCTCCTTTGAGTACTTCACCCTCTCCCAGGGCTGCACGCAAATCTACACCGATATTCGCAACGTCAAAAAAGACTTTAAAAACCACAGCCCACAGTACATGGTTGCGGTTCCTCGTCTGTGGGAGTCCATTTACGAAGGGGTGCAAAAAAACTTCCGCGACCAGCCCGAAAGCAAGCAGAAGCTGGTGAAGTTCTTCCTGGATAAAAGCCTGGAATACATTCAAGCCAAACGCACCCTAGCCGGGCTCGATCTCGATAATATGAGCGCAACCGGCGGGCAAAAGCTCATGGCGCGGCTACGCTCACTCTACCTATGGCCCATTCATCAGGTGGGCGATCGCATTGTCTATAGCAAAGTGCGCGAAGCCATGGGCGGCCAAGTCGACTACCTCGTCAGCGGTGGCGGCTCCATCGCCGACTACCTCGAAGACTTCTACGAAATCGTTGGCATCGAAATCCTCGGCGGCTACGGCCTCACCGAAACCGCCCCTATTACCCACGTTCGCCGCCCCTGGCACAACCTACGCGGCGCAGATGGCCAAGCCGTCCCCGGCACCGAAACTTTGATTGTCGATCTGGCGACTCGCCAGCCTGTACCCATCGGCACTCCCGGCCTTGTCCTCGTACGCGGCCCCCAGGTCATGCAGGGCTACTACAAAAACCCCGAAGCCACCACCAAAGCCATCGACCCCGAAGGCTGGTTCGATACAGGCGACCTTGGCCAGCTCACCGACATGGGCGATCTGATCATCACCGGCCGAGCTAAAGACACCATCGTCCTCACCAACGGCGAAAACATTGAGCCCACCCCAGTAGAAAACGCCTGCCTGCGCAGTCCATATGTGGACCAAATCATGCTCGTCGGCCAAGACCAAAAGAGCATTGGCGCACTCATCGTGCCAAACACAGAAGCCCTCGAACAGTGGGCCGCTAGCAAAGGCATCGACATCAGCGACCTCAACAGCAAACCCGTCCAAGACCTATTCAAAAAGGAACTCAAGCGCGAAGTCGCCAACCGCCCCGGCTACCGCCCCGATGAACGCGTCAGCACCTTCGTCCTGCTAGATGAGCCCTTTACCATTGAGAACGGCTTGCTGACTCAAACGATGAAGGTAAAGCGGCCTAAGGTAAGCGATCGGTATGGTGATGCGATCGCCGCCCTGTTTGCGTAATAACGCCCAATACGATAACTAATGTTGATAGGTGGGCATGTTTGCTATGCGGGTATCACTCGCATTAACGTTCTATCGTCACTTTTTTGATTAAATAGATTCTGATTAGAAAAATTTCGATTGAATTACTGACCAGTCCCCTCCAACATTATTTATTTAGACCGTCATGGATGTTTCTCAGTCTCAACTACTGCTCAAGCGTGTCGTCAATATCAAAGCAGTGGTCACCCCACTCTGGAAAGAAGAGGCTCAAAAGCAGCTGCAAAGCCAGCTCAACCAAATCGACGGTCGCCTACAGCAGCTAGAAATGCAAAGCCAGCGCATCGTCAGCGAAATGCAAAAGCAAGGTGCTAACCCTGCGGATCAAGCTGTCTCTGCGCAAATCAGCAGCGTCCAAGGCAAGCTCAACCAAGATAAAAGCCAGCTGCTTCAGCAAAAGAACCAGCTGCTTCAGCAGCTCCAGCAGGTACAAACCCTAGAGCTAGACAAAGAAGTGAGCCAGGGCCAAATCGATGGCTTCTTCCGCGTAGCCGTGGGCGACCACATGATCAAAAAAATGCAGGTAGAGATCCTCCTGCGCGACGGCATCGTTGAGGACATTCGCGGCGAAATGTAGATTGACTGGGGGGCAGTTTTGCCCCCGCATTTGCCCCCTCACTTGGACCCATGACGGGATACAATAAGTCGCTGGCAATTCACCCCAATCAGAATCGCCAGAGCGCTGTTGTTGATTAGTACCCTATCCATGATTCGCGAAGTCTTCATGCCTGCTCTCAGCTCTACTATGACTGAGGGGAAAATTGTATCTTGGGCCAAGTCCGCTGGAGACAAAGTCGAGAAGGGCGAAACCGTTGTCGTCGTTGAGTCTGACAAAGCCGACATGGATGTGGAGTCCTTTTATGAGGGCTATCTCGCGGTGATTGTGACCGAAGCTGGGGAAATGGCACAGGTAAATGATGCGATCGCCTACCTAGCAGAAACCGAGGCCGAGATAGAAGAAGCCAAACAAAAAGCCGCTAATCAGTCCAGTAGCCCAGCCGAGCCGAGCACTACACAGGCTGCCACGCCTGAGCCCGCCCCCGCTAAAACCGAGCAAGCTGTTGTAGCCGTTGCAGATGTGCAGCAGCAGGTTCGCACCGTACCCGCACCTTCTGTACCCGCCGCACAAAATGGCGCTAGCCGAGCACCCAGCCAATCCTCAGGGCGACGCATCGTTTCACCCCGCGCTCGCAAACTCGCGAAGCAATACAAAATAGACCTCGACAGCCTACAAGGCTCTGGCCCCCACGGTCGTATCGTTGCCGAAGACGTACAGCGTGCCGCTGGCCACACCCCCGCGCCAACCGCTCAGAATCAGACCGCCGCTACGGCTGCGCCCCTTACGTCCACGCCTGCTGTTACTCCTGGAGCGTCTAGAGCCGCTGCTGCACCTGCGCCCACGTCCCCTGGCGAGCTGGTGGCCTTCAACACGCTTCAACAGGCCGTCGTTCGCAACATGGACGCCAGCCTGACAGTGCCTGTATTCCGAGTCAGCTATTCCATCACGACAAACGCGCTAGATGCGCTCTACAAGCAAATCAAGCCAAAAGGCGTGACCATGACTGCGCTCCTCGCAAAAGCAGTTGCGGTCACGCTCAAAAATCATCCGGTAGTCAATGCTAGCTTTGCACCTAGCGGCATTCAGTACAGCAGCAGTATCAACATCGCCGTCGCTGTGGCCATGCCAGATGGTGGACTGATTACCCCTGTGCTGCAAGGTGCAGACCAGATGGATATCTATTCTCTGTCGCGCACTTGGAAGGATTTGGTCAAGCGATCGCGCGCCAAACAGCTCTCCCCCGAAGAGTACAACAGCGGCACCTTCACCCTCTCGAACCTCGGCATGTTCGGCGTCGATAGCTTCGATGCAATTCTCCCGCCTGGTCAAGGCTCCATCCTCGCCATCGGCGGCGCCCAGCAAAAAGTAGTCGCCACGCCTGATGGCATGATGGCGGTGCGCAAGCAAATGCGCGTAAACATGACCAGCGACCACCGCATCATCTACGGCGCAGACGGCGCAGCCTTCCTCAAAGATCTTTGTGACCTGATTGAGAATAATGCTCAGTCTTTAACGCTGTAGTCACCAAACTGATAGCAACATTGTGAAAGGACGTGCTGATTGAGGGACGTCCTTCTTTATTGTCAGTCAATAATCGAGGAAGGAAAATTACTCAGCATCCGGAGTAAGTACGAGATTGCGATAAACCTGCTCGATTGGAAAGCTAAGGTTAATGCTCTTAAGTTCTACAGTATCTCCTTCTTCATAGCTAAGAAGAAGCCAATCACCAGCGTCATTTTTGTGATACAAATCTATTTCGATACGGTGAGAGCTGACTAACAAATAGTCTCTCAAACAAGGATTGTTGCGATACATTCTGAATTTACCGCCACGGTCGTACGCCTCGGTGCTATCCGACAGGACTTCTACAATAAGGCAAGGATAAGTGATGTATTGAGTCGTCGTTTTATCTCGCTCATCGCAGGTGACACTGACATCTGGATAGGTATAGTCACTCGTTTGAGCAATATTGACTCTTAGATCTGAGTTACCTGTTTCGCAGGGGCTATCGTTTAGATGATTGAAAAATAAATTAATAAATCTGACAGAAATTAAACTGTGGTTTTTGCTACCACCGCTCATGGCATAGACATGACCATCAATATATTCATGCTTCTCTAGCTGCTTTTCTTCCCACGCAAAGTATTCTTCGGGTGTAAGTTGTAGAGCGTTTTCCTTTGCTACGATCATCAGTTGTGTTACTCCGGATCAGCCACTACGTCCTGCTAGATTCATCTTAGCGATTTATGCACGTTCCATCCGGCTCAATCACTCAGCTAGCTCGTTAATATCACTGTGCTTTGTCCAGATAATTCAATACAGCGCCATTCGACTATCGTCTTCACCATACACAGTCAAATATCTATCCGCTAGCGAATCTTGATGGCCCCAGCCGTCGGTAGCATTCTGAACAATGTCACGAGCCCTACAACGAAACATCTCTTCTAACTTATGCTGTTGAACAAAAGCCAGGGCGGCTTCAAACAAGTCTTCTGGCGCAGTGTAAAATCTTTCTGCATCGGGGCCAAATTCTGTATTGAACGAGGATGCACATTCCACATAAAACAGCATCATATCGGCGATGAGTTCGGGTTCCTTTGTCAACTTTTTGAAATCGTTGAGTGCCTTGCGAGCGACAGAAAATCTTGCACTGGGCATGCCTCTCGTTTTGCCAAAGATAAACTCTTTCTCGATGATGCTTTTGTATTTTTCAGCAACTTCCTGAACACCAGCGCCCTGTGATTGGTAATACTCTTTCACGGGCGTGAAGGTTTTGTACAGCATCGCAATTTCTTTGACGAGGTCTTCTTTGGTCTTTTGCGACAGTTGTTTTTTGAGGCTGGTGAGGGTGAGTTTGCTCATGGTTATGGGATTGGCTTTGCCTACGGCGAATCGCTACCGGCCTTATTGTAAGGTGTATATGATAAGTGGAGAGGCCGCTTAGCTTGTGGTACTTTTCACACCGATAAGTAATTTTCATTCTGGAGCAGCCAGAATGGCAGAGAGGGTATCACGGCTAACCAACTCAGAGTCTTTACCTTCATCATTAGTTGATGGGCAAGTTCGTCAGGGATGTCGATGGTGATTTGTGTCATGGCTATACCTGTTTGCACTTGAATTTGGGTTTATAGATACTTGAGGCTCTATTTTATTCAGACTGTACAACTTTGGCGACGTCTTCGATTTATGGTCGAAGTGAGATGAGGTTGTTTATTTTGCCTGTGAGCCAGGTGGAAAGGGATGAGAGATTGTTGTTTGTCTCTTGGACTTCTTCGTAGTCGTCTGAGTAGGGGAGGTTGGGGCAGGTTTTGCGGTAGGGTTCGGTGTCGCCGAGGTAGCGTCGCCATTCGCGGAGGGTGAGGTTGCGGGGGTAGTGTTGCAAAAACGGGGGACGCATCCCTGAGAGGGCAATCTAAGGACATTTGCCATCGAATCTATCGAGTCCTATGCCATCCTCCCAGCCTTTCAAATGGCGTCACTTCCAGCCAGACCTGATCTTACTGAATGTCCGCTGGTATCTCCGCTATAGCCTGAGCTACCGGGATTTGGAAGAAATGATGATGGAACGCGGCGTCAAAGTTGATCACACGACGATCTATCGATGGGTGCAGGCCTATAGCCCGGAGCTAGACAAGCGCTGTCGCCGCCACTTCAAGCCCACCAACGACTCGTGGAGGGTTACGTGAAAGTCAAAGGCGTGTGGAAATACCTCTATCGAGCCGTTGTTGATTCAGCTGGGAATACCCTGGACTTTATGCTCAGTGCAAAGCGTGATACCAAAGCAGCCAAGCGTTTTTTCAAAAGGGTGCTGAATGCCTCGCACACCATCGAACCGAGGGTGATCACGGTCGATAAGAATGCGGCCTATCCACCTGCGAACTGCCAATTCAGCGCTTGCGCTATCGCTGAATTGAAAGCCGACGAGGCTCTACCTGAAACGACGGAAACCCGTCAGAGTAAGTATTTGAATAATACGGTGGAGCAGGATCACCGCTTCATAAAACGGCGTACCAAGCCTGGTCTAGGCTTTGGCTCATTCAATACCGCCCGACGCACGCTCAAAGGATATGAATCGATGAACATGATTCGCAAGGGGCAGATCAAAGGCGATGTCATGGGACAGATCTCATTCATCAACCAAATCTTTGGAGTCGCTGCGTAATCAGGAGGCTAACAAGGGAGTGAGTTTGTCTTGGGCAACTTTTTGCAACACTGCCAGCTATTTGCCGTCGGCGGACGCTCCATGCTGTAGACAAACCCATACAACAATCCTCTTCATCCCAGAGTCCACATAGCCCTGATATCTTCTGGAGTTGTGCCTTGCGATCGCAGAAATCGCAAACTCCTCGCCCCATCTCTTTTCGCCAATCTCCGCCCCATCTCATCACGAACCAAAGAACAATGGTAAAACTTTGGGGCTCCCCAGCCTAGCGTTCGGTACAACAAAATCTGCTTTGCGGTAGAAAGCAACAGATCTTCTCCACGCACAACTTCAGAAATCTGCATGGCATGATCATCGGTCACTACAGCTAGCTCATAGCTGACAAACCCGTCTCGCCGCCACACAATAAAGTCTCCAAAATCTTCTCCTGCAACAAAAGACTGTGACCCATAGTTCTCATCTTCAAACGTAATTCGCTCACCATCCGGCACTCGAAAACGCCAATTCACGACACCCGGTGCATCTACTTCTGCCCAGTCAGCGGGTCGCAGTTCTATAGGAAATATTGCCTCGCGATCGCCTTCATGTGGTGCACTTAAAGCTTGTGCCACATCCTTTCGAGAATGTGGGCTTGGATAGATTGCTCTTTTATTATTCAGCTGATGCCAAGCCTGTAAATAAAATGGGCTGCGATCGCACTGACAATACGGTCCATACTCACCCCCAACATCCGGCCCTTCCTGCCACCGAAAGCCAAACCATCGCAGATCTTCGAGCATATTGACAGTGTAGTGAGGCTTGCAGCGATCACGGTCCAAATCTTCTACCCGCAAAACCAAAGTCCCACCGCTCTGCTCCGCCCTACACTGCGCTTGCCAAAACGTTCGCGCATGACCCAAGTGAAGGTGACCTGTTGGCGTAGGGGCTAACCGTCCTCGATACACTTTAGACATTTTTACCTCAGCAGTTAATTTGAGCGATGTACCATCCCAGTTCATCTATGCAACGTAACGCGTTAATTAGCCAGAGTCATTACACGTTCTATCCATACTGAACTTTTTTATCTGAGGCGTTAATTCGAAGACTTAAATAGTGACTATTGATATCTCATTGTCTGTCAGTATTTAGTCACAACTAACAAGCTCAAAACCAACAGAAACTTCACATACTTATCATCTTTGCAACAGCGTGTAACAGTTTTCAAGAAAAACTTGCTTGAAAGTCAGCCTAAGCTGTTAAGTATTACCACTGATAGCTTCCTCGCTTATTTGACACGGTGTCACTCAGAACGCAACGCAACTGATTTAGCCTGGCAATTTCTATCGCAGTTTTTGGCTTCAAGCCGTCTCATTTCAATCAGGAGGATCAAACGTATACAAGCTTCAAAAAGCTAAATAAACTATTCCAAAAGGTAACCTGTGATAATGAAAAAATCCCCTTTCTCAACAACCATCGCTTGCCTACTCGCCACAACATCTCTGATGCTTGGCAACAGCAATTCCTCCAAGGCCGGCCCCCTCCATACTAACGGGCACCACCACCCTCACCCAGCCGTTCAAACCGCTTTTGATGACTCAGGGCTAGCGCTCACGCAATCGCTTCAAGATGTTCGCTACCAAGAGCTGTCAGCCTCAGTTCAGGGCTTCCTAGACCTACTCGATGACGACCAGCTCGCCACTGTCCTTTTGCCTTTCGATGCCCCTTACCGGACTCGCAATTTCTGCTACGTGCTGGCCCGCTGCAATGACGAGTACGTGCTCCGCATCGCCGATCTCAACTCGCAACAAAAGGTCGCACTCAACAACGTACTGATGAAAGCCTTTAGCGGTGCAGGTTATTCACGAGCGATTCAAACCATCAACAATGAATGGCTGATCGAAGAGATGGAAAATGCTCACCGGGCCGACCCTGAAAACTATCCTACAGTAGGCAGCCCACTCGTAGCCAGCTGGCCACCCCCACCAAATCGCAATGCACCTAATTTCTACATTGCTTTCTTTGGGGAGCCCACTTCTATGGAACCCTGGGGACTGCGCTTTGAAGGCCACCACCTCAGCCTCAATCTCACCTTTGGCGGCGAAGGCGAGCAGCCCACCGTCAACACCTTACCGGTATTCTTTGGCTCTAGCCCGACCATCGTGCCAGAAAGCCCACCTGCTGTAGAAGGAGAAGCCTACCTCTATCCCAGATGGCAATCTCAAGAAGGCCAACAAATGCTGTTGCGTGAGGCTTGGCTGGGTCGATCTTTCCTCCAGACTTTAGATGAAACAACTCTAGAAAGTGGAGCATGGTCAGAACTTCCTGATGTTGTTTTAGCGGGCGGTGCTGAAGTACCACTAGATGCAGACAGCTTTTTGGTAGGCAAGAGCGCGGGTATTGCTGTGGCTGAATTGAGCGATTTACAACAAACCCTCCTATGGGAGTTTGCGCTGGAGTTTTTGCAGATGCAGGCTAATCACACGGTTGATTTAGAGGCCGTTAAGGCTGATTTGGCAACGTCTCGCGTCTGGTGGTTTGGTGGTATTGAAGATGAAGAGGCCGACTTTTATATCCGTGTGCAGAGCGATCGGTATTTAGTTGAGCTGCTACAGTCCAACACTTTCGGCGTCGTTAGTGAAGTTGCTTCCAACCATGTGCATGCCTCCTTCAGAGACCTCACTAACGACTGGGACTATGACGCTTTGGGCGCGCACTTGCACGAGCATCATCCGGAGTTTGCGGTCTATTCAGAAGAATCCAATCCATAGTGATCGCTTTATTATCGCTCATTTCATAAAGCGAGCGATAGTTTTGAGGTCTGTTATTTTTTGAGGTCTATTATTTGTCGATGTTTTACAAACGCGGGTAAATAACAGACCTCGATCTAATCTTCAATGTTGTTGACTTGCAAAAAATTATCTGGAATCTTCGCTGTTTTTTGAGCCACTAGAGCAAAGTAGTATAGCGGCACGCCCTCTATAGAAAGACGGTGGCGGTAGCGTTCGAGGTGATGAATGTCTAGATATTCAGAGAAAATAAGCTCGCGGATAAACCGAGAGAATCCAGACGTATCTGCATTATCCAAAAACGATTCTTTGATATTGAAAGCCACCCATCCGCCTACTTCAACAAACTGCAAGGCCTGAAAAAAAGCATTAGGCGGAATATCGCCAAACCCCAATGCTGCCACCGATGTAAGGCAGTCAATCGACCAGCTAGAAATCTCTTCTTCTAGCTCTGGCTTGAGGTGGGTAAAGTCAGCAACATAGTACTCATCGTAAACGCCAGGGCGATCGCGATCACACGCGGCCTTCGCTTCGGGGATAATATCTGCACCAACCAGGCGTGACACGCCATAGCGCTTCATAATCTCACCCATCATGCCGTTGCCAGCGCCCAAGTCAAGCACACGCATCTCAGAAAAATTTTGGGCGCTGGCGTCTAGGGCAAGGTTTAGCAGCTCGCCAACTTTTTGAGGAGAGGTACACTTCAGGCGATCGTAAAAGAGTTGCTCATACAGCCCAGGCCGTAGATAGATTTGGCTATAGTCATGAAACCGAAGCTTGTGGCGTTCTTGCCCTTCAATCACCTGGAAGGTAACTTCGTCTTGACCTAGCTGGTTAGCATCGTGTTGTGGAAATCGAATTCGGTGTCTGCTGAGCATAAGCCTATTATTCCAACCCTGTAGTCAAATCTACGCACTAACTAGAGAAATAACATCTTGCTAGCCGCTATGGCAAATGTCGCCTACCTCACTGCGTTAGGATAGTAGGCAATGCTACGTTAATTTTTTGAACGTTTCGTTGGCTTATAATCGCCACCCGAGCCGTACTTCAGCGCATCTCTTCTACGGTCGGCATAGTACTGTTTTTTCTCTGTCGTTCGACGAACGTCTACCGTTTCTTCCATGCTGTTGAAAAAGTTGTAGCTGCCAAGAGAAAGGAAGTGTTTGGCCCAAGATGCAATCGCGCCCACGCCCACCTGCGGCAAAATACTCGCGACCAAAGCAGGATGCCGCGTCGACGTTCGCAACATTGTTTTTGCCAGCGCTGGAAACTGAACAACATCTTGCAGAAAGGGCCTTAGCACCTCATCACCTAATGCATCCATATCAGCAAAAATAGTGGAAAGAACATTGTTGATCTTATTAGGTGGTAACGTTTGGTCCACGCCCACGCTCATCGATTTTTGAAAGAGCCAAGTGACCGAAAGATTTGGCTGATAGGGCTGCAACTGACCCAGCGCTTTGCTATCGAGCAAGTCAGCCTGCAAGGCATCGTCAATGCCTGTCGTCAGGCGTTCTAGATGGCGCACCATTGCGCCAAAGCCGCCAAAACTGAGTGGAGACTGGCTTCCACTGCTATCTCCCACTGCTAGCGTACGGTCCCACTCATACTGTAGCGGACTGTCTTTGTAGCAAGGGAAAAAGCCAAATAGCGCACGAACAATCTCAAGCTGTTCAAGTGTGACGTCCTGATAGTCCGGTAACAGCGTAAGGTAATCTTCAAAGAAACTCTCCAGACTCGGTCTACTGGGGTCAGCATCCAAGTAAGTAAACATGTATGTCGTACGACCATCGCGGGCCGGAAAGGCTTCCCAAAAGTACTGACACTGGTTTTGAATTGGGGTAAACGAAGCGATCAAATCGCCGGTTGTGTTGTTGTCGTACCCTTTCGCACAGGTGCCCATTACCATACACACGGCATCTGGTTTTTCACCCTTGCGAGCCTGCTGCACGATCGGGGAAAAGTGACCCATTGCGTCAATTAGCAGCCTTGCAGTTAGCGCAGCGTTTTCCGCATTGCCAGTCTGAATCGCTACACCGTTGGCATGAATCTTCGCCGACTTGAAAGGCGTATGCTCAAGCAGCGTTCCACCACCTGCTAAAAACCTTTGTTTGAGCTGTTCTAGCAAGGAAACCGGATCGACTCCAATGTTGAGAACATCTTCTACCCAGAGTTCATCACCGCCGTTGAAAGTAATACGGGCAGGGTTGTATTGAGAAGCGATCGCATCCTCTAAGCCCACCTCACTCAGCAACCCCATCTGCAAAAATACGGTCAGCTCTCGCTGTGAAATATTCCACTCTTGGTCTCGTCCTCGCAGCTCACCACGCTCCAGTAGCGCAACCTTCCACCCACGCCCCACCAAAGCCGCCCCTAACAAAATGCCAAGCGTGCCACCGCAAATCACCACGTCATAATCTATCTCCTCTAACGGGCTAGATTGTTCGGTGATGACCGCTGGGACACTTCGCTGGCCAGATTTATAGCGGCTCCATAGCTCATCGGCCTTGCCAAGGCCAATATATGGATTGCCAGCGATACGGGATAGAATTTGTTCGGTTTTATTCATCCTCCCAGTATAGAAACAAACGCATTCGTTAGAACATTTGCTGACACGTCCTGGTTTTCTATCGTCCCAATCGCATCATTGGGTCATCTTCAACAATCAAAGCCCTAAGCACCGTTGTCTCTCTCTCAACTACATCCTAGTAAAGCACTCGCTAGGAGTAAGAGGGAGCAAGGGGAGAGGGGGAGCAGGGACGAGTGTGTTCATAGACATTCTCCCCTGCGCCCTCTCTCCCTCTCTCCTGTAGGCTGTTATTAGGATTGAAACAGGAATAAAACAGCCATGACACAAATCGGAGTAGCCGTCATTGGAACCGGCTTCGGGCAAAAGGTTCATATTCCTGGCTTGCAAGCACACCACCGCACAGAAGTCGTCGCCATTTGGAACCGTGACTCGGCCAAAGCCCAAACCGTCGCGGATGCAAACAATATTCCGCTCGCTACCAACGACCTCTCCAAAATTCTCAGCAACGACAGCGTTCAGGCCGTCACCCTTGCCACACCACCTTTTGCCCACTACGACATGGCCAAGGACATCATCACCGCTGGCAAGCATCTCCTGCTCGAAAAACCCGTCACCATCTCCGTAGAAGAAGCCGAGCACTTACAGCAGCTCGCCAGCGAAAACAACGTTATTGTCATCCCCGACTTCGAGTTTCGCTTCATTCCTGCCTGGCAGCACTTCGCCGAACTCCTTGGGCAAGGCATCGTCGGAAAAAAGCGCCTCGTAAAGGTTGATTGGATTGCCTCCAGTCGCGCTAGCTCTCAGCGTGCTTGGAACTGGTATGCGCAAAAAGAACTTGGCGGCGGTGCGCTTGGCTCTATTGGCTCTCACACATTCGACTATGTGAACTGGCTCTTTGGCCCTGCTACCAGTATCAGCGCTACGCTCAGCACCTCCATTCCTCAGCGGCCAGATCCTGACACGGGAGAACTAAAGCCGGTTGATTCTGATGATGTGTGTGCGATCGCCCTCACCCTTGCTGACGATACCCTCTGCCAAATTACCCTCAGCGCCGTCAGCTACGCCGGGCGCGGCCACTTTATCGAAGTCTACGGCGACAAAGGCACCCTCATCATCGGCAACCCCAGCCAAAAAGACTACGTCAACGGCTTCAAAGTATTCGCCAGCGAACTCGGCGGAGAACTACAAGAAATTCCAACCCCCGAAAAATTTGCCTTCCCACAGCTCTACGCCGATGGCCGTACAGCCCCCTTCGTCCGCGTTGTTGACCATTGGGTAAATTGCATCGATGCAGGCACACCGAGCGCACCCGCCATGCCCGAAGGTATCTATTCACAAAGGCTCATGGACCTCACGCATCGCTCCAATCAGAGTAAAACCCAAATTACAGTGCCACCGGTTTAGTCAGTTCAGAGAAAAAATGGCACTGGCATACATCAGCGGCATTGCAGAGATTTTGCTCGGTGCAGAGTTAGTGCGACCAGCAATCTTGTCCGAAGACACAAAACAAAAGGACGTCACCGAATTCTCAGTGACGTCCTTTCAACGTAACGGTGTCAATAGCTATCGGTCGACAGAGCCCATAATAATATCCACACTGCCCAAGATTGGCATAATATCTGCAAGCTTCACGCCCTTGAGCAAATTCGGCAGAATTTGGAGATTGTTGAAGTCTGCCGCGCGAATCTTCCAGCGCCAAGGGAAGACGTTGTCTTCACCGATGATATAGACACCCACTTCGCCCTTGCCCGTTTCAACACGGACGTAGTGCTCACCTTCAGGAATCTTGAACGTGGGCGCAATCTTCTTACCCGCAAACTGATAGTCAAAGTCATTCCATTCAGACTTAGGACCACCGGCCATCCGCTTTGCTTCTAGGTTCTCAAAAGGTCCACCGGGCAGCTGCTTCATCGCTTGGCGAATAATCTTTACCGACTCGCGCATTTCATTAATGCGCACAATGTAGCGAGCAAAGCAATCCCCCTCGGTGGCCCACTGCACGTCCCAGTCGAGTTCGTCGTAGCACTCGTAATGGTCTACCTTACGCAAATCCCACTTCACACCAGAAGCCCGCAGCATAGGACCAGAACAGCCCCAGTTAATCGCGTCTTCGCGAGACATGGTGCCCACACCTTCTACACGGCGACGGAAGATGGGGTTATCAGTGATGAGCTTTTCGTACTCATCGACTTTGGGCATGAAATAGTCGCAAAAGTCTTCACACTTGTCGATCCAGCCGTAGGGTAAATCAGCAGCAACGCCACCCACACGAAAATAGTTGTTGTTAATGAGGCGCGCACCAGAAGCCGCTTCCCACAGGTCGTAAATCAGCTCGCGCTCACGGAAGATATAGAAAAAGGGCGTCGTCGCACCACAGTCAGCCATGAATGGCCCAAGCCAAAGCAGGTGGTTCGCAATCCGGTTTAGCTCCAGCATGATCATGCGGATGTAGCTAGCCCGGCGCGGTACCGGGATATCTGCGAGTTTCTCTGGCGCGTTTACCGTAATCGCTTCGTTGAACATGCCAGCAGCGTAGTCCCAACGGCTGACGTAGGGCACAAACATTACATTCGTACGGCTCTCGGCAATTTTTTCCATGCCACGGTGCAGATAGCCAATCACTGGCTCACAGTCAATCACATTCTCGCCATCGAGGGTAACGATGAGCCTGAGCACCCCGTGCATAGAAGGGTGGTGCGGGCCCATGTTGATGACCATGGGTTCGGTTTTGGTTTGCAGCGTTGCCATTGCGGGTGAGACGTCCTTATGCGGGTTTCATCTAGTGGCTCTATTGTCGTACGTTTACTCTAAAGATTCAACGTCCAAAAGCACTACTTTGCCCTGATTATAAGATAGAGCTACCCCAAGAAAGCATAAATCGCGACTACCAATATGTCTGAAGATAGTACGGCTCAACCCTTTTTTCATATCCCAGTGCTCGCTGAGCAGGTGCTAGAAGGCTTACAGGTAAAAGCAGGCGGATGCTATCTAGATGCGACGGTCGGCGGGGCGGGGCACAGCGAATTGATTCTGAAAGCCGCTGATAATATATCGCTCGTTGCGCTTGATCAGGATTTGCAGGCGTTGGCAGCAGCCAAAGAACGGTTACAGGCTTGGGGTGGTCGGGTTTCTTTTGTACATACCAATTTTGCACGGTACGAACCAGGCGAACTGCGCTTTGATGGCATTCTGGCCGATATTGGTGTGAGTTCTACACAGCTAGATCAAGCGCAGCGGGGATTTAGCTTTCGGGCCGAAGCACCGCTAGATATGCGGATGGACAGCACTCAGCCGCTGACAGCTGAGGAAATTGTGAACCACTGGGACGAAAAAACGATTGCCGATACTATTTATGAATATGGTGAGGAGCGGCTGTCGCGACGAATTGCGCGGAAAATTATTGACAATCGACCTTTTAGCACCACAACTGAACTGGCCTACGCTGTTGGTGGGGCGTTTCCACCAAAAGCGCGTCGGGGGCGCATTCATCCGGCAACTCGTACTTTCCAAGCTCTCCGTATTGCGGTGAATGGTGAGCTAGACGTGCTCACTGGCTTTTTGGCTAAGGCACCCGACTGGCTAAATCCCGCTGGGCGGCTAGCGGTGATTAGCTTTCACAGTTTGGAAGATCGAATTGTGAAGTATGCCTACCGGGGAGATGAGCGGTTACAGATCATTACGAAAAAGCCGCTGGTGGCGAGTAGGGAAGAGGTGAGGGAGAATAAGCGATCGCGCTCAGCCAAACTCAGAGTCGCCGAACGAAAATCGCTGCAAGCATAGCGTTGAGAAACTCAATCGACACGTCAAGCATACAGACGTCAAACTTCAGTTTTTCACCAGCTGATTGAGCAGATGATGGCTTTTGGTTGTGTCTGAACCAATACTGGCGAAGACTTCGTTTGTTTGCTGAGCAGTGAGCGCCGTATTAGTAGCGCTTAAGGACTCAATTTGCCGATGCAGGTTGTTGATCAGGGTATCTTGAGCCGTGATTTTGGCGCTGAACTGGTTGAAGGTGCTGGTGGCCTCGGCTTCTAGCTCAGTGAGCATTTCGGTGGCGAGGGTTGTTTTTTGAGCGATCGCAGCTTCCAATTCAGCAATGCGCGTTTGAGCTTCTTCAATCTCTGCCTGTGAAGCAGTGTTTGCTTCTACAGCTGTGGTAATTAGCGTAGCTTCAGCGATCGCACTCTCATACAGCTCACACAACACCTGCTGTTGTTCTTCTTCATTAGCCAATAGATCAGCCGCCTGCTGCTCGCGCAGGGTTTGCAACTCTTTACGCAGCTGCCTGTCTGCCGAGAGATCTCCATCTTTTTGCAAGCGTGTCGCTATGGCTGCCCCACCTGAAAACAATGCGATCGCTTGACCGGTTTGCCGGAGAGATCGACTAGAGTCGCTGAGAGATAGGAGGATGCCGAAGAGGGCGATCGCACTTAAAAACTTGATATTCCACACACTGTCGTCCGGAAAACCTTCAAGCGAAAATCCAGTATTAAAAGAGAACTTTTTAAGCATCGTAATGAGTGGCAAAACGGTTGAATCTTACAGCAATCTACTCAGCGCACCTCAGACTATTTTCAGCGCTTCACTAGTCATTCCTTCGAGCACATCCCATAAGGCATTTCATTGGCCAGTAAGCTGCGCTCTGTAGCGAGCCGCCTTCTCAGCAAAGACATTCTGAGCCTGCTGAATTTCTAGCTCAAAGTTTTGGTCTTTTAACGAAATGAGCTGATCGGCATAGCCCGTCTCACGAGTCGCGGCCTGATGCCTAGCAGCAGATTGCGCCAGGTGTTGCGACTTTTCACCATTCACTTCTAGCTGCGTTTGATAATCGATACCCGCACCCGCAAGCTGAGCGTTCCGGGTTTCATTCGTTTTGGTACTGATAGCGACATCTATACTCTGACGCTCTAGTTTGTGCAGGTCATTGATATTTTGCAGGTTGAGGCTAGCTACTTCAATAGCGCGACGCTGAGCTTCAGCCTGCGCCTTTTGCGCGGCGTAGGTAGCCTCATCTAGAGCCGGAATCGCCGAGTTAGCCGCCCAAATATCTCCCGGCATCAGCTCACTAGCTGAAAAGCTAACATCGCCACCCACTGCGATGCCCGATAGTTTGGTTTGCAATGGAGGTGGCGCAATATCTCTAACTTCTGAGGCGATTGACGGATGGGAGGATTCTGCAGTCGTAGGTAAAGGCTCCGTCATCTTGGAAGTAGAACCCACCGCAGCAACTTCTTCTACGACCGTCGAATCTTCAGATATCATTACCGACTTCTCTGCTGCTGTTTCCATCGCAGAAGCTACCTCTGATGGCATTTCTAGCAAGGTTTGCTGTGGTGCTTGCTGTTGAGAGGATTGCTCAGCAGCAACTCGCTGAGCAGTCGTTTTTTTCGCACTCGCCTTCTGCGTAGCCTTTTTTCGAGTCGTTTTCTGTGAGGTAGATTTTGCTCGGGTCTTTTTAGCAGTAGTGTTCTTATCTACAGTGGGCTGTTCCTTTGATTTAGTTGGCATAATAGTAAATTCCTACATCTACAAAAGGTTTTTCTAGCAATACTCAGACAGTCGCATTTAAAGTACTATTCCAAATATAGTTCAAATATACTATACACATAAATTTATTCTGAACAGAGCACGCGGAGACGCTCTAAATTTTCAGAACTCATACGAACTCCACCCATTTGTGAGAGTAGCTGACTTACAGCACGGAAACCATACAATGGGAGTGTTTAACATCAGCAGTTAGTATGAGTACCTTACTGGCCATAGAATCGACCATCTCAAGCTTTCAGACTTTGCATGAGCGGTTGGGATTACAACGTGCCACAGATGAGTCATTCTTTTCGGAGTGGCAGGTAGCCTCTGCGCAGCAAACAGAAAGTGATGCGTCTTTTCTAGATCGCCTACAACAGCGCTATTACAACTATTACAACGCCGGACTACTCACAGAAGGCACCGTCTTGTTATCTATTGTTGCGCCGCTGCTGGAACATTTGGGATTTCACGAACCACCCTTCTTTGTCCGCTCCGAAGTCCCCATCAGTTTAGAAATCACAGAACGAAATGAAACGTATCGAGGGCGGATGGATGTACTTATCATTTGCGATCAGTTTTGGGTGCTGACAGTAGAAGCTAAGCGATCGAAGTTTGCAGCTGATATTGCGCTACCTCAGTGCTTGGCATATATGCGTAGTGCGCCACAGCAACCTAGTTTTGGGTTGGTAACCAACGGTAGCGACTTCATATTTTGCAAGCTAGCGGATGATACCTATGATTTTTCTGAGCCGTTGTCTCTGCTATCAAGAGACAACAAGCTCTACGAAGTCGCTGGTATTCTGACACATCTGAAAAAGCTTGGCAGCGATAACTTTTGATTTGGACGGCTATGCAGAGATAGCTGATTTTCTAGGTAGCTCATGCTATTTGCTGGCTTACACCTACCCGTAGAAAATTGATCTGAGTCAAGATGTTGCTGCTTCGTCACGATTGAACAGTTCAGTGTCAAAATAGTCATTGTCAAAATTTTTGAGTTCTAAAATTCACCTCTTGCCATGAGCGAATCTCGCCGCTATCACGTAACGACCTTTGGCTGCCAAATGAATAAGGCGGACTCCGAACGGATGGCAGGCATCCTAGAAACCATGGGGATGAGCTGGGAAGAAGATCCGCTTCAGGCCGACCTGGTGCTGTATAACACCTGTACCATTCGCGATAGCGCTGAGCAAAAAGTGTATTCGTACTTAGGTAAGCAAGCTAAGCGGAAGCGCAAAAATCCGAACCTGACGCTGGTGGTGGCAGGTTGTGTGGCTCAGCAAGAAGGCGAGCAGCTACTGCGCCGGGTGCCGGAGCTGGATTTGGTGATGGGGCCGCAGTATGCGAATCAGCTGGAGAGTTTACTGAGCCAGGTGGCGCAGGGCAATCAGGTGGTGGCGACTGAGCCCGTGCATATTATGGAAGACATTACGAAGCCGCGTCGCGATAGCAAGGTGACGGCTTGGGTGAATGTGATTTATGGCTGTAATGAGCGCTGTACGTATTGTGTAGTGCCAGGGGTGCGGGGGCTAGAGCAGTCGCGGACCAAAGAAGCCATTCGCGATGAGATGGTGGTGCTTGGTGAGCAGGGCTACACGGAAGTGACACTGCTGGGGCAAAACATTGATGCCTATGGGCGTGACTTACCAGGGATTACGCCGGAGGGGCGTCGGGAAAATACGCTGACAGATTTGCTTTACTACGTACATGATGTGCCAGGAATTGAGCGGATTCGCTTTGCGACGAGCCATCCGCGCTACTTTACTGAGCGACTGGTAAAGGCTTGCGCTGAGCTACCGAAGATTTGTGAGCACTTTCATATTCCGTTTCAGTCTGGCGATAACGATGTGCTCAAAGCGATGGGCCGGGGCTACACCCATGAGAAGTATCGTCGCATTATCGATACGGTGCGGCGATATGTGCCAGATGCTTCGATTAGTGCGGATGTGATTGCGGCGTTTCCGGGTGAGACAGAAGAACAGTTTCAAAATACGATTCGGCTGATGGAAGATATCGTGTTTGACATGGTAAATACGGCGGCTTATTCGCCTAGGCCAGGGACGCCTGCGGCTGAATGGGACAATCAGCTGAGCGAAGAGGTGAAGCAGGATAGGTTGCAAAGGCTGAATCATTTGGTATCTGTACAGGCAGAGGCGCGATCGCAACGCTACAAAGGCCGCACTGAAACCGTCCTAGTCGAAGCCGCAAATCCTAAATATCCGGGTCAGGTCATGGGCCGCACCCGTGGGAACCGGCTCACGTTCTTCCCAGGCGATATCAACGTGCTCAAAGGCAAAATTGTTTCTGTCACCATTACTGAGATACGGGCGTTCAGCCTGACGGGTGAACGCTGTGCAGTAGCGGTGTAGCGCAGACAATTACATCGCTAGGCTCAACACGAGAATTTCTGTATTTTCTGTGAGCAAGCTCACTGCCTCAGCACACACAGCTTCCACAAAATTACTTAGCGGTTTAAATAAAGCGCTGGGAAGCCTATTGCATAGTCTCTGATTAGTCTTTCGGTTTATCCACAAGAGACTGAACCAAAGGGGGCTTTGTCATCCTGGGCACTTTGTACGATGGATTATCTGACGCTGCTAGAGCAAGGTATAGAACAGTGGAATCAGTGGCGATCGCGCCATCCTAACGAAGCGTGCAGCCTGAAAGATAACGACCTAAGCCACGGATATTTCTTTGAAGGAAACTTTCAAGGCGTTGACTTGCGGGGTGCAAACCTTCAGCGTGCCTGCCTAGTCGGCGCAAACTTTCAGAACGCAGACTTGACTGGGGCAGACTTAACCGGCGCTTACCTAGGCGATGCTAACTTTTATGGGGCAAACCTGGCCCATGCAAACTTCACAAAGGCGGCGCTAGAACGAGCCGACATGCGGCAGGCCAACTTACTAGGCACACAGCTTGCAGAGGTGGATCTTCGCAGCGTAAAGCTACCTGACCCTACGCTAGAACCCTACAGTCACGAAGTTGCCTATTTACTATCGTTGCAGCCCAAAATTAGTCAGCAGCCGGTACCCACAAGACAAGAAACCATCGCCACAGCAAAGTCTCTAAAAAATAAACGGGTAGAAAAGAAAGGAGAAAAGAAACGCGCAGAAAAGAAACAGTCTTTGGTAAACCGCATCGCCGCACCACTCAAAACGTACAGTCGCGAAAAATCGAAAACGCTAGCCGACCGACAGCAAAGCATTCGACTATCGACAATACCGACGACTGGCCGAGTCAAAACATCGTCTCTCTTGAACCGTGCACAAGCAGTCAAAGTGAGCAGACCAACACCTTATAAACAAGCAGCACCCAAACAAGCACCCAATCAAAAGCAGTGGGGCAGACGTCAAAGTGACCAACGGCTAGCAGCGCTGCTAGGTCACAGCGTTCGGCCAAAGCAGTCTTGGGTGCCAGCGCTTGTTCCTTGGACGGGCTTGGCGATCGCCGCAGCGGGTATTGCGGCCACTGTGGGGCTACCTTTTGCCGTTCCCACCATCGTGAACTCTCAGCAGCAAATTGCAGCGCAGTCAGTCACCACCCTCGCACTGACCAAGTCACTCACCGGGACAGGGCAAATTTGGGCGATCGCAACCCACACCCCAAACAACGGCAACCCACAAGTCATCGCTGGCGAATCGAACGGCAACATCGAGATTTGGGATGGGCAAACGGGCGAAACTTTACAAACGCTGAACGGCCAAGGAGAAGGTATTCGAGCGATCGCCATATCAGACTCTGGTCAGTGGCTCGTCAGCAGCAGCAGCGCAGGAATAAACGTCTGGAACCCTGAAACAGGAAAGCTCATACACACCTTGCCCACAGCCAGTGAAACCATCGGTGCGGTTGCCATCACACCCGATGAACGCACCTTTATTAGCAGTGATGAATCTGGGAGTATTGCCGTTTGGGATATGGCTAGCGGCCAGCAGCGCTATCACATGAACAGTGGTGAGCCGGTGTGGGATGTGGCGATCGCACCCAACGGACAATCTTTTGTCAGCGGTAGCGGTAGCCGCATTCAGCAGCGAGACATCGCCACCGGCAAAGTCCTGCAAGAATTTACTGGCCATACTGACACCGTCCGCAGCGTGGCTATCAGTCCAGATGGCACTACGCTGGCCAGCGGCAGCTGGGACAAAACTATCAGGCTGTGGAGCCTTACTACAGGCAGCCTACAAACCACACTCAACGGCCACACCGACCAGATTGCGAGCCTAGCGATTAGCACCGATGGGACAACACTGGTGAGCAGTAGCAGCGATCGCACGCTCAAACTATGGGACTTACCCAGCCGTCAGCTCACCAAAACCCTCGATCAAAACACCGACACCTTCACCGCCGTCGCCTTTGCAGAGAGTAATTCAGCAAATGGCCAAACCCTTGTCAGCAGCAGCTACCAAGCTATCAACGTTTGGCAATAGCCCCATCACAAAAGAGAGGGCTACAGAGCGCGCCACGGGGAGTGCCACAGCCAAACAGTCATCAAAATCTATAATTTCTTAGGTAATCTCTCATCAAAGATTCAGCTAAGCGGCATACTCTTGAGCAAGAGTAGAGCACAGTGAAGCTGGGCAACGAGGGAAAAACAATGTCAGTAGAATACGATTTGGTCATCATCGGTGGTGGTTCGGCAGGGCTAGTCGCTGCCAGCGCTGGCGCACAGATCAACGCCAAAGTTGCCCTTATTGAAAAAGCGAAGCTCGGCGGCGACTGCTTGCACTACGGCTGTGTCCCCAGCAAATCGCTGATTCACGCGGCGCAAATTGCCTACAACGTCAAAACCGCCTCTCACTTTGGCATCTATACCAATGCGCCCACTATCAAGCTCGATGAAGCCATGGGCCACGTACACGAAGTCATCGACACCATTCAGGAGCACGACTCTACCGAGCGCTTTGAAAAGCTAGGTGTAGACGTAATTTACGGCACGGGCCAGTTCGTCGATGACAAAACCTTTGAAGTCAACGGTCGCCAGCTGAAGGCCAGGGCGTTTTTAGTCGCGACCGGTTCTAGACCCACAGTGCCGCCAGTAGAAGGGCTAAAAGAAGCCGGATTTTTGACCAATGAGGAAGTCTTCAATGTCAAAAATCGGCCTGATGCCTTAGCGGTGATTGGCGCTGGGCCCATTGGCTGTGAGCTGGGTCAGTCTTTTTCTCGGCTGGGCTCCAAAGTGACACTGCTGGCAAGCCGAGACGTAATTATGCCAAAGGAAGATCCAGAAGCGGCAGCAGTGGTGCAGGCACAGCTACAGAGTGAAGGGCTACAAATTTTGACCAACACCAGAGCTAAAAGCGTTCGGGTGGTCGATGGTAGGAAGAAAATCAGCACCGGCGATGAAACCATTACGGTTGATGAGATTTTGATCGCAACCGGGCGCACGCCAAACGTGGGCTCATTAAACCTAGAAGCTGCTGGTGTTGATTATGATAAAAAAGGCATTAAAGTCGATGCCAAGCTCCGCACGAGCAATAAACGAATCTATGCAGCGGGCGATGTAATTGGGGGATACCAATTTACCCACGTGGCCGGTTACGAAGCGGGCGTAGCCATGCAAAATGCACTGGTCATGCCAACGAAAAAGGCAGACTACCGGGTGATTCCTTGGGCGACCTTTACTGATCCTGAGCTGGCACGAGTGGGCCTGACTGAGAATCAGGCGCGCGATCGCTACGGCGACGATGTCTTTGTCCTTAAGCAGGGCTTCGATGGTGTAGATAGAGCCCTAGCAGAATCTGCGGGCTATGGCTTCGCAAAATTTATCACCAAGAAAGACGGCGAGATTTTGGGCGCGCACATCGTGGGCGCGCACGCGGGAGAACTTATTCACGAAGCGGTACTTGCCATGAGCAACAAGCTCAAGGTCAGTGCATTACAGTGCATTCACGTGTATCCTACTCTGAGTGAAATTAGCCCAAAGACCGCCCTACAGCTCACAAAGCAAAAGTATGCGAAGAACACCTTCTTGCAAAACTGTCTGAGAAAGTTCTTCAACTGGCGACGGTCTATCGCGGGATGAGCCTAGTTTCATGCTCCTGATGCATCCACTAAGCAAAAGCATCCGTAGTATGGGTAGTGCTACGAATGCTATCTACCTATGGCAAAATCTCCTCTCGCAATTTTACAAAGCGGTATAGACCATTGGAATCGCTGGCGAGCGAAGCAAGGGCACAAGCCCTGTAGCTTGGCAGGGCAAGACCTAAGCGCTGGCTACTACTTTGAAGGCGACTTTGGCAATGTAGATTTACAAGGGGCCAATTTACAGAAGTCTTGCCTCATTGGCGCAAACTTTAAAAACGCTGATTTAACCAATGTCAACCTCACGAACGCGTACATCGATAGAGCTAACTTTGAGGGCGCAATCCTCGGCGGGATAGATTTTACGGGCACAAATATCAGCAACAGCAATCTGCGACAGGCGATGTCTCAGAGCCAACTCAACGGCACGGGCACAGTAAGGCAACACTCTAGACAATACGGGAGTAAAAGCCAAGGTGCTGCTAGCACAGCCGTAAAGATTCCGCTCAACAACATTGCAAAAGCAACCGACTCCCTCTGTGAACCACAATCATTAAAAGATTCTGACATTCACGCAGAGCGCACTAAAAGCAACAGCCTAGTGCAGTCGCCTGTTGTTTTCGCCTCAGCGATCGCAGTTAGCCTCACGCTTTCAGTATGCGGCCTTGTCATTGCAGCGCGGAGCCAAAAAGCCGCTGTTCGAGCACCCGCCGTACCAGAAACGACAGAACAAGCTTTCACATCACAAGCAGACACAGAACAAACGTCCATCGCCTCAAATCTTGTGCCAAGCGATCAAAAGGCGGCATCCTCTCCTCAAAGCGCTGTTCAATCTTCAACAGACTTTGCCTTGGTGAAGGCTTTTCCTACGCCTAGTCAGGTGTGGTCATTAGCGACACACACCCGACAGGACGGGCACGTTTTGGTCCTGAGTGGCGGGTTTTCAGGAGACATCAACATTTGGGACGGGCCAACGGGCGAAGTGTTGCACACGCTGACAGGCCACAAAGACATGGTGCGCGATTTGGCTGTGACAGCCTCTGGCGATAAGCTCATCAGCGCTAGCAGTGACGGCATAAAAGTGTGGCAGCCAAAAACAGGCAAGCTTTTGTACAGCTTGTCCGCCGAGCTAGATATTCCTGTGTGGTCTGTTGCCATTAGCCCAAACGAGAAAACCTTAATTAGTGGCGACTATGCAGGGAATATCATCCGTCGAGATTTGGCCAGCGGCGGGCAGATATACAAACTGTCGCTAGGAGGGCCGATTTGGTCTGTGGCGATCGCACCCGATGGCAAATCTTTTGTCAGCAGCGGCGGCGACAACACCGTTCGCCACTGGGACATGGCAACCGGCGAGCTAATTGCGTCTTTTGTAGGTCATTCCAACGCGGTGCGGGCAGTGGCTATTAGCGCTGATGGCAAAACGCTGGTTAGCGGCAGCTGGGATTCAACGATTAAGCTGTGGGATTTGGTCAGTGGCGAGCTAACGGCGACTTTGAGCGGCCATAGCGATCGCGTGGTTAGCCTGGCCATCAGCCCCGATGGCAAAACCTTGGCTAGCAGCAGCGTCGATAGCACGCTGAAGCTGTGGAATTTAGAAAACAACAAACTGATAAAAACTTTAGACAACAGCGATGGCTGGGTACTTGCCGTCGACTTTGACTCAATTGAGCAAACGCTAGTTAGCGGCGGAAAGAATAAAGAAATCAAGATTTGGCAATAAGTCGAAAGATAGCGCGAAGCTACTTAGAAGGACGTGTTACACGAAGGAGAAGCCCTTTTACTTCACGCCGTAATGACACTGCCTTATTAATTCTGGCAGCAAAAAGCTCCCAGTTTCTATCGTTCGTACACACAACGATACCAAAATGCTCAGGAGTGTTTCGATGTAGCTTTGCAAAATCGTATCGGTCAAGCGTCAACACAATCCGCTTCTGGGAAATTGCAAACTCCAGCACATCACCATCTGGGATACCCTTGTCTGCATTACCGGCTTCTTGCGCCGTCAAGACGTCATGACCGAGTACACGCAGACATTCCACCACAGGTAATGGAAACTGCTCATCAGCATAGAAACGACTCATGCTTTACGCGGCCTCATTACGGGCGATCGCACTCTCAATATCATCACTAAACGCATCTGCATAAGTCCAAGCATTGGCCAAATCTACAGCCGATAGCCTGGGATAGCTAGCTAGCAAATCTGCATCACTATATCCACAGTTTTTAGCGTCTACCAACACCCAAATTGGGATGCGAGTATTCACAATCCGAGCATCCCCACCGCATACATTAGGTGTTTGTTCTATACCTTGTGTATGACCTAGGCTTTGAGAAAGGACTTGAATAGCCAGTAACTTATCGGCGGCACTAAGGGATAGAAGTTTAGGCTCTAACTCTTGTAAAGTCATCGGTTGACGTAAGTTTATGTTGATTTAGCTGATATTTATACGTTGATGTATTCCTATTATAGAACCGATAAACACACACCTTCTGCCCTCAAGCTACGGTAGCTCAGCGGGCGATCCTACACTTGGCTCTGTATGCTTCCAAAGCACCGCCGACCCCAATCTTAGCAAGAGTAAAGCGCCACCAATATCACCAAAGACAGACTCATCCGCACTCAGCATCATTTCTGCCATCTCTACCATACGCTCACTAGAGACAAATCATTCAAAGCCTGCCTACCAAAAACAGCAAGACAATATGGGCATATATAGTAGGCGCTTCCAAGTGCAGATTGTGTCCACAATTCTCAATCACCTCTAGCCGGACACCGCGCCTGCCGAGCGTTGTCGTCACCATCTCATCATTGATCGCTACAAACTTAGTGTCTAAGCCACCCACAATAAGTAGCAGTGGCCGCTCCATACTTTCAAGTGCCTTCCACAAAGAAGGCTGCTGTCCCGTCCCCAGCCCCTGCAAGGCACTTGCCAGCGCTACAGGATCGTTATTTTTCCTGCACTGAAGCATAGCCACGTGTTTGTCGGGGTGCTGCTGCAAGCTAGAAAATAGTGGATTGCGATACCACTGGTGGAGAAAAGTGGATAGAGGAGTTGTTTGCAATCGATGCGCGATCGCACCATCTCTCTTCCTCCTTTCTACCCGCTGCTCAGCCGTCTTCAGCCCCGGCGAAGCCGACTCCAGCACGACGCTTATAAAACAGTCTGGGAACTCACATGCCAGGTAAAGCGCCAGTCGCCCGCCCATAGAGTAACCCAGTAAATGCGTCTCACAAATGTTCAGATGGCTCAATAAAGCCAATAAGGACTCAGCTGTCTTTGGAAAGGTGTAGGCGTCGGGCTCAGTTTTCGTTTGGCCATGACCTGGCAAGTCTGGAACAATACAATAGAAATAGAGAGAGAGCGTGGGAAGTACAGGCGCAAAGTCTTGGTGACTACCCAAGAAGCCATGAAGAAGAAGGAGGGGTGGCTGAGTACGATTTCCTCTCGTGACATAATGAAGCGTGTGATGCTTTGAAAAGAAAAAAGACATTTCACACAACAGCGCCTAGCAGTGTTTTCCTTTGTTGAACGCTTTGCTTGCGATCGCAAACTATCTCCAAAACTCTCATTCCCTGTGCTGGCAGCACACTGACACATTCGATAAACTCTTGTACATCGGTTACAATCCGGTGTTCTATACCATAGGCCTTGCACAAGGAAAACAGCTCTACAGACTGAGGTGTAGCAAAATATGGCTCAAAAACTGATTCAAACTGAGAGACTGGCAGCATCTCAAAAATGCCGCCGCCATTGTTGTTGATGACAATGACGGTGAGGTGTCCAACAAGCTGAGCAGCATTTAGTAGTCCATTGGTGTCGTGCAAGAAAGCGAGATCGCCTGTAAGAAGAACAGTGGGGAAGTGGTGGTGGGCGAGTCCCATCGCGGTAGAAAGAGTGCCGTCGATGCCATTTGCGCCGCGACTAAAGATGGGTTGGATTTTGCGATCGCCCGGCGGCCAAAAATACTCCACATCTCGCACAGGCATACTGTTTGCAATAAAAAGTGGCGTGTTTTCTGGTAGATACTGAGATAGCAACCAAACAATCTTGCTTTCTACGAGAGTAGTCTCAGTTGCGAGCGTATTGTCGATAGCTTGCCTCGCTGATTTTTCGGATGCTAGCCAATACTGAGCGTAACTATCTGCTGCCGACAAGTTCTCTTTAGGATCTTCTTTCAACGAATTTACAAGACTCTCCACAGTTGTTGACACAATCTGGGTAGGGCCATGTAGTGGGTCTAAATTTCGCTGCGAGCCTACAATCCATCGCTGTGGCTGATGCAGTTGTAGCCACTGACGCAACACTTTACTAATGGGCAATGGGCCAAGCTGAATTACCATCTCAGGGATGAGAGACACTGCTCTTTCGGGAGAGCGCAAAGTCATATCATAGGTAGAAATCAATAGATTATTCAGGCACTGATAATTTCTGAGAGGAGACAATCCTTCTGCTAGCACAGGCCATCCTAATTGCGCTGATAGCTCACTGACAGACTGGCAATAGCCCTGAGGATAGTCAGGATTGCTAGGGCCTGCGATGATTACCCCTTTTGCGCAGCGTCGCCAAGTTTCAGTCGGGAGCACTTGCACCTGTTCGACAACAGGCGCAGGAGGCGTGACCGACGCAAAGAATTGAGTCGTATTCCAGGTAGATTTTAGCGATTGAGTCGTGCTGTCTGGGAGCGGCGGGAGTGGATCGCGAAAGGGGCAGTTGAAATGGATAGGGCCGGGTAGAGGTGCGATCGCTCGTCCCCAGCCACTCACCAAAGTCTGCCGCAAATATGCCAACATTTGCGCATCGGCCATCGGCACAGCTAATTCGCTGTAGTGCTTCGTAAAGCTGCCGTATAGCTTCTGCTGATCGATAGTTTGTCCCGAAGCACAATCCCTCAGTTCTGGCGGCCGGTCAGCAGTGAAAATCAACAGAGGAATCCCACTTTCGTAAGCCTCAATCACCGCCGGATAAAAGTTCGCACCTGCCGTCCCTGACGTGCACACTATCGCCACCGGTCTATGCTGACGTTTCACACAGCCCAGCGCAAAAAAAGCCGCCGAGCGCTCGTCCAGCATCGGCAGCGACTCAATCTCAGGATGAGTGGCAAAGGCAAAGGTCAGGGGCGTAGAACGAGAGCCCGGACAAAGAATAGCCGTTTGCAACCCGAGTTTTGCCAGCGTTTCTACCGCAACAGAGGCCCAAAGACTATTGGTGTTGCGAAAATCGAGCGGCATAGCTACACCAATGCATTCAACAGCGTCTGCAATTTTAGCTTGATTTCTGCGAGTTCTTTGGCAGGCTCAGACCCGGCAACAATGCCTGCACCTGCATACAACCTGGCCTTACAGCCGTCGATTAGGGCAGAGCGAATGCCAACGATAAATTCACTGTTGCCCTGCGTATCGATCCAGCCGAGAGGAGCCGCGTAGAGACCGCGATCGAAGTTTTCGTGCTGATGAATAAGTTCGCAGGCAGGTTGTAAAGGGAGACCCGCAACGGCTGGAGTGGGATGAAGCTTGGCCAAAATGTCGAGCGGAGAAACTTTTTTAGAATCTATCGTGGCACTCATGGGGGTGTGCAAGTGCTGAATGTGGAGGAGCTGAAGAAGCTGTGGATCGGGGGTGTAGTGAGGGTCGAGGTCGAGTGATCGCAGCTGCTCCGCAATAAATTCCACCACTACCTGATGCTCATAACGTTCTTTGTCACTATTCAACAGCGTTTGCGCGATCGCCTCATCTGCTGCTGCTGTTTGCCCACGAGAAGCAGAGCCCGCTAAGGCATCTGTCATCAGTCGTCCTTCGTTGATGCTTAGCAATCGCTCAGGGCTCGCCCCAATAAAAGATTGGCCTTTGCCATTACCGACAGAGAACACAGTGCAGTCGGGATGATTTTTGCGCAGGGTTTGGAGCGATCGCACCACATCTACTGCCTGCTGCGACTCGACATCCATCACATCGGCCAGCACCACCTTGTGTATCTGCTTTTGGTGAATTTGCGTTTGGTCTACCTGTTGTAGTGCCCCAGCGACCGCTCCCTCAAAATTTTCGACATCTCTCACCACCACTTTTTGAGACGCAGGTTTGGCATTGCCGAGTGAACGCGCTGACATCAGCTGAGCCCTCCTCGAATAAAGATGCTGCGTTATTTGAGCGATTTCTGTCGTTGCCGAAACCAAATAGTTAAACGTGACATTAGAGCCCTCCGCCAAAGTCATCACCTGAACTTGTGGCACAAATATGTACACGGGCTCAAAGCAATCGGGAGAGAACTCAGAGAAGGATGCAGCAGATTTGGGCAGCTCATCAAAATCTGGCCTATCGAAGAAAGTGGCGCTACAAAAAAAACGACCCGGTAGGTCAGCTTTTGAGTTTGTTTTGGCATGGACAAACTGAGTCTGCCAAGCTTGGGTGAACGCCTGCGCCTGAGTAAACCGATTCGGGCCTACCGCACTACAGCCAACAACAACATCTAGCCCAACCATTGCCCACTGCTGAGGAGAATCGTAGTAAAAGTGGCGCTGATGGATATCTCCTAACGCCGACAGCACCACCCAAGGCGCAATCGACTCAATTGGAAAAGTCAGACTCGCAATTTTAGGATGATCGCTTTCAATAGCCTGCTGCTGAACCCAAGTCAAAAACTGAGACGTCTCCACCCTCTCAGGCGTCATTTCATCCACCGCATTAAGAGATGTTTCAATAGCTATTTCAGATTGCTCAGTTCCGTGTGAAGCAGCAGGCATGAAGGTTGCAGTGGCAGGCGATGGTGTCACCTCGCCAGAGGAGAATTTGTCTATTTTCCCATGCTACTCACCGATAGCAAAATAACGCTCACTAAACATCATCTTCGCTCAGCAGCTTTTCAGCACTGACCGAAAAATCTGGAAATGTCTCGGATTGAATAATGCGATCGCCCCGATAGCTGGATTCTTGATAGCGGCCATTGTGCAAAGTCAAGACAGCAAACGGAGGCTTTCTTATTAGTAGGAAGTTCTCAGTAGTGGGTACCGGTTTTGCGGTGATGGAGGGCGGTCTTCGCATTCATGTCGAGGACTTCGCCGCCGCCGACTGTGGCGTAGATGACCCAGTGGTCGCCGCAGTCCATTCGGCCCGCGACTTCGCATTCTAAGTAGGCGATCGCATCTTCCAAAATCAGTTGACCATCTTCCGTCTCACGAGTTTCTACCCCTTCAAAACGATCTTCTCCTGGGCCAAACGGCTTTAGAAAATGCTTCATCGGTCCCAGGTGCTTACCCTCGGCCAAGATATTCAGAACAAAGCTGCCGCCCGTGTGCATCAAGTTTTCTACCGCGCGGTCTTTGGCGACAGCGACGGTAAAGCCGGGCGGTGTAAAGGTTGCCTGCGCCACCCAGGATGCAAGCATAGCGCTACTTACGTCATCTTGCTTGGCAGTGACAATACACATAGAGCCAACCAGACGGCCAATGGCTTTCTCTACAGAAGAGGCCGCAATTTTTGGCACTACTTTCTTCTTTTTGGCAGCTTTCTTCAGCTGTTGGGCAAAGTCAGTGCCTGCCTGCTCACACATTTGCAGCGTGCTGGCATCGGGCGTGAACTTTACGCGGATGGGTTCAAACCCGAAGCTATAGCCTGCGTCTTTAAACTTGCTTTCTAGTAAATCAATGGCTTCGCCGCTCCAGCCAAAAGAACCGAACACACCTGCTAGCTTGGTTTTACTCGCAGCACCAAGCACCACACCGAGCGCAGTCTGAATCTGGGTTGGGGCGTGCCCACCAAGCGTGGGCGAGCCCATGATGAAGCCCGCTGAGTTTTCGGCAGCGTCTTTGATTTCGGCGGTGGTGGCTTGCTCGGCGTTGATGGAATTGACGGAGACGCCTGCTTTGGTGATGCCACGTGCGATCGCCTGCGCAATCGTAGCAGTATTGCCGTAGGCCGACGCGTAAATTAGCGCTACCGATTCAGTCTGTTTCTTCTGCCTAGCCGACCAATCTTGGTAATACTGAGTGAGTTCTACAACGCCATAGCGCACAAGTGGTCCTTGGCCCACCGCGTACAAGCGAGGCGCGTAGTCTGACAGTTTTTCGAGCGCAGTTTCTACCTGACGGGCGTTCGGTGCCATCAAGCAATCAAAATAATACTGCTGATCTTCTAGAAGTTTTTCGCGCTCTAGATCGTAAGCGTCTTCGCCACAAATATGTGCACCGAAGAATTTGTCGCTGTAGAGGACTTCGGTGTAGCTATCGTAGGTACACATTCCAGCAGGCCAGCGTGGAGTAGGCGTAGGGATAAATTCTAGATGGTGACCCTGGCCGAGGTCTAAATCGCTGCCACCTTTTACCGGCTGCACAGGGTGATCGATTTCGGCATTTTTGAGCGCGATCGCAGCTGGCAAAGAGCACACAATTGTTGCCTGCGGCGCGAGGGTCAGGAGAGCCGTTAGTGTTTTGATGCGGTTTGGATTAATGTGACCCAGAATAACGTAGTCGATATCGTGGGGGTCAACTTCCGTTTTGAGTGCTTCTAGGAATTTCTCTGTAAAAGAAGCACCGGGCGGATCGATGAGTGCGATTTGATTACCACGAATGAGGTAGCTATTCGCGGTGGTGCCTTTTTCGAGCGCGTATTCAATTTCAAAACGCAGGCGTTCCCAGGAGCGTGAGCGGAGGGCGGTAGTGTCTGACGCGATGGGGAGAACTTGTACATCTCGGCGACCTGAAGTTTCTGGCGTAGGATTGGCAGAGGCTTCTGGCGTAGGAATTTGGGCAGTCATGTGAGGTTACATTTTTATTATGAGGGCACGAGGCAGATGCGCCCTCAGTCACCACGGGCACTTCGCCAGAGATCGGTGCCCCTTTTGAAGGGGAACCAACGGAGAGGTCTTCGGTGAGTACGATACATATCGAGAACCCCTCCCTTGCGGTTCCCCTTCAAAAGGGGCACCCGGAGAGGTTTAGTAGTAGTTGCCGACTCGTCTGTGGTGAACTGCAGTGAGGGCCTCATCTTTCGAGACTTTGCCGTTGTCTACCGTGCAATACACGAGCCAGTGATCGTTCAGCTCCATGCGGCTCGAAACTTCACACTCTAGGTAGGCCAAGGCATCTGCTAAAATCGGCGATTTGTTCTCGGCAGGCCGCGTACGCACACCCGCAAAGCGATCCGCACCGGGTGGAAAGCGCTTAAGGAAATGCTTCATCAGCGGCAGGTGATTGCCTTCTTCCAAAATGTTCAGCACGAAGGTGTCACCCACTTGCATCAGTGATTCAATCGCACGATCTTTCGCAACAGCGACGGTGAAGCCCAGTGGCTCGAAGCTCGCTTGCGTAATCCAAGAAGCCAACATCGCAGACTGAACGTCGCCTTTGGTGGCGGTGATGATGTAAAGACCGCTGCTAATACGACCCAAAGCTTTTTGTAAATCTGCATCCAGCGCTTTGATCTTTTTAATTTTTTTCGTCTTAGCTAAATCTTGACCAAGGTCAGTACCCGTCTCTTCGCACAGCTGGTAAGTTGCTTCGCTAGGTGTGTCCTTCACTCGAATCGGGTCAAAGGCAACCTTAAGATCGAGATCTTGCAAATTTGTTTGCAGGGTATCAATTGGCTCGTCGTCACCACCGTAAGACTCAAACAGGCCAAAGGTTTTCTTCTTATTCACACCGGCCAAAATTGTCCCGAGGGCAGCGCGGGTTTCTTCGGAGCCCTTTCCAGTCGAAGGTGGCATGCCAATAATGATGCCGGTAGCACGGCTGACCGCTTCGTTTACTTCTTGAGCATCAGCTGAACGGAGGTCAATCATTTCAACGCCGACGCCGGTTTTGGTAATGCCTCGGGCGATCGCCTGCGAAATGCGATCGCTAAACCCATAATCGGACACATAAAATACCGCAACTAAAGTCTCTGCACTACTCTTCTGTTGACTCCACTCACGGTAGCGACCTGTCAGCTCATCCAAATTGTGGCGCAGCAGTGGACCGTGCCCAGTAGCGATGGTGGTGATATTGCCATCGAGCTTATCCATCCGCTTCATCGCAGAGACAACGGATCGAGCGTTTGGCCCCATTAAGCACTCGTAGTAAAAGCGAAAGTCTGGAGACAAAGCTTCAAGATCTTCGTCAAAGGTGTCGTCATTACAGTAGTGAGCACCGAAGGCATCGCAGGTGTAGAGGATGCCGGTTTTGTGGTCGAAGGTGAAGATGGTGTCGGGCCAGTGGAGATTTGGCGCGTTGATAAATTCGAGCAGGTGTCCGTTGCCAAGGTCAAGAGTTTCGCCGCTTTTTACGATTTGGCGCTCGAAGGGTTGGTGAATAAGGTCTTCTAGGAATGCGATCGCCACCTTAGCCCCAACCACAACCGCATTAGGAGCCAGCGCCAATACATCCTTGATCAAACCACTGTGGTCAGGCTCGGTGTGGCTCACCACAATGTAGTCGATTTCGCTGGGGTCAATTTCGCCTTTGAGCGCCGCAATATACTGCTCACGGAACTTGGCATGTGAGGTGTCGACGAGGGCTGTCTTTTCACCACGAATGAGGAAGGAGTTGTAGGTGGTGCCGTTTTGCAAGCCGAACTCAATATCGAAGCGATCGCGGTCCCAGTCTTGCGACCTGAGCGTCGTCGTATGCTCAGCGATGCCCTCTACCTGCATCGACAGGCGCTTCTGAGCGGGCCCTTGGGGTTTAGTTGCGACAGCGATCATAATCGAATCTCCTATTTCTGCGATATGTGCAGCTTTGCGCAGCGCAGCACCTCTGCACGTTTCACCTTGACTGCGAGTTTAGCAACAAAAGTATTGCTTAATTAATATTGTGCCGCAAATCGCCCGTCTCGGCACCCCAAAGTTGTGAAAGAGTGAGAATAAATACTTATCAAAGTGATTAAATTACTCTCGGGTCTCTCTTATTGGCCTCTACTGCCGATGCCGAAAGAACGCCAAATTCGTGCTGCTGTAGCGCTTTTGACGAACCAGTTCGAGCTTGTCTGTCACAGTGGCTGGCAGCTGATCAGGATGCCAATGATCACCGCCATACTCCACCGCTATTTCACCGTCAGCCGCTAAGTAAGGATTTAATCGAGCCAATAGCGGTAGATAAAGACCACTAGCATAGGGTGGATCAAAGTAAATTAGGTCGAACGAGCGGCTCATCGCGCTCAGCCCCGAAACGACATCAGCCTTGTGTACTTCATATACCTGAGTAGGCTGCGCAACCTTCTGCCAGTTTTCCTTCACAACCCGGCAAGCAGCTGCCGATTTTTCAATACCAACGACCTGCGCGGCCCCTCGGCATAGCGCCTCTGCGCCCATTGCGCCACTCCCCGCACACAAATCTAGCCAGCACGCACCGCGCACCCGCCCCTGCCAAATATTGAATAGTGCCTCTCTCACTTTCGACGACGTGGGCCGAGTCGCTTCTCCCGGCAGCGTCTTAATTTCTCGATTTCCGTAGATTCTCACTGCCATGAAATAGTTGCTACGCGCTTATGAAGCTGTCCCTGACTCATTCTCAGATGGCTCATTCAACTCAATTTTTGATAGGCATTGAGTGAGTTCTTCAATTGTAGATAGGTCAAGGATGCGATCTCCTAGCATTTCTAGCTGCTGATTTGATAGCTGCTCGACGCTACTGACCAACGGAGCAGGGACTTTGCCCACTTTACGGTTCAGCAGCCTGAGAATTATCTGACACTGACCTTCTTGGCGACCTTCTTGGCGACCTTCGACTAGAGCATCTTGATAAACGCGGGTTTGCTTTACAGAGTCGATTCCGAGCATGGTAGCTATAACCTTTCGCTCAAGGGTTGGATACTTGTACACCATTATTGTCTCAATTAATCCCAAAATTTGCTTAGGAGACAGGCCAATTTCTGATTGTGCTTGTACACGTTTTACTAAAACTTTTGCCTTTGGAACGGCAAACTTGGGCTTAGTAACGATTAATTGCAAAATAGCTTCGCCCAGAGAATCAGTTGAAAGCTCTTGAAAATCCTCTAGGTAGATACGGTGTATTTGAGGACTCTCTAGTAAAACTTGAAACGGCTTTTGATCCACGGGCTCTCGACTACGCCGTTCAAAAATAGCCGCAGCCTGCCAATGTGTAACCTTAGGGTTGTGACGTAAAAACAGAAAAATTTCTGAGAAAAACCGCCTGTAGAACTCAACATCGTGCTGAAACTGGACTTCTACAACAATAAGAGGCGTTTGCTCGCTTTCTGTTTTGGGAACTAATACACCGTCTAATCGAAAGGCTGTTTGCTTTACCTCCGGCGCCCGAAATTCGTACGGTTGGTTAGAAAGCTGTCCAATGAGTTTTAGAAAGATTTCTGGCGCAGTCCTAAGCAATTCGTAAAAAATATGATCGGTCGGCATCAATTAGCCTCGTCTAAATAAGAGCACCAGTCGCTCCAACCACCGGGATAGAGCTTGTGCATAGGATGCCCTGCCATAACTAGCGAGAAAAGGTTGACGCAAGCCGTAACGCCAGAACCGCAATACGCAATTACCTCATCTTCCGAATGGGTGCTGCTCCAGTGATGAGCTAGCTCATCGGTACTTTTAAGTAAACCTGATTCTGTCGTGACATCTTTCCAAAATGAATTGATGGAGCCCGTAACGCTGCCGGCAATCGGGTCAATCGGCTCCACTTCTCCGCGCCATCGCTCTGGCGCTCTAGAATCAATCACCACGACATTCGGCAAATCTTTGCGCTGCTGTAGCGTCTCACGGTCTACTATCCAGTCTGGCTGGGGCACTGGCTGAAAATCACCGATCTTTTCAGCGGGTATCTCGGAGCTCAGCGGAAATCCAGCTGAGCTCCAGGCTTGAATACCCCCGTCTAGAATGGCAACTTGCTCATGACCTAAATAGCGCAGCATCCACCAGAGCCGAGCCGCAAAGGCAAACCGTGAGTTATCGTAGACGACAACTTGGGTCGGCTTTTTGGCAGTGGAGCGCTGGGAGGCGTCCGAATAAATGCCGACTCGGCTGAGCTTATTGACAAAGGCGTCCCAGCTTGGCAGGGGATGACGCCCACCGTGCTGCGCAGGCGTGCTAGATAAGTCTTTATTAAGGTCTAGATAATAAGCACCTGGGATATGACCCACTTCGTATTGGCTTTGCCCATATCCAGAGTCAGATAGTGTAAAGCGGGTATCGATAATCACCACGTCAGGATCGGCCAAGTGCTGAGACAACCAGTGAACATCGACTAAATAAGACGCCTTTTCCATAACAGATTCAGATAACACAATAGGGGCGAGCAACTCCGTAATTATTACCACTTATCACGCTTCAGATGTGACATCAGTAGTGGTAGGTTACTGTGTGGAGGTGGTTGACAGGCTGTTGAGTAAGACAGCTGAGCTGAGGTGCTATTTTCATGGGTCTGTTTTCTTAAGATAGTTTGGTTTAAAAAGATTAAAATCCATGACGAACAACTTGCAAGAGCAAAGTCAGAAGCCTCCTACCCAGCTGCACCAGAAACAAAGTTTTTTTCTGGTTGATGATCATGCGGCTGTCTTAGACGGAACAGCAATGTCACTTAAGCAAGAGTTTCCCAACGCTGACATCACCACAGCCAAAACAGCGCAAGAAGCTCGGCAAAAGCTCAAAGCCTTACGCCCAGACGTTGTTATCGTCGATTTATCTTTACCAGAAATGGCAGGAGAAACCTGTCGAACGGAGACAGGCATTGGGTTACTTCGAGAGTTTTTAGAAACCTACGGCGACTACAACTTTGTTGTGCAAAGTGCTAATGTTGCTTCTTTAGTACGCATTAAGCCTACTATCGATGCGCACCAAGGCGGGTTTGCGTTGGTAGATAAGGGTGAACCCACAGCAGAAATGCTGAAGCGGGTAAGCTGGGCAATGGATGGGCTGGTATACACCCCACCAACCATGCGCAAACATTTAGAGATAAAGTCTGAATGGATGCAGGTGCTAGAACTAGCCGTCTACGAAGGGCTAAACGATAAAACCATTGCTAAAAACATGAATGTGGCTGAGCGCACAGTGCGAAACTACTGGGCCAAGCTACAAGATGTGTTGGGTGTGTATCACGAAGAAGGCAAGATTCTGCGAATTCAGACCGAGCTGAGAGCACGAGAAGAAGGCCTCATAGACTAGAGACTCTATTGCAAACAGACCTACGTGGGTCGACATTGAATTGATGAATAGAACTGGCTGGAAAAAACAGTTGACCGGGGTTCTGAGTTTTTTGGGTGGCGGATCTTCTAGCCTGCTTTTGAGCAGTGTGGGGATTGTGCTGCTGGTATGTGTGGCTAGGATGCTGGGGCTATGGGAAGGCGTAGAGCTACAAACGCTGGATTTGTTTTTGCGCCACAGGCCGGTAGAAGCCCCGGATGAACGGATTACAATTCTAGAAATTACGGATGATGATTTGCAAAAGCTGGGTACCTACCCAGTGCCTGACGATGCCATGGTGCAGCTGCTAGAGCAGCTGGAAAGCTACGAACCACGGGTGATTGGGCTAGATATCTTCAGGGATCTTCCGGTTGTTAATCCCTTCGAGGCTGACCTAGAACGCTCTAGAGATGCGCATTTAGCGCTCATGGCGCTGTTGGAGCAATCGGCGAGTCAGGATGTGGCAGATGTCGTTGTGATTGAAAAAATCTTGGCACCTGCGGTCAGCGCGCCCGCCGCAGTCTCTTATGACAATATTGGCTTTGCTGATGCGCTGCTGGATGCAGACGGATTTGTGAGGAGAAGTTTGCTAGCGAGCCCCAGTGACGCAGACCCAGATGATTACCACTTGTCTTTCACAATTCAGCTGGCAACCAAGTACCTGGCAGAGGAAGGGCTTGAGCTAAACAACGGCCTGAATGATGCCAATACTATGCGCTTTGGCGAGACAGAACTGTTTCGACTCACGGCTAACTCTGGTGGGTATCACAACCAAGACACAGGTGATAACCCGGTAGTACTGCTCAATTTTCGCAATCACCCGCAGCCCTTTCAAACCCTCTCCTTAACTGAGTTTTTGGCAGATGAGTTTCCGGAAGAATGGATCCGCGATCGCATTATTCTCATCGGCATGACTGCCGTAAGCACCAAAGACTACATCAACTCTGCGGCCATCTCCAACACCAATCCTGGACTGGTTCCTGGCGTAGAATTACAGGCCCACGCCATCAGCCAAATCATTAGCACCGTGCTAGAAAACAGGCCGCTGATAAAAACTTGGAATACCTACTGGGAATACGGCTGGATTGTAGTCAGTGGGCTTGCCGGACTCAGCCTTATTCATCTCAAAAGGTCTATTTCTACTGTTGCGATTGTCTTTATTGTCTTTGGGGGTGTGCCCCTTATTCTTGCGTATGGGCTGCTGCTAGCAGGCGTGTGGATTCCTGCTTTTCCGGCCTGGTTTAGTTACTTTGCCAACGGGATTGGCATTCTTTTTTATCGGATTCATCAGTACGAGCAGAGCCGAAAAATTCGCTTCAACGAAAGACAGCGCGTACTCGAAAGCAGCTACAACGCCATTCATAATGGCCCCTTACAAACGCTCAAAAGCCTCACACGCAAGGTCTCTTCCCAGCAGCAAACCGTTGCCACCAATGGACAACCAGCAGCCGACGCTATTGACTTTCAGACGGTGACTGCCGCGCTGCACCAGGTGGATAATGAGCTGAGAAACATTTACGAATTTATGCAGCGAGAGTATTTGCAGCGGAATGACCTACAGCAAAGCAACTCGGCAGACCAGTCGCAGATATATTTGACCAAGAACCATGTTATTGACCTCAGTGAGCCCTTTCATGAATTGCTCTACCAGGTCTATCACAACAAACTCCAGGAGTCGGAGGGCTACTTCAAGGGCATCAAAATCAAGATCTCTGACTTTTGTCCTATGGATGTCGAGCATTTGAACCCTGCGCGAAAAGAAGAGGTGCTGCGCTTTTTGGAAGAGGCCCTGTGCAATGTAGAGCAGCATGCCAGCGATGTTACTCGGCTACAGGTAACCTGCAAACAAGAAGCGGATAACAACATTATTCGGGTTAGTGATAATGGCCGCCATCAAGAGGCTGAAACTCTTATGACGGTGCAGGCTAGCGCGACAAGGCCAGCAGAACGGACAGGCAAGTACACAGGTAAGTACACAGGTAAACGCACCCACACAGCAGCAATGCAGAAAGAGAGTTACTACGCCAGAGAAGGCGATGGCAGTCGGCAGGCCAAGCGTCTGGCCAAACGTCTAAAAGGGCAATTTTCTAGACAGATCAAAGTGCCGAAAGGCACAGTATGTGAGCTTGTATGGCCTATTAAGCAAGCGGCAACGTGGAAGAGATAATCTGCAAAAAGCTCTGAGCGCGAGACCTTTGAGGTTTAGCCAGCCAAAAAAACAACATGAAGTGCAGAACTCTGCAACATAAAATGCAGAAGTCTGTAATGTTTCTTTCCTCATAGGCAATGGCATTTCTCAAACTGTTGTTTTATGTTCAGAATAGAATCATGCTCTTTACAGCTAAGACAAGCTAAAACGACTACAGCTGAGAAGATGTGGGCTAAGGACTGGGGTCACACCATGACAAAAATGAATCACAATCGCAGGCAATCTGTCTCTTTTAGCGCTTCAGCGCCTCTAAGGCTGCTGGGTAATACATTGACCCTTGCGCTTTTACTATTCCCACTGGCGCTGCCGAGTCTTGCCGCTTACAAACGACCTCGAAACGCCCGGCCACCGAGCAGCGCAACGAGTACCTCTGGCGCAAGGCATGGTAGCGCGATCGCTCAAAATGGTCTTCAGCTGACGCTCCTAGCACCCCAGCAGCACGTCGGTCAAAGCCAGTCGAGCCACCCTACATTTGAGTGGTTTATCCCCATTGAGAACACCCTGCAAGGAGAGTTTCAGCTCTACGAAATTACAGGCACTGGAGAGATCCCAGAAAATGGCGACCCGCAAGGTGAATTTCAGCGAGTGCTGGAAACCCCCTACGAATTTGTCAGCGAGCAGGGGTTTATGTCTTTTACCCTGCCAGCAGACATGGCGGGGCTCAAACCCAATACTCAATACATCTGGCAGGTGCTGCTGAGGTACGGACCAAGATCTAGCGATATTTTTAAGGTGCGATCGCAAATCGAGATTGTAGACAGTGCCACACCGCAAATCACAGAGGCTGATTCTCATGAGGCGGCGGCTCACATAGAACAGCTTTCCGAAGCAGGCCTTTGGTACGACGCGCTGGCGATCGCCTCTAGCCTATCGCCCCGAGAAACCAACGATCAAAAGAACACGCTGATCCTTGCACTCGCGAATTTGGAAACAGTCACCAATGGCACACCAGCAGCAGAAGCATCGACTGGTGCTGAGCTAGAAGAGCCCAACGAACCACCTGTCGCAACCTCGGAAGTAAATAGAACAGTGGCCAGCAGCGACAATATTTCTCATAGTGAAGCCCTGCGACAAATTGCCGAATGGCCAGGGCGGTAGACCCTACCAGAGTTCTATTGCCAGTCTCCCACCAGCATAAAGGCTGACCAATAGGCGGGATGACGCAAGTAGCGTCTGTCTTTCATGACCGTAATTTGCGCCTGCCGTAGGGCCTCAGCCTTGGGCATACCGCCATCCCAGTTTTGATAGAAGTATGTAATCAAATCTGCTGTCGACTCGTCATCAACAGACCAAAGAGAAGCCATCGCAGTATCCGCGCCCGCTCGAATTGCAACGCCAGCAAGGCCTAGGGCCGAGCGCTCATCGCCACTCCCCGTTTGGCAGGCGCTCAACACAATTAAGTCCAGCAGCCCGTTCTGCGGAGCCCCAGAGCGAATTAGCGCATCGAGTTCACCCAGTCGCAGCAGCTTGTTCTCTGTCGTAGCAAGCTCCTTATCGCCTGTCACCAAAAATGTGTTGTCTGGCTCAGTTTCAAACTTACCGTGAGTGGCAATATGCAATACCGGATAAGGCTGCGATGAAAGGCGCTCTTTCAGATTTTCTTTTGTAAAAGCTTCGTCTAGAAGCAGCTGACTGTTCGGCAGTATCGATACCACTTCTTTGACCTCTCGTTTCACAGCGGGCAAGGCTCCTAAGCCTCGACCATCCACAATTGGATTTTTGCTAAGGCCTAGGACTAGGGCCCTAGCAGGCAGTGCATTTTGCGCAGCTGTATCGGGCCGCTGTAATGAAGGTGCGATCGCCAGTGCGTATTGTTCTATCAGGTATCTCGAACCATCGTAAAGCGCACCCATAGGAATATTGCGCAAAATACCGTCGTTAACAAAGACCAGCGTTTTGATATTGCGAGCGGTAAGCGCTGGCTGAAAGGGCGCGATAATCTGTTGATAGAGACGCTGTGCCTGCTGTGTATCGTAGCCTTCTAGCTCATTAGCAGTGTCTTCTAGGCTATTGCGAAAATCAATAATAGACTGGCGCAAATCGCTTTCGCGAGTGTCGATCCAGTGAAGTAATGGCATCTGCCCTGGCAGGGTCAGCACGACCGCTGTTCTTTCAGGAAAAATGACGGTGCTCACTAGCGCAGTAGACGCCTCTGCGGCATCTGTTGTGCTGGCGTCTGCGGCATTTGCATCTGCGGCATTTGCATCTATCGGCATAGCCGCAGCTAGCACTTCATCCAAACGACGCTGAGAAACCGGCACAATGCAGTCACTGCCAAAGTAATTTTGTAGCTCGGCCAGCTGCAAGTCGTCAATATTGCCCAGCGCGGCGGTAATTTTTTGAAGACGACTCTGTTCAGCTATTTGGGCGAATATTGGAGCAGACGTTTGAGCAGATGACTGGCTGGCTGTTTGGGCGCTCGCCTGGACAGCAGACTGGCTACTTGTTTGATCCTTGGTAAGACTAATGCTAGCAACGGATAGTGACTCGGGAACAAGAGAAAGCCGAATATTTGCTAGCTCACGATAAACTGGCGCAACCGCATCGCGAAAATCGAACTGGAGCGTTTGATTGCTGGCCAAAATTTCTAAGCGTATTTGGTTCAAATTATCGACAGCCTGGCTGTAAAAATCAACAGCTGCGTCCGACTGCCCCAGCGTTTGATAAATGCGGCCGGTTTGCCACTGCCACAAGTACAGCGTGTCGAGCGCCAGAACCCGGTCGCCACTGGCAGACAGCCGAGCCTGCTGCGACCAATCTAGCGCCTTTGTGTAGTCGCCATTGCACTCGTGATAGTGACCGATTTCCCCTTGGGCAAAAGCTTTCAGCCGATTGTTGTGAAGAGAGCTAGCTATGGTAAAAGCCTGCTGTAGTAGAGATTGCGTTGCCGCGTCGGTAACAATGTCGCGACACTGCGTACGAGAAGCGACAGAGGTACTAGCAATATCTAGCAGCGGTCTTTGCCGTTTGGTGAGCTGCAAAGCCAAGTACACTTTCTCCTGTGTAGGCGGTAGCTGGGCCCAGAGCGCTGTGGCTTGAGTACGCGCCTCGACAATACTGTCTAGCTGACTGAGACCTGGCGCACTCCCGTGAGCGTAAACCGAAATCTGGCCAAGTAAGGCTTTTACTTCTAGCGTTGGCAGGCCCTGCTGACGGGCGATCGCTTCACTGTTCCTAAAATGCTCCAGCGCGGTTTTGTCATTCTCCTTGGCCACTGCGTAAAAGGTCGATTCGAGACCTGTTGCGCTGCGGCGGGCAGAAGCGGCCTGCTGGTACCTCAATTCGGATTGTTCTTTATAAAGATTTCCTAAACTGTTGTGCAATAGTGCTTGATGCTGCAAGCTCTCTGGTTCGCTGGCAATCGAGAGACCTGTTTGCAGCGCCTGAAGTGCTGCTGGATAAGATTTGATTGCCCTATAAGCTTCACCCAAGCTGCCTAGGGCGGCGATTTGGGCGATTGTATCTTCTGTATTCTGAGTAATGCGCAGCGCGCTGTCTGCGCTACAGCCCGCTGCAAACTCATCTGCAAGGTCCGCTTCTCCCGCATCGGGAACGGGGGCACATAGCAGCCCTATCGCCTGATAGGGCTGACCTAGCTGACTATAGGCTTGCGCCTGCTGAGTGAGCGATCGCCCTAGCTTTGGCCAGTTTTGCAGAGCCACATGTACAGCTGTGGCCGACTGCCAGTAGCCTAGTGCTTCGGTGGGCTCGCCAGTTTGTTGATACACGCGGGCCAAATTCTCTAAAACAATGGCTCGATCTAGAGAGTTTTCGTCTTCTGGGTAAAGAGCGATCGCAGCTTGCCAGCGGTCGATGGCCGTTGAATAATCGTAATCGCGATAGGCACTTACCCCTTGCTGCACGAGCCGAGCCGGCGTATTAGCCATGGCAGCAGACGTCGGCAGCCACTGCCAACAGCAGCAGCAAATCGTTGTCAGCAAAACCAGGCTAAATAGGCGAAGGCGACGCCAGGCGGAAGAAAATCTCATACTGTCTGGGGCCAAAAGTAAGCATCGGATATAAAAAAAAATGGGAGCCGAATAGCCGAATAGTAAGAAGCTGAGAAATTAGGCAGCACTAGCAGATATCGTACCAAAGGCATTCTCTTATCTGGCCAGATTTGCGAGAAAAACAGCACTAATCCATCAATTCTTTATGAAATCTTTTCTAGCAGTCGTGATAGTGTAAATAGACGTGCTATTTGAACGGGCCACTTAACGCTTGCGCTGATTCTTCGAGAAATTTCTGGTAAAAGACTGTCTGAGAACGACTTCCTACCCAACTCTCGACAAGCGAATATTCGACAAATATATTCGACCATATTCGACAAACATGAGTTTCCCAAGGGCGTGCGATTGAACAACGCACTGGCGTAGCCATATGCGCTGGGCGTGGCATGTCTTGGCCTTACCACAGGTGTTTGGCCTCCACGCAGGTGATGGCCTCAACATCTACAATCCTAGCAAGATGATTCACTATGACTTGCAAGATCACACCGTTCTACCGCGCAGCACACACTGGCAAGAACCGATTCACACTTTTGTCTTTGAGTATTCTTTTCAGCAGTTTAGCTGGAGGCATTACGCCTAGCCTGGCACAAGTGAATGCACAAACGAATACGGATGAACCGCCTATTGTGGTCGATTCAACGCTTGGTGATGAGCGATCGCGCCTATCTACTGTCGGCAACCGAACCAACGTGACAGAAGGTGCCCAAAGAGGGACCAACCTCTTTCACAGCTTTGAACGCTTCAATATTTTAGACAGGCAGCAATCTGTTTACTTCATGCCTGACGAGAATATCGAGAACATATTGACGCGCGTCGTTGGTTCTGACCCCTCTAATATCTTAGGGACGCTCGGTGTAGATAGAGCGAGTAGCGCAAATCTTTGGCTAATCAATCCTAACGGTATCGTTTTTGGTGAAAATGCCAGGTTAGATATCAACGGATCGTTTTACGCGACAACAGCCTCTGCCATCCCAATGGGAACGGGCACTTTTAACGCAGTGCTGCCTCAGAATGGACAGCTTTTGTCTGTGCCACCCGAAGCTTCCTTTGCGAACTACCTCACCGCAGACGCTGGCGAGATAGTCAGCCGAGGCAGGCTCTCAAATAGAAGCGCCCGTGCCAATGGCAGTGCTAATAGCAGTGCAGAAACAACCCTGACATTGGCAGGCAGTTCTATCACGCTAGAAGCAGGATTGAACCTAGGCAGCGACAGAGCACTATCGCTCTTTGCTAACAACAATATTGAAACGCAGGGCCTCATCGCCAAAGGCGCTAACATCGACCTCACGTCGGCAAACGGAGCGATTACGGTAGAAGGGGTCATCAGTACCAACGCGGCTGGTGAGGCAAATGCTGGCAATGTTGAGATCTCAGCGGCAAGCGACATCGAAACCAATGGCATCAACGCCAGAGCCTCTTCCGAAGAGACAAATACGGGACAAGGCGGAGACATCACCCTCTCAACAACTCAGGGGGGAAATATTCGTAACCGAGGCAACCTCAATACGGAATCCCTGGCGGGAACTGACAGCAGCCAAACAGAAAACGATGATAACAACCTGCTCAACGCGGGTAACGGTGGCAGTATTCGCCTGACCACTGAAGCTGGCGGCAACATTGTCAACGAAGGTACGCTCAATTCGCGATCGCGATCATTCAATGGCAATAGCAGTGACGGGGGCGACATTACCCTCACAACGCAGAGACGTGGCGATATTATCAACGAAGGCGTTTTGCGATCGCAGTCCGATTCAGATGCTGGAAATACGGCCAATGGTGGCGACATCACCCTCAGAACATTCCAGGGCAACCTGCTCAATCAAGACGCATTGAGAGCTTCCTCCGATACCAACGCGGGCAACGCGGGCAACGGCGGCAATATCAGTCTCCAAGCAGACAGAGGCAGCATCACTAACGAAAATGACCTAGCGACCCAGTCTTCTACCGATGATGGCGACGCGGGTAATGGCGGTAAAATCACGCTCTCGGCAGCAGGCGACATCAGCAACCAAAGAATCCTCAACACCTATTCTTTCTCTGAAGCGGGCACAGCACAAAGCGGTGGAGACATCTCTATCGAGTCTACAGGCGGCGGTAGTATTACCAATCGAGGTACGTTTCGCTCGCTGTCGGCGTCTAATGCGGGTGATGCAGGAAATGGCGGCAGCATTGAGATGTCGACTGTCGCGGCAGGCAGTATCACCCACTACGGGGCCCTGAATGCGCAGTCGCTCGCTAACGGCAATGTAACGGGAAATGCGATGGCTGGCGGAGACGTCACCCTCACCACAGACGATGGAGACATTGTCCTCGCGCCCTTACGACCCGTTACCAGCGCCAACGAAAACGGCGGCTCGATCAACACCCGTTCGGTGACAAGAAGTGGGGAAGCTGGCAATGGTGGCACTATTACAGTGACCTCTAGAGGCGGAAACATTGTGTTGAACGCCTACCTAGATTCAAAGTCTTATTCTTTGAACGGCAGATCGCAAAGCGGCGGAGATATTTCTGTTACAGCTAGAGCGGGAAGCATTACAGGCAACACGATCAATAACAATCAAACCAATATTGTCACCTCGGCGGTGTCGACTGAGAACGCATCTAACTTAGAAGCGAATGCAATCTCAGAGCGCGATCGCGGCAGAAGAAGCGGTAACGTCAGGCTAACCGCGAGAGATAGCATCTCAGGATTCAATATTTTCACCCTGGCCAACCAAGATGATTCTGGAGATGTCAGGCTTAGAGGCATCGGAAACTTGCAGGTTGAAAATGTTCAAGTCATTACCAACGAAGAAGTAATCGTGGGTAGTTTTGACTTTGACGAAAGTCCATTTTTCCCCTCTAATTCCGTTGGAGAAGCCAGAGATAGTGACACAGCCGTTACGGTCAACCGCCCAGAAACAGGCGCGCCTGGAAAAGTCTTCATTAGCAGCAGCGGCAGCCTGAGCGCAACGAACCTTTTTGTCTCGAACAATGCCAATAGCGATACCGAAGTGGGCGCAGGCGACGTCCGCATTGCTAGCCCTGGCGATATCACATTGATAGATAGTCTAATAGAAACAGATAGCGTCACAGCGGGAGACGGTGGCACGATCAGAATCGTCGATAGCCAAAGGGTTATTTTAGACAATACGGCGCTCAGAACCGGCACTGATGGCGCAGGGCGCGCGGGCAGCATTCTGGTAGATGGGTTTGACTATTTGCTGCTGCGCAACGGTAGCTTGCTGCTAGCAGATGCTGCCGCAGATGAAGACGGTGGCACTGTTCGTATTGGGTCTAGTCGCGTGATTGCCAGCCCAGATGGTAACAATGACATTATCACCAATGCGAGCAGTGGGGATGGCGGCAGCATCTTCTCACCCAACGCTACGTTGTACGGGTTCACACTGCAAAGCGATTCTACGACCGCGCAGCTCAGAAATAGCCGCTCAAACGATATCAGCACCCGCTCTGAATTTGGCCAAGATGGCAGCCTGGAGATTAATGACATCACAGAAACACCAAATCAAACAGAGTCAGAAGCGCTTGACGACAGCTTTTCGACGCCCGAACAGCTGATTTCCAACAGCTGCATATCGCCAGCAAATGGCTCGGTAGCTGGCAGCTTTACGATTCCTGGAACAGGAGACTTGCCGCCGACGCCAGCAGACAGTACGGCTTCTGTATACGCGCTGGGTGACGTGCAAACGCTCCCTTCAGAGCGAACTGCCGATGCGCACGAGACTGCAATTAGTTCGGGTAACACATTAAACAATGCAGTACATGCATCAAAACAAGACTGGGAACTGGGCGACCCCATCGTAGAACCCGAAAGTATTGCCAGATTAGCCGACGGGCGGATTGCGTTTGGCCAGAGCTGTAGTGTTCTATGAGTCAGTGCTCCATAAGCCGGCAAGCCGAGCGGCAAGCGAAGAAAGAGAAAGCTTTGTCTGCGTGCACCTACAAACTAGTCAGCCTCTTCTGGCTAGCATCTACCTCCCTAATGTGTTCCAAAATACTGTTGCGCTCTGCGTTTGCTCAACAGCTCCCGCCGCCAAATGAGTTGCCAGAGCCAGAAGAGATTTTACCTCAGCCAACGCTGCCTGAGCTGCCAACCGAGTTACCAACAACAGAGCCACCGCCCAGCTTGGACCTGCCAGCCCCTGAAGAAATCGCCCCGTTTGAGCCGTTGCCTGCGCCCATAGAGGAACAATTTCAGATTGGTACGATCGAACTGTTGGACATGACTATAAATCCAGATGAGCTGGTAGCCAGGGTAAACGGAGGGGGCGATGGAGAGTTGGTTTCGGTGAGTGATCGCATCGCCGCTCTCAGTGGCCAGCTTGTCAGCCTAAACGACCTGTTGGCCCTACGCTCATTCATCACTCAGGCCTACGCAAACGCCGGCTACGTCACCTCTGGAGCCTTTATCCCAGAGCAGGACTTTGCGGAGGGGGCTACAGTTTTTATTCAAATCGTGGAAGGTGACCTAGAGCTGATCGAGATTACTGGGCTAAGCCGACTACAGGATGCCTACGTGAGAAGTCGCATTCAGGCTCAGGTCCAGCGACCGCTTCAGCAGGCCAATATCGAAGCGGTCCTTCAGAGGCTGCAAATCGATCCGCTCATTAAACGTGTGAATGCGCAGCTATTAGCAGGCTCAGGGCCCGGGCAAAGCATTTTGGCGCTCACGGTTGAAGAAGCGCCGCCGCTCAGGGCGGGTGTGGGTGTGAACAACTACCGAGCGGTCAGCATAGGCTCGGAGCAAATTACCCCCTACATTAGCTATACCAATCTGTTGGGAATTGGCGATCGCATCGATATCTCCGATAGCCTGAGCCGAGGGCTCAACAGCTACAGTGTGGCCTACACCGTGCCAGTCAATCCTCAAGATGGCCGGGTTTCGTTGAGCGCGACCAATGGGGAAAGTCGTATTGTTGAGAGCGAATTTGAAGAGTTGAATATTCGTGGCAGTAGCAGTACCTATTCACTGGGCTTTGAGCAGCCTTTGGTGCGCTCGCCCACTGAAGAATTTACCCTAGGAATTGCATTAGACCTTCGCCAAAACCAATCTTTTGTATTCAACGATGAGCCGCTGTCTGAGTCGAGGGTGAGCGTGCTGCGATTTTCACAGGACTGGATCAACAGAACACCGAGCCGGGTGCTGGCAGCGCGATCGCAGCTCAGCCTGGGCCTAGACGCCTTCGATGCCACCATCCGAGACAACGAACCCGACGGTGAATTTTTCAGCTGGCAGGGGCAGTTTCAATGGGTGGAGCAGCTGCCGAAAAATAACCTGTTGACCACACGGCTCTCTTCTCAGCTCACCACAGACCGGCTGCTGCCATTAGAACAATTTAGCCTAGGCGGGATCAACACCGTTCGAGGCTATCGCGATAACCAGCTGGTGACAGACAACGGCATCGTCGCTTCCGCAGAACTCAGACTTCCGCTCACCAATCCACCAGAGCGGCTACAGCTAACCCCATTCGTAGAGGGCGGTATCGGATGGAACAGCGCTGAAGAGAATTCGCGAGAAGGCCTCGCCAGCATCGGCATGGGTCTTTTATGGCAGGCCGATGCCAATACCCGAGTCCGGCTGGACTACGGCTATCCGCTGATAAACCGAGAGAGCGACAGGAATACGCTGCAAGAAAACGGATTTACGTTTTCTTTAGACTGGTCACTCTAAAAGAAACGTAAATCCCAAGTGCCACTTTCGGCAACCGACCCTGCGCTACTCTGCAACCTAGCTAGCCAAATTATGCAACTAAGCATACAGAGTAGGTGAATGCACCCGCCCATATATTTTCTTACGGTAGAGGTATGAGAAACCTTTTCTTCTGAAGTCTTTTTCCGTGCAGGTCTATGGCTAGTTTGGCAATGCAACGATTGTTGCTATGACATGCTTTGGTTCCTGATATTTACGTTAATGTTTCACCAGAAACAAATCAGCTGGCTAATCTCAGGCCTACTATTAAGGTGATAAGCCCAGCTACATTTCTCCTTTAAAATCACGCACTGCCAAATCAGGTTATGAAAAATATTCTTTCTCGTCTCATCAAAAAGCGTTCTAGAAAGCATGAGTACAAAGTACCTGACATCTTTACCCAAGGGCCTATCGTCAAACAATTGCAGATAGATATGAATAAGAGGCTGAATGCGCTCGGTGTAGGAGACGTTATTGCTGTCGCGGTCGATGGCTGGTTTGGCAATGAAATGATTGGCGTGGTGAAATATTTACAGTGTGTAGGCGGGCTGCCAACCAATGGCAAGATTGGCGTGCGATCGCTTCTTTTTATCGTCAACGGCACTGCTGGGCTAGAAACCCTAGCGCTGGGCAGCAGAGGGCTAAGCGTACTGGCGATGAAGCAGGTACTGGCCTCTAGCGATGACTGCCCTATCCCGCAAAATGACAAATTTTGCGAACTGACCCGACAGGCGGTAAAAGCCTATCAGGAGAGACTAGGGCTCTGGCCAGATGGCATTGTCGGCGCAAAAACCTGGGAAAAAATTGTGCGCTCAAGGATTGGATTTCCTTGCACTGTTTGGCAACCCAACGCCTATATCGGCATCGCACCAGAAATAGCCCAACAGCATCAGCGAGCCTGAGGGGTTTGCTGGGTTTGATTTGCCAGATGTTGTTTGCCAGAATTGGCAACTCAAGTTGCAGAGTAGCGCACCCTATCGATCCTATTCCGGCAGTCAAAGGTGCGCTACTCATGAAAGCTTTTCTCCGTGGTTTTCCCTAGCCTAAAGGTATGGAATCCACACTCGTTCAAGTGCGACCAAGCGGTTTGATCAATCCACCCTTCAGATCGCTGAGTCCCTACGCACAGGGGCCTGCCGTCAGGCAACTTCAAGACAGTATCAATCTTCGATTTGAGGCGCTAGGCGTCAGCAATTTACGCTGCTTGCAGGTAGATGGCTGGTTTGGTAACGAGACGATTGTGGCTGTGAAATATCTACAGTGCGTCAGTGGCCTACCGGTAAACGGGCAAGTCACACTGCGCACCTACACCTTTATTACCGATGGTGCAGCCGGACTAGAGCCGCTAACAGTGGGCAGTGTGGGAATTAGCGTGTTGGCTGTAAAGCAAGCATTGGCTGACTGTAGCGATGTGCCAGTGGCACAAGACGGTAGATTTTGTGAGCTAACGGCGCAGGCAGTAAGGGCCTACCAACGGCAAAAGGGGCTTGTAGAAGACGGCAAAGTAGGTGAAAAAACATGGGGAGAGATTGTGCGATCGCGTCTTAAAGGGCTTCCCTGCATTGCCCTTGTTCCCAGACTTTACAATAATAATTAATCAAAGAGTTGACTAATCAACCAACAAACATGACCCAATCGACACGTTATTGATACGCACGTTCCTAAAGTATTCAAATCCACAAGATTTGTTATCTGTTGTTCTAGAGTTGACGGAGAGTTTTGCCAGTACTGGCAAAACTCTTTTCTTGCGTAACTACTGCTGCTGCCAACGCTGTCGCCAAGGCTTTGTTGGCAGCAGAGTCGACGTGCGTTGTTCTTTTTCGCGCTGAGCTAAGATTTCGGCGGCAGTCGCACGCAGCGTAGCATCGCGATAGGGAACCGCTGCGCGAGTTTGTAAATGCTCTTGTTCTTTAAGTGAAAGTGAGTTCTGTTCTATCGGGTTAAAAGTCGCAATGGTACCTGGCCACTTGCGCCCACCCGAATGAGAAGAAGTAATCGAGAGCCCTGCTAGCTTAAGCGCTGCGCGGATAGCTGCTGCGCAAGAATAAGTCACAAGCACACCGCTGTCGGGATCTAGACACTGCGCAACCTGCTGCAAAAACTCAACCGTCCACAGCTGAGGGCAGCTAGGCGGCGAAAAGGGATCGAGAAAGATGATATCAGCTTGCCAGTCTGCTTCTACTAAAGGCTGAATTTGTTGGCGCGCATCGCCCAGCCGCAGATTTACCAAAAAAGAGTTCTCGGCATCAGGCGCTTTTGACGCTGCGATTGTGGTAGATGCAACAGTTTCCAAAACTGACTGAATTTCAGGAGAGTATTGCTGTGTGAGGCCTTGTGCGATCGCACTCCTCGCCACCTCAATATCAATTTCCAGCGCCTGCACGTCCACCACACAGCGCGGATTCACTCGCCAAATCGTCTCTAGCGCCGCCGCTGTGTTGTATCCCAGCCCATAGCACACATCCAGTATCTTCAAACTCTCTCCTTCACTCTTCTGCTGGGCTCGCGCCGCTAGATTTGACGCCTCCACATAAGTCTTCTGCGCTTCGTTGCAAGCGCCATCTCGACTGTGAAACCACTCACCAAACATCTCGGAGTAGAATGTACAAGAGCCATCTCCTGTTTCAATCGGCGTGAATCTCGATATCTCGTCCATTTTACTCATGCAAATTACGAACAACTCAGTACTGCTCACCGTTCTAGCGATTTTCCTGTGCATTCCCCTGTTAGCCTGCCGTCAACAGGTTAATACAACAGCCGATTCGGTTCAAGCGGCGGCTGTATCGGTCACGAAGTCCGAACGGGTAGTACCACAGTCGTTGATAAATCAGTGGGTAGTCAGTGCGGATGAGGCAAAGTCACTGATTGCACAAGGAGCAACAGTACTCGACACTCGCGGCGGATTACACTTTGGCAGCATTGAAGGTGCAGTCCCTATTAACTGGAAGGATTTTTCTGCTACCGAACCAACTGCCCGAGGTAACTTGCTAACCAACGACGCTGAACTCAGTGAACGATTGCACGCTCACAACATCTCCACCGATAGGCCCGTTGTGGTGTTTGGCAATCCGCCGAGAGGGTGGGGAGAAGAAGGGCGCATTGTATGGATGCTGCGATCGCTCGGTCACACCCAAGCGGTCATAGTCGATGGCGGCTTCCAAGCCCTTACAGAATCTGAAACGCCTCTACCTACAGTTATCTCAGCATCAGATAGCCGCTTCGAGATTCGCCGGAACAATCAGTGGAACATCGAGAAAGAGACGCTTAAGTCACAGCTCAACGCAAATAATCTTGTCATTATAGATACCCGTGAGCCGAGAGAGTTCGCAGGCAGTACACCCTATGGCGAACAGCGCGGTGGTCACATTCCCGGCGCTATCCATCTATATTTCAAAAATCTTTTAGATAGCGACGGCAAGCTGCTGCCACAGCAAACTATATTGAGCAAACTAGAAGACTTGAGCATCACGCCAGATAAGCAGATTGTTGTTTACTGCACAGGCGGCATTCGCTCCGGTTGGCTCGTTGCGGTACTCACCAGCCTAGGCTTTCAAGCCCAAAACTACGCAGGTTCCATGTGGGAATGGTCAGCAGCCCCCGAAAGCGAGTATCCACTAACAACATCTCAATAAAAGAAAAGATATTTACGATCGCCGTCTTTCGTCGATCAGTGATTGAATCTGTTGATCTATCAGCGCAGAGCGCTCTGCTTGCTCACGGGCATTGGTCTGTAAAATGTCGTACACCCCTCTCATAAGACGCTCGCCACTAGTCAGCCTGTTGTCATTAATTGTCTGACTCTCTGTCAAAGAGCGCACTTGCTCAGCCAATAAGGCCAGCTGTCTGTCCAAGTACTCGCTTTTCTTCTCAAGGCGATCCATCACTGTCAATTGACGCGATGTTTCTGCTTCAATACGGTCAATCGCAGATGCATTACGCTCAGTTATTGCTTCAATACGGTCAATCGTCGATGCATTTTGAGCAACTAGGGCCCTTAACTCTCCGTCTGTCATATCTTTCCTGAGGGTAAGCGTTGTAGTGCGTTCACATGCATCCAAAACACATTCTAGCAAAATGTGATTTAATCGCTTAAAAAGCATCCATAAAGCCCCATAAAACCATAGAGAAGAGACAGCTATGCAAGGATTGCGGGCACTATAGCAGCATGTATTCGTCATTGAGGACCATCCATGACACAGCCAAGTTTCTTTCTGGTGGGTGCGCCAAAGTGCGGGACGACTGCGCTCTGCAAGTATCTAGATCAACATCCTGATATTTCTATCTCTCAGCCCAAAGAACTCAATTACTTTGACACCGACTTTCACACGAAAAAGCACGCGCGATCGCTACCCGAATACCTTGCAAAATTCGCAGATGCAGAGAACAAAGTTTGCGGAGAAGGCAGCACCTCCTACCTATATTCAAAAGCGGCTGCCGAAAATATCCATTGCTTCAACCCCAATGCCAAAATCATCATCATGCTGCGCGACCCGGTTACCGTTATGCAGTCGTTTCACTCCCAGCTGTTGTTCAACGGATCTAGTGAAACGGTACAGGACTTTGCTAATGCGATCGCGCTAGAACCCACCCGCAAACTTGGCCAAAGCATTCCTCAAAGATGCACAGTCCCCGAGATGCTCCTGTACAGAGAAGTTGTCAGCTTTTCTGAGCAAGTGAAAAGATACTTAGATATCTTCGGAGAGCAGCAGGTCAAGGTAATTATATTCAACGACTTCAAACAACAAACAGCAGCAGTCTATCGGGAAGTCTTAGAATTTGTTGGTGTGGATTCTAGCTTTGAAACTAGCTTTGTAAGAATAAACTCCAACAAAAAGGCCCGGAGTCCTTTTCTGCAATCATTGCTGAAATACCCTCCCGCGAAAGTGCTTTCAGCCGGAAAGTACCTGCTGCCCATACCGCAGACCTGGAGAAGACGAATTCTAGAAGGCATTAAGGCCAAGCTCAAATCACTGAATACACAGAAAGTTTCTCGGCCATCGCTAGAAGCATCCTTGCGCGATCGCCTTGTCTCAGAGTTCAAGCCAGAGATCCAGCAGCTAGAGCAGCTGATTGATCGAGACTTATCGACATGGTATTTAGGTGTCGAAGGATAGAGCGTCGAAGGATAGAGCGTCGAAGGATAGACTATGCACTACTCTCGCTCTGCTGTTGCCAAGTCGCCTTCAACGTATCTAAAAAGGCGAAAACGGGCGGCGTTTGCAGCGCATCCGACAGCGTAATGACGCCGATGACCCGCTGCAAAGGGGCAGGCAATGTACACACAGCAACGTCTTCTGGAATGGGTTCTGCGGCGAGCTTAGCGATAATAGTTGCCCCAAGGCCGCGCCTTACCATGCTAACGACCGTAGAATCTTCTTTGACTTCGTAGGCAGGTCTCACCATTTGGCCATGACGAAGCAAATACTGATCCACGTTGTAGCGGCAGCCGTCATCTGGCAAAGGTAAAATCAGCGGCAGCGCAGTGAGCTGAGCCCAGGTGATAGCGTCTGTGTTTTCAGGAGCCTTTTCCTTAGGCAGCAGCGCCACGTAGTCGTCTCGAAATAGCTCCCAAGCATCAAAAGCATCATTGACGGGCAAGTAGGTAAAACCAATGTCGGCCTCGCCACGCCGTAAAATTTCTTCGGCCCCACGCACGTCATTCCCTTCACCAATCGAGACGCTGATGCCTGGATACTGTCGGCGGAATTCTTCGATAACCACGGGCAGTACGTGGGTGGCAACGCTACGGAAGCCCACTACGCGTACGAGACCGGCCTGCAATCCTTTGGCATCTTGAGCCTTGCGGCCAATATTTTTGAGGTGGGAGAGCATAGTCTGAGCTTCTGTCGTCACCTGCTGGCCTACGGGTGTGAGGACAGCGCCCTGGCGGCCTCGGCTCAGGAGGCTAACGCCAAGCTCTTCTTCTAGGGTGGCGATCGCATGGCTCACCGCCGACTGGGATAAATCCAGCTGAGAGGCTGCGTCGCTAAACGTGCCGGTGCGTGCGATCGCCACCAGCGCCCGCAGCTGAGAAAGCTTTATTCTATTGACATTGATCTCCGCCATAAAAACGATGATACAAGGAAAATCCAAAAATAGAGTGCTTTAAACACTTGTTAAATACTCGCACCCTGCTTCAGCGGAATTTTAATGGTGAAAATCGTTCCTTTCCCCGGTTCTGAGTCAACTGTAAGCGTTCCTCCGTGCCGTTCTGTAATGATTTGATGACTGATAGAAAGGCCCATCCCCGTACCCTTTCCAACAGGCTTCGTCGTAAAAAACGGATCAAAGATTTGAGCCCTTGCAGCCTCAGGAATGCCACCGCCATTATCCACAATCGTAATTACAGCCTGATTGCCCTGAGCTTGCGTTGCGATACAGATTTGAGGTTGCTCATGCGCACTCACCGCATCAATCGCATTGGCCACAATATTCATCACAACCTGATTAAGCTGGCTGGGATAGCACTCTACCAAAGGCAATAGCTCATAGCTTTTGTTCACAGTAACCGGCTTTTGAACAGAATTCATCTTCAGCTTATGGCTCAAAATAACCAGCGTGCTGTCAATACCTTGATGCAAGTCCACCGCTTTCACATCCGCCTCATCTAGTCTAGAAAAGTTACGCAGCGATAGCACAATCTCTCTAATCCGCTGCGTTCCTACTTTCATAGACTCCAACAGTTCAACAAAGTCTTTTTGAACAAACTCAATGTCCAAATCCTCCAGCATTTCGGACAGAGCAGGAGACGGTTGCGGATATTCTTGTTGGTACAGCGCAACCAGTTCCAATAGCTCACTAGCATAAGCACGAGCGGGCTTAACATTAGCATGAATAAAGTTCACAGGATTGTTGATTTCGTGGGCGATTCCTGCCACCATTTGGCCCAAGCTAGACATTTTTTCGCTATGTACAATCTGCGCCTGCGTTTGCTTAAGCTCTTTGAGCGCAGCTTCAAGCGCTTTTGCCTGCTGCGATTGCAGCTTGCTATAGGCCTCTAGTTCAATCGTATGTAGCCTTGCCTCAGTGATGTTGGTTGTCGTTCCCACAACCCGATAGATTTTACCGGCTTCATCTCGTATCGGGTTTAGCTTGGTTGTCCACCAGGTCGGAGAATCGTCAAGCACTATCTCTTCTTCGTATTCAATTGACTGCTGCTGCTCAATGCACTGAAGCTGACGCTCGATCATAGTACCGCCAGCTTCCGGACCAAAAACATCAACCGGCGTTTTACCCAAAACCTGCGCTTCACTGAGTCCTGTCGTCTCTGCGCAGGCAGGATTCCAGCCAGAACATCTTAGCTCACGCTTTGCTTGATCAATCAAGTCCCAGGCAAACATCACAACATTTGCCCCCCGATAAATGCTATCTAGAAACTGTTGCTGATCTCGCAGGGCAGCTTCTGTTAGCTTAAAATCACTCACATCACGCATAATAGCCGACAGATATTGCAGCTCTCCAGCTGCATCCTTGTGAGAAATCAGCACTTGGGAAATCGGAAACTCTTTTCCAGCACGGTTGATCAATATCTGTTCACCAGACCAGCTGCCTTGGGCGACTGCCTGTGACATAGCCCCCTTAAAGAAAGTTTCTTGGGCCCAAACAGGTATGGCCTCACTGATATGAAAGCTAGTAGCCTCTTCAGCAGGAATACCCAGCAGCTTTTGACCTGCGCTATTTAGGTAAACGCTATTGCCTTCAGCATCGGCCATTCCTACTAAATCTGGCGTGGCTTCAAGAATAGCCAGTAGACGATTCTGCTTTTCTTCTAGTTCTTTGCGTTCAGTAACATCTCGAAGACAAGAAACAACCCTGTCCTGTCCGTTTAGCACTACTTTTTTTAGCACCACTTCCATAACTCGCCGCTGGCCATCCGCAAGGCGACTGATAGGCCAATCAATAGAGACCAGCTCACCTTCCAACGTACGCTGCCATAGCTCTGGCAGTAGGTGAATGGGGCTATCTGGAGCAGCGTATTCTTTGTCGATGCTGTAGCGCATTGCTTCTTCGCGGGTGACGCCGTGCAGTGCGAGTGCGCTCTCATTCACATCCAAAATTTTGCTCGTCGTATCGTGAACAAACGATGCCTCTTGTATGTTGTCCCACACGGTGCGGATGTCTTGAGCCTCCTGTTTTAAGTCGTGTTCTGTCTGCCTAAACCCGCTAATGTCTTTTGCGGTAACGACTAGCTGTGCATTTCTCTTGAAAGGGCTTCGGTCTCTGTCTAAAATTGGACTTAGGGTAAATTCCCACCACTGACTCGGTTCATTCTCTGTCAAAAAAGGTAACTCAAATCGGACCGTCTGCTGTGTGTGGAGGCAGTCACAGCAGTGGGGGTAAAACTGTTGTACACAGTACTCCGAAAAAACATCTGAGATATTCTTTCCTACGACTTCAGCTGTAGATAAACATTCTGGACTAGTCGTCTTGCTGGCTGTCTTGCTGGCCGTGCCATTAAAAGCACCATAAGTCACTTGCCACAGTGGAGCTTTTTTCAAGGCATCGTTCATACTCGCTAAGCAGAATTGGTGCTCTTCTGTTTCTATGAGCACGGCATGGCCTATTCTGCCATCTTGCCAAAGTGCCTGATAAACCGCTAATGGATCTACCGGTGGGCTAACAGCAATCGGTTCAGAATTTGTGGGAGTGTTGTGTTGCATGACTATCCCAAAAAGCCGTTAGACTATGGGTTGTAAGCAGAGAGTTATAAGCAGGAGTGAGCTAGCTCAAGGGTGCCCATCTCACAGCTTGCTAAATCAAATAAAGTTAGTCCCTACAGCTACTGTCAGTCTGAATAATGGCCTTTTCGTTTAGCGTCTCTATGCAAATTCTATGCCCCTGATTACCGTCCGGCCTGAAGGTCTCTACTGCGAAGCGGGTAATTTTTATATCGACCCCTGGAAACCAGTCGACACCGCACTCATCACCCACGCCCATGCCGACCATGCTTACAGCGGTCACAAAGGCTACTATGCCACGGCCATTTCAGAAGGCATTTTGCGCCGCCGCTTAGGCAAAGAAATCAATCTCAATGGCGTCAGCTACGGCGACAAAGTTAAGCTTGGTGACACCTGGGTTTCATTTCACTCGGCAGGCCACGTCTTGGGTTCTGCCCAAGTTCGCGTAGAGCACAAGGGCGAAGTCTGGGTGGCTTCTGGTGACTATAAGCGCGACCTAGATCCCTCTTGCGAGCCGTTTGAAGTCGTGGAATGCGATGCTTTTATCACTGAGGCGACCTTTGGCCTACCGATTTATCACTGGGATGGCGGCGAGGTCACCGCCGAGCAAATTTATAAGTGGTGGCAAGGCGACCTTACTCGGCCCTCTCTTCTCTTCTGCTATGCCTTCGGTAAGTCGCAAAGGGTACTCGCTGAGCTGACAAAATTCACAGACAACACCGTCTATCTGCATGGCGCAGTTCACAATCTCACAGAAATCTACCGAGACGTCGGCGTTAACATGGTGCCGACTGTTCCCGTCTCCAAAATGGAAAAGTCTTACAAATTCGCGGGTGACCTCATCATCGCGCCCCCTTCTGGACACAGATCGAGCTGGATGAAACGATTCAAAAGACCACAAACTGCCTTTGCCTCGGGTTGGATGGCTGTGCGGGGCAATCGCAGGCGACGAGGCTATGAAAGAGGCTTTGTCCTTTCAGACCATGCTGACTGGCCGGGATTGATTAAAACTGTTGAACAAACTAAGGCAAAAAAGATATATGTCACGCATGGACAAAACGATGTACTTTCTCGCTATCTAAACGAAAAAATGGACGTTGAGGCGCAGCCTTTGGAAACATTGTTTGAAGGAGAGAAAGAAGATAGCGTAGAGCCATAGCAGCTCTATTTTTTAAGCAGCGACGTTTGTTGATCGTTGATCAATGCTGTATTTGTCCACACGCCGCGAGTATCGTAGTAGCGAATAAGACGCTGCCGATCTCCCTGCGCGCTTACCCAGCCGACCTCTACTCGAAACGCCGTTTCTCGTTTAATCTCCTGAGGGAGTAAACAATAGGCTCCATTCGATAACAGCATCAACTGATAGTCCAGCTGATTTTCTTCTGTTGCTTTTAGCTGAATCATCGTCTCGGAAGAGACAGTACCTTCTACATCGCTCGCAACACTGAGCACCTGGGTGCGATCGTCAAACTGTTCCTGACAAGAAAGCGCCAAGTCTTTCCTCATCTGCCATTGGCTAGTTCCAGTGGTAAAAGGCTCTCCAGTAGAATAGATTACCTTAGCCGAGCCCTCCCACTTTCCTAACAGCAGCTCCGCGCTCAGCGACTTTTCTACAAACTGAGTACCCCCTTCTTGTGTTTCACAAATCAGCGTGACGTACTTTAGCTGACTCGTGTAGTGGCTCGTTCCCTCATACATAATCACGTAGCGCACTCGCCTATCGCCGACTTTCAGCGAAACCTCTATGGCAAACTGGCCAAACGATGACCATTGCGCCGACCCTTGAGAGAATGCGCCGCTCTCAAAATAGTAGGTATATGGCGCTGGGCCTGGCGCGGTAAACGTCAGACGGTTTATTTTTTTCTCTCCAGCTTCAGGAAATCGCTCTAGCGTTAGCACCATCATTTTGCCAGGATCTGTTTCTTCTAGCGTCAGCACACTGGGCGTGTCTTTCACCAGCTCACCAGAAGGCGAGAACTGAGAGAACGAGCCGTGCCACGTGCCGATGTTTTGCCGAATGCAGTCCCACTGAAAGTCCAACGGTGACTTTGGCAGTGACTTTGGTGACAATTTTGATGCTGAACTCATGAGGCAACCTCTGTCATTGAAGCCTTTGCCTTTTCCCCAACATTTTCGTTGGCTTCTAGCGGCGGCCTCACCGATAGATAGAGTGCTACGCCCAATAGCGGGACAAGTGTCGCCGTCCACAATAGGGCTGGGTTGTCCATACCGCACTTGGCCATATCGTCTTTTACCAGCGGGCTCACAATCGCACTCAGCATACAAAAGTCTAGACTCATTACATGGATGAATTGGCTAGTTTGCCACTGCTGTGCAAAATCGCTCCAGTTGCCGTTGAGCAAACCGTAGCTTAGTAAGACGATGCTGCCGAGAGCGATCGCACACCCCACCCAACGCGAATCCACTACCTTCAGCAGCGTCGTCTTCTCACCCTCGAATGCAGAATTCGACTCTCGCAGCGCCAAGTAAGGCAACAGCGCAAACGCACCCACTGCAAAGCTCGCCGTCACAAAGGGCCAAGCTGATATTTTCTGGCCCACACCGTCTATCAGCATCAAGCAGGCGTATACCATTGGCCAAATGCCCATCAGATTGAAGAGCGCCACAATCGTAGGATTGAGGTCTGACCACTGACCAGACGACAGCTTAACAATTGTGTCGAACGTGTCTGGCTGTGGAGGCGGGGCAAAAGCAAAGGCATAGACAACAAAGCCTAGCCATAACAACGCAAAGATGATTTTTCTGATTGTGTTTTTGGTCATGTGTTTCTGATTGGTTGGCGAGGGTGATTCGCGGGTGCCTATGCGTGTGGCCACGTATTTTGGGTTGTGGGAAAGAAACCGTCCTTAGGGTGAGTTTCACGGTGTTCAGGTTTAATATTCACCGTAGTTTTTAAAGTTTTAAGAGTCTATGTAACTAAGCCGAATCATAAGAACACGACTTCCCAACTAAAGATTACCTTAATCATTGGATGCATATATTGAATCAGCTGAATCAGCCTCAATGGATTTTACCGCTAGGGACTCTCCAAACCAGGCTTTTTCCAAACGCATGTGACATTCGCCGCTTTCTCAGACGTAGCTTATGCAATCGCAGGACGTTTTACGACTATACGAAGAAGGATATAGGGACTTCACGGGAATCTCTCTGGTGGGTGTCGATTTTAGCGCTCGTATTTTAGTCGATGTTAATTTCTCTAATTCTGACCTTACAGGTGCTAACTTTAGCCGCACGTTTTTGACCAAGGCGAACTTTACTGGCGCAACCTTAAACAGGGCTAATTTTCAGTTCGCAAAAATCAGCGACGCCAGCTTTGCAGAGGCCTCACTCACCAAAGCTAACTTACGCGGAGCCTTCGGTGTACGGGCCGATTTTTCGCAGGCCAGCATGAGTGGAGCCAAAATGGGCCATGTTAATTTGCGCGCCGCTAACCTACAAAGGGCCAACTGTAGCGGCTCAAATTTAACCGGTGCAAATCTGCGCAATGCAGATTTGCGCAATGGTGACTTTGCCTGGACGAATCTAAACGGCGTTCGGCTCATCGGCGCTGATATCACAAACCTAAAGCTCACCCACGCTCGCTTAGAGCAAGCTTTCCTCAACGGGTTAGATTTTAGCGGCATGTCACTGAGCGGCGTCAGCTTCAAGGCATCTAGGCTAAAAGGCGCAAGCTTTCAACAGGCCGACTTAACCGCTGCCAACTTTCAATCGGCCAGTCTACAAAACAGTAATTTTCGCTGGGCTCAGCTCGCAGGAATTGACCTCACAAAGGCTAATTTACACCGTGCTAAGTTTGCGCAGGCAGACCTGCGCCGAGTCAATCTTTCACAGGTAGATTTGGACGCCATTGAACTTATCAACATCTCACCCGAAGAAGCAGGCCTGGTAGCAGGCTACACAATGGCAACTGCCAGCTAAATTTTTCCTCGAACCTTCGATCACTCATTCACCTAAAAGTATGACTGACTGGGCTGTCGTTTTCACCACCACCGAATCAGAAACTCAGGCAGAGGCGATCACACAGGCCCTCGTAGAAGCTAAGCTCGCCGCCTGCGTCAGCATCTTTCCCATCCAGTCAATCTACACCTGGCAAGGCAAAGTAGAGCGCGCCACCGAATGGCAGCTCACCATCAAAACGCGAATGGCACAATTTGATCAGCTCGCCGCTAAAGTTCAGTCTCTCCACAGCTACGAAGTCCCCGAACTCATCGCACTCCCTATCGAAAAAGGCGCTGCCTCGTACCTGAGCTGGATGAACGAGCAAGTGCCAGATAAGCTCTAGAATTTTGAAGCTTCAAGCGTTTTATCGTCGTACTTGTACCGGCTACTGCGATCGGTCACCCCATACAGATTAAAAGAAACCGTTTGCTCCTCGCCCATTGGAGCCACTCGGTGCACCGCGTTTCCGGTAAAGCCAATAATGTCTCCTGAGTAAATTACCTGCTCACCGACCTGGGCGATCGCCTTCGGATCGTCCGGCGACTGCTTCCAAAAGATATTTTTCTCCTGACCACCCACCATTGCCACAATCCCCCACGTCGCGTGGTTATGAATTTTTGAGCGGGTGCCCGGTGCCCAGGTCACCATCTGCACCGTCAGCGGATACTCATGCTCACGATAGAGAAAGTTCACCGCCCAACCCGTTTTTTCATTGGGTGGCTTGTGCTCTAGCTGTAGCCAGTAGGAGCTAATTAGTAGCTTACGCACCAGCGGCACAATCGCCTGCACGCGCTTTGCATCATCTGGCTCGCGCTCCAAGATATCTTCCATCTCAGTGAGGAAGCGATACATCCGATAGGTCCGCTCCGGCGGCTCCGTTTCCACCGTGCCAAATTCTGTACAGAGGCCATCATCCGTAACTAGCCAATTTTTCATAACACAAAAGAAAGCTGAGCCCCAAAAAAGCCGAGCCAGAGAAAGTCGTCAATCCCTATATTACAAGGTTCATCTGAGATGTCGGTGAGTAGCCCAGCGCATGGCATGATCAAATTTTAGATAGTCAGACTAGGCTCAAGATAAGAAGATCACAGTCAGGAGAAAGCCATGCTGAAACCACTGAATAGAGCACTCTTCTTGGTGTTGATTGGGCTTACCTTTGGCTGTCAGGAGGCTGATATGTTTGGGCTAGTGCCAGTGACTGACGAGCCCATAACTCAGGCAGACTGTGAGGCGCAGGCCGGGTTTGCGTTTGTTGGCGGGGGTAAGTTTTTGATGGGGAGTGACGTAGATGAGCGCGAATATGCCTATCGAATCTCAGCCGAAGGAGCCGCCGACTCGCCCGCTGATGTAGCCAGAATCGAATCCAGGTATCGTGAGCAAGGCTGGTTCGACCGAGAGCCAGAGCGGCAAACCCAAACGCTACCGTCTTTTTGTTTGGGTGAAAACTTAATCACGAATACGGACTATCAAATCTTTGTGCGCGCCACGGGCCACCCGGAACCTAATATCACCGCAGAAGATTATCAAGAGCAGGGATTTCTGGTGCACGACTATAGCGAAGTTGAGCCTTACTTGTGGCAAGCGGATCAGTATCCAGCGGGGCAAGGTCAGCATCCGGTGGTGCTGGTTTCCTATGAAGATGCGATCTCTTACGCCCAGTGGCGATCGCAGCGAGATGGCGTGACCTACCGATTACCCACCACCGCAGAGTGGGAAAAAGCGGCTAGAGGGACAGACGGGCGTTACTTTCCGTGGGGCAGTGAATGGCAAAATGACGGGACGAACTGGGCGAAGCATGGGCCCTATGGGACGAGTGCGATCGCATCCTACCCAGCCAGCCAAAGCCCTTACGGCATCGAAGACATGGCCGGCAACGTCTTTGAATATACCAGCACCCTCATCGAAAAATCCAACGGCGCTGAAGAGGTGCTGTTAAAAGGATGTGGCTGGGATGACTATCCCGGCTTTTGTAGAGCCGCCTACGAACACGATCGCCCAGTCGACTCTAAGCACATTTTATTTGGCTTTCGACTGGTTGTAGAACCGTGACATAGACTAGAGTTAATACGCTCATTAGAACCGGCCTATTGCTATGGCTTACAGTGACTTTTCACTCTCTCAAGTGAAGAAAGAGTTTGCACTTGTCGAAACAACAGGCTGTCTTTTTCCTCAAAATATTGCGCTTGAGCCCAGTGAATGGCTATCAGAAACGCTTCGCCATAGCCTCACACTGGCTATTTCCTCCTCTAGTGAAAAGGCCCGTTCAGAATTTATCATTGCACCTATCCTCATAGAGATAAAACGTCGAAATTCTCAAAAAATTGCTATCCACTCGGGTGAACGACTAGACATAGATAGTGATCAGGGTTTAAAGGGAGAGTGTGATTTTATCCTTTCAAGAGGCCCCGTATCCTCAACCATAGAGACGCCCATTATTTCTTTGGTAGAGGCTAAAAAAAACGATATTAAAATTGGCCTTGGCCAGTGTGTTGCGCAGATGATAGGCGCACAAAGATTCAACCAAGCAGAAGGCAATGACATCTTGACGATTTACGGTTGTGTCACCACAGGTGAAGACTGGCAATTTCTGATGTTAGAAGATAATCGTGTCATCATCGATACCCAGCGCTACTACATAAACGAGCCTCAAAAGGTTCTGGGCATCTTCCAAAAAATAGTAGATGGCTACACACTGCTGCCAGAACAAGTAGCGGCTTAACCTCTATCATCAACTTCTCGTATCACTACAAACCAAACAACTTCGCTCTCTTGATCACCTGTACTCATAAATATTGTGTCAGAACCAAACAACAGATCCGAACAAGCTTCTTCTCCTCAAAGTACGCAGTCCCTGTCTGAGTTGCAGCGTTTGATCGATGTCATCGCACAGCTTCGCAATCCCGATGGCGGCTGTCCTTGGGACTTAGCACAAACTCCTGAATCACTGACACCGTATGTAATTGAAGAAGCCTACGAAACCGTTGACGCGATTAAAAACGGAACAGTCAAAGATGTAGAGGAAGAGTTAGGAGATCTGTTGCTGCAAGTTGTTCTTCAAGCTCAAATCTACCAGGAACAAGGAGACTTCAATCTAGGAGATATCGCTCGCGGCGTTACTGAAAAAATGATTCGTCGTCATCCTCATGTGTTTGGCGACGTTACCGCCGAGACACCCGCAGCAGTAAATGCCAACTGGGAGCAAATTAAAGCTGCGGAGAAAGGGGAAACCTCAGCTCAGCTATCGCCGAAGCTAGAGAAGTACGCCAGCTCCATGCCACCGCTACTGGGCGCAATGAAGATTTCGAGGAAGGCGGCTAAGGCTGGATTTGAATGGGAGAGTTTGGAAGAGGTGTGGGAAAAGGTGGAGGAGGAGATTGGAGAGCTAAAGAGTGCGATCGCCAACGAACCCAAAGCCAACCAAGAAAGCGAACTCGGCGACGTCTTTTTCTCCCTTATCCAAATCGCCCGCTGGCAATCGCTCAACCCCACCGCTGCCCTACAAGGTACCAATCGCCGCTTCATTCAACGCTTTTCGCAAGTAGAAACGCAAGCTGATAAAGCCCTCACAGACTACTCCACAGAGGAACTAGAAGCCTTCTGGCAAACAGCAAAGCGCCAAATTTCTCAAGCGAAGGAAAAGGGATCGAACTAAGAACCCTAGAGGGTACTTTTGACGACCTCACACTACGCTACTTGAAGTGCTTTTTCTGTTTTGACAGCAGTGGACTGCGCACTCTTCTGCTGCTGTAGTTTGGGTTGTAAGTAGTAATTACGAACAAATATCTCAATCTGCGTAAGCGCTTTTGACAGGGTATGTTCTGTAGGAATGTGCTTTATGCCCTGATGACAGACCTCGGTAAGGGGAAGCTGTAGCCACCAAGATTGTGGAGCACTCCCATAACGCTCACGTAGCGAATCCAAAAAGGAGATAGGGCTTTGTGCAGATTGCGTTTGAGCACTGCTCACCGGATGTAGCTGAATCTGTGAGCAAGGATGCTCACTCAACGTAACAAAAATAGCGTAGTCTGATTGAGTAAGCGTATCTGCTGCCAACGTAGACATCTGCTCATCCAACCTTGCACGTACACCGGGTATTTGCCAATAGTTGATCTCTTTGGTGAGCTTTTGAGTGAGCTGATTTTCTTCGTGGCAGATGATCCAGAACTTAGTTTCAGAAGGTGTCGTGACTGACATAGTATGAAGCCCGAACGGTTTGTTGCAATATTTTGTAACGAATAGATAGAGGTAACCACAGCGTAAACTCGCCCCTATCCCGCAGTAAAAAAACAGCAGAAAGAGACTACAAAAGAAGCTATGTGATTGTCGATGAGATGCGTAAGAGCGAAAGCTTATTTCTTTGGCTTACTTGTTTTAGATTGCCCTAGCCTTTCTACAGAATCAACTGCATTTGATCTGTTTTTTCTAAGGGAAAACACGGCACTTACAATTTGTTGATTCATCTGCCATTTATGCGTAATTATCGAGATTGATTGAACGTTCTACAGGGTGCGTGTACCAGGTGATAACGCAATACTTCAAGCATCCTCAAGGTTCACCGTTTATTTACGGAAAGGGCCAATCCAGATTGTTGCACCCGTCACTAGAGGAATCAACGCAAAGATACCGCCAAAGATAAAAGAATGTTCTTTAACGAAGGGAATCGCGAGCAAAGCGCCAATCACAATACCGCAGTATATCAGTGCAGCAAAAGGCACAATGCAGATGAGAAAAATCATCAGTCGCTCATTGGATTCAATAGAAGACATAGGGAAAGAAAGAATGAGGGCTGGGAAGAATGCTTCGAGGTAGCATGCGATCGCTCGGATGCTCTAGAAAGCCACAAGCTGCTACTAATCAGGAATAGATAAACTCAGAACTGTAGGTACGGTTAGCTTCCCCATAGCTGCTCAAAAGTTTGCGATACCATGCATAGTAGCCGATAACATCAATGCCGATAACTATAGGAGGCCGATAGCTTCATAGGAGAGCTGTTCTTCGCTTTTACTGCCGTTTGTCACACTGCTAACTAATTTTGCTTTCCAAAAAATCCTCAACTAAACGCCAAAAGAAGAGCGCTCAGACCGCCGACCGCGCCAAGAAAGGAACGCGCGGAGACGGAATGGGACCGGTTTTGCTGACGGCGCTAATGTTTTTAGGCGTCGCCTGGACATTGCATATCTGGTCGCTTTCTCCCAGGTCGCTTAATATACTCGAGCCGACCGACTGGGTAGAGTCACCGCTGCCGCTAGAAATGGAGGGCGGCGACCCCTATCTGCGAGCGCTGATGCGAACGATTTCAGCATCGGAGTCGAACACAGCAGATCCTTATCGGCTGCTATACGGAGGAAAGCGCGTTACCGACTTGAGCGGGCATCCCGATGAGTGCATCACCATTGTCAATGGCCCTAACAAAGGCAACTGCACGACAGCTGCAGGGCGATATCAGTTCTTAACGACGACCTGGCAGCGGGAAGCGCGCAACTACCATCCAGAGCGACCTGCCTGGTACGAGATGTGGGAGCGCCCCAGCTTTGAGCCCGAGTTTCAAGACCAGGTTGTACACGATTGGCTAGCCGACCCGGTAGCGTGGGGCACTGATATTTCGGGGCTTTTACGCGATGGCGAAGTAAATAGGGTACTAGAGCTACTTTCGGGCACGTGGACTAGCTTGGGATACGGAATTGAGGATAATAGTATGTCGGCATTGCTGCCACGGATCTATGATGAGATGCTGGCGGAGGAATTAGTGGGGCTAGAGTAGTCGAATGGCAGCCTTTCGAACGGTTATTTTAGAAGCACACGATGGCACACGGTGGCGATCGCTCTCTCAGCTACCTACCTGTGACGATGCCAAGTTCAATCAATACCTGCTTTGGGGAAATCCTACGCTCTCTCCGCCGCCGCAAAAGTCTGAAGGGTTTCCGCCACTCCCAGAAGACTGCAGCGGGCGGGTGCAGTCACGATTAAAAGGACTGGCCTACTATGTCACCACTTGTTTTGACTTGGCAACGTTCAAAGCAGGCGTAGATCATGCGGCCAAGGCCTACAAAGGGTACAGTGCGCAGGTCATGACAGAGATGAAAGGTGCGATCGCTATGGCCCAAGTCCTCGCCGACGGCAACATCCCAGTCCGCTTCATCATCTTGCTGGACTATTAGTACTGCTCTTACTGGACTATTAGCACTTCAAAACCACCTAAAAGAGCTGGATAATAATGATTCGACTAGCACGCCCAGAAGATGAAACCGAACTAATGAGCGTGGCTAAATCTATCGAGCTATTCGAGCCAGCAGAGCTAGAAACCGTTCGAGAGATGTTTGCCGACTACTACAACGGAACTGACAAGACCGAAGAATTTTGGCTCGTATATGAAATCGATGCGGGTACTGTGGGCGCAGCCTACTGCGCACCTGAGCGGATGACAAACGGAACTTGGAATCTACTATTCATTGGGATTCGACCGGAGCATCAGGGCAAAGGCTATGGGTCTGCTATGGTGCGTTATGTTGAGCAAATGCTTGTGGAAAAGGGCTCGCATTTATTACTGGTAGAAACGCTGGCAGATTTTGAGAATACCCGAGCGTTTTACAAAAAGTGTGGGTACGAGGAAGACGCCCACATTCGTGACTTTTACGAAGTGGGCGCAGACAAAGTAATCTATCGCAAGGCGCTAGGTTAATGAACAGAAATTAAATCAACAGAACTCCACCCAAAAGCGTCATCGAGACAGCAACAACAAATGCGAAAAGCTTAGCGTGACTATTTCTAGCCGGTACTATGCAAGCTGATCAATCACCGCCTTTATCTGACGGATTTTCTTCTCAGCCATATTGTTTTTGAGACAGGCGATCGCCCAATCAAATCCGGCTTCTATCGACTCTACTTTGCCTACTCGCCATAGGTAGAAACCACTATTCCAAACGGCAGAACGACTAATTTCGTTGTTTTCTCCAGCAATCGTAGCTCGATAATCTACAAGCAAAGCTTCTATGTTTTCTAAGACTGGATCAGTCCCTTCAAATCCATAGTCGCGAGGATGCAGCAACAGCCTTTCAGCGTTGAGTTCGCCTGCCTCCAGATGATTAAGGCTGATGATAGCCGTGCGATCGCGCGCAATATCACAACTTCCTTCCAGTCCTTTCACCGTCGTAAAAAATTCTGTTCCCCGTTCAGTAAAAGCAGTCTGCGTCCGCTCTTCGGTCGGCGGATGCACATAGCCACTCACGACATTACTTTTCCCTAAGTAGGGCGACCACATAATCTCTACCGTCGCAAGTGTTGGCCGCTTCCCAATTTGCTCGCGGTAGGCCACCATTGCCTCCGCCTCTGGAAAATGCGCCGCCTGATAGACAAAGGCAAAACCCGTTTGTTCAAAAACTGACTGAACCTGACTTAGCGTTTTCAATCGAGGCCAATCGAGACCCAAGCCTGCCAAAATTTCGAGCGTCGGTAAGCCGTATTTTGTCGGCATTCTGCCGCTGCCATGCAGAATAACGGGGCAGTCGGCAGCAGCAAGGATAAGCGCGGTGAGCGGATTGATCGGCGCTGTGCGCGATCGCCCGTCATAGGGATTGGAAAAAACCGTCACCGGATACTCACTATCGACTGGGCCAAGCATCGGCCCCATAGCATCATAGGTATCGAGCATACCCGCCAACTCGGTGGGCGTCGGCCGCTTGATACGCTGCGCAATCATAAAAGCACCGATTTGAGCCGGGGTCGCCTGTTCGCGCAGCATCATCTCTGTGGCAAGCGCCGACTCCTCACGACTTAGCGACTTAGAGGTATGGGTACCACTCCCTACTTTTTTTAGCAGATCTCGAAACTGAGCCGAATACGCCTCTGTAGATCGCGGGAGTGAGTGTTTTGTTGGGCTTTCTCTATCGGTCAGTAAATCTTTGCTCATAGTAATGAAGCGCTGCCGCAGTGAAAAAGGTCGGCATGGAAGAGTCAACAAGTATAGAGAATCACAACGTTTTTTGCTGATTGCACCGAGCTTTTTATGCTTTTCTTCCGCTTTCCGCCGCTTCCTGCCGCTTCCTTAAGAGGGAATTTCAGAAAGCAAGCGACTATACTTAGCTGGGTTCGCACCTGTTTTCACACCGTCAACGGTACGCAGCGGGCCAACAGCAGCATCGGTCGTCAGGGCGGGTTTTGAAAAAGGCTGAACCGCCGCAATATCGCTAATTTGGCTAAAATAGCTACCCGCCTGCTGACGCACCAGCTCACAAAACTGCTGAATCGGCGGAATCATGAGTCGGTCGTGGGTCGTCACCATCACCACTTTGCGCAGCAAAACCGGATCACCTGTGGGGCGAACAACCAGATCAGGATCTCGGCGACTGTCAATGAGAGCTGACTGTGGCAGCAGCGCCACCAAATTTCCCTGACGCACCACGCCTCGAAAGGCATCAAGCGTATTGAGTTCGAGGGCCACCTTCAAATCTCTACCGTGCTCCTGAAACTGGCTTTGCACAATCCGCTGCATGCCATAGCCATCCTTAAATACCACCTGCGGAAAGCGAGCAATTTCGGCCCAGGGCACCACATCATACTCAGCGAGCGGGTGACCAGCGGCTATCAGCACCTGCACTGGTTCTTCGTACAGTGGCGTGACCACCATTTCCTGATTGCTGGTGAGCAGAGGATTGTGCATCACGATGGAGATGTCAACGAGGCCATCGCGAAGGACTTTTAGCGCGCGATCGCTCCCCAGCGCCGTTACCCGCAGCTGCACATCCGGATGCCCCGCACAAAAATCGGTCACAATCGGCGGCAGCAAATACGCACATACCGAATGAATCCCCGACACACACAGCTCCGTTTGCTTGCCGTTCACCAGGTCATCAATATCCTGCTGCGCCTGATTCCACTCCTTACAAATGCGTGTTGCCCTCGGCAGCAAGCTACTCCCCGCCAGCGTCAGCTTCGCTTGCCCCGTCCGGTGAAACAGCGGCACCCCCAGGTCATCTTCTACCGAGCGCACCTGGCGACTAATGGTTGACTGCGTCACCCCGCACTGCCGAGCAGCCGCCTGAAAGCTACCCGTATCAGCGACCGCTAAAAAAGCCTGCAACTGCTCTAAACGCATAGAAATACTCAGAAGGTTAGCTTTGTAGCACTTGAAGGCGGCAGAAAATAGCACGCTCTGTCAAACATGCTACTTACGGAACCTTTAGTATGCCTATCAAATGTAAATTGCGACAGGACTTACTTTTGTAAGAGTTGCTACGGTCTGAAAAGATAGAACGCCTACACGCCTTATAAAAAATGATGATTTGGTTAGTGCGTTACTATGGCAGCAGTAAGGTAGAAACAGTAAGGCTCGGAGGTACATTTACAGTGGTTCAAGCGCCTAAAAAAGGGCCAACACTAGAGGCATTCCTAGCATTACCCGAAACAAAGCCTGCCAGTGAATATACAAACGGCTCCATTAGCCAAAAGCCGATGCCTCAAGGTAAGCACAGCGCACTACAGCAAGACCTTGCAAACATCATCAACACATCCGTTAGGTCCAAAAAAATTGCTCGTGCCTTTCCAGAGCTTCGCTGTAGCTTCGCTCCAAATTCTGTCGTGCCAGACATCGCGGTTCTTCTTTGGGAACATATTCCGCGTGACGACAACGGCGAAATCGCGAATGTCGTGTCTTTGGCCCCAGATTGGACAATCGAAATCTTATCGCCAGGGCAAAGCAGTGCCAAAGTAATCAAAAAGATACTGAGTTGCCTAAGACATGGCGCTCAAATGGGCTGGCTAATCAACCCGAAGGACAAATCTGTTTTTGTTTACTGCCCGCAGCAGGAAATCGAAGTCCTAGACGAGCCAGAAAACGTGCTGCCTATGCCAGCCTTTATGTCAGAGCTGACACTGACGGTAAAAGACTTATTCGAGCTTCTATTGGAATAGCCTTTCTAACTTAGATCAAGCTGTGCAACTACGGAATCTCTACGAAGGTAAATTGGCTGATGTTGGCAGTTTCAATTGCCGCCAAAATGTTATCTGTAGCTAGTTTTATGCGTGGCCAGCTTGTCGTTCCCAAAATGACTACGGCAAGTGTGCGATGGTTTAAATTTTGCTCGAAACGCAAATTTTGATCAGTTGTAAGGAATACTTCAAAACCCTCCTCTTCGGCTGCGCTCAGCAGATTACCATTTCGTAATCTAGACCAGCCCTTTTCGTAGGCAGTCGATACATCATGAAGAGGAAGATACCGTTGCAATGGAGCGGGAACTCCTTGGTCGAAAAGAATCTTCATTAGGCTACAGAGGCTGTAGCGCTTTGGGCAACGTGCTCCAGTACTTCCTTCACCTGATCAATTGTTACACCAGGAAACCATTGCACAAATTGTGTGATGGTAATACCGTCTTCAAGATTCTCGAATAAGGCCGATATGGGCACACGTGTTTTTTGAAAAACCCAAGCCCCACTGACAACTTCGATATCTCGTTCTACTGCCTTGCAACTAGCCCAGTTAATCATGTTTTTAAGACCAGCCTCACTGCCTACGCAGATATTATTATAAACTCAGCTTTTCGAGCCAACCATGGATTCGATAGTAGATACGTTTTCCTGCACCTGCTTCTCCAGCTGCTGAAGTCTTTCTACTTCCTGCTCACGATTGATCTCGTGCTGCTGTTTTTGTTCCACTAGGTTTGTTAGCTCACCTTTACGAGAGTCGATATCGTTGCTAATGCGGTCAATAGCGCGCGCTTCATAGGCATTGAAGCAGTCTTTTACCGCTTTGCTGATGCTAGGGGTTTGTTCTTCAGCAATGCGAGGCAGGTGTTTTACAAATTCTTTTTTGGTCGCTTTCAAAAACTCCTGTCGCACAAATTCAGCCTGCACGGCAAAAATACCACCTGCGGCCATGATGACGCCAATGATATTGAGAAATAGGCTGCTGAAGATAACGCCAATAATTTGCAGCGCAATGACAATGCACACATAGGCAAGTGCAGACTGCATCACCGACTGCCAAAAGCCATTGAAGGGGCGTACCGCATCGTTCAAGTTACCAGGAATATCTTCAAACACATCTTTGATGTTGTCGACCCAGACTTTCGCTTTTTTAGGATCGAAGTCGTCGCCCACCGCATAAAATCGGCGACCCATAATCTTTTCATGAATGACTTCAACGACTTCAGCGTAGGCCACCTGATACTCTACGGCGTTGGCATTGAGTTCATCGAAAGCGGTCCCGATGGTTTGCTTGGCGGTAAATTCCCAGGCCGCTAGGCGATCGTTGATATAGCGCTCAAAGGCTCGCTTGAAGGCTTTGTGAAATTCCTGACGCTTTTCGGCTTCCAAAAAGTCGAGGAATTCCAAATCGGGCTGGGAGCTGGCAAAGTCGCTTTTAAAGGTATTTTCCAGCTCTAGGATGTAGGTTTTGAAAGAGTTGCTGATGATTTTGGCGTTGATGTCGCGGCTGGTGGTGATGACTTTTTGGTAGCGATCTCGTATCTCCTCCAATTTAGTAAAGTCACTCTCTACCGACGCTACCTTTTCTTGCAGCGTCTCCAGCGTTTCATCCAGCAGCGGAATCCGCCGTGAAATAGAAGTACTCACGTTTCGGTAGGCCCGGCTAGCCACGCTCAAAGCTCTATCGAGTTCGGCCGGACCTCGCTCATGAGCCAAAAACTGATCTAGCCCTTCTAGCAGTTCAGGGAGCCCAGATCCTGCGAGCGGTTGGCCTTTCAGCCTAGCGCGCAATGCTTTCAATGCCGACACCTCAAACAGCCGCAAATCCTGCTCGGGAGCGGCGTAATTCTGCAAGTTTTGCTGAAACAGCTGGCGTACTCTAGTTTCAGCACCCGCCAAAGCCTCTGCATTATTTGGATCGATCAGCTCAGACTGAATCCGGTCCCAGCCATTGACAATGAAAAACAGAGCCAGACCCGAGTCTTTGAGATAGTTGTTGAGATAGCGCTGCTCGTCGAGGGTAAAGGGCTGAGTAGCATTGAGGACAAATAGGACTGCCTGCGCATCGCTAAGGTAGCTGAGTACTTGGTCATTACGCGCTTCGGTATCGTTGAGTCCGGGCGTATCGATCAACTCTATGCCCTGCTGCAAAAGCGGCAGCGGATACTCCACGACTACGCGGCTAATGTGGGGAAAAGCCTCCTCGTTCTGAGTCTCCAGCCGTTTTGATTCAGCCGGGTCGATGGTGTAGTCACGCTTGAAGGTCTCTAGGCTAATAGTTTCTGGCGTACGCTCTGCGTCTTTGAAATATAGGGTTACGCGTTTTTCTGGGCCGTAGCGTAAGGTCGTCAGCAGCGCGGTACAAGGGTTTACATCGCTTGGCAGCAGATTCTCACCGATGAGGGCATTGAGCAGAGTGCTTTTGCCACGCTTCATATCGCCCATCACCATGAGGCGATAGGTGCCTGCATTGAGGCTATTGGCAGCCTGCTGAATTTCATGAATAGAGGTCTTCAGGCTTAGCTGACCCGACTCTTCTGCGCCAGCAAGTTCGGCAGTTTCTACGAGCGCGCTCATCTGGCTCAGCGATGTGGCAATATCTGCGCGCTTAGCAGTGAACTGCTCCCAGTCTTTTAGGGTTTCCGTAGGTGTTGCCGCAGCTGAGTCAGGGACTGTTACCGGGTCCAATACATTATCCAATACATTAAAAGAGGGGACTGCGAGAGTATCGTTTTGGTCTGCGCCTGAAG